>BNJS01003282.1_pt1 | contig 32798 bp, 44 predicted proteins | sample 8540461 | NCBI WGS metagenome assembly BNJS01 (sample SAMD00202454, study PRJDB9452) | human saliva metagenome | isolation source: human saliva | place: Japan
CACTTAAATTATTAGGGTATAGTGTATGAGTTTGAATTTTGGAATGAAGTAGAGGACAATTTTTCTTTTTGAATAAGACGTTCTCTGATTACATTAAGATAGAATATATTGACTTATTTGATATTGATGTCATTAGAGATGGTCCGACTGTTAGGCTTCACTTTGATTTAGTTGATAGCCTACCCGATCGCCCTCTACCACACTGGGGTGAACCCAATATTGACTACAATAGATGTCGGATGGGAGCTGATTGCTTTGGTGTACGCAAATTCTCAATGCAGGGAATATCTACTCATATGAGAATGATGCTGGCGATCTCCAAAAATGATAAAGTATATGACCTTTCATTATCTTCTAGAGACGCAAATATTGAAATACAGTGTTCAAATTTGACATTAATCTCCCCTAGCGTGTATATGGACGGAGATTTATGATTTAGTTTTTACATTGTATAAAGGCAATCAGGGTAATGTCCTAGGGCAAAGCAATCCCAAAAGGGGAAGCATTTATATGGGAATGAATGTAAAAGCTCTCCAAAGGAGCCTTCGAAAAAAGATACGGAAAGGTAAGATTAAAACTAAAACATATAATGGCAGACTTGAATAAATACTGGGCGTTAAAACAGATAACAGAGAGATGTGCACCTGTCTCTATTCATGAGTGTGTGTTACATACAGCATTCTACGAAAAAAAATCCTTGGAGCCTACGTCCAGCTGATCATGGGGCTTGGAGAGAAGTAAGATGGGAACGAGTGGAATTTCCCGAAGAGCTTTGGTTGATTAGTCCTGACAGGAAGTATAAGTTTGATTTAAGAGAGTACTATGATTGGTTCGTTGTCTCTGAACGATTTCTTTCTCTTTTGCTCTCAATGGAGGTTCAACCTTTCGTTTACAGGGAGGTATTCATAGTAAACAAGAGGAAGCAGTCTATTATTGAGGTAAATACTACTTCATAAAGTTCTACTCCAAGACAGACGATCTTATTGACAAAGAACAGTCTGTACTACAGCTAGAGAAGACTGGGTGGGTAAAGCGTATAGAACGTCTCTGCATTAGAGAAGATGTCACTTGGGAAGCCTTTGTCATATCACCTAGTCCTATATCATTCACTTTGTTTGTTTCTGAGGAATTTCGTCAAAGGTGCGAGGGAATGAAACTCATAGGAATAGAATTCTCCCCTTCAGAAGAAGCTGGACTTAATAGTTTTAGTTTTAAATAGATTTGTGTCCTCTCTTAGAAGTCATCATAGTCTATACGAACCTCTCCTACTCGTGCTCCTATGCCTCGTCGTAACACTCCTGAGCATAGCTATTTTGATAGCGTAAGCACTCAGTTGGAGCTGAGTGTGGTAAGCCAATTTTCTGTTAGTACATAAGTTGCGTAAGAAGGGACTTAGCCTACCACATAACCGAGAAAGAGATAAAATATCAAGTAGGATACAAGGGAAAGAAACCCTAAATAAAAAAGTCATGAAGGAGCATATTGAGATATCATTTCCTAGTGGTAATCAACAAGGCCAATGTAAATATCAAGCCAATTCTTAATGAGTATAGATATGAATACTTTCATAAGATTTCTCATCACTGTATGGCTAGTGCTGGGGTTCATCTCATGCCATAGTCGCGAAGGAAATAAAAAGACATCAATGCAAAAGTTTCGGTCAAAAGTCCCAATAAGCTACCTACCAGGTGAGCTCGATACTCTCTATCAGCCTCTTTCTCGAGATAGCTTCATATTACAAGAATTGCACGATGAATTTAGGAATCCAACAGAGAGGCTATTCCCAATGGAGCAACGAAAGGCACATAAGACATGGATTCTAGAATTCACTTGGAGAGAGAAAGCTGATAGTCTAATCACAGTATGGTATATAAGAGAAGCTGATACATTAAAATGTCTCAGATATTACAGGTACTCAGAATTCGCCCTTTTCTAATATAAAGACTCCTTAATCAGCCCCTTTAGGTTCGGGTCATTCTTGATTCGCTCAATCTCGCTAGCGACAAGGGTTGGGAAGTCCTGTCAAGAATAAGATTATAACTTCATTCCCCGAAGAACAATTTATAACCTCATAGTATGGCTGTTTGTGTGTACCCTATGGAAGATCGGCGAGGGAAACATGAATTGTTTTGCTTGTCAGATAAGGAAGTCTTTTTGCTTTCAGAAGAGTGTCTTTACCCCTTATTTGGATGCCGAATTGACGATTATGGTAAAACGTTTTTGTATCCATGTCATATCCTAGCAATGCAGGATTTTCTCACTCAAAGGATAATAGACAAAGAGAAAGCATACTGTTATGACAGAGATTATGCGACCCTTCTTTCTTTGTGGAAAAGGTTCGCAAATATTTCCTCGGACATGAGTCTTTTCCTTCTTGGAGACTAATTTAGATTATTAGTTATGTATTCGGTTCGCATTCAGAATGGAGCTATATGGAATAGTTTCTTTGATATTGGGACGCTGGCATCTGAAAATGAATATCTCTATATAGAAAGTCTATACATAGATTTATTGTTAGGGATTGCTCGTGAGATTGACGTTGCGTTCTTTGTTATAGCGGAATTTGAGGTATGATTCGTTCCCTCTTAAGGATGGGCAAAATATTAGCTGGAAAAAAACTTCCTTTTTGTAGCTAAATCTATCCTCAGAGATAAGTTTTGGTGCAAGTTAGTCAATGATAGCATGGAGATCCATTTTGGCTATGATTATATTATGTATGTGGTAATCAACAAGGCCAATGTAAATATCAAGCCAATTCTTAATGAGTATAGAGGAATACTTGTGATAGACGAGATAATTTCACCATACATTGCAAATAGTTAGATGAATGGAAGCATTTGGATATAGTAACAATGGACGAAAACTCCTAACTCTGAGGGAGGTTACACTCCATTTATCAAAAATGGAGCTAGATAGACTAATCGAGTTTCTTAAGATTGTTCGCTCCAGACATCAAGAAATTGCATTAGAGATCGGAGAGCAGGAAGAAGAGATAAATCCTGATGAACCACTAGGTTTTACTCACCTGAAAGACTGGATGAAAACAAACAAGGAGGATGTGGATTTAGTGATAAGCACTCATTTGTACTAATTTTGGAGCAACATGGCAAAGTACCTTTGATGATAATCTCGGAATCAAAGAAGCTATTAGCATAGACAATAGTGCTCAACTTGCAGGTCTTGAATGGGCAAATTTGATGGCAGAGGAGACTCCCTAAATCTTAAATCAGATAAAGGAGGTGGACCCTCTTCTCTCATCAGTCGTGTTAAGCATTTGCTCGCCATTGGGGCAAGGCTGACCAACTGCTCAAGACGGAGCAGTCGGTATGAACATTTGATGAGCATAACAGTATTAATAGGTAGAACAACAAGCAATACCGTAACAAGTGTAACTCATGTGCCATTATGGAAACTATAATGCAGCAAATAAGAGAGGTCTTAGATGAACCGCTACTTCAAAAAGGTTTTGTGTATGATGAAGCAACTAGCTCATATACGAAAACTTGGGAGGGGCTTGAAAATGTGAATTATGGCTATTTCTTTAGGATTCGGAAGAAAGGCGGATATGCATATATGGATATATCCCTTCAGGTTATGCATGAGGAAATACGCAGAATTTACAATGAGGCTCAAATTAAAGGTTTTGATAGAGACAAGTCCTTAACAGAAGCACAACAAAAAAGATTGATTAGAGACCTTAAGAAAGGCAAGGCTATTACGGGGCTGTATCAGTTTACAAATCTACGGGAGGAATACAAGGATGCAAGTCATTGGGTTTATCAGTGTATCCTAAGTGATCTATCAGAACTTCCCGGCTACGATCAGCAGCTATTATCTCTTTTTATGTTTGGAGAGCAGTGGGTCAGAAAACACGCCTCTTGGGATAGTCTAATTGCATGGACGGCAAAAGAAAATCATAATTACTTATCTGCCTTAGCGATTTTACATCACCTAGGGCGGGAGGAGGATTTTAATATATTGAAAAGAGAGGCGTATGAATACTACATCAAGGAGAATCTTTCTACCCACAGCTTAGAAAGCATAAATATTTAAGTCTGCTTAACATGTCACGACCTCGTACGTATATAACCCTACGGTACTTCTACAGAAGGCAACCTATGCTGATGGCAGAGAAGAGTATCGCCTGTCAGACAAGGTGGGTAACCTCTTCGATGCCCCCGAACGCGAGTACATCGAAAGGGGGTGTATCGAGAAGCCGGGAGAGTGGACCCCATAAGAAACACCCCCGACTTATTACGAAAAACAGGATGGATATAAAATGAAATGGTGGCAAATACAATTCCCCGAAGAGGAAACTCCCTCAACACCCCTAGCTATCTCTCCAGATGAAAAAAAAACTCTTATAGACTGGATAGAGGCAATCGAATCTAACAGAAGATTTCCATTCCAATACAGACTATCCCCCAAAATGTCATTGGACGACTATATCGCCGATGACTTGGGTGTACCATTATTCTCAGAAAAAGTTCGAAATATCATAGATGAATTAATGACAGGCGAGGAAGGAATTGAATGGTACGAAGTGCCCGTAGTTCAGTCAAGAAATCAGTATCGTTATTTTGCTCCCAAATTCACTAGGACTCTTGATATACTTAATGAAGACAGTTCTCTTTATGGGGTGAATAAGAGCATATTGATTAAAGCAGTACTCTCTACGGAGAAAATAAAAAAATACTCGATTGTCCCAATTGTTGGTTCCTCTGAGGCGTTTTTCTTCCCAACGAGAATAGCAATCTCTGACAGAGTCAAAAAGGCGTTGAAAAAGGCACGAATGAGCGGAATCAGTTTCTCCCCCATCAAAGTAGATTGATAGTTTTTATGCCTTGGGGCATCGTTTCAGAATGCTCGCCGGTGAATACTCCCACTGGGTTTGGAACGGCCATGTGCCGTTGCACGAGTGGAACTCCGGCAGGGAATGGAAGGACGACGGCCGGCAACACTACGGGCTTGACCGCAGGACTTGGGTCGTTGAGGAGGAGAGCTTTGTGCCGATGGCACTGCTGCTCAACGGCAAGGTGTGCAGCATCGCTACCGACCAGCTGGGCACGCCAACGGAGGCGTACAACGCCGATGGCGAAGAGGTTTGGCGACGCAGACTCAACATGAACGGTAATTATGCTCGCTTTTCGAGTGGACATTCGTTTTGGGGCTAATCCTGTTTTTTGTGGGGCTGCTCCGGCACCTTCTCCTCCCGATATTCCTCCGTTGGTGGAATGTCGGGATTTTCAATCTGTCAAAGAGCGTGTGCGCTGATTGTGAGGACGACAGTTCGTCCGTTTTTGCGCTATATGGACGCCGCAGTGCGGCAGGAAAAGGAAAGTTGTGTTTATTCAAGCGCAAAGATAAATCTTTTGTTTCGAATAGAAGGCGTTTTTGCGAAACAATTTTCAGATTTTCTTCGCGCTGTGGTGATGAATGATAAAAACAAGTGGACTTTCTTTCGAATGCTCTCTTGTTTTGTGTCTTTCTTGGCTTCTTTTGGTGGAAAGCCGCGCGCCTTTTTCTTCTCGCTCCGCCGGCGCTTGCTCCTCGCGTGTGTAGGTGCGCCTAAGTGGACACGCCCCTGCGCATCGCGCACTCACCGCAGTTCGCATTTCTTGCCTTCACCCTTCACCTTCACCCGCAATGTGTTGAAAATGGGAGAGATACGCGTGAACTTTCGGGTGATTTTTAACACTTCACCGGTGAAGGAAAATGCCCCTTGCCTTCACCCGTAAGGTTTTGTCCGTCAGTGTTTTGTGCCTTTCAGGTGAAGAGGTGAAGGCAAAAACGAAAAACGGCGGACGCGCGCCTACGCGTGCGCGTTGGGGGAGCTGAAGTGGGAGGCCGGTGCACTTTTGAGAAAGGGCTTCCGGTAGTTGAGGTCTCACTCCAAATGTCGGACGAACCTTATTCTTAGAGAAGAGGCTTAGGCCGAACTCAGGTCTCAAGGGTTTCGTACCGTAGATTCTTCTTCATCTTGGTGACATACGTCACGCCGGCTTCCGCCATTTCTTCAAACTTGGTATAGTCGATATAAGCCCTATCAAAGGCCAAGATATCGCCGCTGTGGTAGTTGGAGGGGCGGAGCATAAAGGAATCCCCCTTGACCGCCGAGGTGAAGCGGATGTCGGAGGGCACAAACTCGTTGGCATGAATATTGGCGTGGACTTTGATCCCGCCCTTCTTCTTCCCTGTCTTCGGATGCCGCCCGACGCCTTTGAAAATGAGATTGGAGAAGAGCGAAATGGTCGTAGAATCAATGATTTGCAAGCGTTCTATCCACTTTGGGCACCCGTGACGTCGGCTGTCCGCGGAAAGCACGTGCTTATAAGTGGCGTACAGCTCTCGGTAAATGGCTTCGAAGATACATTCGTTGCGGCGCAGGTTGGCATCCGAGAGTGTGGAGCGACGAGGCATGGCGTTAATGCCCAAATGTCCCAATTTACGGGCTTCGGGCAGCATAGATGCCACGATTTCGCGCAGGGAGTCGAAGCGTTTAACCACTGCATAGAGCATAACAACTAAGTGTTGCCAAGCATCGAAGTGCTTGACGTAGCGTTCTCCACCGTTTTCTTGGCTGATACGAAGAATTTGTGCTTTGTCGAGCAAACTAATAAGCTGACCGTACATCGGCTGTCCGAGAAAATGAGTACCTTTGTTCATGGTTATCATGTTTTGTGGTAAAACAAAGATAAACCAAAAGGCTGAAGTCCATAGTTGGACTTCAGCCTTATTTTATGTGGAGAGAAAAACTTTTACCGGGCAGCAATAATTCATAACGGTATTATTGTTTGAATTAGTTTCTGCAATCAATGGTAACGGTTCCTCCATTGTTGAGGAATACATCATTCACTTTACTGTTGTTCTTATAGTGCTTAGTCAACGCGTCTTCAATTTGACTATAAGAGACACTGTTACTTGAACTATTTTTCTTTACGACAATCAATCGTCCCATCGGTGTTACTCGGTACTTGCCGTCACTAGAATCGGCTACTTTAGAACCGAAGGCATCATAATGCTCATACACAGTATCGAGCATATCTACGAAAATGGTCGGTTTTACTAAAGAGCGAAGTAAAAGGACTAAGCTCATCTTCATCATCGTTGCTGCACGAAGATGTGATCATACAAACGCAGCACATTATGAGAACTGCAAGCAGAGGTCTAAACTTTATTTTTCCATTGCTTTTGGGGTTATTTGTTCTTTTGGGAAGCAAAATAATAGCAAACATTTTGTATAACCATGGAATCTATGCAATATGGGTTAACTATGAATAAAATACTATATAATAAGATGGCCATAGATATATGCTGAATAGCATGTTTATGAAGGGGGAATAAAGCTGAAAATGAAGATTTTGGATAGAAGTTGTCTGTTTTTGACAATTATGTGTTATCTTTGTAGAGTACTAATGATATAATTTGGTCGCATGGTAAACTCAAACATGTTACTCGCACGTATTAAGCAGCTCCGAGAAGAGCTGAATGTACAGCAGCGTCAAATGGCAGACGCAATTGGTGTAGATGCACCGATGTATAGCAGGATAGAGAGAGGTATTCGACCTTTCCGAGATGAGTATATTGAGTCTATGGCGAAGATACTCAAGGTTGATGAGGATGAACTGCGCTCCTTGTGGACGGCAGATAAAATCATCAATGTCACAAAGGACGAGTCAGACAGTGTGGCTCAGCGAGCGCTCCATCTTGCGAAAAGTGAGATAAAGACCAATCCAGACTAATCTTCTGCTAATCAGAGGATGGACTAACTTGGATATGGTTATGTGGAACAAAGACAGTAATTTGTAAATTATGGCAGAAAGGACAACTGCGGTAGATAACGCACAAGAAAAAGACGAGCTGGTATTGGAAGATAACCAGCTGGTTTGTGCGCTCACCAATAAGGTTGTGAAAGCGACAGATAAAGAACTCACACTTCAGTCAATGATTGATATGATGGCTGAAGAATATGGATTTGCCCCTGAAGACATGGAACGTGACTTTAGGGTGACTTACAAAGAGCCTGATTCAGATAAGCGTCGGTCTCAAGCGGTTGATTTGGCTATCTTTGAGGCAGGCATGGCTCATGTGGTAGAGAATCTGATTCGCTTTGTGGTGGTGGCTAAGGATGCAAAGGTGAAACCCACCGATGCAAAGAAGGGCGTGGATGCCATGCTTGACAACATCCTTACTTTCACCGACTGTGAGTTTGGCTGCTGGACCAATGGTGAGGACTTACACTATCGCTATTACACGGAGGACGACTTTGGTCAGTCTGAGACCCAAGACATTTCCGACTTTCCTGCCAACGGACAAACACTTGCCGACCTCGAAGCTCAGAGCGACCGTGTCATGCCGCGTAAGCCGGCCAATGAGTCGCTTATCAAGACTTTTCAAACGCTGCCACGACTACATCTATGGCAGTCGAGGGTATGAAGAAGACGGCCTTTTTGGGAACTGTTGAACCTCATTTTTCTGCAAACTCTACGATGAAAAGCGTCGTAATATGGATGCCAAGGAAGGCATCAGTTATCGTCGCCGTTTCTGGGTAGGTGTGAAGGAGCAGTTTACCGAAGAAGGGCGTAAGGCAGTGACCGACCGCATTCGTGGCCTTTTTGAAGAATTGAAAGAAAGCCAAGTATTCCGTGATGTCTTTGACGGTTCCGGAGCAGATTATGCTTTCCGACCGTGGCCTTGCTTTCGTGGCAGCAGAGTTGGCAAAAGTATTCTTTCCTTGATGCTACGGTTGATGTCAAGGGTACGGCTTACGAAACCATTGTGAGCAACACATTGAAACAAAGAAGCTGGTCAGTTCTTCACCCCTCGCAACATCATCAAGTGTATGGTGGAGATGCTCGACCCCGACCAAAACACCCGTGTACTCGACCCCGCTTGTGGTTCGGGTGGTTTCTTAGTGACCGTACTCGACCATGTTCGTCACAAGATTACACGCAACCTTTATCCTGAATTTGACGATGTGCGCTTGGCAGCACGTGTCAATACGCCCGAGGTGGATGAATTAGTTCGCAACTATGCCGAAAAGATGATTTTCGGTTTCGACTTCGACCCCGACTTGAAGAAGGCAGCGCGCATGAACATGGTGATGGCAGGTGATGGTCATAGCAATATCTTCAACATCAATTCACTGGATTATCCACAAGGTGATAAGCCCGACCGTCCACTTATTGCAGAAGCTGTCAATGAGAGTATCAAACGCAGCAAGGACAAGGACTTCCCATTTGCTGCGTCTGCAGACAACGCACAAGGCAAGTTTGACATGATTTTCACTAACCCGCCATTTGGTGCCAAGGTGGAAGTGGATGTGGAGATTGCTCGTCGTTATGTGTTGAATAGCAATGCTCCTGAAGTACTCTTCATTGAGGCATGCTATAACTTCTTGAAGCCCGGTGGCAAGATGGGTATTGTGCTACCTGATGGCATTTTGGGTAACCCCAACACCGAGAGTGTGCGTAAATGGATCTTAGAACACTTCAAGCTCTTGGCATCAGTGGACCTCCCCGTTGAGACCTTCTTGCCGCAGGTGGGTGTACAGGCATCGTTGCTCTTCCTTCAAAAGAAGACTGCCGAAGAACTACTCATTCCTTTTGGATAAAGAAGACTACGATGTGTTTATGGCCATTGTAGAGCAAGTCGGTAAAGACCGTCGTGGTGTACCCATCTACAAAAAGGATGAAGACGGTGCAGAGATTCTCTTTGCCCACGAGAAGAAATGGCTAACCTATGCCGATAACGGACGCGAAATTGTACGCAGCCGCCGTGAACGCATCAAGCGTTTGGCTGATGATCTACCTGAAGTTGCTGCGGCTTATGCTAAATTTGTGGAGGAACATCAACAATGAAAATTGGTCACATACATAGAATGTCGATGAACCCTTGCGGTCTCAGATTCGACTCAAGCTATCACCCTAAGTGATGGCGTTACGGTAAAGCGCGACATTGCAGCTTCACCGTACCCTCTTATGCTTATAGGAAAGGCTGCTGAGCGTATCTTTATTGGAGGTAGAGCTAGACGTGTATATGTCAAGGACAAAAAACATGGTATTCCTTTCTTGAGTAGTTCTGATATATTGCAAGCTGATTTGGAGAATGTTAAATTAGCTTCAAAGAAGTACACACCTAATATTGAAGAAATGACTCTTCAAAAGGGATGGACTTTGATAACTCGTTCAGAGCACTAATTGGAAATTATGCCTTCGCTAACGCGAAACATGCTCAGAAGCTTGCTTCTGAGGATGTTATTCGGCTTGATGCCGAATGACATCCTCAAGCAGGGGTATGTTACGCATACCTAGCATCAAAACCAGGTTATTCATTACTTACTCAAGGTACTTTTGGTGCAGTTATTCAGCATATTGAACCTGCTTTTGTCGCTTCTCTGCCGATTCCTGTGCTTCCAGAATCATTTCAGCAAGAAGTAGATGGCTTGATTCAAGAGTCTGCAAGATTGCGAGAAGAAGCAACCCGCTTATTGGAAACTGCAAAAAGCTATTGTCTGATTATATCAATAATGATTTTGCTTCCACTTCTGGCTGTGTCACTGCCACACGTAATATACAAGACATTAGAAATTCTCTTCAATGCCGTTTGGATCCTCCAGCTCTTATGAATAATAGTGTGTTGATGTTTGAATATCTAAAGGATTATTGCGTTGAACTTGGAAGCTGTAATGTAAACATCTATAGACCTGGGATATTTAAGCGATGCTATGTGAAAGAAGGTTTGCCATACATTAAAGGCTCTGAAATATTCAGTGTTAATCCCTTTATGCGATGCGACCACCTTTCTCGTTCAAAAACACCTTTCGTTGATTTGATGAAATTGCGTGAGGGACAGTTATTGATTACTTGCGCTGGTTCTGTAGGTCAAGTGAAATACATAACAAAAGAATATGAGAACAAAGGTGCTATCGGATCTCAAGACATTATACGTATAGAATCTAACGACGCTCTTTTTACAGCCGAATACTTGTTTGCATATCTTCAACTGCCCTTAGCCAATGATTATATGCAATCAATGAAGTATGGATCGGTAATCGAACGTATTGAACCTTTTCATGTTGAATCAATTTCTGTTGTAAAGCCTACTCAAGAGCTAAGCGACGAGATAACGGCTTTGATTAAACAATATAAGGATTGTACCTACCGCGCGTTTTGCGCAGAAGAAAAAGCCATCTCGATGGTAGAACAAGAAATCGAAAGTTGGACTAAGTAAAATGACAATGGAAAATTTAGATATACTCGTAAAAGAATTGTGCAAACAACCCAATGAATCAGGATGGGTGGAATTTAAGCACAATAATTGGTCACCGGAAATGATTGGTAAGGACATTAGTGCCCTTGCTAATAGTGCTGTGCTTGCCGATAGAAACAATGCCTACATGATATGGGGTGTAGATGATAGTACACATGAGATTATCGGTACAACTGTTCGGCTAAAGAGCGAAAAGAAGAGCAATCAGGAAATAGAAAACTGGTTACGTTACTTACTCTCTAAAAATGCAAATTTTGAATTTCATGATGTTGACATTGATGGGGCGCACGTAGAACTTATTGTTATAACGAAGGCAGAAGGAACACCTGTGACCTTTCAGAAAGTAGATTACATCCGTTCTGGTAGTTACACCAAAAAGCTTATTGAGTTCCCAGTGTTACAAACCCAACTATGGGATAAGTTACGTCATCAACAGTTTGAAGAAACTTATACGAAGACTGGTTTGAAACTCCATGAGGCTATGCGACTACTGAACAATGAAGCATACTTCACTATAATGCGCATTCCAATGCCTGATTCACCTGAAGAGTGCGCTCACTATCTTCTTGAAGAAGATATTTTGGCCAAGCAAGACGACGGACTCTATGCCATAACGAATTTAGGCGCCATCCTTTTTGCCAAGAAACTTTCTTCTTTCTCTCGTTTAGGACGAAAGGCTATTAGAGTGGTGCAGTATGACAAATTGAATCGTTTAGCAATTCTCAAGGAAGAAACACTAGAAGAGGGTTATGCTATTTCTTTTGAAAAGGCTGTTAAGATTGTAAATATGCTGCTTCCCTCAAAAGAAGACATCAACGAAGTACAACGTAGTTCATCAAGCGCTTTTCCTCTCCCAGCCATTAGAGAAGCAATCGCAAATGCCTGCATCCACCAAGACCTATATATAACAGGAGCTGGTGTAGTCATTGAACTATTTGAAAATCGTGTAGAGGTCACCAATCCTGGTACTCCTTTGGTTGATGTCATGCGTATTGTAGATAATCCGCCTAAATCGCGCAATGAAAAGCTTGCTTCTCTGATGAGACGTTTGGGCATGTGCGAAGAGTTAGGTCGTGGTTGGGACAGAATGGTTATTAGTTGCGAACTGAAGCAGATTCCAGCTCCTCGCATACAAATTTATCAGGACGATAGCAAAGTAACACTGTTTTCTCACTTAGATTTTACAAGCATGCAGATGGATGATAGAATATGGTCAACCTATATGCACGCTTGCTTAAAATACATAGAAGGAGATGGCATAACCAATAGTTCTCTCAGAGAACGATTTGGCCTTAAGCCAACTTCATCAGCAAGCATTTCAAGACTCCTTAAGGAATCTTTGGAAAAGAAGTTGATAAAGCCTATTGACTCTGAAACAGGCCAGCGTTATATGAAATATATCCCTATATGGGGATAAGAATTCTATTTGCTGGCCATTTGCTGAATATCAAAGCGAATATAGAATATAGCTCATAATCAGTGGCGGACTTGACTGATTCTATTTGCTGGTCATTTGCTGAGATAAAATTCGGTTATAATCCGGTTACAAATAAGCTGTATTTCGGCTATATCTTGGTATAAATAAAGCTTGTGCGGTCGTTTTCGGTAGTTTCTGCGGTTATCTTCGGCTATAATTCAGTTACAATTCGGTTACATTCCGATTTCTATTTGCTGGCCATTTGCTGAAGTGCACCATGTACTAGGGCTAACATTGAGTATCAATGCTTTATAAAGTAGATTCTATTTGCTGGTCATTTGCTGAGATAAGATGACGGATTGTTTAACATCTTCCACCTAATATAAAAGCATATAGCCCATGTCAAAGTATCATAAAGCAACAAATAGAGTGTCCGCACTGCCATCATAAAGGTGAGTTTGACCTTTGGGAGTCGGTGAATGTGGACCTCGATCCCGAACTTCGGAGACAAATATTGAGTGACCGCCTCTTCGTTTGGACCTGTCCGGAATGTGAGAATCATGTATTCATACCCTATGGCACTTTGTACCATGATATGAAGCACCGCTTCATGCTCTTCTATTCGTACGAACACGAAGAAGATGATGGGGATAAGTATGCCCCAATGAAGATGCCTAAAGGTCTGCATTTGGATGGCTACACCCACCACTTGGTATATGGGCTCAACAATCTTAAAGAAAAAATCCTCATTTTGGAACAAGGCTTGAATGATGTGGCCATTGAACGTATGAAGTTCATGATTAGTCATGTTGTTGTGCCTGAAATAGCAGAAAGTGGCTACGACCTCTATTTCCATCACCTCGACAGAACGGATGACGTTTCTGAATATGGCGCTATCTTCTTTGTCTATCATGATGAAAAAGAAGACAACGACATGATTGTTCGCTTTGCCATGGACAATTACTTCGAGCACTGCTTGGCCGTGAAACTAGATCCGCGTATGCAAGTCGAAGGAGGCATGTGTATAGACCAAGGTTGGATAGCAAAACAACTGCTTTGTGTGCAAGAAGATACGTATCGAGGACGCTACCGGCTTTGAAGGTCAATACAAAGACGGCAAATGGGCTTTTAGTGGATGAAACAGGGACAGGCATTGTCTCCATATAAGTATTGGTTTGTAGAAGATGCCAAAGAAGGTTTCTTCCGTGCACAAGTAACTGGTGGATCAGAATATAATTTACTTCGACCGAACGGCTCAGAAATTCTCAATCAGAGTTTCTCTGGTATTACCGAAGTGCATAATGGCTACTTCGTGTTTTGGCGTACCAGGCGTAAAACTAAAACTACACCCACACGCTATTTGCACGGTATTGGTCATGTGAGCGGTGTGCTGCTATTTCCTCCAATGTTTGAGCGACTTCATTGGCTTGACGAAGAGAAGAAGGAAGCCTATTACGCAGAATTGGATGGCAAGCCCTATATCTTGACCACCGATGGTAGCATCTATGACCCAGAGCGCCAGCACTTGCCCCAAAAGCTAAAGATTATTCGTGAGAAGTTCTTTGAAAAGCTGGCAAATTGGGTGCTACCTGGCCTTCAGTTCTTCTATCGTGACACTGATGCTCCAGTGATAGTAGATACTCACTTATCATGTGGGCGATGTTTGCGTGAGTCGTTTATTGACGTGACGACCAAACTTCTCAAACCAGCGCACAAGACCCGCTTCTTGATTGCTTCTGCACATGCAGCTATGCTGTGTGAGATTGAAGATATTGTTCGGGACAATCCGCATGTGAAGGAATGGAACCTCTGCACACTTCACTTTGATAGTTATTTCAAAGTGCTTGATGTCTATGAACTGAATGAGTGTAAAGCAAAGTGTTCTTGTTGCATATTCCAGGAGCGGCAGCCAATTTCTTGGGCGACCAATCGCTGGACTTCATCATCAATGGTGCCGGATCTGAACTGAATTTGATTGAAATGGCCCATCGTAGTTTGGAGGAGAAGATGCGAATTGAAGTACATCCTCGTTCACTCGATAGAGAGTTTGTGGAGCGTACGGCGCATCCTGTTGGTTTAGACGATGAGTTCTATCCTGTAGAGTTGGTACCTGATGGTGAGCCTATCGACGAGAAGATGCTCGGTCTAAGCAATATGGTTCATCGATTGGCCAATGATGAAGATATTGACGACTTCTTTGAGGTAGACGATAACTTCTACTTCAATGGCACCAAAAATACTATTTGCAATGGCTGTGTGTTTTGAGAAAGACATCAACGAAAGGACGACGGATGCGGATGTTTGGCTCAAGATCAATTCAGAGAGAATTACTTGAAAGGTCGATGTGAACACCGGAAAGAGGCATACAATGATGTATCTGATTACGAACGCCGTGAGAAGGAGAATATCAAGAAAGAGAGTCTTCAAGCAGCTAAAGAATGTGATGCTTACGCACTATCATTGGTTAGAGGCTTTATTGTTGAGCAATTGGGGGGAGACATCAAGCGATTGAAGGATTACGACTTCAGTACACTCAAACAAGAAGATAGTACCGAGCAAAAGGATTTGGAAAAATATGCAAGAAGCGTTTCTGGGAATTTTTCAATTCCTACACACTGCTATTGTATTACGCCATAGCCTCACTGGTATTCGAAATGCTTTGGGAAGAATCACACTCCAAAGCATCTGGAGAAGTACAGTTGAAAGTGGACTTTATATGTCCATTTATGTATCTTTTCGGTTTTCCGTTGGGATTAGAATGGGGCATGAAGAAATTCAAGGGACTTGATAAGTTCAATCCTTCTGAGGAGTTGATTGACCGTGTTCTCCGCTTTTGGAAACTCCAAAAGAAGCATTGGTAACATCATTCTCCTTCCTGCTATGCTTACACAAAATTCGGTAGAGCTCAGCCTATCAAGGAGCGAAACGCTTGTGGCGCAACTATCCTGATTCGTTCATTAAAGAACTCAGAGAAGAGTTTGTGGATGAGACGCATCGCAACAAGTATCTCCAATCTGAGTTTTATAAAAACCGAAAGATATACGTTCATTGTAAATCAGAAGAAGGATTCAATCGTCTGATGAGGGAACTCGCTTCTTGAAGATTATCTGGACGAAACAGGTCATCCTTTGAAACTCTTCGCAGGCGTTGGTAGCATGGATAAAGACCTAAACAGAGAGACCTGTTGAAGGCTGATGATGAGTACTTAGACTACTGCGAAAAAGAAATACCGCGAGAGAGCAGAACGTCTCATTGACAGGCTAAAGAATATGCTTGATCAACAAATAAAAACAGCATAATTATGAGCAGTAATCAAAAGACCTCCTCATGATGATGGACCTGTAAACGCCGGTGAACAGCGTTTGCTCGATTATCTGTCTGTGAAGTTGCCCAGCAATTATTTCATCATTCCCAACTGCAACATTGCCATTACGGGACCAAACCGTATCATGAAGTATTGGGAGTATGGCTGTATTTGGTGACTCCTCATGCCCTCTACCATATTGAAAATAAGGATTGGGCAGGAAATCTCGAGGCGCGACGACTTGCTCTTGGTTCCGTAATGGTCAAGAGTGGCAAACCCGCCAGACAGCCGGACTAAAGAGCCGCATCCTCGCTTCCTAAAAATTAAGAATCAACATCCCGACTGGAACTTTGGCCCAGATCATTGCACTCGGTTACGTTGGGCCATCCTCAGCAGTCAAAGTTTGGTTTGGATCAACCTTGACACTTGCAAGCAGACGTTCACACTTGGGGATGCGCTTGTTGATTTTATCTCAACCATGAACTCGTGGCACGTTCGGGAAAACGGCATTCAGCCATTGATGGCGCAACTTACGATTTCCACAGGAGAATCTATGGAAAGAGACGTGCAGAACGCACCACCATTTTCAACTACTCCATCGAGAGAAACTCAAGAAACGGAAGAGTTTACGAGGTACCTCTGTGTTCCGCAGTTTATCGCTACAGCTCGTTACCGTATACGCGAATATCCTCTGGATGTAGCCGATAAGAGCCAGAAGGAACTACAGCAGCTCAACCTGTCTGTGCAAAATGCTTATATGCACAGGGAGAAGATTGGCGACTCTCCTTATATTGTCAGCTACAAAGTGCCAGATGAACGAAGAGCGAGACTTACTACTATGAGATAAGTCGCTATCAAGATGAGAGTTCTCTGCGTACAAAGCTCAATCAAAAGACTTTTAAGCAGACCGATAAACTTAGCATCATCATGGATGTGGCGAACGCTGAAGGCAGCCCATAAGGTGCAGGTATATCATCGTAATGTGTGCCCTAGAGAATATTTATGTGTATGAAGGCGGTAGAGCAGCCTTGGCTAACTTTAGAATGTCATGGTTTGTAGAGGCATATTGACTTGAGTTTCTGTAAATTCAGCGGGCGATCAGTCGTCTCCTTTCACTGCTCCAGAACTATTGGATGGCGATGTAATGTCTGCCAGCGACATCTACTCTTTAGGTGTAGTATTCTACCAACTGATGGTGGGCAAATTACCTTTTTGATAGCGCTCTTTACATTTTATGACCGCTTTGGGTGGTGAACTTCCTGAAGACCATCTACCCAGCCATGTGCTGAAAGAGCTACCTGCATGGATGGATGAGTTTGTAAAGAAGACGATTGTGGCTGATGCAGATAAACGTTGGCAAACAGCGGATGAAGTGCTTGACTTCCTCAATGCGGCGATTGATGAAGAAGTACATAAAACGATTGCAACTTCTCCTACGACTTCGACCCAACATGCGGAGAAGGCGTTGTACCTGAGGGATATGAAGCCTGGTATGAAAGTTTCTCCCAGCGACCTTCATGAAATATTAGGACGTGGTGGCTTTGGACGAGTATTTAAGGTGTGGCAGACATGCAGAAGCAGTTCTTGGCCATCAAGATATTCGAGAAGGATGCCTCATGTGATAATGCCATCAATGAGTTTAATGCGCTTAAAGGAATTACATCATCCCAACATTGTAGAGTTCAAACATAACGACAGAACCGTTCCCGGTGGTTTGTTTTTACTGATGGAATTGCTTGATGGCGAAAACCTTCAAGAATACCCAAATGGTGATTTGCGCCTTCCTGCTGATGAAATTTTCAAGATGGCAACACAGATTCTTAATGCTTTGGTCTATGTGCAAAGCAAGAGCCTCCTGTCAGTTACCACCGCGACATCAAGCCCAGCAGCATTATGTGGCACAAACGCCAGCTGTACAAGTTGATTGATTTCAATATTTCAGCTACGACAGATGATAAGTTGTTTGGAGGAACCTTCCTATATGGCTCCTGACCTTATCGTTTTCGAGAGCAATAAGATTGACTGGGATTGCTCTGCTGACACATCTCGCCTGGCATCTACGCTTTACGAGACTGCTTGCCCATGCTTATCCATGGCCTGGGTGGAAACTTGTGTCCAAACATTCTACAGTTGCCTACTGATATTCGAAACTACAATGATAAACTATCCAATAGGATGGCTGATTTTGTGAGTGAAGTGATCATTACCGATAAGAATAATCGTTTCAAAACAGCACAAGAGATGCTGGATGCACTGAACGCTATCGGATTGGATGGTATGCGAGGGATTCATCTGTCATTTCTGTTACTCACAATGGAAGATGTTGGGAATCCTGTGGACTACATTAACTCATTATATAGCCAAAGTCAGCCACTTGGCAGTGGAGGTACACGTGCTGGCGTAGCTCAACATGCCGTTTGATACGTTAACTTATTCTGAAACTCGCTTGGACAGAGAGGTTAATTGCCGATATTGAAGCTTTGAAGTACAAATTGATTATCATTACCTGGTAATGCAGGTGATGGTAAGACTGCCTTTATTCATCGCATAGAAGATAAGGGCGTGGATACGGCAGCATTTGACGCTGAACAATGGTTCGCAATTCTATATTTTTGGTGTTCGATTTCGAGTCAAATTATGATGGTTCACAGGATGAAGACGACAAAAGCTAATGATGATGTGGCTGAGTTCCTTTCTCCTTTCTATGGTCTGAATGGTTATACCGCAAGCTCAAGAAGGACGTGTGATTGCTATCAACGAGGTCGCTTGGTGGACTTTTTTGTCAAACGCGTCCTGAATTGCGTGTGCTGCAGGACAACATCGAGGAGTACTTCTATAAAGAAGGTCATGCTGAGTTATTGCCGGGTTTGATGGTGATAAACTTGAACCTTCGCTCTGTAACAGCTCGCGATGCTGAAACAAGACTCGACTTGTTGGCTCAACAGATGAAGAGTTGACACGCCCTGAATTGTGGGGTAGAGTGTCAAAACTGTCCCTGTGCCGACCGTTGCTATCAAATACAATGTGGACACCTTCAAGATACCAGCGCTGGTGATGAGGTCATCAGCCGTTTGGAATGGTTGGTGCGCACCATCGTTTATAAACGTGAACTCCATATTACCATGCGCGACTTGCGCTCGATGATTGCGTGGATGTTGACTCGCGACTATTCGTGTGGGGAGTAAAGGCATACTGAGTTGAATTGGTAAGTACGCGACAATGTACCTGAGTACTATTGGCAGCATGTACTATTTCAACCTGACTGCGCCTGTACATACCCGGACCCCAACAAGGTAGAATACTTCGAGCTGCCGACACCGGAATCGGAACGACCGTTTTGGTAAAAGTTACTTCGTGAAACAGACGTTGCAGGGTGTGAGCTTTGCCGGCATTCGACCGTGATTTGTACTATCGCACGAAAACGTCCGAACGACTACTATTATCTTCAGCGACCGTACCGCTCTTTGCTGAGAGGATTTCCAGTGATTGCAATCAAAATTATCCCTGCCTACGAAGTGAAGTCGGATGATGTTCATGGCTGTATACAAGCCGTCATAAGTCGTTCGTGCGTCATCAATATTTTTGAAGGAGCCATTGATTTCAGAAGAAGATTACCTTATCGATATGCCAGTGTTTTTGAAAAAGCAGTTGCGCCTTGAAGATCAAAGGAATTGGCCAAAACTATGCAAGACCTTGCAGGTGCTATTTCTGCCAGTGAGGGCTGGTTCTAATGAAATGCTAACTAAGGGTTATCTTCTTTTGGCAAGTTCAAATGTGGCAGACCCCATTTCAAAAGAGCTACCGTCGTTTCTCATTGGATGAGTTCGAGCTCTATGTAGATAAGACTGAACACTGACAAAGTACATCGAGTATAGAAAGCGACAGTTTGATATTCCGCCATAAAAAGGATAAGTTTATCCAACTGACGGTAGAGTCTCGACTTGTATGAAAATGCTGGAATACATTCACGCAGGCTTTAGCCCTTCTGTGAACGACTTGCGTGGTCGCTTCATAGAACTTCAGATATTTAAGATTTGCGGAGGCAAAAACGTATTCGAGAGATACTTGTGACAAAGACAATCGCAAGTTCACTGCTATACGATTGGATGGTCAAAAGCATATAGTAATTGAACCTCTTAACGTTTGCAATGATATGATATTAAAACTACAAGAAAGGAACAGGCGTACAGGCCTTCCTGAATAAGGAAATATTCTATGTCGATGTTAAGTCGGTAAAAAGCTAGACCAGTGTGCTGACCAATCTTTTTTATTAAGATGTATGCTGACAGTGCTCCAGTATCAATGGCTTTCCGTAAAGAATATACCATTGACATACTAAAAAGAGAACTTGGCGACCTTGGAAAATCAGGTGTGATGCATGGCGTAAAGCGACAACCCTGATGGCGTGGAAGACTGGCTCCGCAGTTCGCTGTGTGAGTTGGTGAATCGCGGCAACGTGGTGAAAAGAGCATGTCTCAACATTAAAAGCCACTTCATTTGCTAGAGTTTTTCGTGTTCAGAACAGTAAATTCTGTCGTGACTACCGTGCCTCAGATCAACTTTATCTCATGTTGCGAAGCAATCCGAGGTAATGCATGGATTGGTACGCTACCTTAGTGAGGGTTAGGATAAGCAGACAGGAGAAATCGTATCAAGTGAAGATCTGGATGTAGATACTACAGGTATTCTTTATATCACCAAGCCTTTGCGTGAGCGTAAGACGTATTAAATAAAGTGGCAGAGGGTTATCCACAGCCCGTTCCTCCGTGACCAGGCTACGTTGTTTCAATGACGATATTCGTCAGTTGCTTCTTTACAAGGATAAGCTCCCAAGAGCCGTATCCATCGACCATCTGAGAATCCTTTGTGGTTTTCATTTTGGCTTTGTATAGCCCAATGAAACTGGTTACCTGCTTCCGAAGATGGTGGATGCTAGGTTCACGTCAAGTAGAAGACGACTGGTCGATGCTCGTTGATGTGACTGACGATTTGGACAGCATTGTTTCTGCATACGCCTGTAAAGATGTAGAAAAGGATGCAGAATGGCATTTAGCAAAATACATTCGTTCTACAGCATGGCTGACATCGATTCAAGACAGAAAATCATGCTCTATTGACGAAGCGCTTGAGGAATACTGAAAGAAGAGAACAATAAGTCAGATGGTTTCTATGAATCCGTTTTGAATGGAATCCGGAGAGGATCTTCCCAACTCGGATGAGAAAGAGTTTGATAAAGAAGACTTCAGAGAAATGTTGAGCTGTTTCCGAAGATGACTTTCATCGATATGTTGGTTCATGTGCTAGAAAAATCAAACTTGGGTAACTATCAGTATCGCTACTTACACGAGTTTCTTGAGTGCAGTGGCAATGAAGAACTCTTCATCTATGCTTTTTGGCTGATAGTCGCTCACGCCGCCATCCACGACGTGGTGCACTCGGCTCAAGCTCTTAGAGACATTGGTGCAGCTCCTTGTGTTAAAGGAAAAAGCCTACTGGTGGTTACGAAACTCGTTCTTTATCGATTGACGAATTAATCAGTGAAATTACGTGACCGGTCATGAAGCTTTAATCATCAATGGTGTAAACGAAGCGTTTTGCCAATGCGGATGTGAAATGAATGAAGCATTCCGTAAAAATGTTGAAGCTTTTAAGGATAAACTACGTCAGATTGGTTTCTATACCGATATGAGTGACGCCATCCTACAGAAGATTCGCCCACGCTATAAAATGTAAACAATGGAAGAAATAAGAACTCTATATTACGAGCGTTTCATACAACATGTTATTTGAAACGTATGTATAAAAGTTTAAGCAAGTTCGTCCGGGGACATTGTATGAAGATTACAGGCCTCGCGCTGAAAGAACTTCGTGTTCTGCTTCCTTTGTTGCGCCCCATTAATAAGGATTTGTCGGTGTTCGTTCTCTCTGAAGAAGAAAAGGGAGAGGAATTTATCCATGCAACTAAGCTTTATTGAATTGAGAAATAACCCCACAAGGCAGTGCTCATCTTGGTACCGACCAATAGCAGAACGTCCATGAAGACTCTTATGGTGAGTGCTGCAGTTCCAAAAATTGTCAACATCAGACCTACAGGATTCCTTCATTCTAAAGTTGATTGACGATTCCGGAGAAAAAGAAATATAGCTGGGCACAGATATTTGAACTGCTTAGAGACGAGGTTCATGCCTACAAGAATGATGTAATCTCATACATACTTTATTTGGAACTAAACCAGTTCTCAGATGAAGCATGGGTAATGGATTATTTGTGTTTGGCATGTGGCCTGACATGGCGCTTCTCAGGATGATGAATGCTGTGCGCAGACGTTTCATGCTGAACAAAGAAAAGGCTTCGAGTTATTATCTCTGATTTTTCTTTGACTGCAGCTGATCGCATTTCTTCTCTTCCTATCGAGAGGAACAATTCAACGTGCCCTTATGAGGCTTTCTACCTCTGATGATTCTGTAGAAGATGCTAATTCTTTGTTTGAATCTATTCTGCGCAATCGTCCAGAGTTTAACTATGCCAATATTCCATGGCTTGGAAAACTGGGTCTTCAGGCCCAGTAGGGATAATAGTTGACTTGAACACAGGTAAGGATCCAGAAGAAAGAATTGGTTACGAGACGACAGAAAGGCAATTTTGTATTAAACATCATTACCGAGGAGAAGTCGAAGGTATCTTTTACCATTACTACTGATCCTGCTCCAAAGGGATAATCTTGCGATTGTTTTCTTTTGAAATAGCACTGGTTGACATCAGCGATTTTCAGAAGTTGGTGTTATAAAAGAAATAGAAGTTGGCACGAATAAGCGTGCGTCACGTAAGATGTCTCATGAACATTGCAGATGGCATGTTTGATGAAGGTGATTACTTGCTGCGTGTTCGTGCGCTTGATGAGAATGGCATTGTACTCGAACAGAAGAAAGAGTTCAAAAGACCTCATGTACAAGCAGCTTAGGAAGAGGCAAAGGAAAAGAACCCGAACCTCAAATGGAACAATATCGTTTGGAACACCACGTGGCATGTGCAACGAATCTGCTGTATTCACCATTGTGAAACGATGGTGATGTGCCCGAAAGGTCAAATTGATAAACGAGCTGGTAAAATAGCTTTACAAGCTATTATTCTATATCGTTCGGCCCATTTGGCAAAGAATGAAGGCTTGGATATTCCTACAGATGGTGTTGACCGTAATCTGTGGGTGGATGGTAACATGATAATACCTATCATTTTGACTTTGGTGCTGCTTATGCCTATCAGATACAGCTGTCAAAGAAAGTTAATTCGAGTTGGAATCTACTTTCTTGAAGAATACCAATGTGTTTTGGTCATGTCGAGGCACTGTGAGGCGGAAAATCCAACAGATGCTTACTTGATGAATCCGAACGATACGGCTAATCGTGAACCGCTGTTTGTGCCTGCCTCAGATGTCAATATTCCAATGAATTAATTGCTTTAAGAAGACCTCTTTGCTATCATTAGAGAATCGGCTGAGGACAGTGGCTTAACAAGCACTTTGGACTTCACAAACCAATTGGGTCTGATTAAAGCCTATCTTGCTGGTACAATACTTCGCTCAATGAGGAATTGGAAAGGTTTAAATACAGACGATGTGGTTAAATGCAGAACATCGATACGGTTTCTCTTATCCGTAGAAATGCCTGACGGCAAGAACCAAAATTAAGTTGGTAAGTCCTTTACATCCGTTGCGTTTAGCTTGGATGGTGAATCTGTACGAACTTTATCAAGATTGGGAAGATCGTACAGTTGAGTACCTAAGTATAGAAAAAGCCTGGTATCGTAAACTGGATAAGCTTTTCCAAGGCAAATACCAATGAACGTGGCACCGATGGTGCTTAGCGATGACCCTCTAAAGGAAGCATATCAGTACATTGGTGAACTTACCTTTGGTTGGGGTGCTTATGCACAACCTCACCCAGTCAGAGGAGGCATTCTCTTCAGGTAGTCGTCAGTTGAAATCATACGTTTCGATGTTGCTGAATGTGCAAAGAGAAAGCGTATTGATGCGATGTGAACTTGGATTTGGTGATACGCCATCTTTTTAATTACAGCGTTTCTCACCCTTATACTGATAAGTTGGTTATCAACCTGTTTAATGCAGGTGATGCGAGCTACGTTTGCAGAGGCGTTGGTTAGACTGAGAAGATTGGTATTGGTCATGAATTGGCATGATCAGACTGTTTACCGATGAGAATATGTGTGCAATCTGGTGAAGCATTCAAGGATTTGCTCGACCCTGAATCAGCGAGTTGCAAACGATGCAGAGGGTTTTCTCACAAGCTTCTGCTAATCGCTTGTTCCCTAAACTTCGCTTCTCCTTGAATAAGACGAGCGATTTTATCAACAAGCATGATAACTATCAGGCTCATCTTTCTTTCTTAGTGAATCCGTTTGTTGTGAACACGGAGCCTGCTCGTCCAAGCAAACTAAGCCGCTCTTTCTTCTTGAATGGCACTATCTGCAGAGATATTGTAGAAGTGAAGCCTGTGGGTAAAACCTTTGTGTGGAATAGATACTATTCTAACAAGAGACTGCCTAATCCTGTTTCAGAGTCTGTGACCTTGAAGTTGTTTGTTTGCTCGCTTGCAGGAAGTGATTGGTAAGATGTTGTCTTCAACCATTGAAGAGTCTGTGCCAGCCACAACGTTGCGATTGAAGGAGAATGATATGATGCTCTTGTCATTCATTCATGATAGCAGTGACTGGGTGATTACGTTTGACAAGAATATGGGACCTGAGTTCTATGACCTTCCTTGTCTTGGCGATTCTGACGTTCCATATCTGTTGGATTATGTGCCTAACGACGAAGCTACTGGTATCTCATCTTACTTGACGACGAAAACCTGCTGTGAAATCGCAGCACTGATGGTTCCTCTGTTCAAGCAGTATGGCATCAAAATTGAGGACAAGAAGAATTTCAAGCAGATTCTTGAGGATGTTCGTTCAATTAGTAGTTCCTCATTATGCAGGTGAATACAACGTCGAGAAAAGGCTTTGAGGTGATTGGTCACCACGTTGACGAAGCGTTTTTGGAGAAGAAGGGCATCACAACAGAATCCTTCATGATTCCTATTGACTCGCAAGGAACTGTTGTCGATTTGGATAGTGATAAGCAAGAACGAGTCGACAACTTGGTGGTTAAGATTGATACCAGCCGTAAGGAAATCCTTTTCAATGTGGTTGAGAGTTAAATGCGAAATGCTTATTACCAAGCAGACGAACTTCATCAAAGATTGTAAATCAAATTGAGAATACCATCTTCGCCTGCGTTCTCACTTCGAGATTGCAGTGGATGGCAATGATGAGACTTGATCGAGAGCTGAAAGTACTTGAGTTGAAGTCTCTCTTGGAGTTCTATATTAACCGTTCACTAAGAGATATGGCCAGCTAAATCCGGACAAGGCTCACTTTGAGAGTACAAGTGTCTTTGAGTAAAACTCTCCCGAAGGCTATACTATTCGATTTTAAGCGTCTTGGCGTAATCTTCGACTTTATGCAGACTGAACGCCATAAAGAAAGATTTCTATGGTGATACGGTGATTTATACGATGGGCAATCCTGTTATCGAGGCAAATTCTTGATGAGAATAGCAACTTGAAAAACACGGTATTGGAGGCTCAGGACAATGAGGTTCGTGAACTTCTTCGAGACCACTTTTCGTTCCTGCTGAGCAAACAAGCCCAACTCAAGAATCGTAGTTAAGCCTGTTACAGTGGTTGCTCCGACTGATGATTCTGACTATGAAGTTATTGTGCCTAAAAAGGTGGATAATGAGTCCAGCTGAATCAGTAAAAATCTGAGAAGAAGGAACATAACGATTCTGTGGTATTCGATAAACCTAAAGAGGACGTTGGGCAACCTCAAAACGCCTCCTGCAGTCACTCCAGAAGCTGAAGAACAGTCTTCGGAAACAGAACCGACCAGGAAGAAAAGCCGGAGAAAGATGTTCCTGTGACAGATACTCCTGTAGAGGATATACTGTCGCAACCATCTCATGACGATGCAAGTCGTTGTTCCGGAGGTTGATACAAACGTTACAAAGAACCTGTAGTGGATATATATCATTGGTAAGAATGAGCGAATCGCCTCAATTCGGTGTTCTGGGCAAGATGGTATCAATGCGTGCTATTCGGTATGGATCTCAATGAGTGCAATACCATCAGCCTCTTTGGTGTGCAGGGGCGCAGGAAAGAGCTATACGATTGGTTCTGTAACAGAAATGGTGCTCAAACAGTTCTCTAACGTGAACAGTTGCCAGCACCCATGGCAGATGTGATATTCCATTTCAGTGAAAAGTATGGATTATGCGCCTGCAGTTCACATCAATGGTATATCTTAATGATGAAGCTGGGCAGTTGGCCAAGTTGAAAGCTGAATACGGTGCTGAGCCCAATTCCGTAAAAGATGTAGTCCTTCTTGCTCCTGAAGCTCAGGTCGAATTGCGCAAAGCTCAATATCCTGATTTGGAAGTTCATTCAATTGGCTTTGATTCAGGCGAATTATCGGTTCGTGACTGGTTGTTCCTCTTAGCTGCGATGGGCAATGATTCTGCTTATATTAAAGAACTGAAACAGATTATGAAGGCTTGTCGTCGCAATATGTCACTGGCCAACATACGTTCTGGCGTTGCTAATAGTGACCACCTTTCTGCTTCTCAAAGAGCATTGGCCAATACCGATTGGACTTTGCTGCAGAGTATATTACTGATGGTTATAAGCTGCAGCAGTACCTTCGTCCGGGCAGACTTATCATCGTTGACTTGCGTGATGAGTTTATCGAAAAAGAAGAAGCATTAGGCTTAGTTGTTGTCATGCTCAATATATTCTCAAGTGTGATGACTGTGGATGGTAAGGCATTCAATAAGTTTATTGTATTTGATGAAGCTCACTAAGTATATGAGCAACAAGACTAGTGATTCTATTACTACGGCGATTCGTGAGGAAATGCGTCATGAGGGCGTTTTCAATCATGATGAGTCAGGGGATCCAATGAGGTTTGCCTACAGAAATCATCGAACTTAGTTCGATGGTAGTGATACACCGCTTTAGTTCACCTGCATGGGTGAAGCATGTTCAAAAGGCTATAACTCCGCTCAAACGCTGACAGCTACTGAAATGGCTGCATTGGGCTCCGGGTGAAGCCTACCTGCGGGCTAACAAAGCTGACTGATAAAAAGCGTTACTCAGCGTCCGATAAAGATGAGCATTCGTCCTCGTGTAACCAAACACGGTGGAGATACTATACAAGCTGTAAAATAAGATGGACATAATAGAATATTCAAATGAGGAAGTAGAACAGTGAACCAGGATTATAATCCATCGTTCCTGTCTGCGAACTCTGCAATATTTGTATTAGCTGACGGTATGGGGGCTACTCACATGGTGAGATAGCCTCTCGAAACTAGTATTGAAAGTATTGTGAGGTAGTGGGCAGAATACCAATTATACTACTAAAATCTTTTGAGGAATCAATAGTGTTTTGCTAATGATGCCCTTGTATGATTAAACAGATGGAAAATTGGTGGTAAAAATAGGAACTGTCATTGCATTTGCTTTTTATTAAAAAGGTACCTATGCATACATAATAGCTTGGTGATAGTAGGTGTATAAGTTTAGAGCAAAAACTGGATCTCTGCACAGCAGACCATTCTATTGTTCCAGCAACTCTCAAACAAAATGGCGACTACTTCTTCTATCTGTAGAAGTATGCAGCGGTGTAACTCGTATGCATCATGGGTGATGAAATTGGGAAGAGATTCCTATTGAAGTCTATCTATTACAGAAGGAGATACGTTTTCTTTTATGTTCTGATGGTTCACTAAGCAGCTCCTGTTGAAGAATACGCAGTTTCATGCGACAAAGGTAAATCTGAGTGTTTGGATGATATGGCTCCGACATGGATGATAATTGTTCATTCATAAAAGTAACGGTATAATGATATTAAGCAATATAGTAATTGACGACCTAAAAAGATAAATCTGGTTTGCTCTTTTGATCAAGGCGAAGGTTTTGACATGCTGGCCAAGTTGATATTGGACGTAACGCAGCGTTCCGTGGTGAACTACTCTCAAACGATTAATGGGTTATATCGATGACGACCAATCATTACCAACTCTTATACGCTTAACACCGTAGCCTTATACTAGGGTTTCTCGACGTGGGATGATTATCTTTTGGCTCGTTCCGTAGATAGTATTTGGGGATTCAAAGATTCCGTACTGATGTACATCCATGAATTAGGTTGGACTCCGGGTGCTTGTAAAGTACATGGATCTAACAGTCAAATTCAAAGTCGTTGAGCATAAAGGAGGCATTGATGGTAGTGGAGCTGTAAATAGCAGCCTTCAACGATGGCCTCCTCTATATTCACAAGATTGAAAGGTAAAAGACTGGGAGGCTGGAAAAAGTTTTTCGAGGTGACTTGATTGGCGATTATAAAACCAGTAGTGAGCTGATATGCGTCGAACTTATGTAATTTGGCTCATGATACATATAATCGATAGGTTTCACTTACGTCTAATGGTCTTGTCGTCACAGAGACTAAAGACCTCAGTGTCAACCTTCATCAGGGTGATATGGATGGGCTTGTGCTGTTTTATAGTCTGATGATGTGCAATAATCAACCACTCGATAAAACGATTAGATGTTACAGATTTGGACAAAAACATGATGGCCGTAGTTCTAAAGGTCGTTTTAGTGGACATTCTTGAATAACGCCAAAGGATTGGTCAGAGAAGGTTACGAGTTAGAAGTCTTGAATACGAAATTGTTGCACGCCTTCCAAAAGTGCGTGTCCACCGCATGTATTCTACTGAAAATGCAAAAGCAGCAAAATTATATGCTATTATCAGATCCTCGTTAGACGAGATATTTACCATTAGGGCTTGGCTTTTCTTGGAAACGAGGTGGTCGATACGCATAACAGTGATTGGCTACGAAGACACAAAGGCATATTCCGTCTCTTCTGCCTTGATCCGTGTCCTCTTCAAGAAGGTCAATACTGGAATAGTCGTGCTGGATATTGATGGTGACAATGCGCATAAAATTCAACACTTACAACCACCAGGAAGCCGTGTGGCAGAGGTCTTTGTATCGATTGAAAGATGTTTGGTGATACAAAAGGAAGCAACTTTATGGAAATTTATTAACTGCTTGTCGGTAAAAGTTTTCCTCTCCACATAAAATAAGGCTGAAGCCCATGGTTGGACTTCAGCTGGTTAAGTCTCTCTGTGCTGTCCGCTAAACTTCAAAACGACGTTTCCCTATCATGAGCGCCCATCAATGGGCGTTGCCGGATTCCCGCGAGTAAGCTATAGTCAAAGAGTGAAGGTTCGGCGGGTGCTGATCGTGGTATCAAGATCTTCAACCAATCTTTTTCGTTGCTCGAAGAGAAACACCAGCAGTCAATGTGAGCACGCAGGCATGATGCGCACCATCAGTGGCCAAATTGAGCTCCAGTGCGTTTGATCCGCTTTTGCAGTACCATGAGCAGTGATTGGCGATCAATGCTGACCCAAATCTGAATTTTGATGGCATTGGCGCTCTCTCATAAAGAGAAATATCTGAGGGGAGTCTGTTTGAGCTGCTTGAGTAGTTCTATCTCCCACAACGATCGTCGTCGAATCGATGTCTTGAATCTGACATTTCGCATCATTAGTTAACAGCGAGGATCAGTTTGGCTTTAGTGCTTCTTACGGTCAGCGTAGGTGGTGATTCTTGCCGGTGTTTTCAGTGCCTCTCCTCCTTTGCTCGTCTGGTGAATACCACTTGCCGCACGCGGTGTTCCATCACCCCTTCCGAGGTCATACCATCCACATCTTCCAGGGTTTCGTGCGCTAGATTCTTCTTCATCTCTGGTGCCACATACGTCACGCCGGCTTCCTCATGTTCACTTCAAACTTGGTATAGTGCTATAGCGCTATCAAAGGCTAGATCTCCTTCCGCTGTGGTAGTTGGAGGCTGGAGCATAAAGAACTCCCTTGGCCGCCGAGGGTGAAGCGGATGTCGAGGGCACAAACTCGTTGGCATGAATATTGGCGTGGACTTTGATCCCGCCCTTCTTCTTCCCTGTCTTCGGATGCCGCCCGACGCCTTTTGAAATGAGATTGAGAAGAGCGAAATGGTCGTAGAATCAATGATTTACGAGCGTTCTATCCACTTTGGGCACCCGTGACATCGGCTGTCCGCGGAAAGCACGATGCTTATAAGTGGCGTACAGCTCTCGTAAATGGCTGAAGATACATTCGTTGCGGCGCAGATTGGCGTCCGATGGTGTGGAGCGGCGCGGCAGTGGCCGTTACGTGTCCCCAATTTATTAGGGCTTCAGGCGCGCAAAGCCACGATTTCCCGCAGGGAGTCGAAGCGTTTGACCACTGTATAGAGCATAACGACAAGTGTTGCCAGCATCAAGTGCTTGACGTAGCAGTTCCTCCACCGTTTTCTTGGCTGATACGAAGAATTTGCGCTTTGTCAGTGAGCTTATAGCTGGCCGTACATCGGCTGTCCGAGAAAATAAATGAGTACCTTTGTTCATGTTATCATGTTTTGTGGTAAAACAGATAAACCAAAAGGCAGAAGTCAACTATGGACTTCTGCCTTATTATGTGGAGAAAAACTTTTACCGGACATGGTCAACATGAAGGATCACTGCAGCGCCTGTTGATGGGCGTTGCGGATAGAAAATCGTGTCGTTTTGAAGTTTGGCGGACAGCAATAAAAATAATTCAGTTACCTGACATTTGCTCCGTCAGTTACCTGGTGGCAAAATAGGGTAACGGTTTAGTAACTGAACTTTTGCTTAAATCCGCATTTTCCTGCCTTTTACAAATAGAGCAGTTTTATGCAAATCATTCATATCCTGTTCATTATCAGTCAGTTTTCAGACTTCGATTTTCTTTATTTTCAAAGGTTGAGTTGGACTTCAATTAACGCACCTATTGGAGGTCAGTAAAGGCTTGGTAGCTGATGCAAGTAAGCACCTGTAAGGATTGGAATAAGGACAGGACATTATGCCCTTCCCTCTTTTGGGAGGGTAGTCCTCCTTTATTTTTCAGTATAATCTGCGATGAGCTGCGCAAGTCCTTCTTTTGTGCGGGTGTCATACTTGGCAGCATCCATGCTCGACTTATTCAGATATTCCGCAGTCAGCTTAATTCTTTTCTTCTCGCTTCGTGTACCTACAATGCTTTGTCGCCAAGATAGATGGCTTCCTTTCTGTCCTTCAGCTCAGATAAAGTTCATCTTTATCTAATGGATGTTCCAGGATGTAATTGCCCTTTCCGTCGGTGAAAGAGTACTCGAAGAACTGTATGGGTGACGTGTCCCGAAATTAATGAACCACCGTCGCCAGCGTTTCTTAACGCACGCGTCTTTGAGCCCTTTGTACCGATATAGGTCTTGTCACGCACCATAGACGGTACGTTGTCTGCAGCCTTGAACTTCTGTTCAGTCTTGCCGTTCGCATCGTTGTGCGTCAGTGTTACGCTGATCCCATTGCCGGTGCGTCAAGGTCGAGGATTCCACTGAGTTCCTTTACCCATCTTCTTTCACAGATTCATGCTACGATAGTGATGTCTGCCTTCGTGTGTCGTGCCCGTCAGCAAGTACCACCTTGCCGGGCACATTATAGATGTCTCACGGAAGCATCCCTGGCCTCTTTCACCAGTGTCGTTCCTCATCGGCAGCCTGTTGCTCATCTGCTTTTGCCTTGTGTCGATCGCTCGATATTCTCAAATCACTATCTCCCAGTGCATAGCCGTTTGCAAGCAGTTTTTGATACCATACGGCGCACCATCTCGTTCTCGGAGAGTTTGAATGCGGTCTTGTATTCCAGGAAGGGAAGTTTCCTGTCATCACAGGTTGTTATGTTGCTGAAATTCTCGCTGTGGTCTCAATATTCGAGCTTAATCTCGGCTACCTGGTTACCACACGGTCCTTGACATAATAGTTTTGCTTTTGCCTAATGAAGGTTCATTGACAGACCTTTCCCACCATCTCTTTTGTTGATGATAATGTCGCCATTGTTGTTGATGGAGAGGTGCTGTGCAGTAAGTCACCCAATCGGTTTTTCTCCATCTTTGACTATGGTATAGAGCTGTCCATTTGCAGAGAAAAGGACGCGAGCCCTGCTCGAAGAGGGTCGTCAATGGTGGTTACTGATACCGTCCACTGCGATGAGCTGGGGTTGCTGTCTACCAATTTTGTAGACAAGATACTTCGTGCAGACAGTATAATCCTGTCCCTTTCGGGTTTTGCAGTTCAAAGACTGCGCCTTCAGGTATGTGAACTGGAGCCACTCTTCTGGTGTGCTGACGCCTTGTTTTGTCTTGTTCGTGACGAAGAATGTGACACCTTTTTCCATCAGGCGTAGACAGGTCGCAGACTCTTTTCTCTTCTTTTTACAAAGTGCTACGGTGTTCCATCAAGTAATACCTCCCCTTTCTTTATTTTCAGGTTTTGGGCATGCGCGAAAGCAGCATGAGGCGGCGATGAAGCCCTAGTGCTTTTCTCATTGCTTATATAGTTCTATATTGATACGATGGCTGCAAAGGTAGTGGGTGCTGAACTCAAATGCCGGATGCACCGAATTTTATTCGCAGAAAAAGCGAGTGATCACCCACTTTTGTGGGATGTGTCGCTTTTCAGATGGACGTATGTCGTTTTGTTTCGGGGGCTAATCCTGTGAGGGCTGCTCTGACTTTTCTCCTCCGACCTTTCGCCCTGTTGGTGAAATGTCAGGGATCTTTCAATCTGTCAGAGCGTGTGCGCTGATTGTGAGGACGAT
>BNJS01002875.1_pt1 | contig 32764 bp, 38 predicted proteins | sample 8540461 | NCBI WGS metagenome assembly BNJS01 (sample SAMD00202454, study PRJDB9452) | human saliva metagenome | isolation source: human saliva | place: Japan
GACGGTGCTAGCATGCCTCTTGTGGGTAGATTCTTTAGATAAGCTGTATATACTTACAAAATGAAATAGGTTCCTAATAGTCACGTGTGTGACTATTAGGAACCTATTTTTTATTTACGGTCATGAAAAAAGGCCCGACATGAAAAGTCAGACCGTTTCTTCAAATACATTTTCAAGAAGCGAGAGCTGGCTACCAACCATTTATGCCCTGCTTATGGATACATTGTACCATAAAAATAAGGAGAAGGAAATTAACCTTCTCCTTATTTTATGCCGTTATTCCTATCATAGTTAGGATTTCCATAATAATTGGAATTACTACAACAAATAGTATGGTACTAATCATGACAAGGCCTGTAGCAAAGGGCAAATCGGATTTTGCTTCGTTAGCTACAATTGGCAGTACTGCAATAACTGGGCCAGCCGATTGTACTACAAACGTAATAATAGCGATTGGCTCTAGTACTATACCTGCTCCGTATTGTAGACCCATAATCACACAGAACATAATGATGGGTGAAATCACAAAACGACCTACGATACCACCGATAGAATCTTTATTGAGGCTCATACTCTTTAAGCCCGCATCATGAAGGACAATACCAATGTAAATCAAAGATAATGGTGTCACCATATCTCCTAAATAATTTAGTGTATTATGTAAAATTGGGGCCAACGGAATTTCAAAGAATAAAAAGATTAAGGCTGTAAAGAAACCTAATAATGGCGGTGGTAATAACTTCTTCCAATCAAACTTAGGCTTTTGAGCTGTAGTGGACTGAACTGAGGAGCTATTCCCAACTTGATTCCACTCATCATTAGCCAAGCCATTTTCCACAGTTGGCAGCGGATCTAATTCAATTAAAAATACCCCTACGAGCCATACAGATATGGTATTACCAATATAATAGAGTAAGAAATATGGTAACGCTTCTGGTCCAAAGAGTGCAATCTGCACAGGTAAACCTATAAATAAGCAGTTATCATTCACCACCATATTGATAAAAATACCGCGCCGCCCTTTAGGTACTTTCAACAGTTTCATCATGATGAAAGCAACGATATAGGCAATTACATAGGTTAGCATAACTACTAACATGCCATACCGTAAATCCCATAGGTCAGACATATGTAGGTGATGTAATACAGAGACAAAGACGCCAGCCGGCAAAATGACGGACATGATAAAGCGCGATAAATTACTACTGAAGGTTGGGTTAAACATGCCCCGTCCTTTTAAGAAATATCCTAACGAAATGAGTAGCATTATCGGTATGATACTCTGTAAGGATGTGAGAAAAACCATAATAAACCTCCCGAACAGTTGATTCGTAGTCTATCATAACATGTTTTCATCGATTTTAAAAAACCGTTCTAAGAATAAACTCACCTTGCTATTCACTTAATGTATATCCATACAGAAGAACTATTCTATAATAACAGCACATAATATCAACCATAAAAATCTTTTATAATTCAATAAATTAATAGTATAAATTATTCAAAAAATCATTTATACTTAAAGAGTAAATATACATTATAGTTCGTACATGAGGTGATAGTATGAAAAAACCATATATCGGTATCTCTGGCAGTATCTTACTTGGTAGCGCTGGTTCTGATGTAGACCTTCCACGCTCCTATGTAAACCTTGATTACACTCGCTCTATTGAAGAAGCTGGTGGCATTCCTATTATTATTCCTTTCACAACAAATCTTGAAATCATTCAAGATACAGTAGCGCATCTCGATGGTCTACTATTATCTGGCGGTCATGATGTGTACCCACTGCACTATGGTGAGGAACCATTACAAAAACTGGGCGAAGTATGGCCTGAACGTGATCATTTTGATTTTGCTTTGTTGAAAGCTGCTGAAGAAAGACAAATTCCTATCTTTGGTATTTGTCGCGGCATGCAAGTGTTAAATGTATACCGTGGCGGCTCTTTATATCAAGATTTAAGCTATGACGAAACCTGTACAATAAAACATGCTCAAAATCAAACGCCTGAATTAGGTACGCATACAGTTGATATCGAGTTCGAAACCAATCTTGCTAGTGCAATTGGTCGTTCTACTTGGGTTACAAACTCTCACCACCATCAAAGTGTAAAAACAGTTGGTAAGGGCTTACAAGTTGTAGCTCGCGCTAAAGACGGCACTGTAGAGGGATTAGAAGATTCCTCCTACCCATGGATGGTAGCTACTCAGTTCCACCCTGAAATGATGACACCAAAAGATCAAAGTGCAACACGTTTATTTGATGCATTCATTGCAGCGGCTCAAAAAAACTAAAGAAAATAATAGCAAAGCTCCACACCTTAGGTGTGAACCGACCCCTTAATGTTAGACCAAAAATCTTAACGTTAAGGAGGTCGGTTTTTCTATGGCAAAATATAGCCTTATATTTAAATTAAAAGTCGTTACCGCATATCTAAACGGCGAAGGTGGATATGAGTATTTAACTAAGAAATATGGTGTAAAGACTACATCGCAAGTTCGTCGTTGGATTAGTGCATTTAAAGAATTTGGTAAAGATGGTTTGTGTCGAAAGCGAAATAATACAAGATATACTTCAGAATTTAAGCTAGCTGTGGTAGAGTCATACTTAACTAGTGAATTATCGTATCGGCAAATTGCATTACAATATGGGCTGAATAATCCTTCATTAATAGCTCGCTGGAAATCGGATTTTTATGAAATATGGGACCAATGCTTTTGTCGAGCGACCGAAAGGACGAATACCTACCATGAGTCGAACAGATGAAAAAGCAAAGATTACCACACATACTAAATCACGTAACCAAAAGAAGAAAAAAGAATTAACACCAGAGCAAGCTCGTATTTTAGAATTGGAAAAACAATTACGCTACGCTCAAATAGAGAATGCCTATTTAAAAGAATTGAGGAGATTGCGCCTCGAGGACGCTCGAAAAATGAAAGAACAGCAAGAATCATTAGCAGTCTCCGAAGAGAATTCAAACTAACTGAGATTCTTGCTGCCTTACGTTTTCCAAAAGCAACATATATGTACTGGCAACAGCGCTTTGACCGAGTAGATCCAGATCTACAAATACGAATAGCTATTGAAGATATTCGTAAGGACCATCCCAACTATGGATATAGAAGATTGTTACCTTTGTTGCGATCACGAGGTATTGTTATTAATAAGAAACGATTGCAACGAATTATGCAAAAGTTCAATCTGCAAGTAATAGCATTCTCCCGTAAGAGCCGAAAATATAACTCATATAAAGGCGTTAAAGGACGGATTGCACCTAATCGCATTAAGCGTAGATTCTATTGCAGTCAACCACATCAAAAAATTACTACAGATACAACTGAATTTAAGTATTATGAACTAGATGCAAACGGTGCTTTGAAAGTTGGAAAACTATACTTAGATCCATTTATGGATTTATATAATCTTGAAAATTATTAGTTTTAGTATAAGTCCCTACACCATCGGCTGAGTCTATACTTTCAGCACAACAACAGGCGATTGAAAAAGACTGCTGATGCTAAGTATCGACGGACATTTCATTCTGACCGTGGTTGGGGTTACCAAATGAAAGCGTATCAACATAATTTAAAAGTGCATAACATATTTCAAAGTATGTCTAGAAGAGGTAATTGTCTCGACAATTCACCAATGGAAAACTTTTTTGCTATCTTAAAACAAGAGATGTATTATGACAATACCTTTCATAGTTATGATGAGTTAAAAAAATGGCGATTGAAAACTATATTATGTATTACAATACTAAACGAATTAAGGAAAAATTGAACTGGCTAAGTCCAGTTGACTATCGTTTAGCTACTACTGCAGCATAAAAAATTCCGAGCAACCAGTTTAGGTTACTCGGAAATAAAAGTCTAACTTTTTGGGGTCACTACAGGTGTGGAGCTTTTTTATGCTTATATTAGTATACATCTTTAGAAATTTCTTCAGAATACTCATCAAAAATATCTTCAGTATACTCGTCTAACAATTCCTCATTAAGATCTTCTTCAATATAACCAACTTCATCAGTTGCTTCATATTCATCCCGTGTATCAATATAGATACTGATAAGAGCTAGTGCGCCCTCTTCATTAAGCGTAGCTATGAGACTCATTGGACCATATGTCAAAATGAGTCCATCCTCTTCATCACGGATGATATGAGGCACCGCATCAAAGTGTTGGTTCATAAGCTGATCAAAATAATCCTCTACATCGAGGCCACTTTCAAGGGTTATAGATTCAGCATCGCCCTTTTGGAATACTACACGAGTATCTTCATCGATATATTGATAGAAATCATCGACATCAACATTCGCCGTTTCAAGCCACATACTTAAGGCTGTAAGCCAATCTTTTACAGTCGTTGGCGGCGTAATAAAAGCATACTCACTTTCATCAGCGCCAAAGCGAAGATCATCATAGTCAATACTATAATTTTCCTGACTAGAAACGATACGGTCCACTAGGCCCTCATCGTTGACATCTACGAAAATCATATATACATAATTATCGCTACTTTCATGAGAAACAGTCAAACCATGACGACCCTCATGGAATAGCGCATCCTCCTCGTACACATCGGTAATGTGCATCACCTTACATGTAACAGGCACATTGTCTGCCTTGATGGACTCAGCCATAGATGACAAGAACTCAATCGTTTCATTGCGATTGCGACCAATAATGCCCCTACCAGTGGACATGTATTCGCAGTCCTCTGCCAAGAAAGATTCGATACCGTGAATATCCGCGGATTCGAGAATAGATTTTATCAATAAAAGAGCTTGTATTTCAGTCATACTACGCCTCCTATGTATGGTAATAGTTACTGTTATTATTGTATCACAAATCCATCATATAATAAGCTTTATCCTTTGTTTTTCTAGCTGTTCATCATATAATTAAATACATATAGATTCCAATTGGAGGTTACCATGAAATATACAACTATCGTTTTCGATTGTGACGGCACATTGCTCGATACATCTACAGATTTATATAATTCAGTGAACTATGTACTGAGTAAGCATAATTTCCCTGAAAAATCTTTATCTGAGGTGAAAGCGGCGCTAGGCAACGCAGTAACGTACTTAATGCGTCAATGCTTACCTAGCACAGTAGCAGATCATGAATTAGAACCATATATTGAAGAATTCAAAGCTTACTACGGAGAACATCTAAAAGATACTACGGCACCGTATCCTGGTATCTTAGATATGCTAGATGCGTTGCATGAAAAAGTCTATAAACTTGCTATCGTATCTAATAAAATCCAAGAAGGCGTTACACCTTTAAATAAAGAATATTTTGGCAATCGTTTACCTGTTGCTATCGGTGAAAGACCGGGCTTACAACGTAAACCAGCACCCGATATGGTACTCCAAGCATTAAAAGAGTTAAACTCTACGCCAGAAGAATCTATCTATATTGGCGATTCTGAAGTTGACGTAGCTACTGCGAAAAACTCTGGCTTGCTTTGCATCGGTGTTACATGGGGCTTTAGAGAGGAATCTCTGCACCAAGAACTAGGTGTAAAGCATATCGCACGTAAAGCAGAAGATATTTTAAGTATTGTGGAAAACTTAAATAAATAACATCCTAAATTATAATCATTAATCTATAACAAATTCATATAAAATAAACGATTTACATCTTAAAACCGCACAAAAAAATGGGAATTAAAATATTTTTTTATCGCATTTTTTTCGCGGTTTTTCTTTATTTTCTCTAATTTATTTCAACTTTCACATTATACTTTTTTTACGCATAGATACTATTTCTAATCTATTGCCTTAAAAAAATGTGATATATGTTACATTTATGAGGCAGTACTTTCACATAGGTTATCTGTCAATTCAGTACATATAGTGCTGATAGGAGATGGCAGTACATATACCCGTGAAGATTTGGCTGTATAGTTGTAGTTAGTTAATGGAGAAATGTGAAACAAATGGAAAACGAAGTAAGAAAAGTTGAAATGAGCGAAAATGTAGCAGATCCTACAGGTCTTGGTCTACTTGGTCTCGCTGTAGTATGTTTTGTAGTATCCACGTCCCGCGTAGGCTGGTCTGGTCCAACAACATCTGTTATTATCCCTTGGGCAGTTTTATTAGGTTCTATCGCCCAATTAATGGCAAGTTATTTTGATTTCAAGAAAAACAATCCATTCGGCTCTGTTGTATTCGGTGCTTACGGTTTGTTCTGGTCCGCTATGGCTGGCGTTTGGTTGATCCAAATGGGCTCCTTCGGTCCTGAGATTCAAAAAGGTTTTGATGTAACACAATTGGCATTCGCTTTTGTAGGCTTCTTAATCTTCTCTATCTTTGGTACAATTGCATCTTTAAAAACAAACAAAGTTGTATTCGCTATTATGGTACTTATCTGCTTCCTATTCTTCGGTCTAGCAACAGACCTATTCTTAGGCGGCAAAACAGGCTTTTTCGCTCTTGCAGCATGGTCTGAATTATTCATTTCCCTATTGGGCTTCTACGGTTCTGGTGCTGTACTTGTAAACAAAGTATTTGGCAAAACTGTATTCCCTATGGGTAAAAGCATTCTGTAATAGTTTACTAACTATATAAATTACTTGCACGATAAAAGAGGTTCCTATTGGTCACCTAGGTGACTATTAGGGACCTCTAATTTATTTACTTTTACGTTCCACATAGCTATATTAAAATTGAGGCCTATAAATGGGGCCAGTCTTAGCTAATCTTATAGAGATTGGCGGTGAGGTTTCCATAAACTGAATCATTAGTATGATATAATATTATTTTGTATACTAAGATATGTATTTGAAAGGAGGAAAATATAATGCAACAATCATGGAAAATTGCATTTGCCTACATAGGTGTTATTGTAGGTGCAGGACTCTCAAGTGGACAAGATCTTCTACAATATTTTATAAGCTTTGGCCAAATAGGTCTTATTGGTGTTCTATTACTAGGTCTATTAAATGCCGCATTTGGTAAAATCATGCTTTCTTTGGGGAGCTACTATCGTGCAGACAATCATGAAGAAGTTTTTACACAGATTTCCCATCCGATCATTACAAAAATCCTTGATTTTGTTCTAATCGCTGGTAGTTTTATTATGGGCTTCGTTATGATAGCCGGTGCAGGATCAAATTTAGAACAACAATTTGGACTTCCTTTTTGGGTTGGCGGATTAATTTGCTCACTTTTAATCATAACCGTATCATTTATGGACTTTGATAAAATTACCAGTGTTCTAGGTGTTTTTACACCTATTATGATTGTAATGATATTCATCATTACAGGTTACTCTTTTTATTGGTAAAAGTCATGATTGGGCTGCGTTAGATACTATAGCCCACACAATCAAACCAGCCACAAGCAATGTATGGTTTTCTGTCATTAATTATTATTCTCTATGTGCTATGACAGCTGTTTCTATGGCCTTTATTTTAGGTGGTTCTGTTGTTCGTATTGGTATTGCTGAAAAAGGTGGCACTCGTGGCGGCCTATTAGTCGGATTAGTTGTTTTTATAGCTGCTATCTCTATTTATGCTAATCTAGATACAGTAAAAGATGCAGATTTGCCGATTCTTGCTATTGCCAATCAAATTCATCCTTGGCTAGCATATATATATGCAATCACAGTCTTTTCACTTATTTTTAATACAGCATTCTCTCTTTTTTATTCTATTGCTAGACGTTTTGCCAACGGCAGTACGAAAAGAATGAGAATTGTTATTATTTCTGTAGTAATCATAGGATATATATGTAGTTTCTTTGGTTTTAAAGATTTGATTAGTATCCTCTACCCAATTCTCGGTTATATGGGACTATTACTCCTAATTATTCTTATTTATGGCTGGCTCCGCGATCGTAAAGATATCATTATGGAAAAACTCTTCCGAAGAAAGATGATCCATTTATCACTAAAAAAACATAGTCCTCACAAAAATCTTTCAGAAAAAGAACGTGAACTATTCCATACATTAGGTGATATTAGTCAAGCAGATACAAAAGCTCTTAAAGAAGATATTCATAATGAAGCAAAAGAAATACTTTCAAATACAGAAACGGTTCAAGAGTTAAAAGACTATGTGGAAGAGCATCTCTTAGTAGACGAAGAAGTTATACATCAAAATATCAATATTCTACAAGAACAACAGGAAGAATCAAAATCAACTGAATCTTCTAAAGGTAGACCTATCAAAAAGTCTAATATAAATAACAATGAAGTAAAATGAATAACGAGGAAATAATGACCAGTGTAGAATTAGAAATTATATTAAAGCTGGGAAAATACTTCTTAGTAGTGGTGCTGAAATCAGTCGTACAGAGGATACTATGAACTACATAGCACGAGCTATGAATTTTAAAGATTTAGAAGCCTACGTATCCAATAGAGGTATTTTTGCAACTGCTAAGAAAGCTGATGGAACTGAAATTACTCGTATTTGTAACGTTCCTGAAGTCGATATTAACCTCAGTAAAATTGAATCTGTTAATGCTCTCTCCCGACGTGTCACACAAAAAAATATTACTATTGAGGAGATTGAAAGTGAACTTAATCAAATTGATACCATGTCAGACTATTCTTTTTTTTGGAGATTAGTAGCTTATACGTTAGGAGCTTCGGGCTTTAGCTATGCAATTGGTAGTTCTATAACAGACTCTTTAATTGCCGGTATTATAGGTTTAGCATTAGGTATCTATTTGTGTACCATCAAACGCATACTTAGCTCTGATGTATTGATTACCATTTTAGGTAGTATTCTAATAGCCTTATTGGGTAATCTCTTTATCCACTTTGAATTAGGCTCCAACCTATCAGTTATATTACTAGGAGCCATGATTGACATTGTTCCCGGAGTTCCTTTCGTCAATGCTATTAGAGAGTATAGCCAGAATAACTATAATACAGGAATAACCCTTATGATGGGTGCGTTACTTACCTGTATTTCCATGGCTGTAGGGGTCGCAGTAGTACAATCACTACTCTTCAACATACAAATGATTCCTCTTTATACCTCTAATTTAGATACTAATTCCTTAACCTCTATGTTTATGCGTAGTATAATGGCTGGTATTGGTACTACAGCATTTGCAATCTTATTCCGTGTAGCTAAACAACATTTTATCGATTGTACAATATTAGGATTCATCTCATGGTTCTTGTTCTTAACATTATCTTCACTACAGTCTAATGTTATGCTCTCCATATTCATCAGTGGTTTTATCATTGCCATTTCTTCAAGAGTACTGGCAGTTAAACGAAAATGCCCTGCTATAATCTTCCTAATGACTAGCTTATTCCCTTTACTACCAGGGCTCAGCTTTTATCGATCCATTTATTATATGCTAATGGGACAAGAAACTATTGCCATTAGCTTCGCAAAAGAATCCTTTTTGATAGCTTTTACAATTGCTATATCTATCGCAATTGTAAAACATATAAAACCACTACGCATCCCCAAAAAACACTTATAAATAATACATATAAATTACTTGCACAACAAAAGAGGTTCCTATAAGTCACTACTGTGACCATTAGGAACCTCTTTTATTTATAACTATATTGTGCTAATTAGATATCACTTATTTATAACTGAACTGCGCATCCATAATCATTTGGCGCAACTGCTCAATGCGAATACCTTCAGGTAGCTTGTCTCTATAAAACTGCAAATTATAATAGTAACGAGTATCTTCATAATCTGTAACTAATACCATATCCGTCCTATTATGTAATGGCCAGCCATACATAAATTCGGCTAGCAAACTACGCACACCATCATTATTGACCCCTATTACATCATGCTTAACAGGCAATACCATCTTTACGGTAGGTTCAGGAACCGTTCTATCTTCAATAATCTTCTTAACCTCTTTATCTAAGGATGCACTACTTTTATCAATAGATCTAGCCTTTACATGCATAAATACCCCATCAGAGGTTCTAAATACCCTACCATCAATGTCCTTTGTTTCCCCCTGCGTTTCGATAGCATCCTTTAATACTCGGAATTGATACGGTCCATAAAACTTGATATCAGTAATAGCATCTAATGCCGCATCATATTGACCATTATGTACATTCGTAACATGCATAAAAGGCTTTATTTCCATTCCTTGTGAAAGCATCGGTGCTACTAAACACAGGCCTAGACTAAGTAGTGTAATATAACGCTTCATACAAATATCCCTCATTGAACTCTAATATTAACTGTATTGTAACATGATTTATTTATTTTAATGAATCTAATCATTATAAAAAAGGAACCTAAAAGCTCATTTCTCTTAGGCTCCTCTTCATATATTACCCATTTTCTACAATATTAAATATATCAATAGAATCAGAGTTTTTATTATATTGTTTAGATATAGTTACATCAATTAACATTTCACGTAGCTGTTGCTTTGTGAGATTTCCATCTAGTTTTTATAGTGAATAGTATTAACAAACCTATCCTTTCCATTTTTGTGTTATAAATTGCATTACACCACTACCATCAAAAATTCTCCTGTTCTAGAAAAAAATACCTGGAGTATCATCATTCCAAACTAAATTATAATCATATTTTTTTAATAAGATTCGATTTTTACTGCACTCTCTCGCCCCAAAAGAAAGTATATCATGAACATAGCCATATGGGTCTTCATTGTTACTTTCTAATTTTTCTAACATAATCTACATATTGAAAAAAATCACATCGTTATAATTATAAGATTTAATATGACGACCATTAAATTCTCTATATCCAACTGAACTATTATTTAACACCCTATAAGTAAATATACTATTATCTTTTTGATCCTATCTGTTTAGAATATCCATTCATATTAGCTAATGGTTTGATAGATGGTAACATATAATTAACCAATAAACTATTAGCTTTATCAATAGAAGGGTTATTATCTGCTTTTGGTTCTATAATAAAGCCAATATGGTATTGAACATTTGGCTCGTTTTCAAGAGAAAAATTAACTGAATTTCCCCAGAACACATCTTTTTCTTTTATATCATTAAATTCAGATATTTCCCAGTAGGAGTCTCTCAAACCTGAATATGTGAAAGGGCCACCTTTTAAAGAATCTTCAACTAAGCGTACATCAGATTTATTAGCTTGTTGAATTGCACGTTTAATGGCTTTTCTAATGTCAGAGACAGTTATAAACTCAGCTGGTTTTCCCATATAATCTCGACTTTTTTCATATGGATAATCTTCAATTTCTACAACTAATGGTATATATCTAGTATCCCAAGAATATATAATAGAATCATATGGATTATTAATTTTAGCTTTATAATCTAATACCAATGGCACTGTAAATCGTATCCCACCATCCTTAGAATGTAAAATTACATCAGTTTTTCCTTCAACTACACCTTGTAACCTTAGAGCATGATCTTCTATTACCTTTTGTAATTGTTGGTCAGATATAGAATGTTCTTTTCTAAAATCTACCATTCGTGGGTCATCTTTAATAGTCCGATAAGATTCACTTACCATTTTATGCTTATCCATTTGTATATACTTATCGGTATATACATAACTTTGATACGCATCATGTGGAATACTTGGATCTGCCCCTGATATATTCACATCAATAGCGAAACTAGAACCAGAAACAACGCCTACTACAATTGCACTTAATAATAATCGTTTTAACATATACTTCTCTCCACAAAATAATGATATTAACTGTATTGTAACATAGTTAATATATTTTTATGAAAATAATTACCAAATGAAAGAGGTTCCTATTGGTCACCAAGGTGATTATTAGGAACCTCTAATCTATTTACTTTTATTATGGACAGCACTATATTGAACTTGAGGCCTCTAAATGGGTCCAGCCTTTGCTAATCTTCTAGAGATTGGCGGTGATCAATATGAGTACATTCAAAGTATTATCGTTGATGATTTCCTTTGGCATACTTGTAGCGACCATTATCATGGCAGCAAAGTGATTGACCTCTAGCTGAAAGTTAGCTTTCTAATCGTGGTATGAAAAAAGGCCCGACATAGAAGTCAGACCGTTTCTTCAATTTTAAAACTTTAGAAGCGAAGTCTGGCGTCCAAACCATTTATGCCTCACTTTGATATAAATTATATCATATCTAAACAGGGAAAGGAATCCAAGGATTCCTTTCCCTGTTATCATTCTACGCCGATTAGGTATATATATTCTCATTAGACTCTTCTATTTTATTATAAATAATCCACTTCACCTTTATAAGTATTTCCTAAATTTGCAATTTTAGCATCGGAAATAATGGTATGAAGTAAACCAATATTATAATCACTTGTAGCACGATTATAATCAATTGTATGAATATACAGATTATGAGCATCTTGAGTACTAAAATGTAATTCACCAGTGCCATCTTCATACTCAAACACTATGAACACACCAGGAGCGCCATCATTCCATATATACTTATGGCTGCCATGACGCATATTGGGCTTCAGTCTTAACTGTGCTTGTGTAATCCTTAGAATATCTGCCATATTGGCCCAAATCGGACCTTTATGTTCGTATGGGTGCACGCTAATAGTCTGTGTAATACCACCTGATGTTTTATACACCTTTATATTATCCGAACCGGTGCTCTCCTCTACTGCATTATTCAAAACCCTATACGAATAGTCATTATAACTTTCAAAATGACTAGACTCATTTAAACGAGCTAATGGAGAAATGGTTGGCACAAGATAATTGGCTATAATATCCTCAATGCCTCGCTTACCAATTCCCCGTTCACCATCTTCTCTAACCAATAAAGTAATAACATATTGTGTATTAGGTTCGTTCGGCAAAGCAAAAGAAATGTCATTGGCCACAAAACTAGGTGTCTCCTTTGTTTTCATAGTACTCCAATGTCCATTTATAATATTGTCTCTTTTGAAAGTACTACCATCAATACTGGATACATCATATTGATCTTGCTGCATATTTGTCCATTTTTCTTTCAACGCAGAGCGTACATCATTTTGCGTCAATGTATTATAAGGCTTGCCCAAATACTGTGCACTTTCTTCATAGGGACGAGATTCCATAGATAAACTTGTATAAATAAAAGGATGGTTAAATCTATAGAGAGAGCCATCAGTCCCAGCTATACCAGGAAGTGGAACCATTTGCGTGCCACCTCTAAAAGCTGTAAATGGCAACGTATAAGACAGCCCACCTTCTGCAGTATGCATATGTACCTCTGTTACAGCATTATATTGAGCCCTCGATATAGCATAATTTAGATTTCTACGTTGGTCAGCAGTCATTTCATTAAGACGAAAGAGTATCTCCGCTTCTTCACGATCACCACCAGCACTTATAGCCTTATAGATTCTTTCGTTAAGAATCTTATCCATTAAATCATTCTTATACATTTCATTGCCCACAACTTTCGGATTATAGCCTGGTAACTCTTGGGCATTACCACACCCACTCAAACACAGGACAGCAATTAAAATGCCCAATAACAAAGATTTTCTAAACATAATTTCTCCTCAATAAGCACTAACTATATTTTGTATATTGTAACATACTCATATAATAATAAAATAATAACAAAAAAGGTTCCTATTGGTCACATAGGTGACTATTAGGAACCTCTAATCTATTTACTTTTATTATTTACACATCTATATTGAAGTTGAGGCCTCTAAATGGGTCCAGCCTTTGCTAATCTTCTAGAGATTGGCAGTGATCAATATGAGTACATTCAAAGTATTATCATTGATGATTTCCTTTGGCATACTTGTAGCGACCATTATCATGGCAGCAAAGTGATTGACCTCTAGCTAAAAGTTAGCTTTCTAATCGTGGTATGAAAAAAGGCCCGACATAGAAGTCAGACCGTTTCTTCAAATTTTCTTATTAGAAGCGAAGTCTGGCGTCGAAACCATTTATGCCTCACTTTGATATAAATTATATCATATCTAAATAGGGAAAGGAATCAAAGGATTTCTTTCCCTATTTTCAATTACAAATGTTTATGGTGTATACGATAGTGACTTATATCATCGACAAGATATACTATCAATTGATATACTGATACCATATTACTACTGGGCTGACGGATTCGTAGAATTAACTACATGCACAGTAGCACACATCGTGTGATAGCCGACCGTCTGGGCAAGCTTTTGTTCAGGCGGTCTTTTTTATTTTCTTGTAGCAAATAATACTGTACAAAGTTTTAATCATCTCACCTATATGAAAGGAGTTTTCTTATGAGAAATCGCTGGTTTATTGCTCTAGCAGCCATTGGTCTGCATATATCCATCGGTAGTGTGTATGCATGGAGCGTGCTTACACGACCTATCATGACAGATATGGGCTTTACTATGTCACAAACAACATGGACCTTCTCCTTAGCTATCCTGATGCTTGGACTGTCTGCAGGCTTTTTAGGATCTTTTGCAGAAAAAATAGGTCCTAAGAAAAGCGGACTTCTTTCAATGTTATTCTGGGTGGCAGGCCTATTAGGTACAGCCTATGCACTTAGCATACATAATCTCACCTTACTCTATCTTTCTATGGTATCATCGGTGGTATCGGATTAGGTATTGGTTATATAACACCAGTTTCTACACTGGTAAAATACTTTCCAAATCGTCCAGGATTTGCCACCGGGTTAGCCATTATGGGTTTTGGATTTGCTTCACTCATTGCAGGCCCGCTTATGCAATTCCTCGTAGCTCAAGTTGGATTAGTAAATAACTTCATTATCCTCGGCGTAATCTATCTAGTGGTTATGGGCGCCTCTTCTCTCTATTTGAAAGCACCTCAACCAAAACAACCACCTCGAACTACGAAAGATAAATCCACTATGTACGTTCATAATCATGGCATGCTAGCCAACGATGCTATGAAAACTTGGCAATTTGGTGCCCTTTGGTGGATTTTCTTTATTAATATTACCTGTGGTATAGGTCTTCTATCCTTAGCGTCCCCTATGGCACAAGAAACCATTGGTATGACACCTGCAGCAGCTGCATCACTAGTTGGTATCATCGGTATCTTCAATGGTGGAGGTCGCATTGCGTGGTCTACTATCTCCGACTACTTTGGCCGTGCACAAACTTATATACTATTCTTTATTATACAAATCATCGCATTCTACGTACTTGCCGAAACCAATAATGCTCTAACATTCCAAGTTTTAATTCTTCTCATTATCACCTGCTATGGCGGCGGATTCGCCTGTATGCCAGCATATCTTGCAGACCTCTATGGCATACGCCAACTCTCCACTATTCACGGCCGTATTCTAACTGCTTGGGGATTAGCAGGCATCGTTGGTCCTATGCTCGTATCATACTTTCACGAAGCAGGATATGGCTATACTACAGCCTTAATATGCTTTGCTCTTCTATTCGTATTAAATACAATGATTGCTATAATCTTAAAAATATATGGCAAACGAGGGCTGCATAACTGATACTTAATTCTAGTACTATAAAATTGTAAATGAATTATCACAACCAAAATCCCCCGAATTAATTACAAATCTAAAGAGGTTCCTATTGGTCACTCAGGTGACTATTAGGAACCTCTAATCCATTTACTTTTATTATTCATAACATTATATTGAACTTGAGGCCTCTAAATGGGTCCAGCCTTTGCTAATCTTCTAGAGATTGGCGGTGATCAATATGAGTACATTCAAAGTGTTATCGCTGATGATTTCCTTTGGCATACTTGTGGCGACCATTATCATGGCAGCAAAGTGATTGACCTCTAGCTGAAAGCTAGCTTTCTAATTGGAGCATGAAAAAAGGCCCGACATAGAAGTCAGACCGTTTCTTCAATTCAATAAATCTAGAAGCGAAGTTTGGCGTCGAAACCATTTATGCCTCACTTTGATATAAATTATATCATATCTAAACAGGGAAAGAAATCGTATTATTTCTTTCCCTGTTATCATTGTGCGCCAAATAGGCATATATATGTTTATTAGGCTCTACTATTTTATTACTTATTGCAATTCAAGATAAGCTAAGACTTTAATCTTAGATTAAATAAGTCAATATCTCTATTATACATATCTCCAGTATTTAACAACTTTACATCTAACAACATATTTTTTAGTTGCTCCAAAGTATAATAGCCATTTACTCGATATGAAACAATATGACGATATTCATAGTCTTTATCGCGTGTTATAAATTCTAATCTACCCTCTCCATTAGATAATTCATAATCCAATAATAACCCCGGAATACCATCAAACCAGACGAAGCTTTTACTAATCCGAGACAATCTAATCTTTTTATTTAAGGTATGACCATATAAAGAATTAATATACTCAATATGGGTCTCAAAGTTATATGGATCATCTGGTTTGGCATTCAATAAAAAATGCTGTTGCTTATCATGTAGTGGAATCATCTGAAGGACTTGATTTACTCCATGTGGTCCTTTATGCGTTACAGTATAAGATTTAGATCCATATATACTGTCCTTATCTGTCGATTCTGTACGAGTTGAACCATTTAGTATCCGATACTGTAAATTCTTCGACATCGTAATAGTAGAAAATTCGTTAAGTCTATTCAAGGAACGTATCGAAGGCAATACATAATTTGCAAGAATTCTATTGGCTTTTATATTACGATCTGACTCTGATTCAGATCCTGCAACATACGTACCAATACTATGACTAGTATTAGGATTATCTTTGCTTATAAAAGTAATGCCTACTATAGTACCTTGATTTGATTTATCCAAATTAGTAACGTTTAGATTCCAATATTTTTGTATTATCTAATTTTTTTATAAATAAATGTTCTTTCAGAACCACCTTTTTTTCAACAACATTATAATCTCTAGCGACATATGTACTGCCAGTAAGACCTTCTAAGGTATAGTTATGTTCACTATTTTGAATCTTAAATATACTTGAAATGGAACTGTGAACTGTATCCCACTATTTTCTGTATGTTCTATTATTTCTGTTTGTCCATCTATTGGCGTCATAAACTGCTTAAAATCATGGCGTAACGTTTTTTCCAATTCAGCATCATCAGATATCTTACGCCATTCTTTTAATTTTTCAAAAGTACCATCAGCTTTAATTTGATTAATCATAGCCTGTGTACTAGCAATTTGCTCCAATGCGATTTTAGGACTAAGATATACATAATCTTTATACTCATCTTCAGATATTTTGGAGTTTGCACCAGGTAAGTCTACATCTATAGCATGACAAGATACACAAATTGAACTCAATACAATAGCACTTAATAATAAATGTTTTAACATATACATCTCTCCATAAAATAGTAATTTTAACTGTATTGTAACATAATAAGAACACAATTATGAATACGATTACAAAACGTAAAAGGTTCCTATTGGTCACCTAGGTGACTATTAGGAACCTCTAATCTATTTACTTTTATTATTCACAACATTATATTGAACTTGAGGCCTCTAAATGGGTCCAGCCTTTGCTAATCTTCTAGAGATTGGCGGTGATCAATATGAGTACATTCAAAGTGTTATCGTTGATGATTTCCTTTAGCATACTTGTGGCGACCATTATCATGGCAGCAAAGTGATTGACCTCTAGCTGAAAGCTAGCTTTCTAATTGGGGCATGAAAAAGGCCCGACATAGAAGTCAGACCGTTTCTTCAACATTAAATTCTAGAAGCGAAGTCTGGCGTCGAAACCATTTATGCCTCACTTTGATATAAATTATATCATATCTAAACAGGGAAAGAAATCATATGATTTCTTTCCCTATTTGATTGTTATAACTTAAAACTTTTCCCAATCAAAAACTTCAATGGTTTTTCTTAGCTTGCAATCAATATCTCGTACCCACTCAATAAACGGTTGTCCTTTATTTTCATCCCAAGATGCTAACAATGGTTCAATACCAATATGAATCAAGGTATTTTCATAATAGTTGCCATGTAGAGGTCTAGTGACACATTGATTATAAGCACTACTTAATGTCTCCAATTCATTCAAAATGGTTTCATTAATCATAGTATTAAGCTTATCATATACCCTTTTACGTAATACCTTTCCAGCTTCGCTTGAGTCATTATTATAATATCGCAGTGATAGATATAGCCCTTTCGAGTCATGATCTACGCGCCAAAACATCCACGGCTTAAAGCAAGTTGGAGGATTAGACCTGATAGCCTTTGATTCTGTTCGACTCCAAAATCGACGATTAGTCCATGGCTGCCCACCTTTATTTGTACCCGTACTATACTCATTAGGATAGGTACTCATATCGTCCCATAACCAAGATCCATCTATATTTTCATTATCAAATATAATCTGTAATAGACCGTGTTGTGTAATACGTTCCCACTGTATATAATAACTTTTATCATCATAGCATCCATTTATTTTAGATACATGTTGATACCACTCTAATTGCGTCTTTAAATGTGTACAATAACTTTTTAAAATATCACTTTCACAGTCCTCATAATTTTTTTAAGATATCCCAGAACATAGGTCCCGTTAAATAATTATCCACTGAACCGCTATGGACTACCTGCCAATCATAATCAAAGTAGTACCCTGTCTTAAAATAGACTGTATGAATATTATAAATTGCAATATCAGCGTACTCTATATTAAGATTCGCTAATTTAAAAGCATTTTTCAATTTATTATAAGCATTCCAAGGTTTCTCATTTTTAAATACACCATCAAGAGACTCTCTATAAGATTTAATTTGATCCCCATGCTCACTAGTACTTGTTTTATCTTCTATAATAATAGCTAAATTATATTGAGGAATTATAGCTAATACATCAATATTTAACACTTGTTGAACTAAAATAATTTTTATCTATTGAATTGATATCGACATCTAGTAATTGATTTCTTTCTGACAAGTTATCTATTAGCTTAGCTAGTAAATCTAAACCAAGTTGACGATATCTATGTTTTAGTTATATTATCTGGTTCATTAATCCAATTAAAGCACCAGCAAATAAAAAGCATCTTGAGATAACTCGCCTGTGGCAAAAGAAAATATATTATTCATAATAACCTCTAACAACTATAGCCAAAGACCTTTAAAATCTTTGGCTATAATTGTGTTACAAGAAATAATTAAAAATGAATTTTTTTAACGGCTAACAAACTATCAACATATGTACTTAATATAGTATCATCTATGTCTTTTAGAATTTCTTTTTATAGTTTCTACGATAGTTGGAATCATATAAGAATCAGCAAATTCTAACCCATTTAAAGAATCAAAAATCAAAGAAAATATCCAAGGCACTATCAAACATAGAATTCTCAATTAAGAGTGTAGATAATTCCTTTAACAACGTATCTACAGTAAAAAGTTGTAAAACTTAAATATCTATTAATATCAGATATATTTAATGACAAATCTTCATCATCAATTGCATCTTCTATATGTTGAATCATATTAACTAAGCATTCTACAATTCGTTTAATATCGCCTACTGACTTATTGATTTCTAAAAGCTTCATACCCTATATCTAAGTTGTAAGAATAATTTTGTAGCCTCTACACTTTCTTGCATATACTCACTTCCAAAAAAATCTCTATTAAAGATTCCATATCTAAATTATCAATACAATCTAATTCAAATGCGATATCATCACAAACATCATCTAGTTTTTGTTACTGCATATTCATTATATTGCATTAATTTATAAGCCTTTACATATAGACGTAGTTCCTCTAAATCATCAAATTCATCAGGGTTACAGCATACATAATCTGCTCGATTAAGCAATTTTTTTGAGATGTAATATATTTAGAAAATGCATCCTCACCATCATATATAAACAATTTAGAATCTTGAATAACTTTTTGAACTACTAATATCATCAACTTCTAAATTATTTATTACAAATTGATCTGTCAACTTCAAATATTCAGTAACATCTCTAGCTTGATCATATTCACCGTAGTTAATATATATTTCAACAGCTAATTTAGCATAAAATTCACTATCAATTAGATTCTTGAAGTCATCCTCAAATAACAAAGTTTCACTAATCAGTTTAGCTGTAGTCAATATATTTCCCATTTTTTTAATTTGAGACTCAATTGAATTTACTATTAATTGAGCTAAACCTACTGATGGCTTTTTGATCATAGAACACACTCCAAACATTAATATTCTCATAATAGTCCTGAGTATCATTTGATGCCATATCTGATTCCATCATTAGATTAAATAACCAGCATACGTCATCTACAGGTACACACTCTGGCCATATTTTTAATATGTGGAATAAAATATCATCTCTATCATCAATATAAATTCCTGTACTTATAGATTCTCGCAACCAAGTATATATTACGGCTATATCAAATTTATTTTCATTATCCTTAACCACTTTAGTTGCAAATGATTTAACAAAAAGTAAACGTTCCTTAAAAACTGACTCATCGTATTCATCAACTACAAACTCACTGACATCAATGGTTTCATCTAAATCAGCAAGCTGTTTTAACCACATCTCTAATCGGAGTATATTCCAAACAGTTAATGAAGCATCTGCCCCACCTAACAATTCCATTTCATTTAATAGGATAGGTAATATAAGTGCGCATGCATTAATGGCCCAATTATAGTCTAACTTATATTTATAATTGTACTGTGCATCATAACCATCGCAAAACAAATTAGCTACTTGATCATCTAAAATGGGGTTATCAATATCATAAATAACATCAATAATATCATCTAAATAGTAGCCCCAAATAATATCAGGATACTTCACCTAATAGCTTCTAGTAAAAATTTTAGCTTTATCTATATTATTATGCTCAAAATAAAAAAACGTAATTGAGCAAAAACTAATTTCTTTTATATAGTCTGAGTTCTGTTGTTCTGCAATCGCTAAAAGTTTATTTATGTATTTAGCTTGAAGTATAGAGTTTTGATTAATTACCTCTAATACTTTTTCAATAATAGCATCTCGTTGTTCAGAATCCCAAGAACTACCTTTAGATTCAAGATAATCTATTAGCCTACTTACAACTTTAATGGCTTTAGTATAATTACCACAACTTAGATTGATTTCTACAACAGATATCATTAATTCAGCATCATCAATTTCAGATTTTGTAAACTTAGTCAACATAAGAGCTATATTTAAATATTCTCCTGCCTTAGTGTATTGACCAAAGCATGCATAAAACTCTGCATAACTTTTTAGTGCACGTATTTTGAGATGTTGAATCAATTCATTATCGTTATCTTTAACTAAAATCAATTCATCGATCACCTTATCAAAAAGAGTATCATATAGAGAAATCTGAGACTCAATCGTCTTATATAATCCATCCAGCTCTAAAGGTGACGGTGTTTGTTCTTTAGTTTCTTTATATCGTTCTACGAGTCGTTCAATGCCAAATAAACCATGTTCTATCGCTTTTAGTGAGTTTTTACCTTTCATATAATGATAAGAAGCCATTTTATGATAAAAATCTCTAACTTTATTAATCTTACTATACTTATCAGAGATAACTGGTTTAGCAACTAGATCAGATAAGTCTAAGCTATCAACAGTCTCTTCCATATAGTCAATAGCTTTTATTTTAGAGGAATAATACTCACCTAGAGAATTCTCATAATAAGTGATTTGATGAACAGACATATCGTTTCGGAGGGCTTCAATTAAGGCTTTAGATTTAATTTGGTATCGATTTTGGACCTCTAATCCATTATCTACTTCACCTTGTTCAACAATAAAGCCCATTTTGATTAATCTATTAATTGGCCAGTATAAATCTGATTCAATAATTTTGCAAACATGAGCTAAGCTTTCAATAGTAAAATATTCCTTAAAAATTGAGGCTACATATAGAATCTTTAATTCTGTATCCGTTAGATTACGTAATGCTTCAAGAGCAACTACAGACTTACTTCTAAAAGCCCCTTGCTTTTCAAGACGTAGCATTCTGCCTTTTAATACAGGGCTATCAGATATATAACTAACTTCATTAAAATCGACCCATCCAGTGGATGTGCTTTCAACCGCACTATTCTCACGTAATACATCTATAAGATTGGACAGTAACAACGGGTTGCCATTACTGGACTCACATAACCAACGCTTTAATCCGTCAGAAAGTTTTTCATCATTATCAAAATTGTAGGTAATAAGAGCTTGAACTGATGCAGCATCTAGTTCTTGAATCTCATGTTGAATCATCAACTTTTGAGTTCGACCAAAATTGTAACGATCCATAAAGCTAAACATTTCATTAATACCATTATGAAGTGAATCAGCCTTAGCTTCTGAACCTCGTAATGAACCAATTAATAACAAATTAAATTTTTATCATTTAATCCTTGTCGAGACTCCAACATATTTTGAAAGATATGTTTAAACACATTAATAGTTCCTCGATCTGCCCAATGAAGATCATCAAAAACTACAACTAACGGTTTCTCCATACTAAGGCCCAATATGATATCTGAATAGAGCTTAACTTTATCATTCTTATAGGTCTCGGCTAATACTTCTGGGTTTGTATCGCCTGCATAAGCAGAGATAGCTAGATCAATAATCGCACTTGGTAATTCCAACCCAGGAATAAATCCCAAAATCTTACCACCTACATCAAAAACTTTTTCCATATTAAAAGAGCCAAAGAACTTTTTCACTTTAGATTGTTCTTGCCATTTAATCGACTCTATACTATTCAAAAGATCAGAACAAGGCTTATATAAATCATCTGCATCAGTCAAAGCAGAGCATTGTACATACAAGGTTTGTGCTTCTGGATGTAGGGTAGCAAACTTATTTATTATTGCACTTTTACCAATTCCAGCATCTCCATGTAATAAATCAATACAACCTTTCCCTTTTAAGGCAATCTCAAGACGGTTTGACAAAGAATCTAATATACTTTCTCGACCAAATAATTCCCCTGTATAACTAACACCCATAATATATCCCCTTTTCAGAAAACAACATATAATGATATATATATTATACTCTTCAACCACTATAAATGAAAAATAAAATGAATTCAAATTAATATAAAATAAAAATAGAGATAATTACTATGGTTAATCCATCCGTAATCATCTCTATTAATTATTGACTATTTGTTTTTCTAGTGCTTCAATAAGCTCATCTAAAACTATTAAGCGAGCATCATAGTCTATTATTTTATGGTAAATAAAAATATGCAATTGGTAAAAAGAAAAAGATAATAAACTAAAGCTAAAAAAATTAGAATAGCAACTAGTGCATTACTCGTTTCTATTCCAATAGTTAAAAAGTAATGCTACTATAGACAAGAAAAAAATAAGGTACAAGATAGTAGGGTTTATGCTTTTTTCAACTTATAATCGAACCACCATGTTATCAAATATAAAAATACCCATAGCCCCTACTAATAAAAAGTGTTGTTAGAGTATTATAATTTTCAAAATTTATACTTATAATTCCATTTATAATACTAGGATTAACATTAGATGTTACCGTGCTAAGAAAAGATATTAATATTGTAACTAAGCCACCAGCTTTATAATAGTTTTTTTCTTAATTCAACTACAGAATATTCCATCTTCGCATCACTTAAGGAAAAGTTAGCAGCCTTATAACACTTTCTATAATTATTTTTTTCTGTTCTAATATCCAACCGTTAGATTTACACAATGGCTTACAGTTACTTTTTCATAGATTATAATTCTCCGAATATAATGTTATATCTCACCTCATAAATTTTAGAGAAGCGACGATAAAAAGCAAATCCTAAATTATTATACATATTGTAACATAAACTATTGTGACAAAAAAGACCTGATAAAAAAATCAGGTCTTTTTTTAGTAGAACTAATTATCAGAAAATTTTATACCTCTAGATAAAAAGTCATCTAATAAGTAGGTTTTTAACTGGTGTGATATATAGCTCATATTTCATTACAAGCTTGATCAATTCACTACCATCAATAAGGGTTATAGGTTTTCCTTCTGCCGCTGCCTGGCGTGCTTGTTCAGTAAATAAATTATTCGTTATAAATACACCATAATCAGCTTAAATTTTTTTTACTTTTCTCGGTAAACTTAGTGCCCTTTCAGTTAGCAAGGCGCTTGAGAATTGTTCACACTCTGCAATATGTTAATCCATAACACAAATACGTTCACATATCTCAGATTTATTCAGTCTACTACCAACCTCTTGTAAAATTAGAAAAATAGGCATAATAAAATATGAAACTTTTGCTTCTGAATCTAATATATCATGCCCTTATTAATTATACTTGTTCCATTACTATAACTCCGACATAAACATTTCTAACCAATCTTCACAATCTTCAATTACCTCTTCAGAATTATATTCTACATTTTACAAGGTCAAAATGGTATTCTGGGTCGAAATAACTTCTATACTTCGATAATACTTCTGCCCATATCTCATTATACATTCTTGTGTTACTATATTTTCCAATTTCATTAGTTTTACCTGTAAAGCACTTAAAGTTTATTGGATAAGTCCATAAAGCGTCCTCCTCTTTGACTAGTATTAATTTTTCCATCTCTATCTAAAACCAAATATTGCTTTAATCGATCATCTGCGTTGAATAAAAAGCTCAGTAAATTCTTCTCTATTAGTTATAAATGGAACTTTTGAAATAATCTTAGAGTTAATATAAACAATCTTCTCTAATTCCGCTCTCTGTATATCACTATAACTTTCACCAAGATATTTAATTAATATATTCTTTATATCTACAACATCTTCTATATTCATTAAAGCTAAATCTGTAGGTAAAATTTCTTCAAATAATACGTCTTGACTACATTCAAATTTTCCAGTATTTAATAAAAAGTCTTAATAATTTAAGATCTTCCATATAGATTTGTATACCTATATAGTAAGCTATAGGGTGATAATTTACGTTTCACAAATGGACTGCCTATATCCCATGATTTCCAGTTATCTTTAATAAAGACTTTAAATCTTTCATTCTTATCATTTTTCAGCTTTTTGAAACTGGTGTACTATAATTTGGAATAAAACTAGCAAAAACAGTTTCACCTCTTTTACCTACTTTTTCAGCATTTCGTATATCTAGCATATACTTATTAAATTCTTCTGTAGTTGCATAGCTATGTCTAGCATCATAAGCACTAGATATATGATTATATGCACCATTCTTAGGTACTATTAAAAAAATTTCCCTTTAAAATAACGAAATATACTTTTATAATCATCTGGTAACCTTTCTCCAGACTCATAATCAACTACACCATAAACCTCATCTTTAGGACTAATATAATTACTTCCCCCCAGATCAAGCAACTCTTCATATGTATCTGTGTAATACTCATCTGACACTCTATCTATATTTTCACAAACCAAAATAAAATAATCATATAACGTTGTACAATTATCAATCTTTTCAAATAGCAAAATATTTAGGTTTAATAATATGATAAAAATTAGCTTCATCAACCAAAGCTATACAACCTGCTTCATCAGCACTCTCTGCACGAGCAAAATCCATACCACCACCGATTGGTAAAAACATATGGTTATAAGCATTTCGAGAATTTATAACATTAAGTACCCGAATAATTTCCTCTTTATCAGTCCACTTAATGGTAGTTAATTTCAAATCTCTAAAAAGTTCATACTCAATAAAGTTCCACACACGATTTTGTTGCTTGTATACATCATCATATTCCTCACAATAAACTTTAATATAATTGATAAACTGATCTAAACAAGGTCTCTTACTTGGATTATTTGATGTTGCTAAATATAATAATCTTTCAATATTAACAAGATACTTATCCTTCAAATCACTAAAAAAATTTAAACCGATAGAGTTGTCCCAAAAATCATATTGTCCATCGAATGCCTTCTTCTCCTTAGTAAGTACAGACCATAATGTTTTTGCTAAAGAATATATGTCTGCTTTTGCAGCATCAGCAGTGCTTGGAGTTCGTCGCATTTCAGGTGCAATAAAAAAGTATGGTCCTAATGCATGTCCATCTTGCGTTATATCAGGTTCAATACGATCTAAATCTTTCCCCAAGCCAAAAATCACCTATAAAGATTCTATCGTTAAATATAAATAAATTATCAGGTTTAATATCCCTATGAAAGCAATGTAAATCAGCTGCAGCCTTTAAAGTTTGTGCTAATTTTAAAAACATTTTAATAATATCAAATGTTGAAGTTTTTTTTTCAACGATCCATTCAAATAATGGTTTTGCTTTTGGCATCGTATAACAAGGTACTGACATATCATAATCTATAATTTCCAAAATTCCATCTATCCCCTTTAGTTTTTTTAGTACCTCTATTTCTATCTTAAACCTTTTTTTGTATAGCTTGACCCCTTCTTATTTAGAAGCTTAAGTGCAAAAGTTTTATTATTTTTTTATTAACCTCATAAACAACTCCATTACCACCTTTGCCTATCTCACAAACTTTTGTATACTTATATTTTTTTAAAAAGGATTCTATCCTCATCACTCTCTCCTATCTACATGTATCTTAATAATATATAAAACTAAAAGTAGTATTAGACACCATATGGTGACTAATACTACTTCTAAACTTTCCTGACCATATATGGACAAAACTACTAATATTTTATTATTTAATCAATGTTAATTAAACTCTATTATTTCAACTCTTCTCTCAATGGAATAACTTCTTCAAACAAACACCTTTCCCATGATTCTATCATATGTTGAGGATATGAGAATGGATCTGCATCTGGGTGTTGTTGTACAAATACGGGATAGTTAGCACTACCTACTATACGATTTTTGTTATATATATCCTCACCAACTGTAGATTGATTTACAGATACCATAAGTTCGTCTACATCAACACACCATATTGAAGCAAAATCTTCAACAATAGAATCATATGCCTTGGTAAAGTATTCTCGTTTAATTTTCAATAAGTTACTATCTTTATCTATTACATGTGTATCAATATCATCAAGGATATTTTTGTAGATAGCTCGAACGGATTCGCTCTTATTTAATTTAGTTAAGGCATCTTCAATCTTTGTACGAGTGTCTTGACTATTCGGCTCATATTCACTTAGTAAAGCATCTATATAACTTTTATCAACTGTATAAGTTTGAACTGTATTAGAGTCAAAGAAGTCAATAAGTTCAATACCTGGTTCAGTCTTGTCATCAGGCTTTAAAGATGATTTTATTGTATTATATAAACCTATATTATCTTCTATAAGTGCAATTTTTTTAGTGAATGTTCCATGTTTGTCCCCATCAAGCTCTATATTGAATTCATCATATGAGGCTATAGCACGATATGCTTTATTTAAATCTTGGAAACACTTCACAAAATTAATTCTATCTGATATGGGCGCATGTTCGGTTATAGGGTTATTAGAATTTACTGCATCTAATTTAACCAAAGCCGTATAAGCAGCATTAAATTTCTTTTTAGATTCTTCATATGTTGGGTATATTAAACTACTGTTATTATTTGTTTGAGAATACAAGCGTGTTGCCGCATATACATGCTCTTTCATAGTAGCAGGTTTTCTAAAGGTCGTAATAAGACCTTTATCTTTCCCTTTATACGTCCTATTTGTTCTAGAAAAAGCTTGTATAAGTCCAGCATATTGCAAATTTCTATCTACAAAAAGCGCCTGACATCTTGGTGCATCAAAGCCAGTAAGTAATCGATCGACAACAACAACTAAATCTAGATGTTTGCCGAACTCTTTAAACTCACCCTTTTTACGAGCTAAACGATTGTTAATATCCCCATTATAACGATTGATACTTTCAACAGACCAAGACGTTCCAAACATCTTATTATACTCAGCAATAATCTCTGCCATTTCAGCTTCTTTTTCTGCTGAATCCTTTGTATTTTCCTCTAAAGAATACGTTATAGCCACACGAGGAAAATCTGAATCATTCATAACTGCACCTTGTCGTAAGGGCTGATTCGGAAATTGTGTTTCTATCCAGTTTTTATCAGAGGTAAACTCTTTAATAGCCTTATAATAACGCTTCGCCATATTGATAGAGCTAGTAGTTAAAATAGCCGACATTGTTGGTTTACCATCTTTAAATACAAACTTACGATACGCGTTATTAGGGCTTAAAATCTTACGAATTACCGACAAAATATGATCATCAGATTCATAGTGAGCATTTTGAAGGTATCCTTCTTTATCAATATCTTTCATTGATTCAACTGCAGATACCAGCTCCTCATCAGTAAAACTAATATTTTTCTGTTCCGCACGCATAGCACGATATACTACATTAGCAATCTCATCTTCATGAATAGTTGACTCATGCTCAACTTGAAAGCCTAATACGGCTCCATCTTCTAATGCATTTTTTATAGTGTACCGATGTAGCACTTCTCCATATTGGTCATGTGTAGTACGTGCATATTGCCCATCTGCACTTTTTTTATTTTCTTCAAAAATTGGGGTACCAGTAAACCCAAACCATGTTGATTTAGGGAATACTTTTTTAATATCATCCATATTTTCAGCACTAATAGCACGATGACATTCATCCACAATAAACACAATATGTTTTCCACGTAACGTAGCTAATTTATCCGGCTTATATTCTTGCAGATCTGCAACAGCCTTATTTAACTTTTGGCGTGTAGTAACTATAACTACATTCGTACTTGTATCCGATATAAGTGCTTTTGAAAGTTCTCTTGTACTACCAGTACCAACAATCAACGTATTATTGTTAGTGTTAACCCCTGTAGAATAAGCAGATGCAAATTTAGTAAACTCAGATGTTGTTTGATTATCTAAGTCCTTTCGATCCAACAACATAATCGTTCTGTCTACACCAGCTTTTTGAGCCAATAACTTAGTAGATACAAAACTTGTTAATGTTTTACCTGATCCTGTAGCATGCCAGATATAGCCAGACTCATGTTTACCAGCAGCTTTAAATATAGCTTCAATGGCATGAATTTGATATGGATGTAATACCATAAGAACTTTATTACTTGGTTCTTCACTGACTATCATATATTCAGATACCAACTCATGAGCCCTAGGTATATTTAATACCTGTTTAGCAAATTCGTTTATATTCTCAACCTTTGTATTATCTCTTGTACGCCATGAGAACATAAACTTTTCCTGCAACTCACCTTTTGGGGCTGCTGCCATATAACGTGTTGTTTGCTCATTAGACATCACAAATAGTTGTAATGTTTGAAAAATAGTATTAGAGAAAGTCCCCTCATCTACATATTTTTCAATCTGATAATAAGATTGTTTAACTCCATCCTTAGCAATTGCAGTTTTCAACTCAATTTGAATAATTGGTAACCCACTAATCAATAAGGTAACATCAAAACGACGTTCCCTCTCTTCTAATTTAGAGCTAGCTTTTGCAATTTGGTTTACAATCTCATAAGAAGAAAAACCGCCATTTTTCTCAAGATTAGAATAAACTACTAGCTCTATACGTCCTAAACCATTATCACGTTCAAGAACAATAGAACATTTTCCCTTTTCCCCACGCAACCATTTAGCCGCATCAAATGGCGTTTTGGTACTAGCTAGGATTTCAGATTTAATTCTTTCAAATTCACTATCAGTTAAATCATGACCATCTAGTTCACTCTTATTTCGATTTTCAATTTTATCACGTAAATTCCGCCATAAGTCAGCTTCAGATTTTAAATCTGGACGATAGGTCCATTGCCCGTGCCCCTCACAAAGCAATTCAATTAAATTTTGTTCAAGCTGAGCTTCTTTTGTAATTTTCAATTTAACCATATAACACAACCCCACAAAACTATACAAACATCTTTTGAAGCAACCCTTTTTTCACCTCTTGTAACTTATCTAGCTTACGCTGATGAAGGGTAATATTTTTATCTATAGAAGTAAAAAATTCACCTATCATGGTTGCTTCTTTATATTTAGGAATTGAGAATCGAGTCTCTGAAACTAATGACCAACTCGATCTAGGCATTTTAGTTCCACTAGATATATTTGCAACTGACTGATAAGCTTCACTTTGAATTAAATAAAATAGAAATGCTGAACTAACTATCTGTGGTTGAAAAACCCAGAAATCACCAACTGCAATACCCATAAATTGACACAGCAACCAATTTTGTAAATATGGTCTCAATTTACCAAACAAAACATCGCCAGCTTCAAAAAGTATTCCTTTTTTATGCCCAACTTTTTGCAAGATATTTTTATTAAGAGTTCCTATTCCAGAATTAATATCATCAAATTCTACATACGGTAAATCCGCTTCACTAATTTTACCTCTTTTAAATACAATATCCTTAAACTTACGTTGTTCCCAATCGTCAGTAACCCCTTTAAATCTAAGCTCTGGAAATTTACTCCCATTTTGAGGGAATAATTTTTGTAATAATGCATTCTTAGTTAACTTAAGCTTTTCAAGCTTACACTGATGAAAGGGTAATAAGTTGATTGATATTATCATACCATTGTCCAATTTTAACTTGTTCATGTTCAGATGGAATCATAACAGTTTGACTCTCTAAGTCACTTTTGCTTAAATTACCAATTGCACCATTACCACCAGCAACATAAGTATTTATAAATTGCTTATACCAGTTTGAACTTAATAATGCATCTGTAAATAATGGATTATTTGATTCAGCTAGTAACATAAACCCACCATGAACAGCACTATTGTCTGCTATATCACTAATTATAGTATGCTTCCCAACAAGTCGATTTGATCCATTTGCAGATGTAATTAATATATCTCCGTTTTTAGCAAATGGAATATTTACCGCCTCAATATTTACAAATACATCATCATTAGACGTAATAAATTGGTCCTCATCAATATTTGAGGATCGCAAAACTCTAATACCATTTTCGGCTATATCAGAAGGCTTATAAGTTAATCCTCGTCGAATTGTTACAAGGTCATTTAACTTACGCTGTTCCCAATCTTCCGTAAATCCTTTAAATCGTATTCTCGGTTTATTTCTCATGATTAAATACCTCTAGTACGCCATTTAACCATTCTCTATCTTCCTCAGCACATTCTAATTGAAGAAGCATACCATAAATTTCTTGTTCTAATTTTGATTCTTCTTCATTAATGGCTTTCATTTCCGCACCTAGTGCAACCATGTCTATTGGTGCTTCTTCTTCGAATGTATCAACATAGCGCGGAATGTTAAGATTAAAGTCATTTTCTTTAATCTCTTCAAAAGAAGCTAAATAAGCATATTTTTCGATACTTTCACGGTTTTTATATGTATCAACAATACGTTTAATATGCTCAGGTTCTAATTTATTTTGATTTTTAAACTTAGTAAAATCATTACTTGCATCAATGAATAATACATCGCGACCTTTACGATTCTTTTTAAGAATAATAACAGTTGTAGGAATAGATGTGCCAAAGAAAAGGTTTGCAGGCATACCTATAACAGCATAAATGCTTCCATCTTCTAATAATTTTTTGCGAATTGTGCCTTCTGCTGCACCTCTAAATAGAACACCATGTGGCAAAACAATTGCCATTGTACCAGATGTTTTTAAGTGGTAAAAACCATGTAAAAGAAACGCAAAGTCAGCCTTAGACTTAGGTGCAAGTTTTCCGTACCGATTAAAACGTGCATCATCCATAAATGTAGGGTCTGCTGACCAGTTAGCAGAGTACGGAGGATTCATAACAACGGAATCAAACATATATGGCTCATCTGTAGGCCAATCTTTATTCAATGTATCCCCATTATGTAATCGTTGATCTTCGGCACTTACCTCATGAAGAATAAGATTCATACGAGCAAGATTATATGTGGTTACATTTAATTCCTGCCCATGATATTGAACACGATCTGGATTATTTAAATATTTACGTACATTTAACATCAAAGAACCAGAACCCATTGTAGGGTCATATACTGTAAATGAGGGTATATCCTCTTGACTGATAGTTACTATTTGAGCCATCATATCTGATACTTGTTGAGGTGTATAAAACTCACCAGCTTTTTTACCAGATCCCGCGGCAAACTCACCAATTAAATATTCGTAAGCATCACCAATAACATCGCCATCATGACCTAGTACATCAACTTCATCAAGTTTTTTTATCACTTCACTAATTGTAATATTACGTTGGTTAGCATCAACACCTAATTGTTTTGAATCTAGATCAATATCATCAAATAAACCTTCAAATTGTTTATACGCTGTTTCTAAACGTACAAAAGCATTTCTTAAATGAACTAATTCAAAAGAATTATCTTTAACAGCATTGGCAAGCTCACTAAATAAATATTGAGGCTCTATATGATACCCCAATGTATCAGACATGGTAGCAATAAAAGAAATCTTTACTTTTATCATCCAAAATATATGATTTATATAATTCTGTTTGTTTTGCTACAGTATTGTATTCATCAAAGGGATTTATACGCTTTTACAACCGTAGATTCTAATAACTTATCGGATAAATATTTATAGAATATTAATCCCAAGAGATAATCCTTATATTGATCCGCACTCATCTTACCGCGTAAACTATCAGCAGCACTAAATAATTTTTTTGATTTAATTCGGCACCCATAATATCTCCTAATTTTTTTCATGATTTATTCATAGTAATTAATTTTATTCTACTACAAAAATACCACATATAAACACTTTACTAAAGTAACAGTGAAAAATATGTGGCAAATTTTCATATAACAATAATATGTGCCTATTCTTTTTGTTTTTAAATCTCAATTTAGCCTAAATACGCTTACTTCTTCCCCACCAACTGATAACTCATATCCACTAACATT
>BNJS01002330.1_pt1 | contig 32762 bp, 58 predicted proteins | sample 8540461 | NCBI WGS metagenome assembly BNJS01 (sample SAMD00202454, study PRJDB9452) | human saliva metagenome | isolation source: human saliva | place: Japan
ATACAATCAGAGTTAGCTTTTTGAGCAAGAAGTTATCGAATACCTTACAAAAATTGGAAATGTTAAGCAGTGGGAATATGCAAAAGATATAAAAAGATACTCAAGGTTTGTGGGATAATTTTAAGCGAATTATTGAACAGAACAATACAGCGAGGCTGGAAGAGCCTCTTTCGAAAAGTGAGTTTGTTCAAATTAAAGAACAAATTAGAAATCTTAAAACACCATATCAAGCTGGTCAGTTTTTTATATGGAACAAATGGTGTGTCGGAGATTTCAATCAACCTCGACAAAAGGTGGTTCAACAACATTATTGATATTTGACCAAGAACAAATTGGTGCTGGAAATACTGTATATCAAGTGGTGAATCAAATTAAAAGACCAGCTGTTATAGATGGAAAGAATGATCGCCGTTTTGATGTTACGCTATTAATAAATGGTTTGCCAATTATTCAGATTGAGCTAAAAAAGGCAACAAATACTGTAACTGATTCTTTAAACCAAATGGAGCAATATATAGCAGAAAACCAATACAGTGATATTTTTTCGACACTACAAGTTTTGGTGGCAATGACGCCGAATGATATTAAATATATGGCAAACACTACGGCTGGAAACTTTAACCGAGATTTTGCTTTTTCTTGGCAAGACGAGGAGACTTCGAAGCCCGTTAATGACTGGAGAACTTTTTGCGGATAAAAGTTCTTTCGATCCCGATGGCACACAATATTGCAACGCAATATATGATTCTAGATGGAACAAAAGATCGTGAATCAATTAAAGTTATGCGACCATATCAAGTTTATGCGACGAAGAGAATTATTGATACGATACGAAGATCAAATTTTAATTATCATGACGGTAAATTTGGTTATATTTGGCACACAACGGGTAGTGGTAAAAACAATAACGAGTTTCAAGACTGCATGGCTGGCAAGTCGGTTGCCAAATGTTTCGAAAGTAATTTTTTTCTTGTTACAGAATTGCCTTAACAAGACAAACCGCAGATAAATATTCGGCTTACGACCCAACTTCGAGTGATTCTGGGGTTGTTAGTGATACTAAAAATGTTACAGATCTTAAAAATAAACTTTTAAGCGTACGGACAAAAAAATATCATTGTAACAAGTATTCAAAAATGGCGCGATATGTAAAAAGCTCAGACTTTAAGGAATTGGACGGAAATATTTTATTTATTGTTGATGAGGGCTCATCGCTCGACTGGAGACGGTGTAGACAACGAGGCGATGCTTGAAGTTATTCGAAACAAAATCCCAAATTCGGGCTGGATAGGTTATACTGGAACGCCAAAATTCCCACAGACTCAAGATACTTTTTGGTAGACTTTTGCATGCATATACGATTAAAGAAGCTATTGCTGATCGCAATGTTTTAGGCTTTAATGTTGTATTTAGGGAGACGATTAAAGTTTCAGAAGACCGAGAAGAATATGACAGTAAAACTAAAACCGCTATATATGATAAAAGTGATGAGCATTTAGAATTGGTTGTTGAGGATATTTTTAAATATTGGCAAGAGCGTTCGGCTGAAAGAAGATATAACGCCATTCTCACTGTTCATGTTGGCGGTGGTGGAGTATCAACGCCGCGTGCAATGCAATATTTTGATAAGTTTGAAGAAATTAACGAAACCCTCCCGCCAGAAGAACGCTTGAAAGTGGCTGTGAGCTTCTCGATGGATACTTCGAACGGAGATAATCAGCTTCAAACCAATCAGAACCTTGCTCGTGCAATAAAATCATATAATAAGCTTTTTAACGAGAACTTTGATATGACAACAGTTAAGGAATATGCTGAAAGTGTTCAAGACCGGCTTTCGAAAAACAGCGAAGACGGCAAATATCTTGATCTTGTGATTGTGGTTGATCAACTTTTGACCGGCTTTGATGCACCCGAGCTAAACACGCTATATGTTGATAGAACACTCAAAGGTTCGTCGCTGATTCAAGCTTATTCACGCACGAATCGCGTTCATAACTTTAACCATAAACCTTTTGGAAACATTATCAATTATCGCTGGCCAGAATTGAATAAAGCGGAAATGGAAGAAGCGTTGAGCGTGTATTCAAATCGTGACTCTGCGAATGTTAACGGAATACAGCTTTCATTAACTGATAGTGGCGTTCTTTTCGAAACCGTTTAGTAGTGTGGTTCAAGAACTAAAAAGATGTTATTACGGAGCTTCGAACGCAGACGGAAGATTTTTAAATACCTTTCGCCGAGTGAAGCTGTTCAAGATGCAACTTTCGAAAACCTTAAAAAATATTCAAGATTAGTGAACGCAGCTAAACAATATACTGCAAGTAATGTTAATGGTGAAGAAATAATCTCGGTTGATAAAGATCCAGAGCTTTTCTATGAAACAATTGGAATCGCCAAAGATGAAGAGGTTCGCCTAACGACGGTGATAGCAAATGATCTTAAAAGGCGCCGTTCAAAGGCTGAAGGCATCGATGTTTCACATATCGAGCTTGAAATGGCACACATTCACAACGTGCGGGTGAACTATGACTATCTAACAGATTTGATTGCAAGAATGGCAAACGCCGTTCACGAAAAATATCGAAACTGCCGAGAAGCTTGAAGAAGAAATTCACCGCGAGCTTGAAAAAGCCGAGAACGAGCAAGATAGAATTAAATTCAGAGCCTTCGTTCGAAAAATTATTAAAGGCGAGTATAAGTTTAATAAATACCCAGCACCAAACAATCGTGAAGAAGTTATCGAGGCTCTGAACGAATCGCAAGAGCAAACGGCAAATAACAAAATTGATGATTTTATTGCACGCTGGGGAATTGGCGAAAACACCACCAACCTTGAGCTAACTCAAATGATCAACAAGCATCGCGTTGGTAGCAGAGAGGATTTAAACAAACAAAACGAATTAAACAAGATTATGAATAGGAATCAAACGAATTATCAAACCAATCAGAACGTAGAACTCGCCCAGCTGAAATGGATTGAGTGGCGAAACTGCTTTTACGGATGAAATCTATAACTTGGCAGACCAGATTGTGAGGGCTAAATAAATGGAAACAGAGGTGAACGGGATGACGAAACAACCAAGTTATCGCTTCGCAGGTTATACTGAAGCTTGGGAGCAGAAAAAGTTGGGGGCTTACCTTACTGTTTCAAAAAATAGAAATGTAGATGGTGAGTATGATAAAAGTGATGTTTTATCTGTTTCGGGTGATTATGGGATTGTTAATCAGATTAAGTTTCAAGGTAGGTCATTTGCAGGTGCTTCTGTTTTACCGTATGGTATTGTAGAAACTGGAGATGTTGTTTATACGAAGAGTCCTTTAAAAGCTAATCCGTATGGAATTATAAAAACTAACCATGGTAAAAATGGAATTGTTTCCACATTGTATGCTATTTATAAAATTAATAATGGTTCAAATGGAGTATTTGTAGAGTATTATTTTGATGATAATTTACGATTAAATAAATATTTGAAACCATTAGTTAATAAAAGGAGCAAAAATGACATGAAAGTCACTGATGAAAATGTTTTTAAAAGGTGATGTCATTTTTCCCCTCCCTCCCCGAGCAAACTGCCATTGGTTCTTTCTTCCAAGATATTGACCATCTCATTAGCCTTCAACGGTGTAGGGTTAGAGGTGCTCAAAGAGCAGAAGAAAACCTACCTCAAGCTCCTCTTCCCAGCTAAAGGACAAACCAAACCATCCCTTCGCTTCACAGGATTTGAAGACGAGTGGAAGGAAGTGAAGTTGGGGGAAGTTGTAGCTTCTGAAAGAAAAGGAAAAGCAAAATCTGAAATGATTGGTAATAAGTCTGTCTATTTAGAAACTACCTATCTGAACGGTGGAAAGCAAACAAGAGTTGATTGTGATTGTGATACATCTAAAGAGGATATTATCATTTTATGGGATGGTTCACAGGCTGGTGCTGTTTATTATGGTTTTGAAGGAGCTTTAGGCTCAACTTTGAAATCATATAAAATATTTGGTAGTGGAAGCTTTTATTATCAGCAAATGAAGGCTAGTCAATCACTAATATTTGAGAGATATAGAACGCCCAATATACCTCATGTAATAAAAAGTTTTTTGGATGATTTTTATATTTTCACAACTTCTCTCCCTGAACAAGAGGTCATCGGTTCTTTCTTCCAAGACTTAGATAAGGTTATTGCCAAACAAGAGGAAAAAGTCAACCAACTCAAAGAAAGCAAACGAACATTTCTGAAGAAGATGTTTATATAAGTGTAAAAGAAAGGAGAATGTGATATTATGAATAAATCAAAAGAAATTTCAGCTCAGCTTTGGGATATGGCAAACAAATTGCGTGGCACAATGGACGCCAGCGAATATAAAAACTATATTTTTGCCGTTTATGTTTTTATAGATATCTTTCAGAAAAAGCAAGACGAATATTTGAAAGAGAACGGCCTTGAGGATTTTTTTATACTGCAAGTGGTGAAGAGCTAAGAGAATATCTAAAAGATTTGAAAATAAATTTGAGTTATGCGGTTTTGCCGAGTATTCTTGGAATGAGCTGATTTCAAAAAAATCGCAGATTATAAAATAAAGGCGAGTGACTACCAAGATATGTTTGATGCTTTTCGTGAGAATGCTACACAAAATAGCGGCGATGCGGAATCTTTGGCGGATATCTTCTCGGACATGAATTTGGGCGATATGCGGCTTGGCTCTGATATTAATGAGCGTGCGCGAGCTTTGAATGAAATCGTGCTGATGATTAATGACTTTAACTTTAAAGATGAATCTGGCCGTGATATCTTGGGCGATGTTTATGAATATTTGATTGGTGAATTTGCGGCAAATGCAGGCAAAAAGGGCGGCGAGTTTTATACACCACACGAAGTGAGCCAGATTTTAGCAAAAATCACAACGCTTCACAAAAATAATAACGGCGAGCAATTTAGAGTTTATGACCCAACAATGGGCTCGGGATCGTTGCTTTTGACCGTTCAAAAAGAATTAACCTCGGAAAGAGATTCTGGGAAAGTGGAATTTCACGGGCAGGAATTGAACGCCACGACATATAATTTGGCGCGAATGAACTTGATGATGCACGACGTGAATTATAGTAATATGAAATTGAAGCGAGGCGACACTCTGAGCGCTGTTGATTGGCCTTTAATTGAGGAAAACGGCGTGCAAAGTCCGTTAAGGTTTGATGCAGTGGTGGCCAATCCGCCATATTCGCAACAGTGGGATATTGAGAGTATTGATCGTAATAAAGACGTTCGCTTTTAAAAAAACTTTTGGAATTGCGCCAAAATCGAAAGCAGATTACGCATTTGTTTTGCACGGATTACACCATTTGGCGAATGATGGCACGATGGCGATTGTTTTGCCGCACGGGTTTTTGTTCCGTGGCGCTGCCGAAGCTAAAATTCGCAAAAAAATTAATTGATGAAAATTTGGTTGATGCTGTAATTGGCTTGCCAGCAAACCTGTTCTATGGCGCAAGCATTCCAACGTGTATTTTGGTGATAAAAAGGCCGTGAAGCACGAAAAAAACACGAAAAGATATTTTGTTTCATCGACGCTTCAAAGTCATTTTGAAAAAAAGCTAAAAACAAGAATAAGTTAAGAAAAGAAGATATTTTCGAAGATTTTTAGAAGCCTATTCAAACCGGCAAGATATTGAAAAAAATATGCGCACGTGGCAAGTATTGAAGAGATTCGCGACAATGACTATAATTTAAATATTCCACGATATGTTGATACTTTCGAAGAGGATGAAGTAAAACCGCTTACGGAAATCGCAGAAGAAATGAAAGAAATTGACAGGGAGATGAAAAGAAGTTTCGGATGAAATTCTTGTGTCGATGAAGAAAAATCTTGTTGGCACTACACCAGAAGCACAAAAAGAACTAGAAGAATTTATTAAAATTATTGAAAGCTAAAAATCTGAAAAATTAAAAAGTCGCACTCTGATTGAAGGGGTGCGATTTTTTTGCTATTTAGACAAAAAAATGGAGCCACGATCGGGGCTTGAACCCGAGACCTCATCCTTACCATGGATGCGCTCTACCAACTGAGCTATCGCGGCGAATAAATGAATTATATCATATAAATTATATCAATGTCAATATGAGTATTTAGTGGTCAAATCGAGGCCCCTATTGACAAAAATAATTGTTTTAACATATAATAATTATATATATTTTATCTAAAAAGTAATTCTTATGGAGGGCTATGAAAACAGTAACGATAATGAAATATCGAATTGGAAATAAATATTTCTTTAAGGTTTTAGATAAATTTGACATTAAAGATGCGGTTGAGCGTCTAGACGCGATGATTCAAAATATCCAAACAATTAGAAAAAAAGAAAACAAAGACTACGAACAGCTTTGGATTAAGGAAACAGTTCTGTTTTTAAAAAAATACTCGATCTAGGTTATTTATTTTTTGTTTTTATTTGAGTCTTTTATTGCTTTTGCTGTTTTTAGAAAATTCTTTTTAGGGCTTCACCAAGAGTCCAGATAATAGCATTTGATAGAAAATGCAACTAAAGACAATAGTGTGATAAGTAAAATTGTTCGACTAATTGAATTTTTCGAAAATATTTAAAAAGCTTGCAGCCGCAAAAACCAAAAAAATGCTGCGAAAAGATAGAATCTCTGTAGTAAGATTCGCTCATTATTTAGACTTAAAGCTTTTTTTGTGAATTTTTAGAAAATCATTCATAATTAGAATTATAACATATTTATTCAGATAAGTCAATATTGATAATTAAAAGTCTTGCTTTTTATGAAATCCTATGATAAAAATATAACAGAACGTAAATAATAAATTTAAGAGAGATTATGGCTAAAAAGAATACGAAACGAAAGATTATCGGTCTTGTAAGCGAAATTACTGGCGACCGAATTTACTATACTCGCAAAAATACGCAGAATACACCTGAAAAAAACTTTCTTTGCGAAAAATACAATCCGAAGACAAGAAAAACATGAAGTTTTTCACAGAGACTAAAAATCTCTTGGTCGAAACGAAGTTAAACCACGAAAAAGGCTAATAAAATGCGCTCAAAGAGGGCGCTTTTTATATTGACTTTTTATAAAATGTGATACTATTGTTATATAGTACTTTTAAAAAGGAGGTTTAAAAATACTTTTTGCTATGCTTTTAGACTTTTTACTAAGGAGGAAAATAGATGAGTTTATATAAAAGTATAATTGTTACAGGAGGGGCTGGTTTTATCGGTTCCAATTTTGTGCACTATGTTTATAATACTTTCCAGAGGTCCATATCACTGTTCTGGATAAGCTAACTACGCGGGAAATCGTGCTAATATTGAAGAAATTCTTGGCGACCGTGTGGAGTTAATTGTTGGTGATATTGCGGATGTAGAAGTGGTGGATAAATTGGCAGCCAAGGCTGATGCTATTGTTCATTATGCGGCAGAAAGCCACAACGACAATTCACTCAATGACCCAAGTCCCTTCATCTACACTAATTTTTGTTGGTACTTACACTCTCTTAGAAGCAGCTCGTAAATACGACATTCGTTTCCACCATGTGTCGACTGATGAAGTCTATGGAGATCTTCCTCTGCGTGAAGATTTGCCAGGTCATGGGGAAGGCCCCGGGTGAGAAATTTACGGCTGAAACCAAGTACAATCCAAGCTCACCTTACTCATCAACCAAGGCAGCTTCAGACTTGATCGTTAAAGCTTGGGTGCGCTCATTTGGTGTGAAAGCGACTATTTCTAACTGTTCAAACAACTATGGTCCTTACCAGCACATCGAGAAGTTTATTCCGCGCCAGATTACCAATATCCTGAGCGGTATCAAGCCAAAACTTTATGGCGAAGGTAAAAACGTTCGTGACTGGATTCATACCAATGACCATTCTTCAGGAGTTTGGACAATTCTAACCAAGGGTAGAATTGGCGAAACTTACTTGATTGGTGCTGACGGTGAGAAGAATAATAAGGAAGTGTTAGAGCTTATTCTTAGGAAATGGGACAACCAGCTGATGCTTATGACCATGTGACAGATCGTGCAGGACACGACTTGCGTTATGCTATTGACGCAAGTAAGCTCCGTGACGAATTGGGCTGAAACCTGAATTCACTAATTTTGAAGATGGTCTTAAGGAAACTATTAAGTGGTACACAGATAACCAAGACTGGTGGAAATCAGAGAAAGAAGCAGTTGAAGCTAACTACGCTAAGACTCAAGAAGTAATTAAATAGATAAAAACCACCTTTTCAAAAACTCTCGTTTTTTTGCGGGAGTTTTAATTTTTGTATTGATAGGTTATGTGTTAAAAATATTTTAGTAATATAAAATTGTTTGAGAATTCGTTCAAAGTTATCTTAAAATTTTGAAAGAAGTTACAAACGCAAAATAAGGAGAAAAAATGGCAGAACAAGGCCTAGCGATTCGTATTCGCCTAAAAGCATACGATCACAAAGTTATCGACCAAAGCGCAAAAACAAATTGTTGACACAGCAATTCGAACTGGTGCAACAGTTGCGGGACCAGTGCCCTCTACCGACACGACGAAGCACTTTCACAGTTGTAAAAAAAGCCCACACGTTTACAAAATGGGTGGTGAAGCTTATGAAATGCGTGTTCACAAGCGTTTGATCGATATTAGCAACGCAACACCAAAAACAATCGATTCTTTGCAAAATCTCAGCCTTCCAGCTGGCGTTGATGCAGAAATTAAAATGTAATACTTTCGAAAATCGCTCTTTGGAGCGGTTTTTACTTGACTTTTTAGTTGTAAAGTTGTATAATGTAGTTATCGCTTTTTAGGAGGTGAGTACATTGATACAAAAAAATTATTGTAATTCTAATTTGTACGATAATTAATGCTAGCAAGAAGTATTGGAAAAGAAAAAAAATTAATAGAAAAATGATGATTTTTCTTTCTTCGGTTATTGTTTTTGAGCTCGATTTTTATTAATAATCAAACAGCTTACAAACCAAGAAAGTTGTATTTTTTTCTTTTTTTAGATATCGTTGGTGAAGAATTGGCAGAGTTTAGATTTATTCTTTCGCTTTCGAAACTAATTTTTCGAAATAATTATTTCGGTGATTTTTGCTAAATAAAATTTCGGGCGAGGCAAAAATTTCAAAACAAGATTTAGCGATTTTTTCTGTGTTGCTATTATTTCTTCGCAAATAATTTTTTTACAGATTTTCCGAAATCTTGTTTTTGCAGAAAATATCTACATCATTTTTTTGTCGAAATAATTTTTTTAGCTTTTTTGTATCTTTTTAATTTTTAACAGCGTCTTGTCAAAGTTCGAAAAAAATAAGACGCTGAATAGCCATCTCGAAAGAGGTGGTTTTATTTTTGTTGTAAATATTACACGCTAAATGTAGCGTTTTTTTGCTTGATTTTTTTATAAACAAAAAGCACTATAATAAAAAAAGTCGAATATACGAAGAACTTTAAAAATACTTGCAATTTTATAGAAAATACGGGGTGAAAAAAATGAAACAATTAGAACTATTTAGTGATAAAGAGTTGCAGAAAATTAGTTTTGAAGATGTAAAAGTCTTGAAGCGAGATGGTAGAGAGGTTCTCTTTGATGTTGAGCGGATTTATAATGCAATCGAAAAAGCTTTTCAATCAACTCTTTCGGATTGCGATGATGTAGCTGAACCGACTATTGAAAGCATTAAGAGCTGGTAGTTTGGTGCTTGAGGAATTTCGAAAGCGCGTTAAGGAAGGTGAAAAAATCTTTACTGTTGAAGATATTCAAGATGTGGTTGAAAAAGTGCTTTATGAAACTGGTGAAAACGAAACTTATTGGCACTTCAAGGAGTATCGGAAGGAACGTGAACGTGAACGTGAAGGTGCGAAATCGATTGATGAAACGATCGGTCGGTTGATCTCTAAAGAACCTTCAACAGTGAATGAAAATGCCAACAAGGATAGCGATGCGTTTAATACTCGCCGAGATTTGACTGCTGGGTGTTACGGGAAAAGCAATTGGGTTAAGGATGCTTCCGTTGCATGTTTCGCAATGCTCATCAAAAGGGTGAAATTCACTTTCACGATTTGGATTATAGCCCTTATGAACCGATGACTAATTGCTGTTTGATTGACTTTTAAGGGAATGCTTAAAGAAGGCTTTTCGAATGGGTAATGCTGATATCGAGAGTCCGAAATCAATTCAAACAGCAGCAGCTCAAATTGCTCAGATTATCGCAAATGTTGCTTCTTGTCAGTATGGTGGTTGTTCAGCAGATAGAATTGATGAGCTCCTTGCTCCTTATGCAAAGCTTAACTACAAAAAACACTTGAAAGATGCTGAAAGATGGATTGAAGATCAGAGCAAACATGAAGATTACGCTTTTTCAAAAACCAAAAAAGATATTTACGATGCGATGCAATCTTTGGAGTATGAAGTTAATACGCTTTTTTTACATCAAACGGGACAAACTCCTTTCGTAACTTTTTGGTTTTGGGCTTGGACAAACTGAGCTTGAGCGTGAAATTCAAAAAGCAATCTTGAAAATTCGCATTCGTGGGCTTGGAGTTGAACAACGTACAGCGATTTTTCCAAAACTTGTTTTTACACTCAAATGTGGTGTGAATCTTTATAGTGAAGACCCAAATTATGACATTAAACAATTAGCTTTTAGAGTGTGCAACTAAGCGAATGTACCCTGATATTTTATCTTATGATAAGATTGTGGAGCTTACCGGTTCGTTTAAAGTTCCAATGGGATGTCGTTCGTTTTTGCAGGGCTGGAAAAATTCGAAAGGCGAAGAAGTTAACTCTGGGCGAATGAATCTTGGGGTTGTAACGCTGAATTTGCCAAGAATAGCAATCGAGTCTGATGGTGATTTTCGAAAAATTTCTGGCGGATTTTTGATGAACGCACTCAAATTGTAAAAGATGCGCTGGTTTATCGAATTAATCGCACGAAAGAGGCTAGTCCGACGAATGCACCGATTTTGTATCAATATGGTGCTTTTGGTAAGCGTTTGAAACCTACTGATTCTGTTGATGAGGTCTTCAAAAATCGAAGAGCAACAGTTTCATTTGGCTATATTGGGCTTTATGAAGTTGGAAAAGTTTTTTATGGTACTGAATGGGAAGAAAATTCGGAGGCGAAGGAATTCACACTTTCAGTGATTCGAAAAATGAAAAATCTTTGTGAAGATTGGTCTGAGGAATTTGGTTATCATTTTAGTGTTTATTCAACACCGAGCGAAAGCTTTGACCGATCGATTCTGTCGCATGGATACAGAGAAATTTGGTTTGATTGCGGATATCACAGATAAGGGTTATTACACGAACTCTTTTTCACTATGATGTTCGAAAAAAATCCAACACCTTTCGAAAAAGCTGGATTTTTGAAAAAGATTTCGTGAAAGCTGGTGCGACTGGTGGATTTATTCATTATTGCGAATATCCGGTTTTTGCAGCAAAATCCAAAAGCTCTCGAAGCGGTTTGGGATTATGCCTATGATCGGGTTGGATATCTTGGAACGAACACGCCGATTGATAAATGTTTCGAATGTGGTTTCGAAGGTGATTTTCAGCCAACAGCAAAAGGTTTTAAATGCCCAAACTGCGGAAATACCAATCCTAAAAACTTGTGATGTCGTGAAAAAGAACATGCGGTTATTTAGGCAATCCGCAGGCAAGACCAATGGTAAAAGGGCGCCATAAAGAAATTTCGGCGCGCGTTAAACATATGAACAATTCGACAATTTAATTTTAAAATGTGAGTATTTTTTTAAACGCTGGCGAAAAAGCTGGCGTTTTTTTAATTTTTCGAAAAGAAAAAAAGCCCCGTAAGGAGCTTTCTATGTTAGACTTGTACTAATTGACTTTGTTTTTTTGAATCGTTCGAGAATACTGTATTTTTATCAGCAGAGGATTTTTCTTGGCCTCTTCGAATAGTTATTATCCTTGGGTCTTGATAGAGTGGAATTCCCTTGGTTGAAGAGTGACTAATTCTATCTAAATGAATCACAATGTAGTCAAACTTATTTCCTGAAATTGAATTTTCTATCACATTTCTCGTTTGGGAAGTTTTTCGAGTTTCAGTGTATAGCTCAGAATCTTCACTAAAACAACTTAACAGTTTTTTTCTTGACCTTGACTATTATTTTTTTATAGTCCGCATTTTTGAACGAGCAAAAATACTCAAGTTTTTTTCATAATTGCCAAATCTTCTTCAGAAAAAAATCTGGATCTAAATCTTTAAGATCATCTTCTTCTGGGCTGGAATTTAATATTTTTTCCAATTCGTCAATTTTTTCATTCATTTGTGTGAATCTATCATTAAATTCCCGCGTAAAGCCTGCAAATTTATCCGAATCATTTCTTTGCTGTTGTTCAATAAAGTTTTTTTACCGCAGAAATAGCATTAATTTCAGCATTTTTTTGCACAATTGAGGCATAAATCTCAAGAAGAGCTGAGGGATTTGCCAGAACTTCCTCAAGTGATTTAACTTGATTCTGAAGGAATTCAATATCTCTATCCTTTTGCTCGTTAGATTTTGAAAGATTAGATCGTTCGTGCTTAATCTCTTCAATTTCTTTTTTTCAAGATCTTCTTTTTTTCGCGAGAAAGTGTTTGATATTCCCCTAAAGAGATTGTTATATTTAGATTTGATTACTGAAGGATCATTATCTTTAGCTTCCTGAAGCTGTTTATTTAAACTTGATTTTTTTCATTTTTTTAGAGTTGAAATATTATTAGTTAAATTATTAATCTCCGACTGTTTTTTTCGATTAAAACATTATCATGATCAGACTTAATGCGTTCAATTTTTTTGCTCGTAATCGGATTCAAGCTCTTTTTATTTTTAGACTTTTAATAATTCAATGTCTCCATTCTTTTTTGAAATTTTTTTGCTCTAAGTTTATTAACAAGTTTATTATCCAGACTTTTTAGACTCATCTTTTTGCAGCTTTTGGTTTTTTTAGGTTTTTTTGCTTATTAGATTTTTTTAGTCTGAGCAAAAAGCCGAATTGCTAAAATCCTTAGCCGATTTGAATCTGTAGACGAAATTTTTAGTCCTTGTTTTTGATTGCGTTTTGCATTAATTCAATATCACGAGAGCTAAAGAGCTCGCTAAAGTGCGGATTTTTTAGCTACCGCTTCAAGAATTCTTTCAAATTCATTAAAGTAATCATCATTGCTCTTTTTACCCATTTTAAGAGCCTCCTTGAATAAGATTTCGAAAAAAATAACTCAAAAATTTGTGTCTAACATATTAAAGAGCTATCATTCGATTGAAATAAATTTTTACCATATTTTTAGTGTTAAAGTCAAGGTTCGAAATTGAATTTTTTTGGGATTTTTCAAGGCTTGAACAAAAATGCTTGAAAAGTGCTAAAATCGATAATAGATAAAATGAATTTTCGAAAGGAGAAAGATGGCAAAATTAGTTTTTTGCGCGACACGGCGAAAGTGAATGGAATAAGGCTAACCTTTTTCACTGGTTGGGCTGATGTTGACTTTGAGCGAAAAAGGTGTTCGGCAAGCAATTGACGCGGGTAGGTTGATTAAAGACGCAGGGATTGAATTTGATGTGGCTTTTTACATCGGTTTTTGAAACGTGCGATTAAGACGACAAATTTGGCATTGGAGTTTTCGGATCAACTTTGGGTGCCAGTTCAAAAATCTTGGCGATTAAACGAGCGACACTATGGTGGTTTAACTGGAAAAAAATAAAGCTGAAGCAGCTGAAAAATTTGGTGAAGAACAAGTTCATATTTGGCGACGATCATATGATACACTCCCACCAGAAATGCCACGCAATGATGAATATTCTGCTCACAATGACCGTCGTTATGCCTTACTCGATGACTCAGTTGTGCCAGATGCTGAAAACTTGAAAGTTACTTTAGAGCGAGCTTTGCCATTTTGGGAAGATCAAATTGCGCCAGCTTTGAAGAGTGGTAAAAATGTTTTTGTTGGCGCGCACGGAAATTCGATTCGAGCACTTGTAAAAACACATTAAAGGTTTATCTGATGATGAAATTATGGGAGTTGAAATTCCAAACTTTCCACCGCTTGTTTTTGAATTTGACGAAAACCTCAAAGTATTAAAAGAATATTCACTTGGTGAATAAAAACAAAATAGAGCATTGAATTGCTCTATTTATTTTGGTAGATTATCATTGAATCGCCATAGGAAAGAAATTTGTATTCGCCATTTTGAATTGCGTGATTATAGGCTTTTTGAAAGATTTTTCCCAGCCGGCAAAAAGCGCTAGCAAGCATTAAAACAGTTGATTTTTGGTGCGTGAAAATTCGTGATAAGTCCCTTGAATCGTTTTTAAATTCATAACCTGGAAAAAAATAAAAAAATATCAGCCTCACCAGATAAAACCGCCGGTTTTGATTTTTTTGTGATTTTACTTAAATCTTCGCGTTTGCCAGAATTGCCGTTCAAGCTTTTTTTCGAAAAATTGCATTATGCGCATATTCTAGCGTGCGAGCGACAGTTGTTCCGAGCGCAAAAAAATTCGACCGCCATTTTGATGGGTTTTTTTGAATTTGCTCCACAGTTTCAGCTGGAATTTCGAAATATTCCTGATGCATTTGATGTTCTTCAATTTTTTTCAACACGAATTGGCATAAAAGTTCCAAGTCCAACATGAAGTGTTAAATAGCCTATTTTTACGCCTTTTTTTCTTTAAAGATTCTAGAATTTCATCTGTCATATTTAGGCTGGCGGTTGGAGCGGCAACAGAACCTTTTTTTCTTCAGCGAAAATGGTTTGATAGCGTTCAATATCGAGTGGTGTGGCGTTTCTTCGCATATACGGCGGAAGTGGAACAGTACCAAAATTTTCGCAAAGCTCGCGTAAGTCGGTTTTTGAACTAACGATTGCTAAGCCATCGCCAAGAATTTCTTCAACGGTAATTTCGGCACTTTCGAAAATATCATTATTTTTTTATCAGGCGAGTAATTTTTTTACAAAAAGCTTGTCGCCAGCCTTAATTTTTTTCCGCGATACATAACTTTGTGCTTATGCCAATCACTATCAAAACTGTGACGTTCCAAAACGATTAGCTCACGCTCGGCACCGTTTTCTTTTGTAGTGAAAAGCCGTGCTTTTATTACTTTAGTATCGTTCAGAATTAGTATATCTCCATTTTCGAAAAAAATCTGCAATATTTTTTTATAAAAAGCTATCTGTAATTTCGCCATTTTTACGGTTTAAAGCGAGCAGTCTTGAAGTTCCGCGAATTTTTTTGGTGGATGAGCCGCAATTTTATCTTCAGGGCAATTCATAAGTGTAATCTTTTAAGTTCCATTTTTTTATATTTTAACACTTTTTCAAAAAAATTGATTCAATGAACAAAAACCTTTTTGATTCTTGTGTTAAAAATATAACCATGATAGAAAAATGTAATTTCAATAAAAAGATTTTGAACTATCGTTTGGAAGTAAAAAAATCATTCACGGATTGAACTTTGAGGTTAAAAAGGGTGAAATCTTTGGATTTTTGGGTTCAAATGGTAGCGGAAAAACTACAACAATTCGCGCGCTTTTGGGAATTTATCAAGCGGATTCGGGTGAGCTTTTGATTAATGGCGAAGAATTTTCGCCGGAAAAATTTGGTGCAATTGGATATTTGCCAGAAGAGCGTGGACTTTATAAGAAAGAAAAAGTTATTGATGTAATGCAATATTTTGGGCGACTTAAAGGATTATCGAAAAAAGAAGCTCAAGAATTTTCGAAAAAATATTTGGAACGTGTCGGCTTGGAGGATAAAGCAAATTTGAACATTGATAAGCTTTCGGGTGGTCAGCAGCAAAAAATTCAGCTGGGAATTACAATTATGGGGAAACCAGATTTGCTAATTTTGGACGAGCCAACAAAAGGTTTTGACCCTGTGAACCGTCAGCTTCTAATGGATATTATCGCGGAAGAAAATGCGCGGGGTGCAACAATTGTGATGGTAACGCACCAGATGGAAGAAGTTGAAAAAGATTTGTAATCGCGCTTTTGCTTTTTGAAAGATGGAAAAGTAAAAAGCTTATGGCACAGTGGATGAAATTCGAAATCAATTTGGAAAAACAGCGAATTATTCTTGAATTTGTTGGAAAAATTGCCAAAAAAAGCGATAAATTTGAGATTATTAAAAAAAGATGCGAATTATGCCGAACTTTCACCAAAAGTTGATTCGCAAGAAATTTTTGAAAGAATTAGTTTTCAAATAATCTGCAAATTATAAACTTTAAGGTTCAAAAAAATCAACTTTGAATGAAATTTTCTTAGAAATTTATGGTGAATCAAAAACAGATGGAGAGCGAGGTTAAAAAAATGCATAATTTAGGAACGGTATTAAAATTCGAAATTTTTTTAGAGCTCTTAAAAAAACCAACTTTTTGGATTGCTATTTTTTTGCTATTCCTGCAATTTATGGTGTAATGTTTATGTTTGGAGCAATCTCTGGATCGCAAGCAAAAGAGAATCAGGAAAAAGTTGGCTAAAGAAAGTTTTTTTCATTTCAGATTCAAGATGAAAGCGGTTTGGTTTCGAAAGATCTTGTTTTTGCAATTGAAGGGTGATTTTTTTCGAACGATAAACAAAAAAACAATCGAAGATGTAAAAAAAGGAAAAGCTTGATGCATTTTATTTTGTGCCAAAAGATTTAACTACTGAAAAAGTAGAAATTTATGGAAAAAACACAAATATTAATGAAAATGCTAAATATTCGGCTGTTTTGAAAACTATCTTGAAGAATTCTGGCGTTCAGGCTACAAATAAAAATCAGTTAGCACTAATTAACGAAACTTATAAAACTGAACAAACTTTTTTTCAAAAATGGTGAAAAAAATATGATCAATTCCCAGGAATGATCATACCAGGAATCTTCTTAGCGATTTTTCTATTTTGTTACAGTTTTTTTCTTTCAAATCGAATGCTTACAAGTACGACTGAAGAAAAAAAGAGAACCGCGTAACAGAGATGATTCTAACTAGTATTTCAGCCAAAACTTTGATTTTAGGAAAAATTATTTCAATCATGGTTTTGGGTATTGTTCAAATTTTAACGATAATTCTACCAATTATCATTGGATTTATATTGATTTCAAGTATTGGAACGCTTGCAAAAGACTTGAACTTACCAGATTTAATGCCAATTATCTCATCTATTAAATGGGATTTTGGTACAATTGCAATTTCTGCTGTAATTTTGGTTGCTGGTTTTATGATGACGACAGGATTTATTGTTGCGCTCGGTTCAGCAATGCCAACCGCACAAGAAGCTTCAAACTACTTCGCGGCAATTATTATGCCACTGATGATGCCGCTCTTCGTATTACCTTCATTCTTTTCAAGCGAACCAAGTGCTTTAACGATCTTCTTGAGCTACTTCCCGTTAACCTCGCCAATTTCTCTACTTCTTAGAAACATGTTGGGAACTTTGAGTTTAACAGAAGCCTTTATTGGAATCTCGCTTCTTGTTATTTTTTTGCGATTCTTGCCGTGTGGCTTGCAGTGCGAATCTTCCGCTTTGGAACAATTTCTTATGGTTCAAAAGTAAATCTCAAAAAGTATTTTTTTCGAAAAAGAAAAATTGCTTAAATTAGCTTTAAAAAAATTAACAAGAGCTGTTCGAAAAAGAATAGCTCTTGACTTTTATTTTTAAAAAAAGTGGTATAATCTAAAAGATTTTCAAAATCAAAAATTTTTTTGGAGGTAGAACATTATGAGATTTAGCGAGGATGTTTTTAATAAAGATATTTGAAAAAGTCTTTCGATGATGAAGTTGAAAAATATTTATAGCAGAGGAACCTTTGATATCCTTTGACGGTGAAGAATATTCAATGGAATATAATTTTTCTATATGGATATATAGCTTTTTTTAGTAGATTGGACGATGATAGAATTGGAACTATTTTTTTACATAGTGGATCTGACATATTTTTTTCGAAATTAGTCCATCAACCCCTTTTTGGATATTATGTTGGATTTTTTTCAAACATGAACTCAAAAAGTTTATAAATTCGAACCAGAAAAAGATCTCGTCGTAAATTTCTGCATGAGATAGCTTACTATCTTACTTAGCCTCATTTTTGGGGCTTTTTCTTTTTTTAAATAAATTTTTCAGGATTTTTTTAAGTAAAGCGTGATAAAATAATTATATATGAGAATTTTTGATTGTTGAAGATGAACGAAAGATTGCACGTGCGCTTGGTCGAGCTTTGAAAAAAACGAAAAAAATATGCAGTGGATATTTCACACGATGGGACGGATGCTTACGCGATGGTTGGAATGATTGATTATGATTTATTGATTTTTGGATAGAATGATTCCGGGAGATTATGACGGTTTGGGTTTAACTAAAAAGCTCCGTGAAGAAGGGAAAACTGTACCAATTTTTGCTTTTTGACTGCATTGGGCGAAATTCGTGATAAAACTGAAGGATTAGATAGTGGTGCGGATGATTATTTAACGAAAACCTTTTGCTTTAGATGAACTCCTAGCACGCGTTCGAGCTTTGCTTCGAAGGCCACAAACCCAAGCTGAAACTATTTCTAAAAATCGCAGACTTATCGTTAGATTTAAACACGCACGAAGTTTTTTTCGAAATAATCAAAAAAATTGAACTTACAAATAAAGAATTTTTCACTTTTTGGAATATTTGGCGAGAAATGCTAGGGCGACCAGTTTCAAAAAGAGCAAATTATTGCGCATGTTTGGGATTATGATGCAGACATTTTACTGAATAACATTGAAGTTTATATTAGTTATTTGCGCGAAAAAGTCGATAAACCTTTCGAAAAATAAACTAATTAAAACTGTTCGTGGCTTTGGGGTATAAAATTGATGAAGAATAAAAAAACATTTGAAATTTGGTGGCGATATTTTTTTCGAAAGCGCGCATTTTAGTCTTTCGATGCTATATTTTTTTGATTTTATTGGTTATTGCGGGTATTTTTTTAATATTGTAATTTTTTTATTCGATAAATACAAATAATATGGAAATTTCAACCTCAAATGAAATGATATTTTCGAAAGATAAAAGTATTTACGGAACAGATGAAATTCATGAAAAAAATCATCGCCGCAAGAAATCGGCGGGCTGGCGAACAAATTACTGAGGCAATTTTTAATTTTAGACTTTTCGATTCTTTTGGCTGGCGGAATTGGCAGTTTTTGGTTGGCAAGACGAGCTTTGGAGCCGCTCGAAAAAGCTCACAGATTGCAGTCGGAGTTTGTTTCGAATGCGAGCCACGAAATTCGAACGCCTTTTAGCTGCAATTCAGCTTGAAACTGAGATGATTTTGAAAGATAAAAAAATGCTTCGAAAAGATGATTTTCGTGAGATTCTTGAAAGTAATTTAGAAGAGGCAAGAAGTTTAACTGCAATGGTGAAAATGCTTTTTGAATCTTTCGACAATCGATAATGGAATTCCACTTTCGGCAGTTAATTTGAATGAAATTGTTAAGGCACGAATTTCGAAATTTCCAGATGCGGAAAAAAACGAATTATTTTTTTGAAGGTGGAAAAAGATTTTTATTGTTCAAAAATAATGAAACAGCAATCGATGAAATGGCGATGATTTTTGATTGATAATGCACTAAAAATACAATACTTCAAAAAAGCCTATTGAGGTGAAGATTTTTTTCGGCAAAATCGACAAGCGGTTTTGGAAGTTTTCGAATTTTTCGAATGAAATTCCACAAGAGGACCTGAATAGATTTTTTTGATCGATTTTTATCGTTGCGATAAGGTTCGAAGTTGTAATAATCGCACGGAAGGTTATGGTTTGGGTTTGGCGATTGCGAAAAAAACTTGCGGAAGAAACATGTAGTACAATTTCAGCTAAAAATGAGCGAATAGTAAAAACTAAAAAAAGTTCAAAACGAGCTTTTTCGGTTGTGATGAGATTTTTCGAAATAATTTTTGAGTTTAAAACTCTTGATTTTTTTAGAGATATTTGTGATAGAATGATTAGTGAACTTTATTTACGTAAATATAAAACTTGGCTATACGAGGGTCGTAACAGGGAAAAACCCGATTTCGAAACCGCGTGAATGCCAAGCTTTTAATCGTGGAAAGTTTACTAATATTAAAAATAATTGGGAGCATAAGTGAAATGAAAACACTTCTCGGTACCAAAATTGGTATGACCCAAATCATCGGTGAAGACGGCGTTGTTACACCAATTACGCTCGTTCAAGCTGGCCCTGTAACTGTGACTCAGGTTAAAACTATTGAAACAGATGGTTACAATGCAGTTCAAGTGGCATTTGGTGAGGGTAAGAACCTGAGCAAGGCCGTGGCTGGACATACAAAACCAGCAGAGGTAACTCCGAAGCATATTCGTGAGTTCCGCGTTGACGAAATCCCTGCGGATGTAAAAAGTTGGCGCAAAAAAATCAATGTTGAAGCTTTTGAGCTTGGAGACATTGTTGATGTAACTGGAACAAGCAAAGGTAAAGGTTTTGCTGGAACGGTTAAGCGACACAACTTTAACACAAGTAAAAGCTCACACGGTGGTAACGGAAACGTTCGACGCGTGGGTTCAATCGGATCAATGTATCCACAAAAAGTCTTCAAAGGTAAAAAGAATGCCTGGTCGAATGGGACATGACAAAGTTACTGTTAAAAATCTAACAGTTGCTTACATCGATGTAGAAAATAATTTAATCGGATTAAAAGGTGCTGTGCCTGGACCAAAGAAAGGCTTGATCAGCATTGGAGGTAAAGCATAATGGCTGAAAAAACAACTCTTCCAAAAAGCGTTTTTGCAGTTGAAGTTCGAAATCACGAGCTTTTGAAGCTTGCCTACGATTCTTACCTAGCAAATAATCGCTTGGCAAGTGCCACAACAAAACAACGCGGTGAAGTTCGTGGTGGTGGTAAAAAACCATGGCGACAAAAAGGAACTGGTCGCGCACGATTTGGATCAATTCGAAACCCAATCTGGCGAGGCGGTGGTATTGTTTTTGGACCACGCGGTAATGAAAAATTATACTAAGAAAAATTTCAAAAAAACTTCAAAACGAGTTGCTCTTCGACAAGCTTTTGACAGTTAAATCTGATAAAGTTCTTGTTGCAGATATTAAAACAACTGGTAAAACTGCTGAAGTTGCAAAATTCTTGAAAGAGAATAACTTGAATCGACGAGTTCTTATCGTTGCTGAAAAAACAGACGAATTAATTCGTGCAACAAATAATATTAGTGAAGCTTTACTTGTTTCACCAATGTATCTAAATGTGTTCGACATTTTGAACGCTGATCACATTGTTATTGCACCAAAAGCAATTGAAACAATTGAAAACTGGTTAGGAGGAGAAAAAAATAATGGCGATCAAAACCTATTACTCCACGAGCAACCGAGAAAGCTTATGCTCTTTCTACAACAAAAAATGTTTACGTATTTAATGTACCGCTAACTTTGAATAAAAATCAAATCAAAGAAGCGATTGAAAAAGAGTTTGAAGTAACTGTAACTGGCGTTCGAACTGTTGTTCAGGCTGGTAAAGTTAAACGAATCAACAAATCTCGAAATCCAAAACGATACGTTGCTGGTTCAACAACTCAAAAAAAGATATCAAGAAAGCTTACGTGACTGTAAAAAGAAGGTGATAAAATTGCAATCTTTGAAAGTTCAGAGGCTGAAACTGCTGAGGAGAAGAAGTAATGGCTATCAAAAAGTATAATCCTACAACTCCTGCTCGACGCGGTATGACGACTGAAGACTATAGCGAAATTACAACTCGAAAACCGCTAAAAAGTCTTTTTGAAAGCGAAAAAAAGCAAAATGCTGGACGCAACAACTCTGGTCGAATTACGGTTCGACACCGAGGTGGTGGTGTTAAACGACATTACCGAATCTTAACTCACAAATTGCCAACAGGTTTAACTTTGACTGTTCGAGAAATCGAATATGATCCAAACCGAAGTGCACGAATTGCTCGAGTTCAAGATCAAGACGGAAAATTCTACTACGTTTTGGCTGACACTTCAATGTTCCAGGGAAAAGTTTTCCAAACTGGTAAAAAAGATATTGAAATTGAAGCTTCAAACCGAATGCCACTTTCAGAAATTCCTGTTGGTTCATTGATCTATGCAATTGAAATTACACCAGGAAAAGGTGCACAAATGGTGCGATCAGCTGGTGCAAAAGCTCAGTTGATGGCGAAAGAAGGTGATTATGCGCAAGTTAAATTGCCTTCGGGCGAAGTTCGAAAATTCCGTTTGGAAGCTGAAGCTACAATCGGAACAGTTGGAAACATCCAGCACCAGAACGTGAAACTTGGTTCTGCTGGTCGAAAACGCCGTAAAGGTATTCGTCCCAACAGTTCGTGGTGTTGTTATGAATGCTGTAGATCACCCACACGGTGGTGGTGACGGTGGACGACACGGAATTGGTCGCTCAACTCCACGCACACCTTGGGGTCAACCAACCTCGGCTACAAAACTCGCCGACGTAAGAGTACTAATAAATTTATCGTGAAGAGTCGTCACGAAGCTAAGAGGAGAAAATAAATGAGTCGTTCATTGAAAAAAGGTCCGTTTATCGACTTCAAGCTTGCTAAAAAAGTAGCGGCTCTTGGAGCTGATGACCGAACAGTGATTAAAACTTGGGCTCGCTCAAGCACAATTACACCAGAAATGGTTGGTCGAACTATCGCTGTTCACAATGGTCGATTACATATTCCTGTTTATATTTCAGAGAATATGGTTGGACATAAACTTGGTGAATTTGCCCCAACACGCAAATTCCGAAAACACGGCGGAAAGGATAAGAAATAATGGCTAATGTAACAACTCGTGCCTATATTAAAGGTATTGGTCAGACTCCACGAAAAGTTTCGATCGTGGCAAGTCTTGTTCGTGGTCGAACTGTTGCTGACGCATTAGTAATTCTTGACCACACTCCACGCCGAAGTGCTTTTAGCTGTTAAAAAAAGCTATTCAATCAGCTGCAGCTAATGCAAAAAACAATGATAATGCTGATCCAAAAACTCTTGTAATCACAACTTTGTCGGTTACTGCTGGATCACGATTGAAGCGATTTAAACCTCATATGCGAGGAATGGCGCTTCCTTTCCAAAAGAAAACTTCAAACATTTTGGTCGAAGTTTCTGGCGTTGTTAAAGAGAAAAAAGCTCCAGCTAAAAAAGCTGAAGTAAAGACTGCTACTAAAAAAAGCAGAGAAAGAGAGCAAATAATGGGTCAAAAAGTTAATCCAATTAGCTTCCGTTTGCAAGCTCATAAAAACTGGGATTCACGATGGTTTGCTCAGAAAAAAAGATTTTTGCGAAATTCTTGATTGAAGACGACAAAATTCGAAAAAAACTATCGAAAAAAACGATTTGAAAGCCGACCAACTATTGATCGGATTGAAATCGAACGAACAGAAAACCTTATTACGGTTTCAATTCATACTGCGAAAAGCTGGTGTTGTAATTGGTCGTGGTGGTGCTGGTGTTCAAGAGTTGAAAAACTCAACTTGAAAAAAATTAGTTAGCCTACCTGTTCGAATTAATATTGAAGAAGTTCGTCGACCTGAACTTTCAGCTAAACTTGTTGCTGAAAAACATTGCACGACAACTTGAACGTCGAATCAACTTCCGCCGAGCAGTAAAAAAATGGCTCTTCAAAGTACAATGCAAGCTGGTGCGAAAGGTGTTCGAATTGAAGTTGCTGGTCGTTTGAATGGTGCCGAAATGAGTCGTCGCGAGAAATTCTCAGAAGGATCAGTGCCACTTCACACGATTCGTGCAGATATCAATTATCACGGAGCACGTTCACAAAACTCCTGCTGGTATTATTGGTGTGAAAAGTTTGGATTAATAAAGGTGAAAGGAATGATTAAGTAATGGCTATTTTGTTACCAAAGAAAACCGCTCACCGAAAAGTTCGAAAAGGGTAAAAATCCAGGCCGAGCAACTCGTGGAAACACTGTTGCTTTTCGGTGATTACGGATTAATGAGCCTTGAAAAACGAGCGAATCAACTCACGACAAATCGAATCAGCCCGAACTGCGATGACTCGTTATATTAAACGTGGTGGTCAAGTTTGGATTCGAATCTTTCCCTCATACGCCAGTTACTCGAAAACCACAAGATGTGAAAAATGGGTAGCGGTAAGGGAAATCCAGAATTCTTTGTGGCCAAGGTTAAAGCTGGAACAATCATGTTCGAAATGAACGGTGTTTCAGAAGAAGTTGCACGCGAAGCTATGCGACTTGCTGGGTCACTAAACTTCCAGTAAAAAGTTAAATTCGTAAAGAAAGGTGAAATCTAATATGGCGACTACATTGACAGGTGTTGTTTCTAGCGCTAAAGCTGACAAAAACTATCACCGTAACAGTTCATAGCCGTGAAACACACCCTATTTACGGCAAACAATATACTGTAACTCGAAAATATACTGCTCATGATGAAAAACAATGAAGCTGGTGAAGGCGACAAAGTTGTTATCAAAAGAAGTTCGACCAATTTCGAAAAACTAAAAGCTTTGCTTTAGTTGAAGTTGTTGAAAAAGCTCGAGGTTCAGTAGAATTGAAAGAGGAGGCGTAATGATTCAACAAGAAAGCCGACTTAAAGTAACAGATAACAGTGGTGCAAAAGAGATCCTTTGTATTCGTGTTCTTGGCGGTTCAAAACGCCGCTACGCACGAGTTGGTGATATCATTGTTGCTACCGTTAAAGATGCTAACCCAACTGGTAACGTTAAGAAAAAATCAGTTGTGAAAGCTGTTGTTGTGCGAACACGCGACCAAATTCGTCGAAAAGATGGTTCAACTATTTGTTTTGATGATAATGCGGCCGTAATTATCGCTGACGACAAAACTCCAAAAGCGACTCGTGTATTTGGTCCAGTGCCACGCGAACTTCGCGATTTGGGATATAGCAAAATTATCAGCTTAGCTCCGGAGGTGCTCTAATATGGCGTTAAATGGAATCGTTAAAGGTGATAATGTTGTAATTATCAGTGGAAAAGATAAAGGTGTGACCGGAGAAGTTGTAAAAGTTCTTCCGAAGAAAAATGCCGTTTTGGTTGAGGGTGTTGGTAAAAAAACATCGCCACATCAAACCAAATCAATTCAATCCACGTGGTGGAGTGAAGGATATTCATGTCCCAACTCCAATTCACAAAGTTAAAAAAGTAGAAGCTAAAAGCGCTAAATCAAGCAAAAAAGGAGATAAATAATGGCTAAAACTACTGTTTATGTTCCTCGCTTGAAAACTCTTTACAAAGATACAATTGTTAAAGAACTCCAAAGCGAACTAGAGCTAACAAATATCCACCAAGTTCCAAAGCTTGAAAAAAATCGTTGTTAGCGTAGGAACAGGTAAAAAGAAAGAAGACAAACGTTTTCAAGAAGCTGTAAAAAAATACAGTTACAAAAATTACTGGTCAAGTTCCCAGTTGCGCGTCTACCAAAGAAATCTATTGCGACTTTCAAAATTCGTGGTGGAATGGGTGCGCCAATTGGTTATAGTGTAACTTTGCGCAGTGACCGAATGTATGAATTCCTTGATCGTCTAACAAATGTGGCTTTGCCTCGCGTGCGAGACTTCCATGGCGTTGGTTCAAAAGGTTTTGATAAAGGTGGAAACTACAACTTGGGAATTTTGGAACAATCAATCTTCCCAGAACTAACTTTCGAAGAAACTCAAATTCTTCATGGACTTCAAGTGACTTTCGTAATTAAAAACGAAAGTGAAGCTCACAGCCGAGCATTGCTTGAAAAATTCGGAATTCCATTTGAAAAGAAAGGAAAAAGCGTAAATGGCTAAAAAATCAATGATTGCAAAAGACTTGAAACGCAAAAAAATGATTGAAAAATATGCTGCAAAACGCGCCGAATTGAAAGCTGCTGGCGACCAAGAAGGTCTTCAAAAGCTTCCACGCAATTCAAGTCCAACACGACTAAAAAACCGCGATAACTTTGATGGTCGACCACGCGGTTATATGCGACGATTTGGTATGAGCCGAATCACTTTCCGCATTAAAAGCCTCAAAGGGTGAAATCCCCAGGCGTAACGAAAAAGTAGTTGGTAGAAGGAAGGAGAGACTATGTCATTACAATCAACTGACCCAATCGCCGACCTTCTAACTCGCATTCGAAATGCGGCAATGGTTGGTAAGAACGAAATTCGCGTTCCTTCAAGCAAATTGAAAGAAGTTGTAGCGAAAGAGCTTGCAAAAGCTAACTATATTGAATCTGTTGAAGTTGAATCAGCAAAACCTCGCGATATCTTGGTGGTTAAAAATCACAAAAGAAGGTGAAGCTGCTCGCTTTTAATGAATTAACTCGAATGAGTAAACCAGGACGCCGAATGTATGTTGGCGTAGAAGAAATCCCACGCGTTAAAAAGTGGTCGTGGAATGGTTCTACTTTCAACATCAAAAGGTGTTATGAATGGTTTCGAAGCTAAAAAACAACGACTGGGTGGTGAATTACTACTAAAAGTTTGGTAGTTTAAAGTTTCGAATATATAAAAAGAACAGGTTTTCGAAAGAGGCTTGTTCTTTTTTTGAAAAATATTTCTGGTGTGATATAATGGTTATGATAAATTGAAAAAGGAGAATATGAAAGTAACAGATAAGAAAATCTTGACACCGGCGATTGCGATCTCGGTTGCTGTTCTTAGTGGAACGGTTTATTATGGTGTTCAATTAAACCAAAAGAATAACAGCAATACAACTTATGCTGAAGTTCAAAAATTCAGTAAATACAATGACGCCCGGAAAAACGCACCGGATGATTATGTAGTTAAAATACCTTCGAATTACCTTCGAAACAGAATTAAAGAAGTTTTTAGGTAATGCTAATATGCCAGATTCTGAGCTTACTTTTTGGTAAGTTAAAGACTATTACAACACTTCATGCTAATCCAATGATCTTCATTCAGTAGAAGGTGATGTTTTTTTAGTGCTCGACTTTGGTTTGATCCTGGTGACAGCAATCTTGATGGTTTACAATTTTTAACTAATCTTGAAAGTCTTGGCCTAACAGGAGGTAACTATAAAGATATTTCTCCTCTTGAAAAATCTCACAAAATTAAAAAGTTTTATTTCATTGTCTCGAAACTCAAAAATCTAACTGATATATCAAAATTGTCAAAATTAACAAATCTTGAGAATTTACAGATTTTTAGAAATTCAATTAAAGATATTTCTGCAGTTAGAAATATGCCAAGATTAAAATATTTTGTTGCAGATTATAATCATAATATTGATGATATTAGCGCCCTTAGAAAATAAGCCTGATTTAAAAAGTTGTGACTACTTGAAGGTAATAAAGATTAAAGATTTTTTTCACCGCTCAAAAATGCACCACTTACAAATTTCCATAATCAGTTTTAGTTTCATTGCTAAAAAAATACCTTTAACAATCAAAGGCCTGAAATTACTGTCCATTCAAAAAGTTTTTTTGAAAACCCACTAAAAGCTATTGATGGCACTACAATTCCCAATCTCGGAAAAATGCTGTTGTAAAAAAATGTCGATAAAGCTGGAAATCCAGATCAAAAATGGTGGATATATTAAAGCTTGAAACAACTGCAACAACACTTGAAACAACAGTTGGATTTAATCAGAGAGGTTACAGGTATTGTAAATGCTACCAACGAGTGGTCAAGAGATTTATAACTTTCCAGTTAAAAATTAGTTATACTAATGATGACACTGCTCCCAATTTTTTAATACGCAAACTCCTTCAAAAAATCACTGCGCGAAAAAGTGCAGATATTAGTGCAAAAATTGCTGAAGTTACTGCAACAGATGCAGAATCTGGTTTGAAATCTCTAACAAATAACGCAGCAGATATTAATTTAAATATTGCCAATCCTGCAAAAGGTAGCTACACTTTGCGCTATACTGCGACAAATAACAATAATATTTCTGCAACTATTGACCGAGAAATTGAAATTGTTGATGCTGACGCTTTGAATAATGAAATTAATAAGCGAAGCAATAAAGATTTAGCACTTTATACAGCTGAAAGTATTGCAAAAATATAAAGAGATTATAAAAGAAGTTAAGGATATTTTTTTAACAATCCAGACGCAACACAGGATCAGGTTAACCAAGCGACTGAAAAGATTAAGAATTCAGAATCTGTTTTTACGACCAGATAAATCTGACTTTGAAAAGATGCAATTGGTGCAGTTGATACACTTGAGGATTGGTTAAAAAAATATCCCCAGAGGTTGTAAAAAGCGAAAGAAGAAGCACAAAAAGTTTTTCAAATAATCCAGACGCAACACTTGAGGAGGTTCAAAAAGCAGAGGCAAAATTAGCTGAAGAAATCGAAAAGGCTGAAAAGAACGAAGAAACTCGCCAACAATCAGCTGAAAACGCAACAGAAAACGCGATGAAGTTAAAAACTCCTGAAAGCATTAAAAATGCTCAAAAAAACTTCTTGATGAGGTAAAAAGATGGAAAAGTTAAAGAGATTTTCCAAAAAGAACTCGACAAGATTAAGAAAGACTTAAATGACAAGAAAGATGAGCTTCAAAAGCTTATTGAAAAAAAGCTAAAAAGCGTAAATCTTGATGGTAAAACTAAGGATTCTTCAGATAAACTTAAGGATGAGATTTTGAAATCTGAAAAAGTCTTGAATGGTGCTAACTCTTCACAATCTGCACTTGAAAAAGCAGTAGATGATCTCAATAAAGCTCTAAAAGGCGTTAAAACCGACAAAAAACCAGTTGCTGATGCTATCGCAAAACACGATACAAAAACCAGATTGGATCAAGAAAGACAAAGATGTTGTAAAATTATTCGAAAAAGCAAATGAAGTAATTGCCAAGAAAGATCCATCGGTAGAAGAAGTTCGAAAATCTGCAAAAGATTTGCTTGACGCGATCGAGAAGCTTGAGAAAACCAATAAAGAAGCTGTTGATGAATCTGAAAACTTACTGAAAGAAGCTGAAAAAGAAATTAAAGCTAACAACAGTAAACCAGACGAATTGCCTGTAATTGATATTGATGAAATTGAAAAATCAATCGAGAATGTTCTTGATCCTGTAAAGAAAGAAGAACTAAAAAGAGAAGCTTGAGCAACTTAAGATAAATATTCAGAAGAAAAAAAGAATCAATCGATAAGCGAAAAGCTTGAAGAAGCTGAACGAATTGCGCGAGAAAAACTCGAAAAAGCTCGAATGCTAAAACACCCTGATACCGGTGCTTTTGAGAATTAAGCAACAAAATCAAAATAACAACGTTATTGGAATGATTATCCCTTGGATTATTCTCTATCTTGGGTACAATTACTGCTGTTAGAAAAGGAAAGAAATAGCTTTTCAAATATAAAAAAAGTTCAATCAAATGGTTGAGCTTTTTTTATAGTTTTGTGAACTTTATTTTTGGACTGTTCTGTGGTATAATATTTTTTTAATGTTTGATTCATTTTTGCATAAAAACTTTGCGCATTCCATATAGGTTAAATATTGAAAAATGCGAAGTTTGAAAAATCCGCAAAGCCGTGGTAGTTTTTTTATTCATGGGCTTGCGAGCGATGCTGGAATGTGGAAAAGTGGCAGAGTCTGAAATTGAGGGTGAATTTGATATTTATGCCGTGGATTTAATTGGGCATGGAAAAATCACCAAAACCAAAATGGAATGGCGTTCAAAAAGTTAAACATTCAAGCCCTGAGCAATCCGGCGAATGGCCTTTTGATGAAGAAAAACAAAAACCATTATTTCTGGTTGGACATTCGATGGGTTCGCTGGTTGCGGCGGAGTTTTTCAAAAATATTCAAATCTGGTTGATGGAATTTTCTTGCTTTCACCCCTGATTTATTCACCAGATGAAGCTCATGATTCGATTCAGGAATTTATCTTAAAAAGGGCTATGAAAGAAATTATCTCAGAGCCAAAAGACTCGATGAAATTTAGTAAATAGGGTTATCGATGCGGGTGTTGTTGATGTTGATAGGTTTAATTCTCAAGAGCAATTTCGTCCAGTTCGAAAAGCGCTAAAAGAGGCAATTGTTGAGCAAGATACGTTCTCAGTGCTTTCGAAAACAAAGATACCAACTAAAATTGTTTACGGCGCTTTTGACCCTGTGGTGATTGGGAAAAATATTCGAAAACTTGGGCGAATTAAACCCCGAATATCACAACTTCACGAGTTTTGAGTGCATCACGATCCGACAAAATCAATGATTTTGCAAGTTTCGAGAGGGATTGATAAAATTTTAAAGGAGAAGAATGAGTAAAAAAGTAATATTAACTGGCGATCGACCAACTGGAAAATTGCATATTGGGCATTATGTTGGGTCATTGAAGAATCGTGTTGAGTTGCAAAATTCTGGTGAATTTGAGACGTTTATTATGATTGCAGATGCGCAAGCCTTGACTGATAATGCTAAAAATCCTGAAAAAGTTCGAGAGAATGTTCTAGAAGTTGCATTAGATTATCTTGCAGCTGGAATCGACCCCTCGAAAAACAACAATTTTTTTATTCAGAGTCAGATCCCGCAACTTCCTGAACTTGCGATGTTTTATGCGAATCTTGTTTCGATCTCTAGGCTTGAACGCAATCCAACCGTAAAAACTGAAATTAAGCAAAAACTTCGGCGAAGGCGTGCTGAGCGGTTTTTTGTATTTTTATCCGATTTCACAAGCTGCGGACATTACGGCTTTTTAAAGCTACTCATGTTCCTGCGGGAGAAGATCAATTGCCGATGATTGAATTAACCCGCGAGATTTCACGATCGTTTAATCAAACTTATAATGTAGATTTATTAGTTGAGCCGGAAATTATTCTTTCGAAAGAAGGAATCGAGCGCCGATTACCAGGGAATTAATGGAATGAATGCAAAAATGAGTAAAAAGCTTGAATAATGGAATTTATTTGGCAGATTCTTTTTGAAGAAATGCGCGCAAAGGTGATGAAAATGTATACTGACCCTGATCATATTCGAGTTGAAGATCCTGGAAAAAAATTGAAGGAAATGTTGTTTTTTGCGTATCTTGATGTTTTTGCTGAGGATAAGGAAAAGGTCGCCGAAATGAAAGCGCACTACCAAAAAGGAGGATTAGGTGATGTTGCTGTTAAAAAAATATTTGGTGGAAGAAATGGATAAAAGTTTTGAAACCGATTCGTGAACGGCGAGAAGAATTAGCAAAAAATCCAGAAGCGATTTATGAAATTCTTCGAAAAAGGTAGTGAAAAAAGCTGAAAAAGTTGCAGCACAAAACCCCTCAAGGAGTTAAAGCAAGCAATGAAAATTGACTATTTTTGGAGGTGAAAAATGGCGAAATTTAATTCAGGCGATATTCTAAAAATTTTTACGAAAATTCCAGATTGCGGCGAGGAAAACGTTCCACGTCATATTGAAGAACTCAAAAAAATATCCGCCGATGAATTCTCGGAAATTTTCACTTTTAAATTTAATAAAAATAAGTTTTTTTGTGGTCGTTGATGGAATGGCGGAAGATGATGAGTTTTATATTCGTGAAATTCTTCGAAAAACTTTGGTGATATTGAGGGTGATTTGATTGAGAATCCACCTGATTCGATGCTCAGTTTTTGCAATACCTTTTGAAGGGTAAAGATATTTATCTTTTTCGAAATATTCCTTCGAAAACTCGACTTGATGTCTATTTGGCGGAAAAACACCCCTGAATTTTCGCGTGCAACAATTCAGAAATATATAAAAAATGGATTTATCAAAATTAATGGTGTTATTGTGAAAAAGCCAAAAGACGCCGTTGATAAAAATGATTTGATTGAAATTGAAATTCCAGAGAAAAAAAGCTGAAAAATTGATTTTCCGATAATTTTTGAAGACGAAAATGTGATTGTAATAAATAAGCCCCGAGGAGTTCTAACCCATAGTAAAGGTGCCCTAAATGATGAATTTACGGTTGCAGATTTTTTTGAAAGCCGTGGTTCAACTTTTGCAAAAGGTACAAACAGGGTTGGAATTGTTCATCGCCTCGATCGAGAGACTTCCGGTGTGATTATTGGTGCAAAAAACGACAAAGCTGCAAAAAGGCTTCAAAAACAATTTTTCTGAACGAACCACAAAAAGAATTACGTTAGCAAATTGTTAAGGGCGTTTTTAAATCCGAAGAAAGCTTTTAATTGACTTGCCGATTGCTCGAAATGGTTCCGCGCCGAGCACTTTTATGGTTCACGCAAAAGGAAAGCCTGCTCAAACAAAATATGAAGTTTTAAGCGAAAATGAGCAGCTCTCGTTAGTAAAATTAACACCAAAAACTGGGCGAACTCATCAGTTGCGCGTTCATTTAAATTATTTAAATCATCCGATTTTTGGGTGATAAGGTTTATGATAAAAACTATTACGAAAAGCCGAAGCTGAAAAATAGAATGTTTTTACATGCGCAAAGCTTTGGAAATTACAATTCCGCCAAAAAAATGGTGAAAAAAAGATTCGCAAAAGAATTGTTTTTGAAGCAGAAACCCAGAAGATTTTAAATTATAGCAATGGAAAGTTTTTTGAACAAACAATTTTGAATTCTCATGCTACGATTATTGAAATTCCACGTGGACTACGGTTTTGATTTTTGCTTTTAAAAAAAGCTGAAATTTTCAAAAAGATATTCAGATCTTCGAATTTAAGCCAACAATTCATGGAACGCAAAAACTGAAATCATTAATGTTGAGGATATTGAATTTTTACAGAAAAAAGCGAATGTAAAAAGTGTTAAAAAAACGCTGTTTCTGTTTTTTATGAATGCTGAAAAATGAATGAGCAGGCGCAAAATAAATTCTTGAAACTTTTTGAAGAACCAAATCAAAAATACTTCTTTTGTACTTTCTAACTGAGAATAGAAACGCTTTCGAAAA
>BNJS01000610.1_pt1 | contig 32756 bp, 30 predicted proteins | sample 8540461 | NCBI WGS metagenome assembly BNJS01 (sample SAMD00202454, study PRJDB9452) | human saliva metagenome | isolation source: human saliva | place: Japan
GTTATAGAGCTTTTTTAAAAAAAGACTTAGATAAGTCTTCGGAGTTTCTATTGTGAATCATTAGCTAGTGCTTTTTTTCTAGTTTCCAAATACTAAACCAGAATGAAATAGTCAACAGAATAAAGAAAAATAATAAAGAACTCACCCACTAAACTTCTGTTAATACTACACAACTGAAGAGCTATATAAGGAGCTATGAGATACAAAAATACATTGTATAATTGCTATTGTTTTCTTTTTTTCATGATTTTAATCTTACTGTACAGATTTGATACAGTAAACTCCTTTCTATCTTTATGCATTATCATTTCTAACTTAATTATAATCTTATTTTTTTACCAAAGTTCAGTTACTTGTACGTGAGATATCTTGTAAGTAAAAAATAACCGATCTCATTGCTGAGAATCGGTTTTCTAATATATTTAATTAATTAAGAAGTTTATTTTTTACATAACATAAATTATGTAAAAACTCCTACAACAACAAATCTTTGACTTTCCCAATTTCACTTTTTGGAATAACTAGGTGAATCATATCTCCGAGATACATTCTGGTTGAACCGTTAACGGTTTGACTTTTACCGTTATGGACTTGGGTGGTGATGAGGATATTATGTGGTAGGTTGAGTTCATGAACCTGTTTTCCAGCGATTTTGTCAGAAACAGGGATTTCAATGAGAGTGACTTCTCCTTCATCTGTCGCTTCTTCTGGCAACATTTTTTCTAGCATGGCCTCATAGACTGGAGCACCCTTGAGTAAATCCATGATGATGTAGGCAACTAGGGTCACTAGTCCGAGTGGCATGAGATTGCGAATATCTCCTACCATTTCGGTTACCAGAATCATAGCAGTTAAGGGAGCCTTGGATATTGCTCCAAAATAACCACTCATTCCTAGAATGACAAATATAGGGAATTGCTCCTGACTGACAAGTCCAAGATTGACACAAATAACACCAACTAGAGCTCCAAGTAAGGAGCCAAGCGCCAAAATTGGTAGGAAAATACCTCCTGGAAGGCCACTTCCATAACTAATCATGCTCCAAACAAAGCGAATCAAAAAGTAAACTAATAGAACTTGGAAACTAAAATCTTGCTCAGTTAAGGAAAGAACCAGCTGATTCCCACCACCAAGGATTTGTGGTAAGAAAATCCCCACTGGTATGATGAGAATGAAAGCCAGAATTGGATAATAAGCTCTATCCAAATGGATTTTTTGACCAATCCAATCATAAACACTGCCAACATTAAGTACAGCTTTCTCATAGAGAAAACCAGATAGTCCAAGAAAAACTCCCATAAGGAGGTAAATCCAATACTGGTCTAGAGTCATGAGTGGGATATTGTCTGGCATATCCAGTACGGGTGTTAGGCCAAATATGAGTAAAGAAACAAAGTTTGCTACGAGACTAGCTGCGAGAGTAGATACCCAGAAAGCGAGAAAAGTGATGATAGACTTCTTCTACGACAAAGAGAAGACCTGCAATTGGTGCATTAAAGGCTGCAGCTAGACCAGCGGCAGCTCCACTCGCAATTAGGGAACGTTCCTCTACTGGACTGGATTTGAGCCATTTGGCAATTCCTTTACCGCCGACCGCTCCGAGTTGAATGCTTGGTCCTTCACGCCCCAGCATAAGACCGCTAGCAATAGCAAGAATTCCTAAAATATATTTTTTCCAAAGTACGCCCCACCAGTTGAGGGTCATGAGTCCCTTTAATTCGGCTTCAACTTGAGGAATTCCTGAGCCTTTGATATCTTTTTCTGATCGAGTTAATTTCGCACTGAGCCAACAAACTATTAAATAAAATAGACCAATGATAAAAAGATTGCGCACTAGGTGCGCTTGATCTTGATAAAGTCCTTGTATCAGGTGGAAGCCTTTTTCGATTAAGAAACGAAAGGATCCAACGATAATTCCAACAACGAGACCAACAATGATTCCTCGTCCAACTTGGGATAATATAGTACTTGAGGCAAAGGCAAATTCTTTCTTGGAACTAAGTGTTTCTGACTGTTCCTCCATAATCATTCCTTCTAACTTAACTTTCTTTTTTTCCTGAAACCAGCGATTTAACGGGTTCAAGCTGGTCCGGTGAATTGGGGTAACTCCTAGTTTTTTCAGTCCTTCCAGGTGTTTAGCAGTTCCATATCCTGCATTAGTAGCGAAATCATAGCCAGGGAACTGCTGATCGTATTCCTTCATCAATTCATCACGTGTCACCTTGGCTACTATAGAAGCTGCTGCAATTGAAAGGGAATTAGCATCACCTTTGATGATGGAAGTTTGTGAAATGGGCAAATCCAGTTTCATGGCATCTATCAAAAGGTGCTCAGGTTGCGAACTGAGCTGGGAGATAGCTTCCTTCATAGCCAGTTTGGTTGCTTCGTAGATATTGACTTGGTCGATGACTTGATTATCCATGATACCAATGCCGATTGACAAGGCATGGTCTTGAACGGCTTGATAAATTTCTAAATGTTTCTTTTTAGGAATTTTCTTGCTGTCGTTGAGGCCTCTAATCTTACAATTTTGAGGTAAGATAACGGCTGCAGCAACTACTGGCCCAGCCAGAGGACCTCGGCCGACCTCATCAACACCAGCAATTAAGGTCAATCCTTGCTTGTAAAGTTCTTTTTCATAGGAAAGCATGGATTCCAAACGAAGATCCTCATCCAATTCTGCCTGAATAGCTTTTTTACGCTTGCTGATTTCCTTTAGAACTCCAGAGCGATTGTCCTGCTCGAGTTCTAAAAAAACAGGACTTTCTAAGTCCTTGACAGTAGCAAGGAGTTCTTTGATTTCTTTAATCGTCGCCATCGAGGTCTTCCAATGTATCTAAGGTATAGTTACCGAGTTTGCCATCACGGACTTCCTTCACGAAGAGACTGTAAAAGCGGTCATAGTCGTCACGGAAACCGAGAGCACGGGTCATTTCCATAATAATAACAGGCGCTTCTTCCTCAATTTTCATTTGTTTAAAGCGTTCAGCCAACTTTTCTGGATAATGTTCTTTAAAATAATTGAGACCAAAAATAGTTACCTCATCCATAGGAAGCAACTGGTCTTTAATAGCTCCAGTCAAGGCCAACTTAAGCGCAACAGTTTCATCCTCAAATTTAGGCCAAAGAATACCTGGCGTATCTAAGATTTCCAAGTCTTTGTTGGTTTTAAGCCATTGTTGCCCCTTGGTAACACCTGGTTTGTTGCCGACAACGGCAATTTTCTTGCCAGCCAAGCGGTTCATGAGAGTTGATTTACCAGCGTTTGGAATCCCTATAATCATGGTACGCAGGGTTTCAATCTTGATACCGCGTTCTTTCTGGCGAGCAATCTTATCAGCCATGAGCTTTTTGGCCGCATCTGTCACGACTTTTACAGTCACTTGTTCTTTAGAGTTGATAGCCAGAGTCTGGATTCCTTTTGATTCAAAATACTGACGCCATTCCTTGGTCATTGCTGGGTCAGCCAAGTCTGCCTTGTTTAAAATCAAGAGTTTTGGTTTATCACCAACAATCTTGGTCAACATAGGATTTTGACTAGATAGAGGCAAGCGTGCATCCACCAAAATCGTCACGAAATCAACAAATTTTAAATTTTCCTGCACCTGTCGACGCGCCTTAGACATGTGACCAGGAAACCATTGAATTGTAGCCATAATATATCTCCTTCGGATTGAAAAAATTGTAAAAACGTTTTCTTTCTTGCCTTCTATTCTATCATAAATTATTCTTTTTTGCATAAGCTTTTGTCTAGAAAAGCTATTTTATTAAGGAAAATTGAATGCAATCTCATTTTTTTAATATATTAATTTTTCAGCAAATACCTATCTCTAATCCATGAGATTATTAAATATAAAATTAGTCGTATTGCATTCAATTAAGTTAATTAATCATCTGATAAAATAATCAAAAATATTTTTTTATGAAATATCTTTTAGAAGTACTATTAAAAACATACCTAATTTTTATTTATGAAACTACCGGATAATGGTCTGATTGAAATGAAATTAGAGAAGACATGTTTGTCCTCTCTATCAACTTTTTATTACTCATCAAATAATTTTTCCAACTGTCTAGTTGCTGATTCAATCTCGTAGCCGTTTTCATCTATCAGCTGTTTCGCCTTTTCTGTATCAAGCTCTCGATGATCTCTGACCGACAAAATCTTATCTGCCCATTCCTCAAGAGAATCATTCAACGACAGACTGTTATCATAGTTATTTAGTATCCTTGCGTCTGGTAAATGCTTTGCTGTTACAACAGGTAATCCATTTGCTTGCGCTTCAATGAGTACAATTGGCAAGCCCTCAAAATGAGATGGGAAGAAGAAAACATCTAGAAGATTTAGCATTTTTCCGACATTAGTGGTCAAGCCTGTAAAGATGACTTTGTCTGCTACTCCATATTCTTTTGCCACATTTTCTAAAAACTCAGTATCTCCTCTTCCGATAAATACGAGACGAGAATTTGGTTCTTTTTTGACGATTTCAGAAAAAACCTTTACACAAAAACTTTGATTTTTTTGTTTTTCATATAGACGAGAAACTTGTCCTACGACTAAACAATCTTCTGGAATATGATATTCTTTACGAAGTTGAATTTTTTTCTTTTCATCATATAAAAACTTTTCTACCTCAATGGCATTATGAATCACTAAAGCTTTTTCTCTTTCTTTTCCATGATAAAAATGGTTCAAGGCTTCTGTGCCGCAGGCCCAAAAATCGGTCGCATATTTGCCGACAAAAAGACGATTGACTGGATGAACAAAGCGGTAAAATTTATCAGCTGTCGCACAATGTCCATGTACTATTCTTTTTTCTATCCCATATTTCTTGGCTAATTTTAAAAATTCTAGATGAGTCAATCCATTTTGATTGGACCATAAAACATCATAACGATGAGCATTCTCCTTAAAAAAATCATCCCATTCTTTTAAGGCTTGCTTGATATGGGGTCTTAACTTAGGGATTCTATGAACGACGAGAGGATTGCGGCAAAGCTTCTTAAAATGCTCACTAAATTCAACATCTTCAGAACCTTGTAGTAAAAATTCCAGTTCAAATTCAGAGGTATCAATATGATTATAAAAATCTACCACAATTTTTTCTAGTCCACCGATATCTGGAACTAAACCACAAACTAATATTCGTTTCATATTTTTACCACCTTATTTTTTCAACTTTAATACTTTTTGAATCATCAGGATAATTTGTTTGCCACCTTCATGATTTCTAAATAGGAAAATGTAGCTACCCAATACTATCAAATAAAGGACGATTTTGATGATCAAACCGAAAATGAAATCTAGCTGAGTTAAGAGTAAGTTATCCAGTAAACTCAAAAGTAGAAAGCTTATCCCTGCGACAGTGAAATCTTGTAACAATGTTTTAAAAAAGTCCTTTGAGGAAGCTTTCAATCCATACTTAAAGGCGCTATATGGTTCATACCATGTACAGGTCAAGACTGTTGAACAAATTGTACCCAATAAAATTCCAGATACCCCTAAATCTAAAATCGCTAAAAAGTAGAGTGAAAGGGAAATATTTAATAAAATCTCGACGATAACTTTTTTATTTTGCTCATAACTTAATCCATAAACTGAAATCAACGTTAGAATCGGTCTTCTATAAAAAGTTAGGAAAAAATGAAGGACAATCAAAAGCTCAACTGTACGATTAAATGAAAAACTCTCACCTAACCAGATAGTCATAAATGGATGAATGAACATTAAATAGCCTAAGCTAGCAAAATAAATCAGGCTAAAATCAATAAACTGGAATTTTTTTAGGAATTTAACCATATCTGCTACTGTCGTAGATTCCGAATGGACTAAGTTACCTACGGAAGAAACAACTGAATTAATCACAGTATTTAAAATCAGTGAAAGAAATCCTAAAACATAGGTATAATTCCCGTAAATACCTATAGCTGCTAAGCTGACAAAACTTGCCATTAGAATACTATCTGTTTGAAAAACAATCGTTTCTCCAATACTACCGACTATATTTCCTTTGATATTTCGGATAAATTTTTCTTTTTCCTCCTGATTAATGGGTGTTATCTCATTCTTAAATAAGTAACCATACAATCTATCTACAATCCGCGACATGATGATATTCCCTATAAAATTCATGATGATACTGATCAATAGATAAAAGATATAATTTTTGGTAAAGAATAAAATTCCGATTTGCAAGCATACGCGAAGCGTATTTAATCCAAAGTCAATCAAAGTCATCATATAATTACGCTGATCGACATAAAGCAAGGTTCGTTTATAGGAGAAAAAATAGCTAGAAGCAGAATTAAAAACAAAGAGGAAAAAGATCAAATATACTTCACTATTTACCGTATAATCCTTTATCATATAAGGAAGAAATAAAGAAAGTATAGCGCCCAGTATAAATAGAAAAGCCAATGATTCTATATAATTTTTTGAAAAGAATCATAAAGGCATTGATTTTTCCATGCTCTTCTCTAACTAAGGGACCATATAAGGCATAGCTCATGGCTCCAGCAACCCCTAATTCTGCCAAAGACAGAATAGAAACTAAGCTAGACAAATAATTGTTTAATCCTAGATAGGTTACTCCAAGTAAATTGATAAAAATAGTTCGATTGATAAAGCCAAGAAGGACTTGAAAAGGTTGCAATGCAAGAGCAATACTCGTATTTAAGGTGGCAAATTCGGTTCTACTTTTTTTCGTGTATTTCATCTATTCCTTTAATTTTCCTTGTAAAAGTTGATCGAGATAACTTCCTGGAAGGACTTCTTCTTTCTTGATTTTATAAGTCGTTTTCAAAATCGGTGTTGTTTTTAATACTTCTTCCCATTCCTTTTCATCAAAAAGATTATGGGCATGGTCTCTTAAAAACCAAACACGCTCAGCTGGTGCTAGAATAGGTAATCTATCCACTAAGTTTTCAAAATAAGGATTGCACTTATATTCGGACAAAATAAAATAATCCATCATTAGGTAATAAATAAAGACTGGATATTTACGAATATAGTAAAGATATAAATCCCGAATATGTTTAAAATAAGGCTTGCCTTTTTTTCCTGCTAGAAAGAAACCTGCCCATTTAAAGTCACCAACAGTTCGTTCCATTTGATTTGTTCGTATAGGTGGATGATTCAGAGTAAAAAAGTCCCCTTCAAACATTTCTAAAGTTGCATAGGGAGATACAAATAAGGTTGCATCCATCCAAATTCCACCATATTGGTATAAGAGACTAAAACGAATAATATCTGAATAATGCGCAGCTGATAATTCTTTTTTCTTGTATTTTTCGGTGATGTCTGTTGGAATATTGATGAAATCCGCCAGATTTTCATCCGTCAACAAATAGAATTCACAGTCATTCCTTTTGGCGAAGTCTTTTATGGTCTTCATTGAAGCCTGGACTGTCTCAGGCATTTGCTCTTCTCCCTGTTGCCACATTGTCCAAATCATTTTTGGAAATTCTGTTGTTTCTTCCTCTTTTTCATTACTCGAATCAACTAGTTGTGCTTCTTTTCTTAATTTTAGTACAAAATCCAAAAGAATCTTTCTACGAAAATCATAAAACATCTTGTCAGATTTTTGTGCAAGAAAGTAAACACATGTTAGTTTAAGGCCATAATATTTTAAAATTTGACGATAGCGAGCCATTTTTTTTTGTAAGGTTTGCAGTTTCATAAACTCTACAAATTCCTTTCACATTTTTCTAAAGCTGTTTTTAGAAAATATCCGTTAAGAAGTTTCTCTCCTACTATTTTACTATTTTTAATCAGCTCTTGAAAATCTTCTTCATCAATCGAGTTTAAACAATCTGCAATTTCAAATAATGAATCAACAAGTATTCCACAATGGTTTTTTCTTACAAAATCCGCTAAAGCAGATTGACTCCATACAATAATCGGAAAACCTGATGCTAAATATAAAGAGGCTTTATGCGGGTTATTCATCTTTAAATATTCTCCATACATTCCACTACAAGTATGGGGGCTATCTCCATCCCAGACTAAGCCAAAACCACCATGCAAGTGATTAGAAAGTTCATCAGGAGAAAAAGCGCCTTGATAATGAACGTTGTGAGGAAGATTCTCCTCTTCAAAGTTAATGCCATAAATAGAAAAATCTGGTTTTTCGGGTAATTGTCTTGCGTATTTTGTTTTCCGAATATCGAAATTTCCAGCAACTATGACCGTATTTTTCTCATAAGTTTTCTTCTCTTCATAATTGGGAATCAAATAATCAAATATTTCTAATGAAACAATTTTCTCCTTTGATATTCCTAATCGCACAAGTTCTGCTTTCATCTTTTCATTATGAGCGATAATACCATCGACTTTTTTTCAAGGACTGTTTTATTTTTGTAAAAAAATGGATAATGGAATATTTGAAATCTGTAAATGACTTGATTTTTTTATTTCTCAGGGACTCGATATCGTGAATCAGCAAATAAGCTTTTGAATGTTCTATTTTTTTAAAAAAATCTCGTTAAAATTTGTTTTTTTAAGGAATGCCATAATAATGGAAATTGAAGAACTAACACATCATTTTTTGTCAAAGTGATGGGATTTGAATCATTATTTAGGGAAAAAGGTTGATATCCTGCTTCTACCATTATTTTTTCAGCATCTAATCTTGCCTTAGATCCTGCATGTTTGGCTTCTGCGTAAAATTCTTTTAAGTAATAATTCATACTACTTCAACCCTCTCCAAAATCTTTTTACAATATATTTTTCGAATCTCCATTGAATGGCTCCAACAACTCTTGAAATAAAGACAATCTTTTTAGGGAATAATCGATATGCTCGCATTAATAATGATTGACTTGAACTTTTAGCGTAACGATTCAGATACTCGACATATTTCTTGATAGGGATTTCCCTCAAATATGCGATAGTCGACAACGTGCATCAAAACTAAATGGAATAAGCGACGCTGTACATATGGGAGTAAGTCAGCATTTCCTTCATATAGTTGTTCCACTTTATCACAAATAGTAAACAAATCCAAATTTTTCAAATTAAATTCGCGATTCATAATACTACCAGAACGCACGCGATAATAATATCCTGTATAATCAATTTTCACTATTTTATGAATCTGTTTTAAGATTCCCATTCCTCCATACACATCTTCATAAAATAGACCTTCTAAAAATGGAAAATTGACAATCACTTCTCTTCTAAACAGTTTAGCGACTGCATTCAAACGGACAATATTATCTTCACATAAAGAGACTAAAGCTTCTTTAGCATTTCCTTGAAAAATAATTTTGACATTCTCGGGAGAAGGGATTTCTATTTCTTTTTGATCATTTGTATACCAACATTCTACGATGTCCACTTCTTCTGAAGTCATGTGCTTTAATAATTGCTCCAACATATCGTCTTTAATGACATCATCACTGTCTACAAAAGTGATAAATTCGCCTTTAGATTCAGTCATACCACGATTACGAGCGCCACTTAATCCTTTATTTGCTTGATTGATTAAGCGAAAGCGAGGATCTTGTTTACAATATCTCTCACAAATTTCTTGTGAATGATCCGTAGAACCATCGTTAACAAGTATTACTTCAATATTGCTATAAGTTTGATTTTTGATACTCTCTAAACATTCTTCCAGATACTCTTCAACATTATAAACAGGTACAATGACACTAATCATAAATAGGCTCCTATTAAATTTTCCATTTTTTTCGAATGTCTAAATATCTTAAATACAAAGGATAATATAAACTAAAAAAATATTTTTGGTGAATAACTGTACCATCTTAATAGTTTACTAGAATTGAAAAATATCTGATGATTTCTTAGCTATTTCAAAATAGTTATCAATTGCATCAACATATAACTGATAATATGGATGTCCAACTCTTATGTTATACTTTTTTTAAAATGTCCAATACCAACTAAAAAAATAACATATTCCCTACATAAGGTAACCAATTATCTTCTCTAAATTCCTCTAATAATTTTTTTCGCCAACTTTAAAAAAATATCAAGATTCTTTTTCTGAATATGTCTGATTCATTGTACTAGAAGTATGATATCGATAATAATAACCAATATAGTCAATTTTTTTCTCATTTTTATGAATATATTTTTAAAGAGACGATTCCAGTATAAAAAAATCTTCATAAATTAAATTTTCTAAAAAAATGGAACTTTCTCCACTATTTTTACGGCGATAGAGTTTTGCGACAGGGCTCCAACTTACGCCATGATTAAAACATTGGTATAATGCTTCATTTGAATCAAATTCTTTAACATGAATATCTTTTTTTTCTTCATTTAAACATTGAATATCCTCGGTTCTATTACATTCTACAATATCAATTCCATCTGACTTATACTTCATTAGTTGTTCTAATAGACCAAGACTTACAACATCATCACTATCGACAAACATGATGTATTCGCCAAGGGATTCTTTCACGCCACGATTTCTGGCTACACTTTGACCTTGATTTTTTTGATTGATCAATCGGAAACGCTTATCTGATTGGCAAAATTGCTCACAAATAGCTTGGGAGCCATCGATAGAACCATCATTGACTAAGATGACTTCTATATCTTGATAGCTTTGCTTTCGAATACTCTCTAGACATTCTTCCAGATATTCTTCCACGTTATAAACTGGAACGATTATACTAATCATTTTTGTTCATAAGCTCCTTCATTTGTCTTTTGTGAATCAACTTTCTAAATTTACTCCATCCTTTATACAGAAACTGATACACTGGATGAGTAATCGTTAAAAAATATTTTGGCGCTATGAAATACATTCTTAGTAAACGGTATTTTCGAACAACTTCTTGAGATTGCTTCGCAATAAAAGCAGACTCCTTTATAAAATTCTCATACAAACTAACACAAGGACTCTTCTTCGTAATGCCATCTCTGTAATAATGACTAACCCCTAGATAAAACATAAAGTATCCAATGTACGGTAATAAATATGCATCATCTTGGAATGATGCTATTAATTGATTTCCAACTTTAAAAAAATATCTAAATTTTTTTCTCATTAAAAGAAGTTGTCATAGTACTATTCGGACTAAATCGGTAATAATACCCAGTTAAATCAACAACTACCATTTTTCGAATATTTTTTAAAAAATTAATTCCTGTATAAACATCCTCGTAAATAACACCTTCTAAAAATGGAACTTTTTCAATAATTTCTCTTCTATATAATTTTGCACATGGAGAATAATTCACTTCTTTAAGTGCTATACATTTAATAATGGCTGCCGTTGAATTACCTTCGAAAATAACTCGAATCGGTTTATTTTTATGCAATTCTTCTTGATTGCGAACAAGATTACATTCTACTAAATCCACATCCGCCTTCATATAGGATAGTAATACGTCTAGTATATTTGCTTTAATGACATCATCACTATCGACAAACATGATATATTCACCAAGGGATTCTTTTACGCCATGATTTCTGGCTACACTTTGACCTTGATTTTTTTGATTGATCAATCGGAAACGCTTATCTGTTTGGCAAAAATACTCACAAATAGCTTGGGAACCATCTGTTGAACCATCATTGATTAAAATGACTTCTATATCTTGATAGGTTTGCTTTCGAATACTTTCTAGACATTCTTCCAGATATTCTTCCACGTTATAAACTGGAACGATTAAGCTAATCATTTTCCTTTTCCCCTCTTGAATTGTATTTCATCATTCCTCTAACTTGTCTTCCCTAATGCCATTTTTCCATTTCCATATAGAGTGATAGAAGGGAAATAGGATGGTGTTGTAATATCTTGGACACAGGTTATAAAGTCTAATCATACGCGAACTTTTGACAACCTCAGGATTTTTCTTCGTTATAGCTACATACTCTGCTAATTTTTGATTATAGACTTTTGCATATGGATTTCCTTTTCGAATATAATCTTGATAATGCATTGTAGCTAAATGAACTAGGAAACTGGCAATATAAGGAAGAAGTTCTTCCCTATCAGAATACAAGTCTATTAATTTGTCGCTTACTGTAAAGATATCTAAATTTTTAGGAGTAAAGGTTCGATGCATGATACTAGCTTGATGTTGTCGATAATAATAACCTTTATAATCAATTTTAATGATTTTTCGAATATATTTTAACATTCCAATTCCACAATAAACATCTTCAAAAATCACCCCATCTATATAAGGAACAGCTTCAACAATTGATCTTCTATAAAGTTTTGTAACTGCATTAACATTTAAAACATGTTTAGGGAAAATTTTTACTGCTTCTTGAGAGTTCCCTTCGAATAGAATAGTTGGTTCTTTAAAACTTTTAGCAAGAAATTCCTCGTTAGATACGGTAAACTGACTTTCCACAATATCTACGTCTTCACGCATATAGTGTATTAAGGTTTCTAAATAGTTCGCTAGAATCATGTCATCACTATCCACAAATACAATAAACTCTCCTCTTGAAGCTGCTACACCAGTATTTCGTGCAGCGCTCAATCCTTGATTTTCTTGATTCAACAAGTGAAAGCGACGATTCTCTTTACAATAACGTTCACAAATAGCTTTTGATCCATCTGTTGAACCATCATTGACTAAAAGGACTTCAAAGTCTGTGTAGGTTTGGTTTTGAATGCTGTCTAAACATTCTTCCAGATAAGTTTCTACATTATAAACGGGTACGATTACACTAATCATTCTTTATCCTAACCTTATTTCTTTAATCCAATTTCATCCAAAAGTGTCTTTGTAAAATCTTTTTGAATAGCATTGACTCTATTATTGACTTTTTTTCGTTCTTCAATATAAGTATCTTCAGATTTCATGACACTCTCTAGAAATTCTAATAAATCATGCGAATCACGAATGACACTACCCACCATTAAACTCTTCACATCCTCAAATACAAATCCTCTTTTTTCTTTGTATTCCTCATAATCATTAATGGTAAATGCAACTGGCCTATTTAATAAATAATAATCTAAAAATACTGATGAATAATCAGTAATTAATGCACTTGTTGTTCCCAAAAAGGTATATAAAGTCTCATACTGCTCACTAATAATCTCTTCTGTTAATAGATGAATGGTCGAAGCATTCATTTCAAATTTTAACTGAGATTCCTCAAGAGGGTGAAGTTTAATATAAAGTTGATACCCATAGTTTGAGAGTAGTTTTTCAATGTTTTGAAAGTCCTCTTCTTCTAAAGAAAATATCAATGCTGCTTGGCTGTCATGATAATTTTTAGAATTGCGGTATGTTGGCATCCAGATGATTTTCTTCTCTTTTTTCTCTTTAAAGAGCTCATCATTCCGGATATTGCCAACAAGAAGCATCTGCTCATCTTTAGCATTAAAGGCTGCTTTCATGATTGGAGTAAATAATTCTGAAGAGGAGACTAATTTTGTAAAGAAATTATAGTCAATTTTTTCCATTCCAACTTCAAGATTCCCAATTTTTTTCAAGGGCATTCCATGCCACAAGTTGACAACCATCTGGCTTGGAGCAGGTTTTATAGGATACTTGCCAAATGAATAGAAAAAATATTTAGATGTTAAAAAATAAAAGAAACCTCGATAAATAGAAACATACTTTACATCATTTTTCTTTGTCTAAATGATAAAAAAATCATTAGAAGCACAAACGATTTCATATGCTTCTTGGTAGCTATTATCCACTAAATGGTGATAGAGTGTTCTAAGATTATCTCTAAATCCCCAGTTAGAATACAGAACAATTCTATTCCTTTTCTTGGGAATCATTTTATTTATTTTATAAGTAAAATCACTTACTTTGAACAGTAAGGGTTTTAAATAGTTGATCATTCTCTTTTTAAACCTTGCTTATAAATTTCTTTTAAATTTTGAACATTTTCTTCGATGTCAAAAAGCTTTAGGTGTTCATTCAGCTGTCGTTGCTTCTCCTTGAAAGGCGCCTTTTCTATATAGTTTACCCATTTAGCCTTATCTAGTGGCATAGCTGTACAGAGTTCGCCAACTATTTGAGTTGTTGGATCAATCGTTTCATTCATGATAATATTGACTCCAGAACACTGAGCTTCTACCAGTACCATTGGGAAACCTTCATACAAAGATGGAAAGGCAAAAATATCAAAGGCTGAATAAAATTTATGAACATCATCTCTTTTTCCTGTAAAGATAATATTCTTCAATTTCTTACTTTTTCCTTCTAAAATTGAACGATCTGGTCCTTCACCAACAAAGAAAAAAGTAACATCAGGCAATTCTTTAGCAATTTCAATCAAAAAACTCTGATTCTTGAAAGGATTTAAAATACCAATCATCCCAACTACTTTTTGATGTTCAGCTATATGAAACTCTTTGCGAATTTCTTCTCGAAAAGTTGGAGAAAAGCGATACTTATCGATGTCAATTGCATTTGGAAGGATTTGAAAGGATTGCTTTCCAAATATCTTCAGTCCAGCTAATTGGCCACAAGAGATACGATGGGTCGCGTTTTTCAAGGCTAAAAAGACCAAAAATCGATTGCGTATACTTTTCAACCAAGTATCTGAAAATTGGCTACTATGATTGTGGTAAATCCTAACTGGAACACCATTTTTTCGAGCATAGTAATTATGGATAAAAGCGGTTATAGGATTATGGATATGGAGAATGTCAATTTTATTCCTTTCATAAAATTGTCGGCACTCTCTCGCATAGGCAAATAGTTTAGAAATCTTTAGGGCAGGAAATACAATTCGTTTAATTTCTTTTTCATCTAGGTATTGATTAAATGGGAAATGAGAGTCTCCATTTGACTCACCTACCATATATTCAAATTCTTGATCATCAGTTGGGATATGATTCTTTATAAAACTTTGTACCCCGCTCATGGTATTCCTTACACCACCTGTTACATGTATGACTTGATATTTCATCCTAGTTTCCTTGATTCAAATCATTCTTTATCTTAGAGGTTGAAATTTCTTTGTTCGTGGTAGGTAAACAACCTCTATCCCCATATCACTTAAATAATCAAACTTGCCCTGCCAATCATCTCCAATGACAAAGACATCAGCATGATACTTTTCGATGTCTGAGATTTTTTGATCCCAATTTTCTTCTGGTATGACAAGATCCACATATCTGATAGCCTCTAATAGCGATTTTCTTTTTTCGTAATCGAAATAACATTCTTTATTTTTTTCTAGTCTATTAAATTCATTGGTGGATAATCCTACAATCAAATAATCTCCCAAAGCTTTTGCCCTTTTTAAGAGATTAATATGACCATAATGCAATAAATCAAATGTTCCGTATGTAATGACTCTCTTCATATCTTCCTAACCACCTCTACATCTTCTCTCATTTTTTTCCTATAGACCCATTTCCTAACTGAATTCGGAAGAATTCGAACCGCATTACGAAGGAAAATATTTCTAAGAAATTCTACTAGACTAATGTCTCTTCTACGATAAAAATCTAATTGGAGCATAAAGTCCGTCTTTACATACAAGAAACCGCCTCTACGCAGATAGCTAGAATCGTTAGTCTGCATGACAACCAAGGGATCCTGGATATTCAAAAAATCCTTGGTTGGATTATCGTGTAACAATCTCATTGTGAGGTCATAATCCTCTAGATAGCGGAACTTACGATAATTACCAGCCTTCAAGATATATTTTTTTTTCATCATACTCGATGGATTATTAAAGGGATTTCTCATTTTCGAATATTGACGAATTTCGGCTGTAGTTTCTGGTACTTTCTTTAAGGCGGTAAACTCTGTATTTTTCTCTAGGATATTGGAACCAACCATGATGAGGTTGGGATTTTTTTCAAAGGCTGCTGCTTGCTTTTCAAACCTTGTTTCTAGAGAATAATCATCACTGTCCATTCTAGCAATGAATTCTGTTTGGCATTGATTAACTCCAAAGAGAGAGGCTGGTCCTGAGCCTAAATTTTCAGGTAAATGAAAAACTTTTAAAATCGGAATCTCTCTCTGCAACTTTTGGATTTCTATTTCTAACTCTTCAGTCAATTCGCCATCACAAACTAAAATGATTTCTGTCGGTTTAAGGGTCTGCTGATAAGAACTTAGTAAACTTTTCCTTAAATTTGTAGGAGTCTCTTTTTTATAGACTGTCGTTAGAACTGAAAATTTCATTTTATAACTCCTAAACCTAATTTCCAAATAACCAATCTACAATAACTGAACGGTAGGGAACGACATGGTACCAGTCAGCTTTAAAATAAACAATGACTAGAAAGATTGAAGCGTAAACCAATATCATCAAATAAAATAAAATCCATTGAACTTTTTTGTCACCTATTTTAGATAAAATCATAGGGATATATAGGCAAATAAAGGGGGTAAAATAGTGTGCGAATCTGCCAAAAAGACTTGTTTGCAAAGTTGACGCAGTAAATAAAAAGGAGATAAAGAACAAAGTTCTTATAAATTCTTCTTCAGTCGATAACTTCTGTTTTCTAATCACTAATTCACCAAAGATCAGAACGATACCATACCAAATTGTTAAAAATACAGGTGCCCATTTATTGCTTTCCAAAAACCATGATGATTCCAGATAGGAAGTATACTGAGGGAAGAAAGAAATAAAGATAGTTGCAATTTGTTTGATAAAAGGTAAGATGATTAGAAATGCAAGGAACACAAATTGGTATATTCTTTTATTTAAAACGATTTTTTTAAGGGGGAAAAACAAGAGGCAGACGATACCAGATGTATGAAATAAGGGAGTTAGTAAGATAAATACCCATGCTAAAATCTTCTTGTTTTTTACTAAGTAGTGAAACCCTAAAAAACTTAAAGCAATCGCCAGACCTTGCCTGATATTTGATAAAGAATAAAAAAAGAGTCCTAACGAGCTGAAGTAAATCAGTAAACTCATGTAAACATTTTTTTAGAATGCTTATAAAGAACAAAAAAACCAACTTAATAAGGTCAGAAATGCAAATACGAATAAGAGGAATGGATAATGATCACTGAAGTTTCTTAGAAAAATAGTGAACAGTAAGTACCCAATTTCAAATCGAGAACTAAATAAATGTGATAAATCTGGAATCTGAATATTATTTGATTCAAAAAAATATGGATATAAGTTCCTAAATCTCCACCTACACTAGAAGTACGAAAACCTGCAATGATTAAAAAAAAGAAAAAAGTCGGAAGAACAAGGAAACCTAACTCTTTTACTTTATCCTCATATTTCAATGAGAAAAAGGCAAGAAAAGAGACATAGACGAACATTAAAAGATAGATTGTCATTTTTTCTCTCCTGCCTTTCAAATAGTTAGTTTAATAATAGTAATAATAGGTATCTTTATGTGAATCAATTTTATTCATTATCACACCAAGTAGTCTAGCTCCAACATGGTCTAATCTTCTTTTTGCTTCTATTATTTGTCGTCGTTTTGATTTTTTGATATCTACTACCAGAAGGGTAGCATCCGAAATACTGGCTAAAACTTGGGCATCCGTTGCTGCTAGCAAGGGAGGGGTATCGATAATGACATAGTCATAAAAATCCTCAAATGCTTTAAGTGTTTCATCCATAGAAGAACTAGCTAACATCTCAGAAGGATTAGGCGGAACAGGTCCTGAAGTCAGCACATCTAAATTCACATCATTTATCGTCAAATGATTAATGGAATCTACTCCTGACTTCTTTAATAAAAAAGTGCTGAGTCCTTCAGTGTTATTTAGCTCGGTTAATTTATGTTGAGTTGGTTTACGCATATCCGCGTCTATGATAATCACTCTTTTCCCCTGTTGGGCCAAAGAGGCGGCAAGATTGATACTGACTTCACTCTTGCCTTCATTGGGGTTGGCACTTGTAACGACAATGATTTTAATATTTTTTCCAAATTCTGAGAACTGAAGATTACTCCTTAAAGTTCTAAAGGACTCAGCTACGATGGATTTACTGTTATGAATAACTTCGATATGCATGTCACTCACCTCTTCTCTTTCTCTCTATAGTCGGAATCATCCCGAGAACAGGTGTTCCCACTAACTCTTCCAAGTCTTCGTAAGAATCAATCGAATCACTCAATACATATTTGATGAAAATAACATTAAATCCTACAAAAGAAAATACTAGAATAGATACAAGAAGATTCTTCCATAGAACGGGATAAACTGGAGAATCACTTCCCAGTGCTTCTGTAACAACTGACAAGTTGTCGCGCCCTAATCTATCTGCTGTAAATTTCTTGTACTGAGACACATACTCTTTAATATAACGTTCTGCTAAATTTCGATCTAGTCCTCTCACTGTTATTGTGACCAACTGTGAACCTGAGTCATTTGTTAATTTAACCGATTTGATTTTAGCGATGTCATCAGGTGACAAACCTAATGCTTTATTGGTTTCATCTTTTACTGGGGGGAGATCTGCTATCTCTAAATAAGTCTTAGCTTGTCTTTGAAAGAGGTTTATAGCTTCAATCGTTTGCGCATCATTATTTTGCCCATTTGTTTGGCTTGAAGTGTTCTTCATTATGAGCTTAGAGGATACACTGTATATAGGAGAAATGATAAAAACAGTATATAGACCAACTGCTGTCGTCCCTACTATAGTAAATAGAAGTAAAAAAATAGTAGTTTGCTTTTTTTATCAAAGAAAAAAACTCTATTAATATTTTTTTATTAAAAAAATAGTCATATTATTGTTTGTTTCCTTTTATTTATTTTTTTGCTTTCTTAGAACTACCTAGATCCGTTCCCGGTAACCATCACTTTAATTGTTTTTAATAGTATAAGAAAATCTAACTTGATACTTTCGTGATTGATATAGAATAGATCGTAGACTAATTTATCTTTAGGAGTTAATTCATAACCACCATTTACTTGAGCCCATCCTGTGATTCCTGGGCGGACAGCTAAACGTTCATTAAAATTAGGGATATCTTTCAAAAATTCATTGATAAACTCTGGTCGTTCTGGTCGTGGTCCAATAATGGACATCTCACCTTTAATTACATTAATGATTTGTGGTAATTCATCAATTCGTGTTTTACGAATAAAACGTCCAACTTTTGTAATGCGTGTATCATTTTTGCTCGCCCATTTATGACCATTCTTTTCAGCATCTTGATACATGGATCGGAGTTTATAAATTGAAAAACTTTGTCCATTTAAACCAATTCGTTCTTGTATATAAATAGGATTACCACTTGATTCGATTACAATAAAGATACAAGCTATTAAACAAATTGGGATAATTAATAGTAATGAGGGTATAGAAATTAGAAGACCTAAAATTCTCTTAATTCTCCTATACATAAGCATCATTCTCCTAGAAAAAACTAAGGCGCACGCATATATATGCGTGCGCCACTCATACGTTAATGCATATATATATATATATATATGGCCCCAATTTTATAAAAAAAGTTAGAACCACTAAAAAAATATGTATATTTACCAAGAATTAAATCATACAGTTCAATATAACATAAAACAATAAGATTTTCAAGCTTACTGATTAAAACACAGGAAATACACCTTGATTAAATGTTGCTAAATATTTTTGTTCGATATAATCAACTGAGGATTTACTAAAAATAATTCTTCTGCTCTTTCCTTTCCATACTGATGACTAATTGCGTCAAATGCTTGCTTCATATATGGTGGTCTTGAGCTTAGATTATGCATATCGCTAGCCACACAGTGAACTAGATTATAGGATAGAAAATACTGAGCTCTTTTTTTGAGTAAGCGATACTTATCCCCAAACATTTTAGGCTTAAGAACACTTGAACTATTTATTTGAGTATAACATCCCATATCTATCAGCTCTTTAACTCTTTTTTCATTTTTTTCTAGTTCAGCATAGCGTTCAATATGGGCAATGACAGGTCTAATACCTAACAATAAAACTTTATTTACTGCATTGCGGATTTCCCAATAGGGGGTGGTCGGGCTGAATTCAATCAAAGCATATTGTGTATCGTTCAGAGTAGGAATCTGCTTGCTTTCCAATTTGTCAAGAGCATCTTGGGTGAAGTATATTTCAGCTCCATATAAAAGAGTTAAGTCAGGCAGTTCTTTCTTAGCAAGTGCTTGAACCTCTTTAAAGTTGGTCATAATTGTATCTTCTGGAGTTTCAAACATATTTTTACGACGATGTGAAGTGGATACAATTGTACGAACTCCCTGTGAAAAAGCTTCTTTCAGAAGAGCTAGGCTTTCTTCAATTGTGCTTGGTCCATCATCTACACCAAAAACAATGTGAGAGTGGATATCAATCATGTAATATTTCCTTATATAATAGAGTTTTAGTTACTGTAATAAATAATTCCTGCATTTATATATAAGTATTTAGAATAACCTATAAATATTGGTTTATACAGTTTGTTTTTCCTGATGTTATTATACTACGAAACATTAAAATAATCTAGTTATTCTTATAAGATTTTTAAAAGTTATCTAGTATAACAAAGCATATATAAATAAGCGTGTTTTGTTTTCGAATAAATCTGTTGAGAATAATAATGACACTGACTATTAAAACTAACACCTACCATGGAATTTCCACGGTAGGTGTTAGTTATATCACTAATCGTTCTAAAAATGGTTTAATACAGTTGATGAGGATTCCCTCTATCCAACTTTCTTGTGCTGAGGATAGAATGTCTGTCTGGAGGCTTTCTTTTAGAAAAATCTCGAACTTGTTCTGGTGCGATTTCAAACTCAAAGGCTTTTCATTTTATAGAAAAAAAGTCGAGCAGATGATCTGATAGATATTCCGTTGAAAATGGCACTTCTCCACTTTTTTTCGATATTCTAATAAGAGCCTAGAAAATCGAGCTTTTTTTCTTCAGGAAGCTCACGAAAATAGGAATTGAGGAGCCAGGTCTGCTTCTGCTTTCTTTCAATTGGATCCTGACTAGCAATTCGTTGGTCTTTTTTTCCAACTCTTTTTTTGGTATTGTTTGGCCTTGATAGCCCGTTCTGTCCGATTTTTTTACCAAAAAGAATTTTTCTCCCACTTGCGTTCTTCTTGGGTTAGGGTTTCTGTAAAGCCAAAGTAATCTTGATAGGCACGCTCTGCTGGGCCCATAGCTAGAACCAGATTGTCTGCATATTGTTTGGCGATTTTATCCCTCTTCTTGCGCTCTTTCTCTGCCTGGATACGAAGTTCTTGTTCGTAGTCAATTTTCTCCTTGCCTAGCTTGACAAGATAGAGTTGGTCATCTGGTTTTCCAAGTAAAAAGGGTTTGATGCATTTTTCAAGAACTTCTTCCATCCGAGCCTTTTTCTTTGGCTCCGCCTTGGTCCAACTTCCTCCCTGAAAGACTTCTAGGAAAAGCTGGTAGTCTCTCTCAGGTGAGAACTGATTTCCACGATTGGGTTTAAAAACACCTTTTTCCCAGAGCCACTTTAGAAGACGCTCGTCAAAGTCACTTTTATTGACCTTGATTTTTTCCTTTTTCTGGGCTTTTCTGGTCAGATTTTCAACCTTTCTGAGCAGTTTTTCTTCCTCTTCCAGTTGCTGGTCAAGGGACAATCGATGAAAATGACGAACACAATCGCTACCGATTGGAAAGAGGCGTTGACCTGTGACACCATTAAAGAGTTCGTAGGCGTATTTGATAGCATTACTGCAGACACAATTGCTACGGCCGATACCGTTAAAAATCAAGGAAACTTCATTCCATTCCTTGATAGCTTGTTCCCAAGTATCAGCTTTTGAAGCCTGTAACACCGCATCATGCAGGGATTTCCTAACTGGAAGTGTCATGACGTTTCCTTTCTAGATTATACTTCTACAACTTGAACCTCGTCTTTACCGAGTAAAATCAAGTATTTCTCAATATTTTCAATCGAATAGGCTCGAGATAAAGCCTCTCTGTATAGGGCTAACTGACCACGATAACGGTCTATGAGTTGACTTGGTTCATCATAGCGGTCTGTCTTATAGTCGAAAAGAACGATTCTATCCTCATAAAGGAGATAGCCGTCCAAGATTCCACGGACAACGAAGTCTTCCTGACTCTTTTGGTCTCGTTTGAGCATGGAGAAAGGTTGCTCGCGATAAAGATGGTCAGTATTAGCGATAATTTCCTGACCGAGTGCTGTGTCAAAGAATGCAAGGATTTTAGCAAGATTGATCTTGTCCCTAACAGCTGGGCTGGTTTGAACCTGTTGGAGAGTTTCTATCAGGCTAGCAAGTGTTGGTTGCTGACTGAGGTCCATTCTCTGCATCAGTTCGTGGGTAGCACTACCAATCTCAGCTCCTGTTACCTTTTCTTTGGTTGAAAAATCTGGTAACTCAAAGCTAATTTTCTTGTCTACTGACTGGCCTTGACCTGCAATCTCGACACCTTCCATATCCATAACTGGTTCGTAGAATTTCTTGATTTGACTTGGAGTTTGAACACTTGGCAGTTCAATGGCTGCGCGGTGAAGAGTATTATAAACTTCCACCTCTTTCAGCATTTCCAGTGCTTCTTTGATGGTTTCTGACTGACGGTTATCTGCTTGAGAGCTATCTTGTAGAGGGCTCTTGTTTTCCAACTCACCGATAGCTTCTCTAGTCAACTGATCTTCGCCAACAAAACGATAACTAAAGTTGAGATTGTCCTTGGCAAACACTTTGGTAATAGCCAAAGCCAATCTTGGAAATTCTTGGCTTGCAGTCTGGTATTGCTATTTAGTTTCCCATTTTTAGCTTCTGGGTATTCCTTGGATTCCAGCTTTTCACGCGAACCCTTGCCGACAAGATAGATCTTTTTCTCAGCCCGCGTCATGGCAACATAAAGGAGACGCATCTGCTCTGAGTAGCTTGCCAGCTGTAATTCCTCTTCATTCTGCCTATAGGTCAGGCTAGGAATAGAGAGCTTGATGGTTTTCGGATAGTGAGCTTCTACTGCTCCTGTCTCCATTTTGGCAATGTATTTGACACCTAGTCCATTTTTACGACTGAGAATGACTTCTGACATGCTGTCTTGCTTATTGAAGTCCTGATCCATATTGAGAATAAAAACGTAAGGAAACTCCAGCCCTTTACTCTTGTGAATGGTCATGAGTTCTACAGCATCCTTAGGCGGTGCAACTGCCACGCTTGCCAAATCGTGCTGGGCTTCTAAAACTTGGTCAATCATACGGATAAAACGAGACAAGCCCTTGAAATTGCTCTTTTCAAACTGGTCAGCCCGAAGAGCTAGGGCATAGAGATTGGCCTGTCTAGCAGGGCCATTTGGCAAAGCTCCAACATAGTCATAGTAAAAACGGTCGTTGTAAATCTTCCAAATCAAGTCATAGAGAGAGTGAGTTTTGGCATACAGACGCCAAGAAGCCAAGATATCCATGAATTGATTTAGTTTTTCAGTTAAATCCGTATGAATTAAGTTTTTCTGGCTAGCTACTTGTTTTTGAGCATTGACCAGTTTTTCATAGAGATTTTCTTGAACTTTATCTTCTGCTTTCTGGAGAGACAAGCGTGCCAACTCGTCCTCATCAAATCCAAACATAGGAGACTTCATGAGAGCAACCAAGGCATAGTCTTGCAGGGGATTATGAATGACACGAAGAGTGTCTAGCATGACTTGCACTTCTAGGGATTGGAGATAATTGTTTTGCTCGCCGTCTGTTTTGACAGGTATCCCGTACTCAGACAAGGCAAGGAGAATTTGATCATTACGACTGCGGCTGGAAGTCAAAAGGGCAATTTCTTTAAAAGCAACACCTTTTTCCTGATGAAGTCTCAGAATCTCCTTAATGACTAGGCGCATTTCACCTGTGAGTTTAGTATCTGCTTGGCTCTCTTCTTCCTCTTGCCCACTGTCGTCCTTATCGTAGAGGAGAAATTCTGCCTTGTTATCTGGATTAGGAGTCAGTTTGGTATTGGCAAAGACAAGCTGGTGCATGCTGTCATAGTTGATTTCTCCGACTTCTTGGTCCATAAGGCGTGCAAAAACATCATTGGTTGCTGACAGCACTTCTGAACTACTACGGAAATTTTCCTTGAGCAGAATTAACTTGCCCACTTTAGGATTCTGTGCATAGCGTTGGAATTTTTCATTAAAAATCTGCGGATCTGCCTGACGAAAACGATAGATGGACTGCTTGATATCCCCCACCATAAAGCGATTGTGACCATTCGACAGCAATTCCAACATCCGTTCTTGAATGTGGTTGGTATCCTGATACTCATCGACCATGACTTCGTGGAAGCGTTCCTGATAAGCCTCACGAACTTGAGTAAAATTCTCTAAATCTCAATAGTGTAATGGCTGATATCAGCGAATTCAAAGGCATTTTCCTGACGTTTACGCTGGCGATAAGCCTCCACAAAATCCCTCATGAAGGTTTGGAAAGTCTTAGCTAGTTCCCATGTGTCTTCATGATAACGTTCTTGATAGTCGAGAATGCTTATCTGGTCTGACAGCTGTCCTAGTTTAGCAAACTGGGTCTTTCTCTCTTCGTTGTAGGCATCAGCCAGGGGCTTCAAATCAGCCTTACGACTTGCATTGGTCAGAGCCCGACCATTTTTCTCCTTCGAGATGGTGACAACACGCGCAAGCACTGCCTGATAAGCCTGACTATCGGACTCTTGATTTAAGGAGCCAATTTCATCTAAAATCAACTGAACATTTTCTAGATAAGCAGCCTTTGGAAACTCCTTAGCATCATTATCCAGATGGTAACGGAAAAAGCTTTCCAAGTCCCAAAGGGCTTGCTTGATTTGCTCAGTCAGTTTTTCTTTTTCACTGGTAAAATCAGCTTTTTCAAAGCCTTTTAGGAAAGACTTACTTAACCATTTCTGAGGGTTGCTGGTGGATTGGAGGAAGTCATAGATTTTATAGACTTGCTGGCGTAGCCCCCGTTCATCTTTTCCACGTCCAGCAAAGTTTTTCAGCAAATGACTAAACTTTGCTTGCTGTTTACCCTGGTAATGCGCTTCAAAGACCTCATGGAAGACTTCGTTTTTTAGAAGGAGTTGCTCGCTCTGGTTTTGTAAAATACGGAAATTAGGCGCAATGTCAATCAGATAGCCATGTTTGCCAAGGAATTTTTGTGTGAAAGAGTCCATGGTACCAATGGCAGCGTTGGGTAGGTCTGCCAACTGACGTCCTAAGTGTTGTTTGAGGTCAACGTCATCGCTTTCTTGGATTTGTTGGCTGATTTTCTTTTCCAAGCGCTCCTTAAGTTCAGTCGCAGCCTTGACGGTAAAGGTTGAGATAAAGAGTTGACTGATTTCCACACCACGCGCCAATTGGTCTAGAATGCGCTCGGCCATGACAAAAGTCTTCCCAGAACCAGCAGACGCTGAGACAAGGATATTTTGACCAGAAGTGTAGATGGCTTCAATTTGCTCAGCAGTTTTCTTTTGTTCCTTGCTCGAATGCGCTTCTGCTTCTTGCAGTTTTTGAATTTCCTCCTCAGTTAAAAAGGGAATGGGCTTCATCGATTCAACTCCTCTCTTATTTTTTCAAACCAAGCTTGCTTGAGTTTTTCTCCGACCAGACGCTTGCCATCAGTTAAGTCCAACTTTTCTAGGAAACGGGCTTGGCCCAAGTGGTAATTGGCTTCAAATCCGGTGATGGCTTGATGTTGCTGAACATACGGTGCAATACTTCTGCCATTTTCAGTATAAGGATTAATGGCGAACTGACCTGCTAAAATTTTCTCAGCTGCTTTCTTGTAAAGTTGGGCATTGTAGTCCAGCAGGAGCTGGAATTCCTCATCTGTCAGCTGATTAGCCTTGTTTTTATTGTAAAATTCACCCAAATGACTGCTTTCTTTTTCTAAAAAGAGGCCTTGGTATTTCATTGACTTGCTAGCTTCTACTACTGCACCTGCCAGACTTTTAACGGCCATCAGAGATTGGACAGGCTCAGCCATTTCCAAGTACATGGCACCGAAAAAGTTCTGCTCCCCTTCTCTTTTTAGGGCAGCTAGATAGGTTGGCAACTGGGAATTGAGCCCATTAAAGAAATGAGGAAACTGGAACTGAGTTAGACTAGACTTGTAGTCTACTACTCCTATCGCCCCATCAGCTTTCAATCGGTCAATGCGGTCAACCTTACCTCGTACAAAGACACTGCGCCCATTATCCAATTGAATAAAGGCTTGCTCTTTCCCACCGAAATTTGCTTCTTCTTTGATGGTTTCGATGGCTGGATTATGGCGGAGAATGTGACCAGTCGTCCGTGCAACATCAAGCAAAACTTCTTTGGTAAACTGGGCTTCCAAACTTTCTTGATAAATGGCTTCAAATTCGCGTTCTTGACTGGTTTCTTGGATAGCTTGTTCTAAACGTTTGTCAAAGGAATCTTCGTCAGGCAACTGCAAGGCGCGTTCAAAAATGCGGTGTAAGAAATTCCCATGACTGCGGGCATCAGGACGTAGACGTAATTCCTCTTGCAAGCCTAAAACGTAGCGGAGGAAATAACTGTATTGGTTTCGGTAAAACTCCGTCAAACCAGACGTAGACAGGTAAAATTCCTTGTCAGCTGGATAGAGAGCCTGTAAGGTATCCTTGGTCAACTGCTTACTGCTTGGACTGATTGGGAGGGCTGGATTTTCCAGACCTTGCTGTTCTAGTTTTTTACCCATCACACGCGCAAGAACCTTGACAAAGGTCAAATCTTGCTCAGTATCACTCGTCTCGCCCTGCTGGTGATAGGCAACCAGACTGGACAAAAGACTGTGATAGGACCCCATATCTTCCTTAGACAGCCCTTTGTGATTCATCCTCTTCTCTTTCCGCCTAAATCCAAAATGGACCAGCTCTTGAAGATAGGCTGACTCCTTGCTTTCACTTTCATTAAAAAGGCTTGGAGCGGACAAGACCAACTGCTTACGAGCAGAATTGATCAAGGAAAGCATAGTATAGCGATTTTTCTTGAGGTTTTCACTGCTAGCAATCAGCAATTGAACGCCTTCTTCGGTTGCTTGGTTTAAGCTTTGTCTTTCTTCATCTGTCAAAAGACTGGTATTCTGCGCGATTTTTGGTAAATTGTCTTGAGTCAGCCCAATGGCATAGACAAAGTCAGCTGTCAGAGGAGCAATCAAATCATAGCTCTGCACCAGAACGGTGTCTACTGTTGCTGGAATAGTACGATACTGAGATAGACTCATCCCAGAATGAAGCGAGGCTAGGAAGTCCTCCAGACTAACCTGCGAACCAGCAAAAACAGTCGCAAATTGTTCTAAAACATGACAGAAAGCCTTCCAAACCTCAACTTGGCGCTCTTGTTCTAGAGCTTCCATAGTGGCTGTCAAATCTTGCAACTGCTTGGGAACCGCTCCTTCTTTTAGAAAGCTATTCCACTTTTGCAAGAGATTTTCTGCCTTCTGCTTTCGGCTGGCAAATAGGGTTTCAAGAGGGGCTAAAATACGCAGACGAAGAGCATTTAAACGCCCTAAATCAAATTTTCCATGGTGGGATTTGGTGAAGGTTTGCTGAAAGGCTGGCAAGCCATTGATACCAAGATAACGGATATATTGCTCAAATGCGTCAATATCAGCCTGGCTAAGGTCGGTATACAAACCTGTTCTGAGGAGGTTTATCAAATCCTCCTGACGGAAACGATAGCGTTTCAAAGCTAGAATAGACTCGACAAACTGTGTCAAGGGATGATGGGCCATGGATTCGCTTCTACCAAGATAGAAAGGAATCTGATACTGGTCAAAAATAGTTTTAAGGGATAACTGATAAGAAGACACATCTCCCAAGAGAATACGAAAATGCTTGTAACTCAGGTCGGAGTTCTCATGCAATTTCTGACGGATACTACGGGCAACTAACTCCAACTCTTCCTTTTGTGTCAAACAAGACCAGATTTGCAGATTTTCCCGGTCCTTATCATCGACATCCAATGTTAATTCTGAAAAGTCATAAGAAGACTCCAGCAAACGAGAGGCCTTGTCAAAGCTATCCATCTTCTCATGAGTTTGAGAATAGTCCTGAGCAGGAGTTTGGTATTTAGAGGCCAGATGATGGAGAATCTCCACACTGGCTTGGTAAAGATTGCCCTCGCTAAAAGGAGTAGCATAAGCTTTCTTACTAGCATAAGCACCAATGACAATCTCAACACCCTTACCATGAAGTAGGTCCACAATCCGCTCTTCTTCGGCAGAAAAACGGGTAAACCCATCAATGACCAAGGCGATTTGACTAAAATCACTACTTACTTTGTCATTCTCAATAGCCTCAATCAAATGGGATAACTGACTCCCCTGAGCAAACTGCCCTTGATTGAGGTAGGCCGTTACTTTCTCAAAAATCAAGAGTAAATCGGCTCTCTTGTCCTCATCCGTCAAACTCTCCAAGTCCAGAAAACTCATCTGAGCAGTCGTCATCTCATGATAAAGTTCAATCAACTGCTGGATAAACTGAGGATCCTGCTTAATAGCGCCATAAACACGCAAGTCCTTGGGGTCGAGCTCAGCAAGGCACTTATAAAAGGCCATCCCAAGACCGATATCATCAAGACTGGTCTTGGTAGGCAGGTCATTCAAGACCAGATAACGAGCCATCTGAGCAAAGCGCGTGACGGTAATCGCAAAAGAAGCCTGCTGGGACAAGCATTCCAGCACGGCGCGTTCCTTTTCAAAAGAAAGAGAGTTGGGGGCGATGTAGAAGACCCGCTTGCCAGCAGCAACTAGCTCTTCCGCCTCTCTGGTTAGAATTTCTGTCAAAGAAGTCCGAATATCAGTATAAAGTAATTTCATCTCTGCCTCGTTGGAATTTTTCATTACCTTTTATTATACCATTTTTTAATTAAGCAATCCTGTAAATAATCAGTTCTTGCTCATCTATTGAAAAGAAAATGCCGGAAAGTTCCGACATTGTTTTAGTAAGCTAACTTCCTGAAAATAGGAGTAACCACAAGTTCCAGAAGGCAGTGATATTGATGAGGATATGAACCACTATTGGATAGTAGAGAGTTTTTGTCATGCGATACAATATAGCCAAAATAAGACCTCCACTGGCATAAATGAAAAAAGCAAGAGGTGTTAAAGCGAAATTGATATGAATATAACCGAAAATAATAGCAGAAAGCAAGACATCTCCGTACCAAGGCGAGTTTTTGAAAAAGGTTGTCATAAGCACACCGCGATAAATCAACTCCTCAGCAATAGGGCCGATGAAGCAAGCTATGAGCAAGAAATAGGGTAATTCCTGTCTCCCTATCATTTCTATCGTTTCATTCAAAGAGATTTGATTTGAAGACGAGGGTATGAAATAAGACAAGAGGAAGTCCGACATATACGAAATGATGTAGCCCAGTAAAAGGTAGATAAAGTACCTCAGCTGCCACTTGAAATGAAAAGTTTTCTTTCCAGCAAAAACTAGTAGATAGATGACCGCTAATAAAAGAACTCCACTCTCCATCAAAAGCAGAATCTGAAAAAACTCACGACTTGCTGGTAGATAGGGCTTCGCTAGATGATTGAAAAGCCTCCAAAACCAAGTTGAGTTGTAAAAAATTAAGGACAATGCTAGTAAAATCTGAATAATCCGTTTTTTCATATTAAATCCTCTGTTTTCATTGATAAGCTTACAAAAATACTTGATTGAATCACAAATTTAATATAGCGTATCTTTTCAAAATATCCCTCTTCAAATCATGAATTGTCATCAAAACATCCTAAACTGTAAAATCAGCTAGTCCCTACCCTTTCACCATCATCTTCTCCAAAATATGCTATAATAATACCAAAAGATAAAGAAGGAAGTCTTATGATTAAACTACTAGCCTTGGATATAGATTGATTTCTCCTAAATGAATCCAAAGCCCCAAAAATCAGGTGGTTTATTAGCCTGAACCTTACGGAGCGAGAGACAAATAAAGTCAGTATTGCTACTGACTCTACATCATTTTAATTTTAACAGGATAAACTTTATGCTTCTGGTTTCGTCATGTGACTGACCACCTTTTTAACAAAGCAAGCAATTTTTCTCCGCTTCTGCCATGATGCCATTATTATCCATGGTTTGGAGACTCAGAATTATTTCCTGTGAACCAGCTTAGGCTCTCTGCTCACGTGTTTTCGAAACTTAGCATCCGTTACTGCATCAAGTGTCTTCTACTTCTTTGAGCTTTAGCTTCTGCTTTTTCAGTCTCTACTTGAGGGACTTTAGCTCTCGTCTGTTGCATCGTCAGCTCTTCCTCTGTCTCTGTCTTCGTATCCAGTGCTCGGTATGCAAAGATTATCTGCTGAAGGATTTAAACCTGCGTGCATTCTCTCTCCATCGGATTCAGGTGCAGTTGGCTCACTTACTTCATCATGTTCTTATCTTCATCAGGTTTACTGTCTTGGTCTACCTTATTTTTACGAATATGGTCGCTGGCATTTCCAACCAATTATCTGAGTGAGGGGCGTTCATTTGGATGTTCAAATATAATATTTTACAGTCGCAAAGAGATCCTCTAAACTATAGCCTTTAGGTGACCTACAGTCCTTTCGTCAAACCAAGCAAAATTTAATGCTAGGGTAATGGTCATAATGAGGTATAACTAAGCTACCATTTTTAACTCAACAGTATGTTGAGATTGTAAGGCATGGATCAAGTGGAACTTTCTGCTGTCTTCACTTTATTATAGATTGCTTTCTGCCCTTTAACCTAGTATTTCCTGCCCCTGATTATCTGTTGAAGGAGGCATCAAACCTTTCTTTAGCTATAAGTCTGAGCTGCTGCTCTTTCAGCTTCAGACAAACTTTTCTTTTCTTAATCCAATGACTATGAGTCATATGTGGAGTTACATGGCATCAGTTTCATCGCTAGTTATGTCATCGAGGATCAAAGATATAGCCATCTTCTGTTGTATAGGCCACCTGCTAGCACTTTCGCTTAATTTCCATCTCAATCGTCCGTATGAGCAATTTGAGCATTTGGTTTGCAAGCAAGTCGCTCTTGGACGGTAATGGTGCTAGGAAGGTAAGAATATCATCAACTCACTTTGATTCTTTATCACTTGGAAACATCATTAAGACGTTCCAATAGTTTATCCAAAGGTCACAAATCAGCTTGGCGCCCTTTATTAGAAATCAAATTTTGACGAACTTTTATGCTGTAAATCATAAAACCTTGTTGTAAAATTTTGATCACTAGAAGGGATGGTACTTTTCTTAGCTCCTAACACATGAGACAAACTTTCTTGTTTGGAAAGTTTATTATCAATGGCTCCAACAGTTTCTGCTGAAAGTTCCTTAGTAGAGATATAACGCGAGGTTCCATTCTCTTCAAAGACATAACCATCAGCTACTTTCGAACCGCCTGTTTACCAATTTTCCATCAATTGCATTGCTTGATGATTGAGGATTTGGTACAGGTTGTGGACTTGGTACTGGGTAGGATCTGGAGCAGGGATTAGATTTGGTCTTGATGGTAACCAATGACTTGAACTATAATGAAGTGGAATCATTCTTGCAATCTTCTGCTCTAAATCAGTCATTTGGGAGTAAGGAATAAAGTGATAATGATCTCCGTGTGGCACTGCAACACCGTTAGCTGTACGTTTGATGATTTGGGCCGGATCAAAGACTAAGCCATCCGATTCTACATGTCGTTCTGATAAAGGTTTGGCATACAATTCACTTATGTTGAAATGTCTTCCCTTGATTTTGGTGATAAGTTGAGAGTGACAGCTCGGGTTTGAGTCTCTGTCAAACTTGGTTGGGCTGGCTTTAGCATTATCACTACTACTTGGTTTGACGTGAGTTTGTAGAAGAATGAGAACCCTGTTTACCATTCCAATAGGCTTTGGGCTAGCTTAATTCTCCTGCTGACAAATCACCTCTTGAGGAATATAGTGGAAATGATTGCCGTGCGGGACAACAAAAGCGTCACCTGTATCTTCAATCACATCTGTCGGACTAAATACATACCCATCATCCGTTGTATAAGCGCCTCCAGTTCCTCGATTCGATGCCGGAGTATTGAGATTAAAGTTTGGTTTAATCGGTGAACTTGGTGTTGAACTTGGTTTATCTGTACTGCTTGGTTTCGGATTGTCAGAATGGCTTTGAACTGGCTGACCTCCAATTGGTAGATTTCGAGCCAATTTTTCTTCCAAATCAGACATTTGCGAATAAGGAATGAAATGGAAATGATCCCCGTGAGGAACTGCAACACCATTGGTAGTACGTTTTGTAATCTGCGCTGGGTCAAACACCAAGCCATCAGACTCCACATGACGTTGGCTAAGTGGCAAAGCGTACAATTCTTGAAGGAGACTAGCTAAATCCTCACTTTGACTTTCAGGAGCTTTGGAAGAATCTTGAGGAGCCTCAGATGGACTCGTTCTCACACTAGATCTTGTTTCAGCTCTGCTTGAACGATATGCAACCGTACTTAATTGACCACCTTTTCCAGATAAGAAGGCTTGGGCAGCAGCTAATTCACTAGCAGACAAGTCACTCTTAGGAATATAGTGGAAGTGATTGCCATGAGGAACGATATAAGCATCACCCGTATCCTCAATGATATCAGAGGCATTGAAGATATAACCATCATCCGTTGTATAGCGTCCTTGGGCTCTGGCTGCAGCAACAGCATTATCTGTGCTTGTTCGATTAGAATCTTTCTTAACTTGACCAGCTTGGTACCGTCCAAGTTCATAGGAACAAACACTCAGGGCAAGAACTGCCACCGAACCCACCACATATTTTTTATTGATTTTCATTCTTTTCTCTTTTCTTAAGCCTATTTGATTCACCACAAAACGATGAACCGGTTAATTAACTAGTTAATAGTTTACTCTTTTTATATTACTTGTCAAGAATTTTTCGTATATATATAAATAAAATGAGTCTTTATCGAGACTTTCATTTT
>BNJS01000759.1_pt1 | contig 32750 bp, 38 predicted proteins | sample 8540461 | NCBI WGS metagenome assembly BNJS01 (sample SAMD00202454, study PRJDB9452) | human saliva metagenome | isolation source: human saliva | place: Japan
CCGCTTCCTCTCCCAGAGCAAAGAAGCATCAATTACGGGTTTTAATTCAAGAATATCCAAATATTGCATTTACTACGGGCTCACGGCTTAAATGTGATGCTATCATATATTTCCTTACAAAACGGATTTAAAATAAGCCAAAAGAGCCACAACCTCTGAAATAACATATCCTATTACTACTGGTGCTATATATTGCTCCACCGATAAATATTCCTGTAAGAGCTGCTATATCAGGAGCCTCCAACAGATGAAAGCAGATCAATTATATTACATCACTTTTGTATCAGTACCTTGTAAATTTATGGAATCTAAAAAGATTTATCTCTAAAACCGTATTTATTTATTCCATTTTCTATTGTTTCTATCTTTCAGCAATTTAATGTCGTTAAGTCCGACACACACCACGTCCTGTAACATTTACAACAGGTAGGTTTCAAAAGAGGCGATGAAAGAGCCGATGATGTGGTTGTGTTTCCTATTCCCATTTTCACTCGGTTACCTATAATATTTATACCTTTTATTTTCGGGTTTTTCCAACTATTTCTATGCGGTGAGTATTGCTCTTAAGCTTATGTCTATAGGCATTGCTTTTTCTTTTACAAAATGTGGTACCTATGCATAAGCTTATGATTTATAACTTATCATTGAATGAGATATCGGTATCAAAGCTGCTGAATCTCCAATATCTATAACCAACAAATCGGATGCACATGATCTGCATAAGACCGATATACTATAGGTTCCGAGAGCCATACTCTTTGCCACAAGCACGAGTGACATCCTTTACCTGATTGAGATACACCCTCTTCAACTATCCTGTTGTCGGCACACATAACCGCTATACATTTCTTATCAATATAGGAATTTCACTTTCAAAAATAGATGAAAAGTTTTTGAAAGATCTCTCAAATCTCCAAGACTGTCAAGAGGCTTTTGCAATATTGTCCCAGTGCTTCTTGGCCAGATATCTGTATTCTGTAAGTATGCGTAATGTATGATGATAGTAAATTATCCATCAATTCATTTTTGTTTACTGGTCAAAACCAGGTAGAATCTATACATTGGTTTTCCTCTCTAAATACTCAACTAAATTCTCAATTAAAAATTCATAGCCACGCAAATATATATGCGGAAATCCTGCAAATATATTTTTATATGCATTTATACAATCCCATTCCTTGCTCTTATTTGCTTTTATTGCATGAGCGTATTCACCATTGTTTGTAGAATCGCAGTAGTGGAATTCATGGCTTCGTATCATTTGACCTCGTCAGTATACTGTCAGATTTGGCTTCTATTTCTATATAGCCGAATCTGACAAACTTCAATTTAAAAGCTTTTACCATCTATAAGACCAACACCTCTAAAAGCTTTGTCCATTATTGTCTTCAAAATTTTTATGCAGATAAATAAAACCTCCACATTCGGCGATAATCGGTATATCTTTTGTCTTTGATATACTTTCAAGCATTGAAGTATTTTCTGAGAGCTCTTTTGCATAAAGCTCAGGATAACCTCCTGAAAGCCATATGGCTGAGATGTTTTCCGGAAGTTTCTTATCATGTAAGGGACTGAATTTCACTATTTCAAAACCATATTCTTCTAATACCTTTATATTTTTCATTATAAGTAAATGAAAATGCTTCATCAAATGCAAATGCAAAGGCGGTACTTTGACATTATGCATGCTGATTTAATATCAGCTACTTCATGAAGGTATATTATTTTTCCATGTTTAAAGTAAACTTTTCATTAAAATCTAATGTTTTAGAAAGCTCATCAGATAAATTATCAACTGTTTTTAAATACATCCTTTCCTGGTTCATTTAGTCAGATGTCTGCTCTCCGCCTGATAATTTTCATTATAGTACAAAATCCCAGTAGAGTTAGATATGACTCGTTTAATCTTTCACGAATCAAACTTATATCATAGCCAATTGGTACTTTGTTGACTATTACAGCTTTTACGCGGTGAAAACTTTTAAGATATTCACCTACAGTATCAATCTCATCTATATCTACTACAAAGAATAACATCAATACCCTATTTCCTCGGATACAGTGAGCACTGCATCTTTTCCTTCACCATATACTCCGTCAAACAATCCCATGCATCTCCTCTATAATAGCCATACGCTCTGTAAAATTTCTAAAAATATATAGTATATCAGGTTTAAAAATCAGGTTCCAAAAGAAAGGATCAAGATTTGTAGTGATTTCCTGCAATCTTTTCATGGTACATTGTGTCTATATGGTCAGGGCCTGTCTTATGAACAGATATATTTTTACCATTCTCTTAAATATGTTTGTAACCCTAGAGTAATAAGTGTCTTACCGCTCCCCGATTTCATGGCCATGAAACCGCCAAAGACTTTTTATCTTTTTGTAATATCATAAAGTTAACTTCTCAAATACTCAATAATGCTCTTTTTATCTTTTCCTCAAGGTTTTATGTCTGTTTTCAACTGTGAGGATAAAAAGCCTGTAACACCGTGTGAAATCATTTTGCACAGTCTAGCAAAATCCTCAGCATCTTCACCCTTTACTATTTTCATTTCTGTGTGTGCTCTCAATTTCATCCGCATGGGATGCTGATTCTAAAGTCTGTCAATACCGGCAGTCCTTGCATAAAACTCAGGTACTCTGCTGTATCTTGCTTTGAGTGCAGTGCTGGAATGTATACCTTTTCATATTGGCAAGCAATCTCATCTTTTTATTTGTCTCACCTTTGGACTCATAAATATAAAGCCTGTAATCCCCAAATAAGATAAAATCCATGTCAGTCTTCAAAATCAATCTTTTCAGGTATATCTGTATTTGCAAGATTCCCATACTATGTTTATTATCTCGTCCTTATAATCGTACGTATATATAGCCAGCCAACTCATATGGATTTGTCATATCTTGCTTCTTGTAGAGAGCAAAACTCTTTGAGAGCTTCTTACAAAGTTTTACAATATTCTTTTCCTATGGCTTTTAAGCTCAGCTCTTCAAAATTTCGTCTTCCATCTCCCAATCATAATCTTCTTCATTAAGAGTCTCGTCTTCAAGATAGCCTTCATTAATTCTTTCACTTTCTGACTTCCGTCGGCTTTTGTTTCCAAGCAGTGCCCAGCTTAAATCATCATCTTCCGAATCGTAGTTCCTTCTTCAAAGAAAACTGTAAAATTTTGATATCACAGCTTTTGTATAAATTTGTGAGAATCTCTCAGCTTCTTTATCACTGAAGCAGTCATTAAATTTGTCAATTAACTCATGATCTTCTTCGTAAAATTCATCCAATCTCAGCTCAAGGGTGCCTCTACTATCTCTTATTATCTTGTATGCATCTCTTTAAATACCGACGTTCTGGCAGGTGTGTGGAGATATTTTCTGTAACTTCACTGTATGCAGCTTGGGTATATTATTTTAAAACTACGTATTCATCTTTACAACAAGATCAAGTAATACGACTTCTGTTTTGCTTTATCCAAAGTTTAGATGTTGGATAAATAAATTCTTTTAAACTATCTGTCTAATTTTCGTTTGTAATAAAACTCTTTTCAATTCCTTCAAATGCGTCCATAAAGACGCCGATATCTTTATGTAAATACTTTATCTCAAATCTTTTTATATTCATTTGCTTTTACTCACTCATATGCCCTCCTCCTTATAATCAAGTGTGTGTTGAAAATTCAGGTGACCTTGTCTGTCTCAGTAAATAAGCCAGAAGTTATAAACATTTCGGTGTACTCCTGGTACCCGAAATAGCGGTAAAGGGTACACGAAATAAAACGTCATTGATTTTCGCTACGCATGCGTCTGGCCTTTCACATCCTCTCTGAGCTGGCTAACCTCCCTCCACCCTGAGATCATCTCGTCTCAGGGTCCTAACTGCTTCGTCCTGCCTGCCCTGCAGGGTGTCAGCTATGCTCCCTTTACGGGAGTCATGCCTTTCATGTGGTTACAATTCCTGCCGACTACCGGCTCATTCTTTTGTATTGTTGATTACTGGCTCGCTCCTGGCACCAGCACTGTAATCAGTGGACGTTGTCTGCCACATTCTGCTGTTGTTGACACTCCCATAGAGACTGAGCCGCCAGTATTGATCATTGTACGCTTATGCTGCCTGCGATATGCTTCCGGTCTCTTTATATCACCAACCAGCTTTTTGGAATCACCGTCCCGCCCTTGGTCCAGCGTGCGAAAGACACGGGCTCAGCTTTGCCGCCACAACCATCAGCGACTGCATCCATCTTCTTTAATAGATTCAGCTTTCTGGTTGTATAGTATAGGTGGAGTTTCCATGCAGACTCGGTGAAACAAGGAGACTGCAGCCTCGAAGAAACCAGATGTCTTAGTCTCTTTCGACCTCGTCTGCTTATTGTTGTCTCACCCACTTATGTTTGCAGACTAGCTTCTCAACCAATGCTAAACCACTGCAAGTTTCTGCCGTGCTTTTGGGTTATTATTGAGCGGCTTATATGCTTTCGCTGAGCCAGGAATCCCGACTTCGTCTTGGTTCTCTCACCCAATTTCCAACGGCTTTTCAGCCATTGGAGTCTCCAGCTCTTCAATCAGGCTACTTCTTTGCGAAGACAGTATTTGCTGGGCGCATAATCGTCCAGCAGCATGCGGTTTCGGTCCTTGCAGGCCTTTCACCTTCTTTGCTTCAACACGTTGCTCAGCAGCTTCTATCAGGGGTCTTTGCCTCGCTTTCAACTGCTCTCACCTTCGCATCTCGCCAAGATTTGAGTTCACCATCGATTACCCAACGTCGGGATTATCTTTCGAGTAGCGCCACCTTGCCAAATCAACATTCCGCTCTGGCATCCGACTGTCCGTACACTGTTTGTATTCAGGATATAACGCGAGACCAACGACTGGTCCTACTCTGAATTCTTGTGGCTCCGCTTGTAGCTGAAATCTCGCATGTTAGATGCAGTTCTGAGATCTGCATGACACCCTCAGGCAGGTAATGGGATCATGTAACGTCCTCTCCTAACTAGTCCTGCTGACTTTCGGAGTCCCTTACGATCGTTCTTTGATCAGTTGATTGTTATCGTCAGTTCTCTGCGTTTCTTTACATGATGAGATTCTGACATTCAGCTTCGGCATCTCGTTGTCCTGAAGGAACTTACCAAGTATGAACCAGTAGTGGCCGGTGGGCTCCACATTTCCCTCGAATCACTTTGTCCTTACCATGCTTTTTCTTTGATGTCAGAATCCATGCCTTAACGTCACGAATCCGACCTCATCATTACTAAACTTTAATGGTTTCTTAGTATACTCGTCCTCGGTAATCAAAAAGCTCTTAGATGCGTTTCCTTCGACATCGATTCCCGAGACAAGTAGTTTCTGTAATTGCTTCAATTTTTGTATTTTGTGTTAGACTTCATTGTGAATACCTCTCTGTTTGATAAGATTTACCAACCTGCCAGTCAGTAGTCTTGTTTTTACTCTGAGGTATTTTTCAATTTTCAACGTCCTACCATTTAAATTATACGGGAAGCTCCTTGCATTACATCTTAATTACACCTATAAACACCATATTCTGTGCCATCATCATATTATAGGGTCCCACTTCTTGACTTTGACACATTAACGGCTGTAATTTCAGTATCATAGCCTTTTCCTTTGCAATTTTTACAATATTCGTTATCTGCCAATGGTTTCCATAGTTATAGCTGAAGTACAATTGTATGATTCTTTTCGATGTAAATATCATTTCCATTATGCTGAAGCTCACGCCGCTACCACCGATAAATATCTTATCTGCATCAGTATGTTATCCAGTCCCTCAGGTGCTTTGGCATGTATCAGCTCTATATTTTCAGCACGTGATTATGAATATTTTTGTATAAGCTCTGCAGCAGAGATTTTTCTCTATGGCATGGGACTTTTTCCTTCATGAGGCAAGTCTAGCCATTTCAGTAGATTACTGAACCGCTACCTGCACCAATATCTCTAGCACAAATACTATCAGGATGAATATCTAATTTACTCATTATTATTGCTCTGACCTCAGACTTTGTTATGAGCTGCTTATCGCCACCGATACTTCATCAGAAGTCCAAAGCTGATAGATTTATCAGCATCGGGATTTGATATAATCATACAATCAAATCGATATATCCATATCAAGTAAATCAGATGCTTTGGCTGTCGTTGTTCTTTCATTATCATATGAAGATTTTTCTCCAAAGTGTTATATCAAGATCAAAACCAGTAAGTTTTCTACATATTTCTTTTACTCCTTCAACTTTTGAAGTATAATAAGGTATATTCATTTTGGTCAATATTGTGATCAAAGGTTCTTCCCTACCATGAGGTGATAATATCTTCCTTTGAAATATCAGTGTTTGTTTTTGCATAGAAAATAACCAAGCTGGATATTCGGGATATGTATTTATAACACAATTTTTAAAAGCTTTTCATCTTGTATTGCGACATTCAGTCTTTTCAACCAGCTTAATGCTCCCCACTAAAAAGTGAAATATCGCCACTAAATACTATGGCTGTTTCATTGCTTATATTCTCTTTTATAATTTCCAGAATTTTTCTGCATTATACTCTATAAAATCTTATCAGGAAAGGTCTTCTTTTACACTTTCAACTATTCTTTTTGCACCTATAATTACATTTGATCTATCTGTTGCATCAGCTGACTTTGTCAAAAGGTCAGATTTCAAGCCCTATTCACGACAAGTTTATATTTTCCGGCTTTTTACCATACTTATACCCTACTAATTATATATTTTCTCTAAATTAAACTTGCACTCTTCTGCAAATATACCTGTGATCTCAGTTTTCGGCATAATAATCACAGGAATACAAGCTGTATTTTTGCGGCCTCGATCTTCTCATCAAAACCGCCGCTTCTTCCGGATAATTTACTTACAAGATATTTGCAATCAAATTCGCTTTTATAATAGCTCATTTAGATCTTTTGAAAAAGGTCCCTGCATCGCTATAATATTTCTTGACGGTATCGGCAGATATACAGGCATTGATAGAGTCTATACTTGGCAGAACTCTTGGAAATGAAACGATTTGAAAGTTCACTGAGATAGCCGCAATCTCCTTACTCCCTGTTGTAAGTAAGATATTTCCTTCTGCATTAGAGGTAATCAACTGCTTCTCTGTTGCCGAAAATTCAGAGTACATCATTTAAGACATCCATCATAGACTCTTTTTATCTTAGAAAATGAATACTTTTATCAAGAGTTTTATGCAGATTCAATGTTTTTGATATTTCATATGCGATATGGATGTGTGAATCTATAATACAGATATATTATTGTTTTTTATAAGTTACTAGCTATTTCCTCTATATTAAGTCGTTTTATTGCTCACTGTGACAGTTCCAAATTCCGATACTTCTTTTCCATGCTCTGTTGCTACACAGTATAGTCGGTATTTTTAAGTTTATCACGAAAGAAAGCCAGTTCTCTTCCTTCAGTAGTACCTCAATAAGTACATGCACTCATTGGAGATATCCTCTTGGTGTACAAGTTTTACCGTCACTACCACCTTTGTCATGATTACCTATAAATACAGTTTCAAAGCATTCCGACCTGTACATTTCAATTCAGAAGTATAGATCAGTATAACTTTCATCTGTCTATGTTCTTTTGCTATGGCCATGGTGTCTGCTCTTATAGTTTAATAGATTTCACAGGCTGAGATAATCACTCTCTTTTGCTTCGGGGTTATATATTGAATCAAAAATCTCCTATTAGCGGCACATTCAAGTCTTTTTCTATCTTTCTCCCCATAGGTGTTCAAAAGATCCGCCGGCTTATTACGACAAATGATGTATCAAAGGTTGCTACTAAATCGCGCACCTGCAAAGAGCTGCTGTAGCTCCGACCAGCGGTCTTTACATTCACATCTGTAATCGGGTGCTATACCAAGCATAAGTCCACATGTAGGTCCCGTATACTGCCGGCATCACCTGAGCAAACCATTGCCACCAGTCTTTTCCTTTGTCTGCCTCTTCAAATGCCATTACACATCTTTCATATTCCTTTTGTCATAGGGTGTTGAAAGGCATTCCTTATCGAGGCCATGTTCCTTTTATCAGATCTGCTGTATATACCGTATATCCTATAACCTATATCGCTCTCTTCTATTTTCTTTATGGCCTCGACGGTCATCTGTTCCTTATTTGCCGGTCCCTTACCGATTATATATATTTGTTTCATTTCACCTCTTACTATAATTACTGCAAAATATCGTACTTGTTTCAGGAAGATCAGCGGCTCCGACATACATCATCGTTTCATTTGTCTAGCCACCGCAATTTTCACCATATACACATCATACTCATGCTGTTTTCTCTTTGATATATGAGCCAGCATTTCTCATAGCTTCTTCGGATTTCATGCATAGCCTACAATGTACCTTTAAGTTTGAATGCCTCTTCAAATGAGAGTATGATGATGTATTACGTGCAGCTCTTCGTCTTAAAGGGTCAAAGGTATACCAAGTGTACGGCTGCGGCTGGAATGATGTGATACCGGTATGTGGTGCTCACATCCTCTGCTGAATCAGTCTTTGTGCAATATACGAGATGAGTCTTGCATACACCCCCGGGATCTCCAAGTGTCAGAAGTTTTCATCTCCTTCTTTTTAAAAGCTCGTTGTATCTGATGTGATTTTGAATGTTAGCTTCTTCAGTACCTCAGGATCCTTTTGTCATAAAGAGGAAAATCTACGCATATCTTTATCTTTGTCATGTGTCTCAGGGAATTTGCACTGTGCTAGCAATAACTAAAAAGCAATGGAAGCTGTCCTCCTTTCCGATAACAGATGGTTTTTGATCTACTGGCATTTAATTGCTTTATTGTCATAAGCTCCGGATCTCCCGGGCTACTCGTACACCATATAGTTTACTCATTTATTTCTCTCTGTATTCTATAATCATCATATTGTCACTGAAATACGATAATTCTAGTCAAAATTGTTTTAGCTCTTCCATATCTGCATATCTGTTTCTGTATGGTGGGAAATATCCTCAGCCTTTAAATGCGGTTATATGACATAATAAAGCATCTGATCTGCAAGTATATCAAAAGCAATTTTTCAAAGTTATTTTCTTTTATTATATTTGCAGCACTTTCTGTAGTGGTCTTTTGCTCGAAATATATGATGACCTAATAATATGTTCGAAAATCGGTAAATTCTTTGTTTCTGTATACATGTTTAAGTTACTGCCGCTACAAGCTTAACTCAAGTCCTGGAATCGGAATCATTTGAATGTGTATTCATTATTCCACCTGACCAGCTTTTATAAAGCTTTGCCCAAGATCGCGCATAGTACAATTTCTCTTGCATCATTTGAGATTGCCTCAGTCAATGCTTTCACCACCTATAAAGATTGTACTGATAATTGCGACTGTTTGTGCTTTCCATATGCCGAAGTTTTGTTCTAAAATCTTTACCTATATTTCCGTTGCCATATATGCTATCTCTGTGTAGTTTTAAGCCTGAATTTTATATCAGCCTCTGTGTTTCAAAAGTGCTGTTTTGCTCATAGAGGCAGGCCACCAGTCCCGAGGGTGCCGAGTATTGAGATTCCACCGATAATTCCAGTCTGTTGATTACAGGTCTGTCTAATCCTCCGTCCACATAACGGTTGTATATTAACTGTTCCCTTTAAATCAGCTTCTTTTTAATATGCGCGAAAGATTGTCAATCATCATTTGCGTGTCTTGGTATCAGGTTTATAGCTAGCCTCCTACGGCAGAGCCAATCCGTCTGCCGGCAAATATTCCGACACCTTTCACTGCCACGAAAATTAAACTCAAGACCGTTTTCTTTTTATAAATTCAAAGCTTTGTACTTATTAGATTCCGTCAGTAACATCCGGGTCATCTCCGGCATTCTACACACCGATCAGGTAAAATGATTTTTCGTCTGTGGACCATATTCGCTCAGGAATAGTTAGTGTGATTCCTGACGGTAGCTCAACATCAACCATATCCTGTCGCTGAGATACATATGTGCAGCAGCGATTGCCGCAACAGTGCTGTAGTTCCTGTAGTAAAACCGGCACCTCCTGTGTATCCGTTTTCTATATTAAAATTCATCAATCGTCATATCTACGCCTTTGGTATCTTGAATGAAAATTCTGAGCACCGTCAAAGTATATTTCTTCCAACTTAACAGTACCGTTATGTTGCTTCCACTATCGCCTTTTACTATAGGGGAAAGTCCGATTCCGCTTCCTCCGTAATGCTCTGGAATGGTAGCCTTGTCCACCTTACAGAACTCTCCCAAACATTGTTAAATCTTTTTCAGGCATAGGATTACCTGTATTATACACTAAAACTGTCGTATTTTCTCGTGATCGGAGACATGTTATTCTGATTTCCCCGTGAATCACGTAACATGAGGTGAATCGCATTGCTGATATAGTTTGTAACTACCTCTTCTATCTTTAGTCATCAGCATTTAGATATATTTCGTTTGTCGGAATCAACACTCAATATTTACGTTCTTTTCACCGATAAGAGTGATATTGACACCCGATTCAATGACCGATGTACAAACGTGTCAAATTTAAAGTCTCTCCTTATGCACAATATACTGTTTCCTGACTCGAAGTGCAGAAAGTGTAGTAATGGTGTTTTTGACCATCTTGTTCATCTTTTCACTTTCATCCAGTAATGACTTTCGGTATAGTATTTTCTAGCTCTCCTCATCTTCAGAGTCCCTCATTTCAGGCCTTCCGCACTTAGCCTTCGAGATAAAGTGCAATAGGAGTCTTTAGCTCATGAGATACATTGGCTATAAAGTGCTTTCTCATCTCTGTCGATGGCTTCTTTCTCTTTAATATCTTCCTTGATATCTCATTGGCTTCTGAGTTTCACTATATGCACTTTTCAGAAAGTCTGTCGGACATATGGTTCATATTTTGTCCAAGCGTCTGTGTTCGTCATCTTCTGTTGCCTGCATACTTTTGCGGTAGATCCAGCTTTCCCATTTGTTGATATCTCCAGTCAGCTCAAGTATAGGATTTGTAATCATTTGGCAATAATAAATGTAAGTGCATGCCGAGTTATAATAAATCCTATAATTGCCTTATATATAAAGAAATCTGTTTGAAATGCGCACACTCGCTAAAGCTTTGTAGGATGGGTATAATAACTATCGTGATTATCATGCAGTATCCGAATCCTTCTATAAAAGGGTTTTTGCATTGTTTTGATGGAGTATTATTGTGTAATTCCATTTGCTGTACAATATATTTTGTTTTGATTTCAATAAAATCCGTCTTGTATTCTACTAACGTAAGTCCGTCACCCTTCTCTTGCAGATGGTATATTGCTTTATTTGTAGAGAATCTACCAAGGCAATTGTTATATTATATTTGTTGAGTAATCATAGTAATATTTTTGCAGACTTTCATTGCAACCGATTCCTTACTGCTTTCATCAATTATAGGCTGACCGAGAGCTCGATTTTCATTACCTCATTATCTATTTTTAGATATGCCTTTTTATCTCGCTTACCTTTTTCATTTGATAAAACCATCTCAATCGATGTTTTAAAATCTATGGACAGCAATAGTAGTGATATAATTAAAGTATTATCAAGTGTTTTTCATACGCAGTGAATAGCTGATGTATCATATATACCTCACTATGGATTGGCCTTAGAAAGTTCACTATAAAATCCGACTTACCGATGGACTTTCAAAATTCTCCTTACAATAACCAAAATAAAAAGTTTATGTCTTGCTCTCTATCATCGCAACTATAAACATTCTTCTCTTCTTCTATCTCATCAACACCCTTTAGCTTTTTATAAGGTGCTCCCCTCATTTACATCAATTATATAGACCAATATCAAATTCCAGTCCTTTAGAGAATGAAAGGTCGTAAGTCTTACACGGTGTCCTCTTCATTTTGACTTTTTCCTGCCTCTATCAACTCCCATCCTTATACTCTTCCATATGAACAAACCAGTCATTGAAAGTATTAAATTCAGATGCACTGTTTTCAAGATCCCCTAAAACAGATATAGCATTCATCACTTTCTACACCGTTCATATCACAGTATTCTTCTATATATTCATCATATCCGACAACATTTCTTATATATCTTAGAGCCGTTGCAGGCTTTAAATTCTTTATTGTAGCATAAAATGTTCTCTAAGCTCTATGATTCTTTTATCCTAACTTTTATCGTCATAATAATCAAAAGTTTTCAATATTTGCCTTTAGTGAGACAAGAAGTCCTGTATATATCTGTTCGACATTTTTGAAATACAAGTAAGTCGTGTTCCCCAAATTGTATGCCAGCTTTGTAGTAGATATAATATCCTTTGATACCCAATGCTCAAAGTTGGAATAGACTCTCTTATAGTAAATGAGTATTCTTTCATCATTCTCTCAATTAAAAGTCTGGGAGAAAAGATTTGTACGATAAAGCACTCGATATTGTTTATATCCTGACCTGATTTTATGTATTCTTTTACATCGTTTTACTATTGTATTTACCTCTGCAAAAGGTTTTTAAATTCGATAACCGTGCGATTGCTCCGCTTCCGTTGTTGCCTTAAATAGTCTTTTGGAAATCTCTTACTGTTAAACGATATAAGTTTGGTTGAAGCATCCACTATTTGAATAGTGATCTGATTTATATCCAAAACCTTTTGAAACATTTCTAAATCTCTCTCAAATCCAAGCATTATTTCGGGCCTTGCACCTCTGAATCTATAGATAGTTGATCGTCATCTCCTACTACAGTAATATTTTGCTTTTTCGCCATCAACTTTATTATATTGTATTGCATTTATATCCTGAAACTCATCCACCAAAATATTGATATCTTTCCTGTACAGCTTTTAAAATATCTTTTCTTTCACTTAAAAGCTCATATGTAACAAGCATATCCTCCAAAAATCAAGCTTATTTCTTGACTCAAGTTCGGCTTCATAATCTCTGTATAATTTCTTGAAAGTATCACTTGCAATACTGTTTTGAATAGTAGTATATTTATATTTATCCTGCTTTATAAGAGCTATTTCATTTTAAAAGATTACGGAGGAAGTGTATTGATATCTTCATTCACTATTTCATTTTCTTTATCAATTCCTTTATAAGGGTATATCTTAATTCATCTGAGGCAATCTGTTCACACTGAATCCGTAAGCTGTTTTTAGGAGATTGAAAAACACTGAGATGAAATGTTTCCAAATGTTACAAAGTCTTTCCGATGAGTTTTCAAATCTGTCTTTCATTTTCCTTGGCTGCGGCTCTTGAAAAATGTTACAGCCAAAATATGGGCGGGTTTTATGCCGACCCCTCTATCAGATATTTTATTCTATTGTGATTACAAGGTTTTCGGGACGGGACACTGCAATACCATCAAGAGGCCCTGCCCCGTACTCTATAGCTGATTACTGCTGTAATTTATCAGTTCCAATCTTAATCCTTCTTATTGATTCATCTTTTCGAGAACTTTACCATAATCTGTAGCACCTGCAGGAGTCATCTGCTTTCTGAAAGGAGCTGTTCTTATCAGCACATAACAAATCTGTCTTATATTCATGTCACCAAATTTCTGCAGAGACTGCAAACAGATTGTCATTGTATAGATCATCTGTATTTTCAAGCTGGTAATACCTCTTTTAAAAGAGATAATGAATTCTCAAGTTGGTTTCATCTTTTTATGTGTAACATTTCAGTATCATATTCAGGCAACTCTTCAAAAGAAATCAATATATGAAGCAATTTGTGGCAAATACTTCTATTCTGGTCTTTTACCATATTTGAGATCTTCTTTTAAATCAAGGGCTTTTTATAACTTCTTTAATATACGGTTCCGCCAGTTTGAAGAAATCATCTTCCTCATATTCTTCAAATACTCGCCGTTCATCCAGCGAGCTTTACCACCATATCAAAAGACTGCAGGTGATTTTGAGATATGCTTATAGTCAAAAGGCCTTTTATAAGCTCATCTAACGAGAATATTTCCTTATCATCTTCAGGCGACCATCCAAAGTATACAAAGTTTTCTATAGCTTCAGATACATAGCCCTGTTCAATAAGATCCTCAAACGAAGATATCCGCTTCTCTTTTGAAAGCTATGCTCCTCATTTTGTTATGAGAGGACAGTGAACATATGTAAGTACTTCCCATCGAATACTCATATAATCTGTTGTGTTGGGTGATGATGAAAGATACTCATTTCCTCTGACAACATGTGTGTGATTCGCCAGATGGTCATCCACAACTGTTGCAAAATTATAGGTAGGATGCCGTCAGACTTTTATCAGTACCATATCATCAAGCTCTGAGTTTATCCACTGTGATATCTCCCATAGATATCATCATGGAAAGATGTTGTAGCCTGTAGTTGGATTATTTTGGCGGATAACATATGGTATACCGCTTTCAAGATTTTTCTTTTATTTCTTCTTCCAGATAGATGAAAAGGCAGTGCTTATCATATTTCATTATCTCCTCACCATTTCACCTCGATCTGAGTAGATCGTCTCTCAGGGTACAGAAACAATAGTAGCACTAGCTTCTTTTCTATAAGCTGCAGTACTCAAAGTATAGTCCCTGCTTTTGTCTTTCACTCTGTACATATGGACCCGCAACCGCCTGCTGTCAGGACCCTCATCGTGATATAAGTCCAGTCTCTGCCAATGTTCTATAGATTATCTCTGTAGCACCTTCCACATATCTTTCCTGGTCTGTATCCTCTATTCTAAGCTGAAAATCTCCACCCTCATGCTTTGCTATCAAATATGCATACAATGCGGTTCTGAGATTTCACAGCATTCTTCCGGTGAGGACTCGGTGCATATCTTGTCATATTTTTGTCATAAATATATATCTATATATATAATAGTATTATATAGGTATATCTCAAAACTTATAGCCCATGCCCCATACTGTCTTTATATAGTCACCTCTCTCACCCATTTTGGCACGAAGTTTTTTTACATGGGTATCAATGGTTCTGGCATCTCCGAAATAATCGTAATTCCATACTGAATTAAGGATTTTTTCTCTGGATAATGCAATACCTTTATTTTCAATAAAGTAGGTTAAGTTCATATTCTTTTGAAGCTTAGTCAACCGACTTTTTGATCTATATAAACACTGCGTGCGACCTTATCAATCTCTATTGCACCGGCTATAAGTTTTTCTTCAGACTCACCCATTGTTCTTCTAAGTACCGCTTCAACTCTGGCAACAAGTATCTTAGGTGAAAAAGGTTTTGTGATATATTCATCTACACCGAGCTTATAGCCTTTAAGCTCATCTCTTTCTTCACTTCTTGCAGTCAACATCATAACTGGTACCTTGGAATGCCTTTATCTTCCAATGTTTCAAAAGCCGTCAAGTTTCGGCATCATTACATCCTAAAAGAATCAGCTTTATATCTTGTTGCATCAAAGACTTTTAGAGCTTCCTCACCGTCTTCGGCTTCCAAAACTATAAAGCCCTTTACAGAAAGAAAATCTTTTACAAGTTTTCTCATTCTGGCTTCATCATCTACAACCAGTATCTTTACATCTTCCATATAATCCCCACAACAGTATAAAGATTCAGTTTACTGTTCGCTCTTTATTATAAGTCCAAGTTCTTTAAGCTGTGCATCATCTACCTTATCAGGAGCATTTGTCATAAGATCTGATGCATCCTTTACCTTTGGGGAATGCAATAACATCTCTTATGGAGTCCGCTTCAACCATAAGCATTACCACTCCTGTCACGACCATATGCAAGTCCTGCATGAGGGCGGTACCTACGTACTTGAATGCATCGAGAAGATATCCGAATCTTTCGCTGCGCAACTTCTTTTGAAAGGTCCAAGTACATCAAGCATCTTTGCTGTACATCTCCCTGAGTGAATTCTTACAGAACCTCCACCTATCTCAGTACCGTTAAGCACATATATCGTGGCCTTTGCTCTTACTCTGCGGGATCGAATCAATATACTGCCAATCCTCATCCACGTGCGGTAAACGGATGGTGCGATTGCTTTTAAATCTGTTTTCTTCCTCTGACCACTCAGAAGCAGGAATTCTGTGGCTTAGGAGTCTGATATCATCTTTCTTTAAAAGACCGAGGTTGGCTTGCAAGTTCAACTCTCAGAGCACAGTATCCCAAACAGCAACTTTAGCGCTGTCGGCAGCAAGAGAACATATCCACCGGTTTGGCATACATAGCCTGCTTTGGTCCTTCTATCTCAGCCTCAGTCATAAATTTTTGCAAATGAGACTTGATATTTCCGTCAGCTTCAACAGCCATATATGCAAGTCCCTTAGCTCTGTAGCTCTTAACAGCTCTACAAAGAGCATCTATTTTCTTTCTAGGCATGCCTGCCTGGCCTGTAACGTGGATACCCTCTTACACACTGCCGCCCGGCTGCTCGAGCATTCTTAAATACTGCAAATTCAGAGTTTGCATGCAACGACTTTGCAAACGTCCTTTAATTTCCATGCAGTCTAAGGTCGAGGCTTATCTGAACCGAATCTGTCCATAGCCTCCTGCCATGTCATTCTCTGCATGGGGGAGCTTAACATCGATATTAAATTACATCCTTAAAAAGTCTCTTGTAAAGAGTCTTTCGTTTACATCAAGACATCACATCCACATCAACGAATGAAAGTTCCATATCTATCTGTGTGAACTCCAAGGCTGTCTATCCGCTCTAGTCCTCATCTCTATAGCATCTTGCCTTGCCAAGCTGGAAATATCTGTCATGTCCGATACCATTAAAGCTGCTTAAAAGCTGTGACTGTGGAAGTGCATGAAGCTTCCGGATATACACGGCTTGGCACAAGATAATCTCTTGCACCTTCAGGTGAGCTCTTTATCGAGTGTGGGTGTTTCCAATCTCTAAAAATCCGTTTTCTGCAAGGAAGTTTCTTGTGGTTGTAGCCACCTTACTTCTTACCATAGATTTCTTTGAGTCTCAGGTCTTCTAAAGGTCAAAGAGTCTGTGCTAATCTAAAAGCTCTTCCCTTAGTCTTTGAGATCTTCCTCTATGTGAAATGGTTGGTGTCTCTGACTCTGAAAGTATTCTAAGTCCTGTTGCTCTTACCTCCAGTTCACCCGTTTTAGAGTGAATCGTTAAAAGCACCGCTTCTTTTTAAGAATTCCGGTTACAGCGCCACAAAACTCCTGTTTAAGCTTCATTGCCTTGTTAAATACTTCGCTACCGCACTCATCTTCTTCCAAAAATAATCACATAGAGATACCTGCGATCTGCTTATATCAGAAATATAAATTCCCACCCTTTGTTGCGGTTCTTTTGAGACCCAACCGTACTGTAACTTCACTATCAATCGGTGCATTAACCACCTCCTGCATCGTGACTTCTCTTTAAGCCGAGCATTGATTCTGCCATTTTTATCTCCTCACTATATTTAAAAAGCTTCTCTATAAAATTCTTTCAAATTCTACATATCCTTGTTTTTCAAGTCCCTCTTTTTGGAACTTCTTATTCTTATTCATCTTTGAAACCAGAACAATATTTCCGTCCGCTCCTGGGGGCTGATGCACTCCTTTAATATGAGATGTTAGTACACTTGTATCAATATTCTTTTTCATAAAGGAATGCGATGCTCTCATCAGGTATCTTAAATCCTGAATTGCATAAGTATTGTGATGATTCTTTCAAAACCGATAGAAAATCCGCATGCAGGTGTATCACTTCTGTAAATTTTCCTATCATCTTGTCATATCTTCCGCCACCTGCTACCGAACCTGAGAATCCTCCATACTTACTTCAAATATGGTTTTCCTGTATGGTATCCCATACCGCGAACCAAAGTGGGATCAAACTCAGTGAAAAATCATTTTCTTTTTACATCAAGTACTATATTCATTATCTCAGATAAACTGTCAAGCACGCCTCTTTCAATAAAACCAGTAAACTTTCCTTTAAAGATACGAGAGCCTTTGAATCATTAGATAATCCGTCAAAAAGATTCAAATACTTCTCACATTTATCTGCACCGTCAAGCTACTGTCAATTCTTTTCTTACACCGTCAAGTCCTATCTTATCCATCTTATCAAAGGATAATAAATACATTACTATATTATCCTCAGAATAGCCTGCAAAAAGTGCCATTGCCAGAAGAATTCTTCTGTCATTGAGTTCTTACAGTGAACTTCTTACCCTTTGCAATCTCACTAAGCGCTTTTGTTGTGGCAAGTATAAGCTCTATTTCTGCAAGATTTGAAGCCTCACCAAGGGACATCTATATCACATTATTATCATTTTCGTCTGAATCTACCTTTTTGAGTCTGTCGGCTCTATATACATTGCCTATCTGCAATGCATCAAACAGATTTGGAAGATTAGCCTGATTATTTGAATAGTATCTTGCAAGCGGTAATGTAGATCATATCTAAGGCCTGCATCTACCAAGTCATTCTCATCTTAATATCATCAGCTTTAATTTTTCTCCTCTTTAAAACCTTAAAATAAACTTTTCATTGTCCTACCTTGCTTACTTAAAAGATTTTCAATATGCTCCATTGCGGAGTCTCTATTGAGGTAAAAGCCAGGAAACTTCCATAAGTCTATTATATTTATCAAATAATCCCTGATAACCATTTCCTCAGGAGAATATCCTTCATTCGGTGACACCTTTTTAATCAATGCCATGCATACTTTCCTTTCTCATTATCATTTCATCAAGCCTTTCTATATAAAGTTTCGGATCACTTGACATTTTCAATTCTCTCAATTCTGCCGTCTCGAATACTATTTTACTTGATGTACCTGCTCCAAAAACTATGATAGTCTGTTTTCTTCCATAATCAATATATTGTACAGACATTCTTTACGGCTTTGAAAATCCTATATTTTTCAAGATTGCCCGCCATGTTTTTGCCTGTACAAATGATAATACGGCTCCAACCCCAAATCGGCACAGGTATCGGTAGCTGTATTTATCATTGATAAAAATCAGATCATTGTCCATAATCTCTCTTTTTATTTTCTCATATTAACCTGGCAGCTCTCTTTAGTGCAAGAGAATGTATGGTAACAGACTCAGGAGTAAAGGTTCTTACCTTTTTGAAGCTGTCGATAACATCCTCTAAAGTTTCACCGTTTAGTCCGATTATAAAGTCCATATTTATATTTTCAAATCCTACATCTCTTGCAAGCTTATAGCTTTCATAGATATCTTCAATGGTATGATGTCTTCCTATCAGATCCAGAGTCTTTTGCTGCATTGTCTGTGGATTTATTGATATTCTGTCAACTCCCACGTCCTTTAATGCCTCAAGCTTTTCTCTTGTTATACTGTCAGGCCTACCGGCTTCAACTGTCAACTCCAAAAGATTTGAAAGATCAAAATTTTTCTTTACAACATTTAAAAATTTTTGACAGTTGATATCCTTCAAGTGAAGTAGGTGTTCCGCCACCCATATAAATAGTTTGAAGTTTTTGCCTTCATACATTTTTGAAACTGCTAAAAAGCTCTTTGCAAAAGTGCTTCTACATAAGTATCAGTATCCTTTTTCCACTGTGCAATAGAATAAGATGTAAAGAACAGTACAAACATCTTGTAGGGCAAAACGGTATACCCTATATAAAGACTGTAGCTGTTCTTATAATCAATTTTTCTTTAATATATTGAATTCATTTTTGCCGTATCTGTACAAAGCTTAATTCTTTTATCGCTTACAAAGATAGACTTTCTTTTAAATGTTTTTATATCTTCTAAAGACATATCATTTTCAAACATTTCCATTACTATCTTTGTGGGTCTTATTCGGTTAGAGTTCCCCAAAGGAAGTTCCTTGTTGCCAAGCTTTAAAGATTTATATATATATTTCTTTTTGAATCATTTTTGGTATCAAATTTTGTACTCTAAGCGGTGAACTAAACTCCAATACATTGTCTTTACTTTTTGATTTTAATATGATAATCAGTATTGTCCTTTGATAAAAAGCAGTGAAAGAAAATACATCTTCATCTGTGTAAATATATTTTTCCTCCGGATAAAAAGCCATCAAAAAGCTCTCTGATATCCTGCTCAAAGGTCATATCTTCCAATAGTAATGAAATCATCTATCTATCCCATGCTTTTTCTACATAAAGTGCAACAGGATTGAATTTTTCATGTCCTACCGTAGTCATATCCATGTGCCGGGTAATATGTTTACATCTTCAGGCAAAGTAAGGACCTTATCATATATCGATCTTATTATGGTAGGATTATCTCCTCCGTAAGATCCGTTCTTCCACAGTCCTCTCTAAAAACAGTATCACCTGAGAATAAAATCTTTTTCAGACTCTACTAATAGCAACCCGATCCTTTGTATGTCGGTGTGTCGATAATTTCTTTATCTTCATCCAGTAAGCGGATAACATCACCGTCATTCAACAAGAAATCAGCCTTTGTAACATATCCATGTCCGATAAATGACTTTCCGCGGATTATAACTCGTCTCAAAAGCATTTTCCTCATCATTTTTGATATGTATACTTTTATTTTTATATTTTTCCACACGTCATTTACCGCCATTATATGGTCAAAATGTCCATGTGTAAGAAGTATTGCACTTGGTTTTAACTTATTCTCTTCTACTTTTGATAATAGACTGCGCCTGGGCAGAAGGATCCACTATCAAACATTCTAAAGTTTCTTTGTTGCATCAACATCACGTTGGTCTATGCGGACCGAGTATAGTACATATATTCTAATTTATTCATCAGCCTGTAGCCCTTTCAATATCTGTACTCCCGATAATCTGTCTGAGGCTTACCGATCAAAGGTTTAACTCTTCTCTTCCCTTTATATCAAACACAAGATTTATGGTTGAAATATCCTGCTATACTTTGTACGGGCATTCATATTATTGATAGTGATGTTGTTTTTCACTGTCGTAAATTCTTATAAGGTCGAATATAGGTCCTGACGATTATGCGCAAATATCTGCAATTCTGTCTGATACTTCTCTTCAAGTTTGGCATCTTCAAACTCCTGCCACTCAGCAGGTATAAGTCTTGTTCTGTCATCCGAAGGAAGATTCATCACATTTATACAGTCTGTTCTGTGTAGTGAGACTCCTCTTCCCTTGTAATAAAGCCAACTATCTCATCACCCGGAACAGGATTGCAACATTTTTGAAAATCTGACAGCTATATCCTCTATACCTTTTACAGTAATACCGTTTTTAGATTTCTTATGTATTGCCGTATTGTTATTATCACTAAGACTTTCAAAAGAGCAGACTCGAAATTTCTTTCTTTGCACCTGCTTTTGTTCTTCAATCATCTTATTGATAACCTGACCTTCTCTTTAAACCCGTCATGACCTAAGGATGCCAGAATTGAATCCCAGTCCTTTATGGCATAGCGCTTCATTACCTTTTCCTGGAATTGAGGCTTGTTTATCTCATTCCAGTTTATACCCTTGGCCTTGCAGTACTTTTCAAGAAGGTCCTTACCTCGAAGGATATTGTCCTCTTTCAGCTCGGTCTTAAACCATTGTTGTATCTTAGACTTAGCCTGATTTGACTTGACTATGTTAAGCCAATCCCTACTTGGTCCCTTTGAGTTTTGAGGGTTATGATTTCGACTCTGTCACCACTTTTCAATTCATAGTCGATGTTTACAAGACGACCGTTAACTCTTGCACCGACCATCTTATTTCCGACAGCTGAATGTATGGAATAAGCAAAGTCTATAGGATTTGAACCTGCAGGCAGGTTCTTAACATCACCATTTGGTGTGAAACAATATACACTGTCAGAGAAAAGGTCCAAGTCGCTCTTAATTACCTTTAAAAATTCAGCATTGTCGGAGGTATCCTTTTGCCACTCAAGTATCTGTCTGAGCCAGTTCATCTTGGCATCCTCTGATCCCTGTGCAGTTGTACCGCTTCCGCTCTCCTTATATTTCCAGTGGGCGGCTATACCGAACTCTGCAGTCTTATGCATCTCAAATGTTCTTATCTGTACCTCAAAAGGCTGTCCTGTATCTGAGATAAGTGTGGTATGAAGACGACTGATACATGTTCGGTTTCGGCATCGCAATATAGTCTTTGAATCTTCCGGGTATAGGCTTATAGATTTCATGTGCCGTACCTAGAGCCAGATAACATGCGGCCACATCTTCCACAATTATACGGATGGCAAATACATCATAAATCTGGTCGGAGTCTTATTCTGATTTACCATCTTTTTATATATTGAGAATAAATGTTTTACTCTTCCGCTTGTTTGATATTTCATTCCTGTACGGATAAATGCTCATCGAACTTCTTTATAATCTCATCGACAAATTGCTGTCTTTGTTCTTTTCTGAATGCCAGCTTTTTCCGAAAGATCATAGTAAACATCGGGATGCAGATACTTTTAATGATAAATCGTCAAGCTCTACGCTTTATTTTTGAAATACCCAGTCTTTTGAGCAATAGGAGAATATATATCCATAGTCTCCCTCGCCTTTTCTTTTTGCTTCTCAGGCTTCATATATTGCAGTGTACGCATATTGTGAAGTCTGTCCAATAGCTTTTATAAGAATAACCCTGATATCCTTTGCCATTGCCAAAAACATCTTTCTTAAGTTTTCAGCCTGCATCTCTATTTTTATCATTCTTTATATGAAAGCTGTAAGCTTTGTAACACCGTCTACAAGATTTGCTACATCCACACCGAATATATCTGAGAGCTCTTCAAAGTGATATAGCCGTATCTTCTATTCATCATGCAAGAGTCCTGCAGCTATTGTCTCCTTATCAAAGCTCAAAGCTCGGCAAGAATAATTGCAACACCAAATAGGGTGAATGATATATGGTTCACCCGATTTTCTTTTTTGATCATTATGTGCTTTTTTTGCCAGTTCATAGGCTTTTGATATCATTGTGATATCATCTGAAGGATGATAATGTAATATGATATCAACAAGTTTTATACAAGCTTTCCGGCGAGTAAAATCTGCCCGGCTTATCAATTGGTGTTTCTATATTTTCATCTGGAAAATTAAACATCTCTTTCATTAAACTCCTTACTCTGTACCAGCTGTTGCCCAGGTGCACTCATCTAATCCTATATTATGCAGATATAATGAGCAATAATCGCCAAAATAAAAAGACGTAGGGTGAAAAGTTTATTTCCCACAACCCCTAGCTAAAGTTGCATTTAGTCTTACATATTTTCAATTTTTACAATAGTTGCATTTGGTAGTACAATTCGGATAGACTGGCTACCCCTGAAATGCAGGTAACACTATAACATCTTTAAACTCATTTTTCATGTATACACTTGAAAATAGACGAATTATTCTAACGGGTATTACTGACGGCTCCACTAAGACTGCTATTGCTGAAACTATTGGTAAAGATAAATTAACTGTTTGTAAAGAAATCAAATCACACCATAAGCTGACATACAGATGCAGCATGCCGCTTTGAATGTAGTAACTACAAGAGAAGTGCCCTTTTGGACGTGAATGCAAAACTGATTGTATACTTTACGCTCCATTCCACTGCAAAAGACGTGACCGCTCTCCCGGTGCCTGTAACGGCTGTACAAACTGGCATCATTGTCGTTTTTAACAAATATAAATATTATCATGAGACGCATGGAATGATTATCGTTATACACTGGTAGACTCCAGACAAGGAGTAAATCTTACGGTTAAACAAGCCAAGGAAATTGCCGATGTAATAGTACCTCTTCTTAAACAAGTTTTATCTCAATATCAAATACTTACTTCACACTCTGAATTTGGTATTTCTGAAAAGACGTTATACAACTACATGAAGGTGACGTATTTCATGAAATAGCGGTGTTAATGCTCTTAACCTCAGAAGGCAAGTCTCTCGTAAAATTTCAAAAAGAAGTCTAAGGATTTTTAAGAAAAGAGCTGACAACAAACATCTGATTGGGCGTAACTACAATGACTTAAAAACAATATATTGACGACAATCCTAATGCTGTTATAACTCAGATGGATACAGTCTATAACAACGAAACTACAGGTCCATTTATGCAAACTTTTAAGTTTATTCCATCAGGCATCCCTATTTGTGCTCTACCAAACCGAAAAAGACTTCCACTGCTATGAAGAATGGAGTTGATACTTTTAGAAAAACCTTCTCGGCAATGATGCAGTTAAAAATATGTAAATGTCTTACTAACTGATAGATGTTCTGAATTTTATTCAGCAATGGATATGGAAACAGGCGTAGATGGTACCACACGTACCAGAGTATTTTATTGCGACCCAATGCAATCAGGGCGAAAAGGATCTATGAAAAGCAACAACATACAGCTACGTTATATACTTCCAAAGCAAACTGATTTAGTTTCTCTTGGATTAACTGATCAAGGTGCACTTAACCTAGTACTAAGCCATATAAATTCAGCACCGGTTGAAAATTTGGTGGTAAAAGTCCTTTAGAGGTAGCTTCTTTTATGTATCATGATCTATATGAAAAACTTATTTCGTATGGCATCAAGGCTTACTCGATTTATTGCCGGATCATTCTTTGATACATAACATTAAACAGATTGCAAGAAGATCCAATGTTTCATCTCATATAGTTTATATAATACTTGCTACTATCAATAATTCTTCTTCTAACATTGGAGAAGCTATATCAATTGATGAATTTAAAGGGAATGTGGGTACTGAAAAATATCAGACTATAGTTGTTGATCCTGTAAAACATATAGTATTAAATATACTGAATTCGAGGAAAGCCACTTGTCTGGTCGATTACTTCAAATCGCTTGATAAGTCTAAACGCATGAAAGTTAAATACTTTTTCTTGTGATATAAACAAGACATTTATAGACTTGGCTAGGACATATTTTCCTAACGCTAAGATTGTTGATGATGGTATCATTTTATAAGACAAGTTTACTCGCCTCTTGAAAATGTGAGAAAGAGAATTCAAAAAGGAAAGGACTCTTCACTTAGAAAGTATTACAAGTGTGGTAAGAGCTTAATTACTAAGAGAAAATCAAATCTATCTAAAGACAATAAATCTGCTCTTGAGCTAATGCTTGAATACTCTGAGGATTTAAGAAAAAGCACATTTTATTAAAGAGCTGTTTGTAGATATCCTTGATGAAAACTCCTATTCCAAACAAAGGACTTTACTTAGTGAATGGCTCCTAGAGGTAGAAAGTTCAAGAGTTAAAGAGTTCAAAAGCAACAATAACAGCATTTAGAAATAACTATAAAAATATCCTAAATGCTCTTAAGTACAGGCATATCTCAAATGGCCCTACAGAAGGATTCAACAATAAGATAAAAGTTCTTAAAAGAATATATTATGGTGTACGTAACTTTAAATATTTTTAGGAACAAAATTTTAATGGCAATGGCTTAAAAAGAACTGAACGAGGTTTTGTTGTTGTGCATAAATATCCATTATCAAAATGGATATAATGTACTTCAACATATCAGTTATAAAAACTATGCAATGCCTTCAAAAAAGGTGGGTTGAAAATCAACCCACCCCAACATTTGACAAAGAACCTAGATTATCTCCAAGCTCCACTTTCATTTACATGATAACCGTCAGGTGTACTTTCATTCTGATACATTGAACCTAGAGGTCTAGATTTTTATATCTCAAAAATTCCATCTACCGGTAGCATTATCAAAGAACCATGTCTGTGCAGGTGCTGTTGGATTCAGTAATATCTCTCCACCAATCTTGCTCCAACCCGTGTGCATTGCACCACTGTTTTGGATCAAGATAGTACCATCTGCCATCTTGTCCATCATAATGCCATCCCTTTACCATCTCACCAAAGAATCCATCATGATCCATTGATAAATAATACCATGTATTATTATTTGTATCTAGGAACCATCCTGAATCCATGATGCTGTCATTTCCAAAAGTGATACCACTCAGACTTTGTTCTTCCTTCATATGTATGGATTAGATAAGCCCAGACCTAACACTTCCACCATTTGTGAGTTGAATTTCCATTTGCTACCATCAGGGTTAGCTTGAGCCTCAGCAGGATTTGTAAGCTCCCAATTACCGTCAAGACCAACTCTTATACCTGAGCTCTGTCCGGTTGACTTTTTGCCGGCACTGCCTGAGCCACCGACTGAACCTCCACGGCCACCGCCGCCGCCGGATCTTCTTGGCTGTAGAGTGGAAGAAGATCGTTCAATGCATCAATTGCTGCCTGAAGTTCAGATGTAGATGACTTCCTATTAATCCTATCAAGTATTGCCTGTGCATCAGCTAATTGTGCTAGTAATAATGCCTGTGAATGTGCATCATAATTATTTAAATTATTTCGTGCAGCACTTATTGCAGACTTTAAGTCTTTTTCAGCTTTTGCTCTTTCAGTCCTATCATTTGAATAGAATACATATACAGTTTCATCGGATGTTACTCTGAATGTTGGATCATAATTCTGATATGTATCCTTATCTGTACTCAATCCCTCATAGTGCCATGTAATACCATTGTTATCAATATAGTCACTTGTTATCTTATGTGAATATAGACTTGCCTTATCCTGTACAGTTTCTGTAGATCTCAATGTAAGAGTTGTTATAAGATCATTATCTCTATTATCTCTTACCTCAATCTTGTATATAGCAGGTGTTGTATAACCAAATATATAAGTCTTTCCTGACTTCAAAGTAATATCAAACTGACCCGGATATGTTGTTGTAGGATTCTCAAAATCGCCACTAACTGCCATAGCCGCATTTGATCCGGTTGCAAGCTCATGAAGTGTATAATCCCTAGTTGATAACAACGCTCCTGTTTCAACTGTTGTATCAAGATCAATATCACCCGGATAGTCTTCCCATACATTAGTTGCTACATCTAGTTTCTGTAACCTTGCAGTCATAGCAAATATTGGATGGTAATGATCTGTCAAAGTATCTTCTACAAGAGCCTTTAAAGGATTGCTAACACTGTCCTTATCAATAATAACTCTAAATCTGCCTGTCTCTGAAACTATAGGATTTACAACACCGATATGCTTTCCTGATGCTATATTGTCATTATAAACATTATTATCCCAATCTAAACCTGCAACATCATATATTGCCTGAATTTTTACCGGTTTATTTGGCATTGTGAATGTAATTCTGGCATTGGTTGTTCCTGAGAAATCACCATTTATAACTTTCCACTCTTTAAATGTGTTTGCAGCATTATCAAGTGGCTGTGCAAGAATCTCTACTGCTGTTCCGGGTGCAAGATTTCTTAGTTTATTGATATCTGTTTCTGTTTGTCCACCTATCTTAAAGTTTGCCGGAAGTGGTGCATTATTTGCAATCACAGTAACATCAAATGTGTTTACACTTAATCCAAAGTTATTTGTAGCTACAGGTAAATCTGCACCTGATGCTTGTCTTTGTGCAGGAGTATCACTACTTCCTATAGGTCTAGGAACAACATGATATGTAGTTCCAGGATTTAAGTTCCCAAATGTTACTGAACCAACTCCACTTGTATCATTTGTTGGTGTAGTAAATGGATAAACTTCATTTCCGTTGTCATCTACTAATGCATACTCTGTATTAGTTGCTGTAGGTGTTATAGTAATACTTGCTCTTCCTGGATTTGAAGGATCTTCTATAACTTGTGGGGTTAATGCTACAGGAATTTGTGTAGTGCTAATTGCACTGATACCTGCTGCTCCGAAAGGAATAGGACTTCCTGCTATTGGAGTAGTAGAAAGTGCTGTAGCAACATTGTATGTATTTCCAGGTGTGAGGAAATCTCCCATAATATTTCCACCTTCTACCATTAATTTTGACCCAGGAACTACTGCCACTACATTACCATCAGCATCTGTAACAACATATTTTAATCTTGAATCCATAGCTGCAGGTAATAGAGGATCAATAGTAATTACAGGTTTACCTGCATTGTTCAAATCACCTGTTATTGTGGGTGTGTATACTGCCTCAGGTGCTGTACTTACACCAAATGCTGTAAATGTCTGACCATTCATTCCTGCTATATTAGAATTAGAATTAAGTACAGTATCTGACTGAGTATGCCATTCAACTGTATATCCTGGATCAACTGAAATAGCCATACCCTGAGTATAACTACTTATAGCACTAAATGGAATACTATTTAGTGAATTCCCTCCACTTCCAACATTTACTACAGTTGCTTTATCTCCACCTAAAAGCCTTACATGTGAATTCCCTGTAGCAAGTTTATATTCATTCCACTGATTTTCATTCTTCTCAAATGTACCTATTATAGATGCAGTATTTTCTGAATTAGGAACATCTATAGTAGCAGGGAATGACGTAATATCTGTGCCATTATATTTCCAACCTGCAAACCTATATCCTGTCGCCGGTACAGGTGTAGGTAAATCAGACTGCTGAATCTCCAATGAATAATGATTTGCAACTGTGCTTGGCTTTCTTGAAAGCTGTTTTATATCTGTAGGAAGGGTTCCATATATATGTCCGGTTGCAGGGCCTCCATCAGTATAAAGATCACCTGTTCCCACACCTATAGCAGCAACATTTGCCACCTTATTAGGATCAATAGTATATGTTACTACTAAGCTTGCACTGCTTAAAGGTGTTTCACCTGTACCATCACCATCTTTATCTATACTTACAGTATACTTTGGGTTCGTAGCAGACCATCCAGCTTGATTTGCATTAGGAGCTGTCTGATTTCTACCGGCTGGATTAGTATATATATATGTATATGAACTGTTCCAGTCTACTAATTTGTCAGTAGTGATGGTTGGCAATTTGCTTATATCTGTACCTGCACTTATATAATCATTCAATACCGGTACAGGAATATCATAGTCAATACTTGTACTTGTATTCTTCACTCTCATATATGCATGGTCACCATCTGTATACATTACCCCTATATTAGGCTCCGCAGGAGGTACAACAGTTGATATATCTATAAATGCACTTGTATTTGCAGCCTTTACCTTATTGAATATATCTTTACCCTCATTATCCACATATTTTACATTTATAAGAGTGTAATAGTCAGGATTCTCATAGTAATTATATGTTACTGTTACTCCCTGGTTAGGAATCTGTCCGGTAATCTCATAACCACTAGCGGCATTGCCTACTTTGATACATCTATAATCTGTATCATCCTTTGCAGGTATTATATTAAGTATATCGCCTGAAGTTCCATCCTTAGCAGTTGTAAACTTTCCTGAAGTACTATTTGGTGTACCCCAGTCATATTTTATAGTGACCGGATTATCAGGATCAAGTATATATCTACTTGGAGTACTTGGTGCAGGTGATGCTATATGAACATATTTGCTATTTACCTTTATGCCAGCAGCATCAACTGATGTAAGTACTTGTTTATTTGAAACTGCCGGAATTGGTCTCTGATTCTGAGACTTTAACGTACCACGAGCAGGATGAGCTGCACTACCGGTATTATTCCATACTGTATCAACAACTTTTAATGAAAATTTATCATCACTGACTTTATACTTATACTCTATATTTACATCCTTATTTGTTGTCTTAAAGTTCAATACATATGGACTAGGAACGCTCAACGAAGTAGCTCCTGCTGTCAATGTTAATCCTGCTTGTTTAGCTACACTAGCCATACCATCACCTGAAACGGTTAAACCGCTTACTACATATCCCGGTATTTCTTTTGGTCTTTCATTAATATCCTTAAGTACAGGATATTGAACTGGAGTATTATTTGGTGAAGGGAAATATGTTGTACTAGGATCTGAAGTATCCTTTACATGAGTTTCACTTAATGTCATTGCTGAAGCAATATTTTCATCAGCAATAAGAGTAGCATAGTATGTTGTATTCTGATATCTTTTACTATCTAAATATGGTCTTGGAAAGTCGCCATTGCCTGCTGCTTTTCTAAACCCTCTTATCTTATATCCCTTTAAATCGAGACCACCCGTACCCCAAGTCTTTCCTCCAACTGTTCCTGTATATCCACTGCCGTCTGGTTGTGTTGGATATGCAGTTGCTCCATTTCCCCATGGCAGAAAAACACCATTTGTATCTGTCTGAAGACCTGCTGAATTAGTATTTATAAGGGCACCCAACGGACCACTCACTGTAATTTGATGTGTAATTTGATGTGGAGCAATACCAGGATCCAATGAAGGTGTATTGGTATCAAAATCGAATATTATAGTTGCATCTGCTGCATACGCCGGCATTGCCGGTGCCAGCATGGTAAATGCCATACTGGCAGACAATACAGCAGCTAATTTTGCTTTTATTGTCTTTCTTTTCATCTCTTCTCCTATGTCACTTAGTTCCAAATACCATTTGCATCTACGCTATAACCGTCCCGGAGTCTTCTCTCCTGCATACATAGAACCATATGGTCTGGCACTATTGTTCAAATAGTTCCACTTGAAAGCAGTGGCATCCCATGTATAAGTATCTTGTGGAGTATTGGTATTGAAGTAATACCACTTTCCATCAATATTCTGCCATCCTGTAAGCATTTCACCATTTTGGTTGAGGTAATACCATCTACCATCCTGCTTATCTAAATGCCATCCTGTATCTAGAATACCTGTATCATCATTCATGTAATACCATTTTATTTGTATTGGTATCTTTTACCCAGCCCTTTACCATCTGTCCAAGCTCAGGACCTTCTGTAGTATTCATATAATACCAGTTACCATTCTTTGAGTCGTATACCCAACCTGTTGCCATAGTTGAGCGAGCATCAAAGTAATACCAACGGTATATTTTGTTTCCGGCTTCATCATTGAAAACTATCATACCCCACATATCATTGATAGGTGTTCTCCGTTAAGATGAATGACCATCCACCTGTGACTGCTGTTTCTTTCCCAGTTACCATCCATACAAGTACGAATGATCTTGTGTTTACTGTTCTCATTGATAGCTGTACTCTGTGTTGACTTCTCTCCCGGTGTCAAAAGTTTTGCTTCCTCTACCTTGAAGAGTTACCACCACCACTGGCACCACCGGTTCTTCTATTTCTTTCACCTGCTCTACCTGTAGATGTATTTGAATACTTGTCGATAAGTCTTCTAAGTGCATCTATAGCCTGCTGAAGCTCTGCATAGTTTGCCTGTCTGAGATATGTAGTTCCATCAGGAGATACAAGATCTCTTGCCTGTCTAAGTGTCTCTAGTGCATGAGCTATAGCTTCATTGATTTTCAGCTACCTCCAGCCACCTTAAGATATGGGTCGCCTGTAAGAGCTTTTGCCTCTTCTATAGTATCCCCAGATCCTCTTGCCTTGCTGCTACTTCTTTTCTGTTATCAGTATAGAATGCATAGACTACTGTCTTCTTTGTTACAGGGCTTGTTGTATCATATGCTGAAAAGCTTATCTTCCTTTGCTTTGACCAGTTAACATGGTCATACTGGTACACCATAGATATCTTCAAATGGTGTTACAAGTCCATTTGCTACATCATTTTATGCATATGCTTACAGCTACATCATGTCTGTTGAATATTGCTAGTCCTCAACATTTCTTTTCTTTCTCTCTCTTGCTTAATTTCTTGTGAAAGTTTCACCCTGTATCATTTGAGCCTGATGAGTGGTCAGGCTACGTACTACAATATCTACCGGTTACCTTAAATGTCTTTGGTAAACAAGTACCTTATGAATGCTGCAGAGTTACCTGTGAGACTTTGCCAGTCCCGGCATTGCTACATCAGTTGTCATTGTGCACTTCTGTGGTGTGATATCTAAGCTGTCGCGTCATCAAATAGCGCTGATAGTCAAGCTGGTCTGTCACTCACGGTAACTGTGCCTCCATGTGCATTTGATGCCGTTGCTATTATGTATTATTTAAGTCTTCCATTTATATCTCTCAGTTCTATATCAGGTCCGTATGCTGCTGTATGTGCATCCGGATGATCCACACCTAAACGTGGTTTCACAGCTGCTTTCTCATTTTGTCTTTCGTCTCTCTTATTGAATACTACCTTATATTCTACTGTTTTCATTGTGCCGATAAGTGATCTGTCAGAGTGATTGTTGTCGGTTCATGTTAAGTCCATTGTCTGATCCGGTGGTAAACTCTCGCTTTCCTCTTCTTCTGTAGATCTGCATCATCTCCTGCCACCTTAGTTGTGTGTACAACCTTTAAACAATATTTGAATTTGAAAGAGTAAATGTATAGTCAGCCTGTGTTATACTTCATACACTCTTTTGTTTTACCAATATAGAAATTCTTGCCATTTTGCATTTATAGGATCGGCAGTTTTCTCTCCTGCTTTGCATCATCATATGTCATTCTGCCTTGACCTACATTACTATACTTCCTTCATAGTTTTCACCACGACATGTACTTAGATTGCGTCTGCGCCTTCCAGTTTTGATTCTGCAATTCCATCAGGTAACTTTGTGAGTGGTTGGAATAATGCTATCCTTGTCTTCTTACCATTCATTTAGTTTAAGTTGGTAACTGTTGAAGGTTTCTCTGGTCATCTTCATTGTATACAATTTTCATTTCATCCATTTGTCTGTCAGGTTATTAACGTTCTTCGTCATTATCAGTCATCTAGATATATTGGACTGATGCCTACATTAGTTGAAGGTGTAGATGCTTCTACCTGACTTGTTATAATCTTGTCGATAAATCTGTCCCTTATTCCTAACCTGGTGTACCCATCGGCTGTATATATAGTCTATAGATACATCCTGATTTTGGCATATATACTTACAAAAGTTCCTGTTGATATGTCATTACGTTTAATATGGTGTTGGGTTCCTCCACTATCTCTTGGTGATTTAGACCAAGTACGTAGCTTCGGCTATGTTTTCACC
>BNJS01001278.1_pt1 | contig 32652 bp, 26 predicted proteins | sample 8540461 | NCBI WGS metagenome assembly BNJS01 (sample SAMD00202454, study PRJDB9452) | human saliva metagenome | isolation source: human saliva | place: Japan
GCAAGAGCCGCTCTTTTTTATTATCATTCATAGTCTAATTATCTTATTTAATATTGGTTTTTGTATAAACTGGGCTCAGTAGAAAAAGGTGGGGAAATTTTCTTAATTAATATATTTTTCTTTCCTTTGTATCATGGAAGAAAAATATCTATATCAGTTAGCCGAATTCGTTTTACCCAGTGATTTATTACATTATTTCTCTATTATTAAGATAGAGTCTGATTCTTCATTGTTACGTATTTATCTTGATGAGAAGATGGAGAAAGAACTTTCCGATGATCTTCATTTTGAATCAAAAAGGCTTTTATGGCAGCTGTTGAGGTGACGGATTTTCCGATTCGTGACCATAAGGTTATTTTTGGTTCTTCGTCGACGTCGCTGGATAGATATTCGTACAGGTAAGAGTTTCTCTCTTCCCTTGCAGATTGATATTACAGCCTCCGGCACTCGTTATTCCAAAGAGTTCGGAGCTTTTTTAAAAGAAACGTATGGAGACATCCCCAGTGACCTGCCGTACGCTTGAGGAATTCTATCATATCAATGGACGTAGTTTTGAGAAACAATACAAGGAAACATTAAGTGGTTACAGGTCCTGGAATCAGTTGTCTCATGCTCAGAAGTGGCTTCTCTTTGAGGATAATATTGGTAAGAACATAGCAATAGACGAGACATCCTTGTCCAATGGTGAACTCTATACGATTATCACTAATAGGGATAAACACGGCAAGCAAGGATGTCTTGTAGCCATTGTTGCTGGAACTAAATCCTTGGATGTCTGCAAAGTATTGGATAAGATAGATGAGAAGAAACGGGAAGACGTAGAAGAGGTCACCTTGGACTTGTCCGATAGTATGCGTAAGATTGTAAGGCATTGTTTCCAAAGGCTAAACGAGTGATTGATCGCTTTCATATACAGAAACTTGCAAGTGATGCCGTACAACAGATGAGAATAGAGTATCGCTGGGCAGCTTTACAGCAAGCAAATGACGAGAAAGAGAATGCGAAGTTAGAAAAGATAGCGTATCAACCACTGACTTTTGAAAATGGAGATACACGTAGTGAACTGCTGGTAAGAAGTAGGTACCTGTTGTTCAAATCATCAGAGAAATGGACTGATGAACAGAAGCTAAGAGCCAAAATACTGTTCAGAGAATATCCTGACATTAAGAAGGCTTATGGTTTATCACATTCGCTAAGAATGATTTTTGCTAAGAATACTATCAAAGATGCAGCCAGACTATCATTGGCAAAATGGTATAATAACGTCGCAGAAGCTGGCTTTCATTCCTTTAATGTCATTGCTGCAACTTTCTACGAGCATTACGAAGACATACTTAACTTTTATATTAACAGATCTACAAACGCTGCTGCGGAATCCTTCAATGCAAAAATAAAACTATTTAGGGCTAACTTAAGAGGAGTTGTAGATAAAAGTTTCTTTCTTTTTAGGCTTGCTAAAATATATGCCTATCCCCACTAAATATCTACTGCCCCATAAACTGGGAAACTATAAGAGTAATCAAATAAATTGAAAAATATTGGGTCAGTCCTAAAACTCAGTTGCAAGCCTATACTATTAAGCACACAATTTCATAAGCCTATATAAAAAGAAAGGAATATCTGTAACTCCTCTGAACTGTGCCCTGAATGCCTTAACCTTAGCATTGAATGACTCGGTATTTGCATTCGTAGCTCTGTTCACAAAGAAATTGAGTATGGTTTGATAATGATTTTCAAACGTGTCAATCACTATGTAGAAATTGTCCACTCCCAGCTCATCAACCTTATTAAACCATTTTACTAACTTCAGCCTTGCAGCATCCTTGATGCTCTTGATGTTATAAATATCGGTAAGTTTCATAGCCAAATCATATGCCTTTTTCAGTGTCGGATAATGTTCAAAGATGATTTGTACCCTGCCTCTCTGTGCTTCAGTCCACTTGCTCTTGTGCTTGGTCAATATGAACTTTGCTCTGGCAAGCAACTGCTTGCGCGTGTCACCATTGCTGTATCTAAATGGTATATATTCCTTACCCTTACATTTAGCTTCTTTTATCTCCTCATTCTCTTTATCTCTTGCCATCCATCGATAAGCGATACGCATGTCATCTAGAGCATCATAATATAGTTTCTGCACATGAAATCTGTCATTGGTAATGAGTGCTTTGGGAAAAACGGCACGGGCTATGCGCATCATCGAAGATGACAAGTCGAGTGTTATCTCCTTGACAGTCTTCCGTTTAGAAAGGTTTATCTTCTTGAGAACCTGAATGACGTCCTCTGCCTTGGTCCCTTTAACCACAGCTACCAAAGTCCCTTTTCTACCCTTCCCGCCTTGTTGGTTAGAAAAGTATAAACCTCGCCACTGCTTAGACAGGTCTCATCAATACTTAGACTCTCACCTATGTTATCTTCAAACAATAGCCAGTCTTGAGCATGTTCCAACTGATCCCAGCTACGATAATCACTGAAATATTCCTTGTACTGTGTGGATAACAGCTTGCCAATTACGCCATAGTGAGCACCGATACTTGCGATGCTCTCTGCAGTGGACTCAATTCTATTCTTTTAAAAAAGAAACGAACTCGGGGGATAGTTTACTGCCCTCGGCCGTCAAGTCATCGTATGAATAAGTAAATATCTCTCCGTTGGAACTGTCACGCCACTTGCGACGGCGAACATGGAGGTAAACTGCTTTGCCACGAAGGGGGAAGTCCTGAATTACACGCTCGCTGGTAAAACCATAACTGCTTACAGTGCCTAACTTATGGTCTGACTTTTCCATAAAGTTACGCTCGTCAAGCCAAAAATCAAACTGGGAAACACTCTCTTGAATATCAACCACATCAAAGTAGTCGGCAAGTACATCTGGAAAGATGCAACGTAATAATTGGTGACTCTTCATAATGCAAAGGTAATAAATACTTATGAAATTATGCGCTTAATAGTATAGGTTTGCAACTGGGTTTTAGGACTGACCCTATATAAATTGATTTTTTATCGGACTTCTATCTGCTAAAGCGTTTCCTTAAAGTTTTCCTGCATCTCCAAGATAACTATCCTTAAAGCCAAGGAAGTAAAGAACTCCATCCAAACCAATAGTAGTAATATTTTGTTCAGCAGTTGCTTGTACACGTGGCTTAGCATGAAAAGCAATACCCAAACCTGCTTCAGCAAGCATTGGGAGATCATTAGCACCATCACCGACAGCAATGGTTTGAGCAAGATTAACCTTTCAACTTGAGCCAATAACTTTAATAGCTCAGCCTTACGTTTACCATCAACTATCTCACCCAAATAACGGCCTGTAAGTTTATTATTCTCATCTATCTCGAGTTCATTAGCATAAACATAATCAATACCATATTTACGCTGCAGATACTCTCCAAAATAAGTGAAACCACCACTTAAAATCGCAATCTTATACCCACACTGCTTCAATACTGTCATCAAGCGATCGACACCTTCTGTAATAGGCATTGTTTCAGCAATATCTTTCATAACGTTAGCATCAAGACCTTTCAACAAAGCAACACGTTCTGTAAAACTTTCCTTAAAGTCAATCTCACCACGCATAGCTCGCTCAGTTATCTCAGCAACCTGTTTACCAACACCCGCACACTTTGCCAATTCATCTATACATTCTGTTTGAATAAGCGTAGAATCCATATCAAAGCATATAAGACGACGCATACGTCTATACATATTATCTTTCTGCAAAGAGAAATCAATACCCTGCTCATGACTCATCTGCATAAGGTCAGCTTGCATCTGGCTATAATCTTTTGGATTACCACGCAGTGAGAATTCAATACACGCTCTCACATTCTGATTTCGTTTACGAATACTCTGTCGACCTGTCAAACGAAGAATTGAATCTATATTTATCCCCTGCTCAGTAATTACGCGAGTCGTTTCCTCAATATTACGTGCTGACAATGATCTTCCTATAATAGTAAGAATATATCTATTCTTACCTTGTCTACCAACCCAATCCTCATATTCATCATCAGGTACTGGAGCAAAACCAATATTCACACCAAGTTCTGTCGCTTTAAACAATAATTCTTTCATCACCTGCCCTGCACCTTTCTCATCAATACGAATAAGAATACCAAGCGACAAAGTAGAATGAATATCAGCCTGTCCAATATCTAAGACATGAGCATTATAACGTGCAAGAATAGACATGACAGCCGTTGTCAAACCTGGTCTATCTTGTCCAGTTATACGAATAAGTATTAGTTCTTCTTGTTTTACCTTAGATTCTTTCATAATAAGTTCTTTATAAATGCAAAAGTAATCATTTCTAACGAAGTAGGCAAATGTTGAGTATCATTTACTTTGTACTTATACTATCTATTTCTCTTGATAAAAAATATCTCAAGAAATATAAATAAAGTTATACACAAGGAGAGTACCATACTCAACTTTAAACCAAACACTATATATATAAAAAGAATGCACTTGAACTCAAAGAGTAAGTGCATTCTAAATCAGTCATAAAATATATAATCTAATACGCATACAACTTAGTTGTACCAAATCTCACCACCAAGCGTTTGATTAGCATCAGTGTGTTCTTTACTGTTTTGATTCTCGAAATCATAATCTTCGAAGAAATCATGTGTTTTGTTTTTCTTTCATGTTCATTGCCTCCTGTAAATTAGACTAATTGGTAAATATATTGTGTTATCCGCTAAATAACTGATACAAATATAAGTAAAATGAAAATAAAAAGCAAGTCATACAGTAAATAAAAAAATTGAAAATTAGATATTTTTACTGCATAATAAATATTTTTTGTAATATAATATGCATCTTTAATCACAAAAAGCAATTATACCCAAAATAAGAAAGACAATAACATAAAAAGGAAAAATTACTTAATGCCAAGTATAAGTTAGAATATACTTTGAAGTACATTCACATTTAAATTCAAGAATAACATTACGATTAAGATTAGTTACCAATCTTAATTGTGGGTCAACTTTGATATCTTTTAAAGCTAAATGCTCCGAAGAAAAGAGTTTATACATAGTTTCTTTAGCACACCAAGCAATAAGCTTTATCAGTAATATTAGTAAACTCTTCATCAACTCTAAGGAAACGCGATGATATGCGACTTACTCTATCAGAAATATATTCAATATCGATTCCCACTTCATATTCACGAGAAAGAATAACTGCAACATAGCCAAGAGTATGAGAGATACTAATATTATAATCCTTTATAAATGGTTTACCATCCTCATTATGTTCTAACAAAGGGTCATAGCCTAACATCTCAGTTAGAAGTCGACTCACGCCTTCTCCCTCAGCCTGTCGACCTCTATCAATCTCTAACAAGCCAATAGAAACTTTACCCTCAGCATCATTCGTTATTCGTACCACAGATAGTAACTTTCACTTTACTAATACGACGTTCTTCAATAGCTAAAACCTCAAACTTATAGTTCTTATATATTAGCATCTCATGCACTGCAGGGAAATCACCCTTAATCTCTAAGAGCAAACCTGCCAAAGAGTCTGCGTCTCCTTCAATTTCATCAAACTCGTCATCAGGAAGATTAAGAATCTTAGAAAAGTCTTTTAAAAGAGTTTTTCCCTCAAAGATATAGATATTAGAACCTAACTTTGTATAGTTACGCTCTTCTTCATCAAATTCATCATTAATCTCACCAACGATTTCTTCAAGAATATCTTCCAATGTTACAATACCACTTGTACCACCAAATTCATCAACTACAATAGCAATATGAACTTTATTCTCTTGGAAATCACGTAAGAGATCATCAATCTTCTTTGTTTCTGGAACAAAATAAGGAGGACGAATCAAGCTCTGCCATCTAAAATTAGTTGACTTAGAGAGATGTGGCAAGAGGTCTTTAATATAAAGTACACCACGAATATTATCTTGATTATCTTGATAAACAGGAATACGAGAATAATTATTATCGACAATGCACTTCAAAACATCTTCATAAGAACATCGAATATCCAAGTCAACAATATCTTGACGAGAAGTCATTACTTCCTTAGCAGTCTCATCACCAAAACGGATAATACCCTGAAGCATCCCCTGTTCGTCCTTAATATCATTCTTATCTGTCAATTCTAAAGCTTGTTCAAGGTCATCAACTGATAATTGACGGTTTTCTTTCTGCACTACCTTCTCTGCAAAAGCTCCACTCTTTAAAAGAATGGTTTCTATAGGCCAAAATAGTCTACGGAAGAAAACAATACCCTTCACACCACTCCTACAAAAAGCCAATGGGCTTCTTCTGCTATAAACCTTTGGAATAATCTCACCAAAGAGTAAAAGCAAAAAAGTCAACAGAATGGTTACACAAAGAAACTGCAACCACTCTTCCTTAAATGTAAACAGACTGGAAAAGATATAATTACACAGCATGATAATTGCCACATTGACAAGATTATTCGTAATAAGAATCGTTGCCAATGTACGCTCACTATCATCTCTTAGTTGTTGGATAAGTCTGTCTGAAGCATTCTTATCAGGGTCAAGAGACTCTATATCTGTTGGAGATAAACTAAAAAAAGCAATCTCTGATGCACTTGCAAATCCTGACAGAAATAGTAGAGATACAGCCAATAGAAGCGCAATAATAACACTAAAACCTATTGGATTAACACTTATATAAGAAGAAAAATCTACTAAAAAACTATCCATTAAAAAGGTAAATTAGATTCATCTGCAGCCTCAGTAGAGCTATCATCTACTTTCTCTCCAGACATACTTTCTGTTTTACGGGAAGCTGAAAGCCATTCAAGGTTGTCACCGTAAATCTCTGTTACATATCGACGCATACCCTTCTTATCATCATAAGAACGATAACGCACACGACCTTCAATATAAAGTTTATCACCTTTATGAATATACTTCTCAGCATACTTAGCCAAAGCCTTAAAAAGAACAATATTATGCCAATCAGTATGATCAGGTACTGTTGTACCATTTGGAAGCGTATATCCACGCTCCGTAGTAGCCAATGTAAAGGAGGCTACACATTGATCTGCATCATAATAATGTATCTCTGGCTCTCGACCAACATTGCCAATCAACATTACTTTATTCATAAAAGAGCAATAACAAAAAGGCACGTGAAATTACTTCCACATACCTAAATATCTAAACTTAAAATTCTTACCTTTTGCTGATGGGAACTGACTTCTATTGTCTACCCTATCCTTCAAATACTCAACAATGCGATTATAACAATCCCATCCAGACACAGCCTTACACTGTGCTACAAAATGAGTATCACGATATTCATGTTTACCAGAAGTAGGAATGAGAACAACACGCTTAAAATCAAGTTCGCCTTCATACCATCCTTCGCGCTCCTCATTAAGATGCATAATAGCAGGATTATCCTTACGTGCCATTCCATCAACTGCAGGACGAAGAGCTTTTTCTGCTTAAAATCCATCATAGTTGCAGCCTCTGTCTTTATCACAATAAAATAAACACGAGGACGTACTTTATAACGTTTTGGATAGAAAACATCGTTGGAAGCATAATTTCTAATATCATCTTCCAAATCAGGAGTGAGCTGAATGTCAGGAATAGAACTTAGAAAATCTAAAGCTTCCTCAACATTATGCACTAATACTTCACTATCGAAATATCGCAAATATAAATTCATAAAGAAATTGCTATGTATGTTTCTCTAAAAAGAGCGGCAAACGAGGCTCGAACTCGCGACCCCGACCTTGGCAAGGTCGTGCTCTACCAACTGAGCTATTGCCGCATTTCATATTGTAAGTAACTACTTACTTTAAAATTCTATGTGAAGAGGAGGAGACTCGAACTCCCACGAAACAATTTTCACTACCCCCTCAAAGTAGCGCGTCTACCAATTCCGCCACCTCTCCAGCATATATATAATATTCTGTTTTAAAAAGTGCCCAGAACAGGACTCGAACCTGCACGTCGTGAAACACACGCACCTGAAACGTGCGCGTCTACCAATTCCGCCACCTGGGCATAACTTAGAAGAAAACTTCTAAATAATTCAGAATATTAAAGAGCGGCAAACGAGGCTCGAACTCGCGACCCCGACCTTGGCAAGGTCGTGCTCTACCAACTGAGCTATTGCCGCATTTAACGTCTCTCTTTCTCTAAAGAGTTAGACAAAAAGTCGGGGTGACAGGATTCGAACCTGCGACCGCCTGGTCCCAAACCAGATGCGCTACCGAGCTGCGCTACACCCCGTTGCATATTCATTAGTGATTGACTCATTTCTGAATTGCGAGTGCAAAGGTACTACATATTTCCGACACCTCCAAACTTTTCTATGTTTTTTTTCAATAAAAATCAGCCCTTTTATGATAAAATCTGTACAAGAAAGACCTATAACAACCGCAAAGTTGTTGATAAACAAGCTACTATAAAAAAAGAAATAGCACAAAGAAAAATGAAGAAATACATTATTTTTTTGTACTACTACATATAATATCAACTCTCAATTATATAATAACAGATGTAGAAAAACTAATTATTATTTCTCATTTGACCACTAAAAACGACAAACATTATATATTAAGCTAACAAAAATAGCCTCTACGAATAACCTTACAAGCGTCTATTCTAAATTATTTTTCATGAAGAAAAAGAAATCATTTTCTTCATGAATATAATTCTTTTACTTCATAAAAAAAGAATATATCAGAAACAGTATCTAACACGCAAAAACTATCAAAAATCTTAGATAAAGAATATCTTATTAAACCTTTACATGCCTAACAAAGAATATTAACCCACTCTTTCTTGTTTCCTTCCAGAATAATTAACAACAACCCTCTCCCCCTCATCAACCATATATAAGGTGTAAAAACAAAAACGAAGGAATTACTCTATAAGAATAATCCCTTCGTTTCTTTACTATTATAAACCTTTTTATATAGGAAGATATACAACTTACTTAATAATACCCTGTGATCTGAAAATCTTAGTCAACGCCTGAACACCACGCTCAACCTGCTCCTCTGTATGAGTAGCCATCAATGCAAAGCGAACCAAAGTATCCTGTGGAGCACAAGCAGGAGGAATTACTGGGTTAATAAACACACCAGCCTCATACGCCAACTTGGTTACCACGAAAGTCTTTTCAATATCACGCACATAGAGAGGAATAATTGGACTCTCTGTATCACCAATCTCAAAGCCCTCTTCTCTGAAACGCTTCAAAGCATAGTTAGTTACCTTCCACAACTGCTCCAAACGTTCTGGCTCCTGCTCAAGAATATGAAGTGCCTCCAACGCTGCAGCTGTTGCTGCTGGCGCATTACTTGCTGAGAAGATATATGTACGGCAAGTATGACGGAGATAATTAATAGTATCCTTATCACCAGCAATGAAACCACCGATTGATGCCAAACTCTTTGAGAAAGTACCCATAATAAGGTCTACCTCGTCTGTCAAACCAAAGTGATCACAAACACCTCTACCCTGACGACCGAACACACCTAAACCATGTGCCTCATCAACCATTATTGAGCAATTATACTTATGCTTCAACTCAACAATTGCTGGCAAGTTTGCCAAGTCACCCTCCATAGAGAAGACACCATCAACAACAATCAGTTTAACAGCTTCTTGAGGAAGTCTCTGAAGAACACGCTCCAAATCCTCCATATCATTGTGCTTATAGCGAAGTTGAGTTGCAAAACTCAAACGACGCCCATCAACGATACTTGCGTGATCACGATCATCACAGATAACATAGTCACCACGTCCTACTACAACAGAGAGAACACCAGCATTTACAGAAAAACCTGTTGAAAAAACAAGCGCCTCATCCTTGCCTTCAAAAGCAGCAAGCTCTTTCTCCAACTGAACATGAAGATCGAGTGTACCATTCAAGAAACGACTTCCGGCACAACCTGAGCCATACTTTTCAAGAGCGAGCTGAGCAGCATTAATTACACGTGGATCATTTTGGCAAGCCTGTGTAGGCGTTAGAGCCAAACATAAGAATCTCGTTGCCATCAATATCTGTAACTTCTGTTCCTTGCTTACTTGTAATCTCACGGAAGTATGGATAAACACCAGCATCCATAAAACTTCTGTGGCTCGCGGTAGCTTTTTGTACTTGTCTTGTAACTGTCCCATTATATTTTTAATATGGTGTAGTCATTAAACTACTTAAATATTATTTTTCAGGCTGCAAAAGATACTAAATTAGAATGACAAAATGGTCTTTTTGATTAGAAAAGTGATTTTTTAAACATTTTTACTCTCATATATCCACGACATAACCGATAAATATGTAACTTTGTACAAATAAAAAAACCATGCGCTGATTATTTGGCACAATGAATAAGAAAAAAATTGTTTTTATCCTAAACCCTATATCGGGCACTGTAAGCAAGGCAGGTATTCCTGACCTCATTGAAGAACGACTCGATAAAGATAAGTTTGACTATCGCATTGCAGAAACACAACATGCTGGTCACGCAACAGAACTTGCACGGGAAGCCGTGGAAGAAGGAGTGGACGTTGTTGTTGCTGTGGGCGGAGATGGGACTGTTAACGAGATTGGAAGGTCACTTATCAATACAAAGTCTGCAATGGGCATACTCCCTTGTGGCTCTGGAAATGGACTTGCAAGACATCTAAACCTACCGATGAACCTAAAGAAATGCGTTGACATTTTAAACTACTATGATGTTAAACCGCTTGACTATGGTATCATCAACGACCACCCTTTCTTCTGTACTTGTGGAATGGGGTTTGATGCTTTCATTTCTATGAAATTTGCAGAGGCGGGGAAACGTGGACCTATCACTTATATGCAGAAAGTTCTTGAAGAAGGATTAAGCTATGAGCCAGAAACCTACGTCATAGAAGATGAGGATGGTACACATCGTTATAAAGCTTTCCTCGTATCAGCAGCCAATGCCTCACAATATGGTAACAATGCCTATATCGCTCCGCAAGCATCTATGAGTGATGGTTTGTTGGATATTATTATCATGGAACCATTTGACCTCATTGAAGCTCCACAGGTTGCCATTGAACTTTTCAACAAGACTTTGGATAATCACCTAAAGATAAAGACTTTCAGAGCCAAGCATATTCATATACACCGTAAGAAGGAGGGAGTTATCCATTACGATGGCGATCCTATCACATCTGATGCTGACGTAGACATCTCTGTTGTACCAAAGGGAATTAACATTATTGTAAATCCTAAGGGAGGAAAAGATTGCAGACAACCAAACATGTTGCAAACTGCCTTTTCTGAAATATTCTACAACATTGACTTGATGAGACAAGACCTTACCAAACAAAGTAGAAAGGTGCAGGCTATCAATAAAAACCTGCTTCGCAAACTGAATATATAAAACTCTAAGCCAGTAAAATGGGCTTTACATTTAAGCAATTTCATATCACAGATGACCACACAGCCATGAAGGTTGGGACGGATGGTGTATTGCTTGGCGCTTGGGCAAAAGGTGGCTTAAGAATTCTTGACATAGGAACAGGTACAGGACTTATTGCCCTTATGATGGCACAGCGTTACCCAACAGCACAGATTGATGCTATTGAGATTGACAAGGGCGCGCTTGAAGATGCACGTTTTAATGTTTCAAAGTCTCCGTTTAACGATAGAATAAATATTCTCAATAGTTCCCTACAAGATTATGCCCCATGCAGTGCAATCCAAGAAGAAGGGATTTACGATGCAATTGTATGTAACCCACCTTACTTTATTAATTCATTAAAAAATCCTTTACAACAAAGAACAACTGCAAGACATACTGATTCTCTCTCACCAAGAGCTTATCTATCATTCTAAAAGACTCCTTAAACCCAACGGGACGCTATCTATTATCGTCCCTTCAGAGAACAAAGATATACTTGAAGAAGAAGCTATATTTAACGGATTATCAATACTAAAGATAACTAACATTAAAACAAAATCTTCAAAGCCAGCTAAACGCTGCTTAATAGAGTTTGGGAAGGATACTACCACAGTATGTAAGATAGAAGAACAAGTACTAAACAACGATATAGGAGCACGCACAATGTGGTATCAAAATCTTACACAAGCGTTCTATATTAAGTAAGATGACGACAAAGTACAAGGCAAGAACTAACTTTCAGTTAAGAAACGTATTTTGAAACCATTGCTATCCGAAAACACATTAACAGACAAGCAAGAAATTAAGGGGTTATTGAAGCTTATTACATTTACAATAGTAAGATTACTCACCAGCTTTTATAGAAACAAAGAGGCTCAGCACACATAGTGCGGAGGCTTAACACCAATGGTGCGAAGCATCAACACCAAATGTGCGGAGTACAAACACCCTACTATTTGTCACCTGTTTCTTACGCACATAACCCCACCTTTTTACAAGATAGCTAATTAAAGCACAATTATTCTTTTAGTCTTTCGGTTTTATTTTGTACCTTTGCAAGCTAAAAGTAGGTATAAAAGAACTTTATGAAACAAAATAGCTCTATACAAATGATTACTGATTACGAGGGTGACATGCCAAACTTGGACGTACAAGTTGATGGCGAAATCCCTATTTTCGTAACCCGTAACCTCGTTATGTTCCCAGGAATTCTCTCTCCTATCCTCGTTGGAAGAAAGCCAACGCTGGCTCTTGTAAAGCACTTGGAGGAGAACCCGAACACTATAATAGCGATTGTAAGTCAGAAAGACAGCAACATTAATGACCCACAGATAGATGACGTCTATACGACAGGTATCTATGCACGTTTCGTTCGTGCCTTTGATATGCCTGGTAATTACGAGGGTAACAACCGCACAGTCATCTTGCAGGGACTTGGCAAGTGTAAGATAAAGGAAATCACAGCCGTAGAACCCTACATGAAGGGATACACCGTTGCATTACCAGAAGAAGCAGAACCAAAGAGAGACAAGGAATTCTCTACGGCTGTTGAGGACATGAAGATGGTCACTAAGGAGTATATCCATGGTAGCGATGACATCCCAGATGACACACAGTTTGCACTCGACAACATCAACAATCCTGTTGTCGCAGTGAATTATGTCTGTTCAACCATGCCATTCCCTGTAACAGATAAGATTCAAATGTTAGAAGAAAATTCTATCAAGGATCGTCTGTTTACATTGATGAAGGTGCTGAATCGAGAAATTCAGTTCCAGCATCTCCGTCAGGATATACGTTCAAAAACACGTGAGGACCTTGACGAACAGCAGCGTGAATACTTCCTACATCAGCAGATTAAGAACATTAAGGAAGAATTGGGTGATGGCGATTCTGCACCTGACAAGAAAGAATTACTTGAAAAGGCTAAGAACAAGAAGTGGTCAGAAGATATTGCTAAGATATTCCAAAGGAATTAGACAAACTTGATACCTTAAACCCACAAAGTCCTGATTATAGCGTGCAGGTGAATTATCTGCAAACAATGGTCAGCCTACCATGGAATGAATATACCAAAGACGACCTTGACTTGAAACGTGCAAAGCGTATTCTTGATAAGGATCACTATGGTATGGAGAAGGTGAAGGAACGTATTCTTGAATATATTGCTGTGCTTCAGTTGCGTGGTAATTTGAAGTCACCTATCCTTTGCCTTTATGGTCCTCCGGGTGTTGGTAAGACCAGTTTGGGCAAGAGTATTGCTGAAGCTATGAAGCGTAAGTATGTACGTGTCTCTCTCGGTGGTCTCCACGACGAATCAGAAATCAGAGGACATCGTAAGACTTACATTGGTGCTATGCCTGGACGTATCATCAAGAATATCCAAAAGGCAGGTTCATCAAATCCTGTATTCATTCTTGACGAGATTGACAAAGTTACTCAGAACACTGTTAATGGCGACCCTTCATCAGCCTTGTTGGAGGTTCTCGACCCTGAGCAGAACAACGCTTTCCATGATAATTATCTGGATATGGACTATGACTTGTCAAAGGTATTGTTCATAGCTACGGCAAACGACCTCAATACTATTCCACGTCCACTACTCGACCGTATGGAACTTATTGAGGTTTCAGGTTATATTACGGAAGAAAAGGTTGAGATAGCAAAACGCCACCTCGTACCAAAAGAACTCGAAAACACAGGTTTAGACCAGTTAGAAGAGAAACCAAAGTTTGCCAAGGCAACGTTGGAGAAGATTATTGAAAGCTATACACGTGAAAGTGGTGTGCGTCAACTTGAGAAGCAAATCAACAAGGCTATGCGCAAGTTGGCTTTCAAGCAGGCTATGGATAAGCAACTTCCTTATACGAAGATTACTCCAGATAAGTTAGAGGACTTATTAGGTAAGCCACCTTTCACACGTGATATCTACCAGGGCAACAAATATGCTGGTGTGGTAACAGGTCTTGCATGGACCAGTGTTGGCGGTGAGATTCTCTTTATTGAAACCTCACTTTCTAAGGGTAAAGCGGGTAAGTTAACCCTGACCGGTAACCTTGGTGACGTCATGAAGGAGTCTGCTGTCATTGCATTGGAGTATGTCAAGGCACATATCAACGCATTGAACGTAGACTATCGCATCTTTGAACAGTGGAATATCCATATCCACGTACCAGAAGGAGCAACTCCCAAAGGATGGTCCTTCAGCTGGTATAACGATTGCAACAAGTATTGCTTCAGCACTCACACAGCGTAAGGTACGTAAGAACACTGCTATGACGGGTGAAATAACCCTACGCGGTAAGGTTCTTCCTGTGGGTGGTATCAAGGAGAAGATACTTGCTGCGAAACGTGCAGGAATTACTGATATCGTAATGTGTTCAGAGAATAAGAAGGATGTTGAGGAGATTCCTGAGGTTTATCGTAAGGGTCTTCAATTCCACTTCGTTGAGAACATTCAGCAGGTATGGGACTTTGCTTTGACCGATGAAAAGGTAGAACACCCTGTAGACTTTACGATTGTTGAAGAAAAGAAGGAGGAAACAAAATAATGACATTTGAGCTTCAGCATACAGATAATGCCAGTGATGCCCGCACAGGTATCATCACAACCGACCACGGACAGATAAAGACTCCTATCTTTATGCCTGTTGGTACCGTCGGTTCTGTTAAGGGTGTACACTTTGAGGAGTTGCGTAAACAGGTCAAGGCACAGATAATCTTGGGTAATACCTATCACCTTTACCTGCGTCCGGGACTTGATATCATCAAGACTGCAGGTGGTCTGCATGGTTTCAATGGTTGGGATCGTCCAATCCTGACAGACTCTGGTGGCTTCCAAGTTTTCTCATTGACAGGTATTCGTAAACTGTCAGAAGAGGGCTGTGAGTTCAGAAGTCACATCGATGGTTCTAAGCATATCTTCACACCAGAGAATGTGATGGACACGGAGAGAATCATTGGTGCCGATATCATGATGGCTTTCGACGAGTGTCCTCCAGGACAGAGCGATTACCAATATGCCAAAAAGAGTTTGGAAATGACACAGCGTTGGCTTGACCGTTGTATCAAACGATTCAACGAGACGGAGCCGCTCTACGGTCATAACCAAAGTCTCTTCCCCTATCGTTCAAGGCTGTACTTACAAGGACTTGCGCCGTGAAGCAGCAAAGTTTGTGGCTGATAAGGGTGCAGATGGTAATGCCATTGGTGGCTTGGCAGTTGGTGAACCAACAGAGGTGATGTATGAAATGATCGAGGTTGTCAATGAGATTCTTCCAAAAGATAAACCTCGTTACCTAATGGGAGTTGGTACACCACAGAACATTCTTGAAGCTATTGAGCGCGGCGTGGATATGTTCGACTGCGTTATGCCTACCCGCAACGGTCGTAATGCAATGCTCTTTACCTACAATGGTACGATGAATATGAAGAATAAGAAGTGGGAAAATGATTTCTCACCGATTGACCCAGATGGCTGTGACATTGATGTTATCACAAGTAAAGCCTATCTCCATCATCTCTTCAAAGCAGGAGAATTGCTTGCAATGCAGATTGCCAGCATCCATAACCTTGCGTTCTATCTCCGTCTCGTAACGGATGCACGTACACATATTGAGCAGGGTGACTTCGTACAGTGGAAAGCTTCTGTCATTGAACAGTTAGGAAGAAGAATTTAAGAAGAAACCAAATGAGTAAGGTTAAAGAGATTGTTGATAAAGTTAAGAAACTGATTAACCATTTCGGGCAACGTGTTCTTACACGCTTTCCCGTCTTGAAGAAGGTAGGACATCTACTTCAGATGCTCTCCCCTTCGCGTTATATCGGTATTCTGGACTGGTATATCATTAAGAAATTCATAGGTACATACATCTATGCTATCTTATTGATTATCTCCATTGCTATTGTGTTCGACTTCAACGAGAACCTCTCTAAGTTCACGCAATATCATGCCCCATGGCGAGCAATCATCTTTGATTACTACGCCAACTTCGTCCCTTACTATTCCAATCTCTTCTCACCACTATTCGTATTCATTGCAGTAATCTTCTTTCTTCCAAACTGGCGGGTAATTCTGAGATTATATCAATGATGGCAGCAGGCGTGCTATCAGACGACTGATGCGCCCTTACATGATATCATGTGTGCTCATCGCGAGGCTTAACATTCTATCTTAACAGTTTTGTGATACCTCATGGGACTGTTATTCGCCAAAACTTTGAGACACTCTATCGTAATTCTAAAAAGAACACATCGGCAGAGGACGTACAACTGTTTGTTGCAAAGAATACTACCGCTTATATTCAACATTACGACGACCAGTATAAACGGGGCTATGGATTCTCACTTGTAAAGACTAAAAACAAGAAGATTGTCAGCCACATGACTGCAATGGAGATTCAGTATGATACCGTTGCTGACACAAAGTATCATTGGAAGGTAAGTAATTGGAAGATACGTACACTCAAAGGATTAAAGGAGCATATCCAAAGTGGAGCCTCAAAGGACACCGTGCTACTCATGGAACCAACTGATCTTGTCTACTCTAAAGGTCAACAGGAGACCTTTACCTCTCCAGAACTACTAAACTACATCTCCAAGCAGACCAGCCGTGGCTCTGGTAATGTGGTACAGTATGAAGTTGAGTTCACAAACGAATAGCGATGTCGTTCTCATCTTTTATCCTCACCATTATCGGTCTCTCCCTCTCTCACGTAAGAGGAAAGGTGGAATGGGACTCTATCTTGGAATCGGTTTGGCATTGAGTTTCGGCTATATCATGCTCCAGACCGTTTCAGCAACCTTTGCTATTCAGGATGACACACCGCCAATGTTGGCAGCGTGGATACCAAATATTATCTTTGCTATCATCGCCTACTTCTGCTATAGACATGCACCAAGTTAATAAGGCGAATAAAACAAAAGTAAAAACTACCCTCATTAAAGAAGGGCAAAACAGTAAAATATGTATTTTGAAGATTTAGATTTAAACGATAACGTACTTGACGCACTATATGACATGCGTTTTGATGAATGTACTCCAGTTCAGGAGAAGTGCATTCCCGAAATATTAAAAGGACACGATGTATTGGGCGTTGCCCAGACTGGAACAGGTAAAACAGCGGCTTACCTCCTTCCAGTTCTCTCTAAACTGGCTGATGGTGGCTACCCTGAGTCAGCAATTAATTGTGTCATCATGTCGCCTACACGCGAGTTAGCACAGCAGATTGACCAAGGTATGCAGGGCTTTGCCTACTATCTTGATGGTGTATCTTGTGTTGCCGTCTATGGCGGTAATGATGGTAATAGATATGACCAAGAGTTGAAGAGTCTCGCATTGGGAGCAGATGTTGTAATTGCTACTCCAGGGCGCTTCATCTCTCATATTTCTCTCGGTAACGTAGACTTATCTAAGGTGAGTTTCTTCATCCTTGACGAAGCTGACCGCATGCTCGACATGGGTTTTGCTGATGACATTATGACTATTGCAAAGAAATTGCCTGCAACATGTCAGACAATTATGTTCTCAGCTACGATGCCTGCAAAGATTGAAGAACTTGCGAGGACATTGCTAAAGAATCCTGTTGAAATTAAACTCGCTGTAAGTAAACCTGCTGAGAAGATTCAACAGACAGCATACGTATGCTATGAGACGCAGAAGATGGGTATCATTAAGGATATCTTCAAGGCTGGAGATCTCAAGCGTGTCATTATCTTCTCAGGTTCAAAACAGAAGGTAAAGCAGATTGCAGGATCACTTAATCGCATGCACATCAACTGTGGTGAGATGCATTCCGACCTTGATCAGGAACAGCGTAATGACGTTATGTTCAAGTTCAAGAGTGGCCAAATTGACGTATTGGTTGCAACTGATATCGTTTCACGCGGTATTGATATCGACGATATTGCAATGGTCATCAACTATGATGTACCTCATGATGCTGAAGATTACGTACACCGTATCGGTCGTACAGCACGCGCTGACCGTGACGGAAAGGCGATTACCTTCGTAAATGAAGATGATATCTATTTCTTCCAACAGATTGAATCATTCTTAGAGAAGGAAATTGAGAAGGCGCAACTACCTGCAGAACTTGGCGAAGGTCCTGAATACAAGAGCAACGGAAAGCCTAAGAAGGGTGGCAATAGTGCAAAGAGCCGTCGCCGTAAGGATCGTGACCATCAGAGTCATAAGGACAAGAAGCAGGGAAACAACAAGCAGCGCAACAGACGTCCTGCACCGCAGACTCAGAACAACACTGACGAGAACAACGCGAACCAACAGGAGCGTAAGGCTGGAAACAAACAGAACCATAGACCTCAAAAGCAGCAAGATAACAATCCTGCAGCAACTGAGGGTAAACCAGTAAACAAGAAGAATAATCGTCAGAATAAGGGTAAGCAGCAGGAGCGTCAGCCAAAAGCTGAGAACGAGAAGCGCAATGACAGAAAACCTGCTAACAATAAAGGTAATGCTGAGAACACTACCAATCAGCAGAACAAGAAGCCTAACAATAAGCGCAAGAAGCGTAACAACCGCCAACGTACACCAGAAGATAAGTCTGTAAGAAGAAGTACAAAATATGATATTCGCGAGGAGTTGCCATCAACATCCAACAAAGAATCAGGCTTGAAAGCTCTTATTAAAAAACCTCTGAAGTGGCTTCGTGGACTTGGTAAGAAGTAAAGCGAGTTCGTTTACACATTATTGTATAATGCCCATAATCCCAAACAAGGATTATGGGCATTGTTATATCGCTATCAAACCTTTATAGTATTATACGCATAAAACATAGTTTTTACTCATATCAGTTTATTAAACCTAAACAGATTGTATGCTATTATCGAATAGCGTGTTTGTTTTTGCAACAAAGACGTTGCACACTATTTCGAGTTACATAACCTGCCAAGAACTCTATTTATCTACGAAATTAATAAAAGAAGAAGTCTTCAAACGCTCAAAAAGGAATACCCTTCTTCATTACTAAGCCTTATTAATCAATATATCAGGAGCCCCATGCGACAGATTATGTGGCTAAAGAAAATAGTAATACTCCTCCGCACCATTGGTGCTTACCCTCCGCACAACATGTGCGGAGTGTTCGCACATAATGTGCTAAACATTAAAATGTATGGAGAAGATTTGTAAAAATGAAAAAAGCAACCTCACTTAAAATATTTAATAAGTCAAACAGACTTATCCGACTTGTAATATAGTAATTATACGTTAAGATAAGAAACTATAGCAAAGAGGCTTTTGTCAAGATTAATTTTCCTGTCACTACTGTCATCATCTATGTATAGGTAACTATTTAGTTTACAAACACTTGTACGAAATGTTAAAAGTGACAGCAACATGAATTATAAAAATAGTGTAATAAGATAAGATCTTTACGTATATGTAACACCAATAATACGTTCTTCATGCTACAAAAGGAAAACAGGTAATCTACTAAAGTAGATAGAGAGTAGTTAATGACTTATTTACACCATAATCAAATATTTTGCAACAAAAAGATAGTTATCCAAGCAAAAATCGCTATCTTTGCAACATAAACAAACGTAATTATAAAAACAAAACATTTCAGGGTAAATAATAAAAACAACTATTTATGAAAGCAACAGAAGTCGTAGAGAGATTAAAACAGCGTTTTCCAAATGAGCCAGAGTATATTCAGGCTGTTTCGCAGGTATTAGACACTATTGAAGATGAGTACAACCGACACCCAGGTTTCGATCAGGCTAATCTCATTGAGCGACTCTGTGTACCAGACAGAATCATAAAGTTCCGTGTAAACTGGGTTGATGACAAGGGAAATGTACAAACCAATATGGGTTTCCGCGTACAGCATAACAATACTATTGGTCCTTATAAGGGGGGACTCCGCTTTCATGCATCAGTAAACGAGTCTATCTTGAAGTTCCTTGCTTTTGAGCAGACATTCAAAAACTCACTGACAACACTCCCAATGGGTGGTGCTAAGGGTGGTTCAGACTTCTCTCCTCGAGGTAAATCAAATGCCGAGGTAATGCGTTTCTGTCAGGCTTTCATGAGAGAATTGTGGAATTATATTGGGCCTGATTGTGACGTTCCTGCAGGTGACATCGGTGTTGGTGGACGTGAAGTTGGCTATATGTTTGGACAATACAAGAAACTGACAAACCAGTTTGTAGGAATCCTTACAGGTAAAGGTCAGGAGTTCGGTGGTTCGCTCATCCGTCCAGAAGCAACGGGATATGGTAATGTATTCTTCTTGCAGAACATGCTTAAGACTCGTAACATTGACCTCAAAGGTAAGACGGTCCTCGTCTCTGGTTCGGGTAATGTAGCACAGTACACAATAGAAAAGTTGCTTGAATTAGGTGCTAAGCCGCTTACTTGTTCCGATTCTGATGGTTATATCTACGACCCAGATGGTATAGACGAGGAGAAACTTGCCTATATCATGGAACTCAAGAATATTGAGCGTGGGCGTATTCGTGAGTATGCTGAGAAGTATAACGTGAAGTATGTACCAGGAGGAAGACCTTGGTCTGAGAAGGCTGACATCGCAACTCCATGTGCCACACAGAACGAAATAAACGGAGAAGCAGCTGCTGAACTCGTAAAGAATGGTGTCATTGCCGTGACAGAAGGTGCTAATATGCCTTCTACTCCTGAGGCTGTAAAGATATTCCAAGATGCAAAAGTACTCTATTGTCCTGGTAAAGCAAGCAATGCCGGTGGTGTAGCTGTATCAGGACTTGAGATGAGTCAAAACTCTGGACGCTTGAAGTGGAGCCGTGAAGAGGTTGATGAGAAACTCCATCAGATCATGGATGATATCCATGCAAACTGCGTGAAGTATGGTACTGAAGCAGATGGATACATCAATTATGTAAAGGGTGCTAACGTTGCAGGCTTCATCAAGGTGGCAAAAGCAATGATGGCGCAAGGTATTATTTAACCCTACCCTACTTATTATTATCTGAAAATAAAAGACAGGAGCACACAGCTTAAACCATTATAAAGGGTTTAGTTTGTGTGCTCCTGATATTCTTGCAATAATATACATTAATAAAGCTACGTATCTGAAAAACAAAGCCTATTATCAAACGATTTTTATATCTACGCTAAAATACACTCTTCTACATCTCAAATTAACCCACAAAAGAGACTTTGAAAGACACGAAAACATAACAAAACAAGTTCGTTTATTTCCGTATAATTTAGTACTTTTGCAGCTGAATTAAAAATAAAGTTATGAAACTTTCAACAATATTACTATCCATCATGTTAGGACTCAGTTCTTCAACTATGGCACAACAGAAAGATATTACCATCAAACTTATCGAAACAACTGATGTGCATGGTTCTTTCTTTCCATACGATTTTATCACTCGAAAGCCTAAAAGTGGTTCTATGGCAAGAGTCTACACACTCGTGGAAGAGCTTCGAAAGAAGAATGGAAAAGACAATATCTATCTGATGGATAATGGCGATATCCTACAAGGTCAGCCTATCTCTTACTATTATAATTACGTCGCACCAGAGAAGACTAACATCGCTGCAAGCGTACTTAACTATATGGGATATGACGTAGCAACGGTTGGAAACCACGATATTGAGACAGGACACGAAGTATATGACAAGTGGTTTAAGGAACTTAACTTCCCTATTCTTGGTGCAAACATTATCGACACAAAGACCAATAAACCTTATATTCTACCTTATTATACTATCAAGAAAAAGAATGGTATAAAGGTATGTGTCATAGGTATGTTGACTCCAGCTATACCTAACTGGTTGAAAGAGAGCATTTGGAGCGGTCTGCGCTTTGAGGAAATGGTTTCTTGCGCCAAAAGAACAATGGCTGAAGTGAAGGCTAAAGAGAATCCAGATGTTATCATTGGTTTGTTCCATTCTGGTTGGGATGGCGGCATAAAGACTGTAGACTATGACGAAGATGCATCTAAAAAAGTAGCACAGGAAGTACCGGGTTTTGATGTTGTTTTCTTCGGTCATGACCACACTCCACATAGCTCTATCGAAAAGAATAGTATAGGTAAAGACGTCATTTGTCTGGACCCAGCTAACAATGCACAACGGGTAGCGATAGCAACATTGACTCTTAGACCTAAGACTATCAAAGGGAAACGTCAATATACTGTAACGAAAGCAACTGGTGAATTGGTTGACGTAAAGGAACTCAAAGCTGACGATGCTTTCATTCAGCACTTCCAACCAGAGATTGATGCCGTAAAAGCATGGAGCGATCAGGTAATTGGAAGATTTGAAAATACTATCTATACGAAAGATAGTTACTTTGGCAACTCTGCTTTCAACGACCTTATCCTCAATTTGGAGTTGGAGATTACTAAGGCAGATATTGCTTTCAATGCACCTTTATTATTCAACGCATCTATCAAGGCTGGTCCTATCACAGTTGCTGATATGTTCAATCTTTATAAGTATGAGAACAACCTCTGCACCATGCGTTTGACAGGTAAAGAGATTCGTAAGCATCTTGAAATGAGTTATGACCTATGGTGTAACACAATGAAAAGCCCTGAAGATCATCTACTTTTGCTCTCAAATACACAGAATGATGCACAACGTCTTGGCTTCAAGAACTTCTCATTCAACTTTGATTCAGCAGCTGGTATAGATTATGAAGTAGACGTTACGAAACCTGACGGACAGAAGGTACGTATCCTTCGCATGAGTAATGGAGAACCATTTGATGAGAATAAGTGGTATACAGTAGCAGTTAATAGCTATCGTGCTAATGGTGGTGGCGAGTTATTAACCAAGGGTGCTGGTATTCCACGTGACTCTTTGAAGAGTCGAATCATTTGGGAAAGTCCAAAAGACCAACGCCATTATTTAATGGAAGAGATAAGAAAGCAGGTGTCTTGAATCCACAGCCAAACAACAACTGGAAATTCGTTCCTGAAGCATGGACTATCCCTGCAGCTGCACGTGACCGTAAACTTCTTTTTGGTGAATAAGTAAAGATAACTTGGACAAAACAAGCGTAATACAAGATTAGAGTTCAAGATTAAGAGAATCAGGCAAAGTATTAATACTTAAACCAATGAAGAAATACTGGTTTGTTTTCTGTAAGACAGATATCATGCTTGAGAAAGTTGGTGAGCATTATACCATTCCACTTTCTGAAGAAGCTCCAGTAACACTACATCCTTGGACACATGTCTTGAATGTCACACCGATGGAGGATGGTACAGAGGTGAAGGCTGTCATGATTGATCAACCTATAACTGACAAACCACAATATGAGATGTGTGGCTTACGTCCTTCTTTCTATAAGCTTTCCAAGGAACTATACCTCAAGGCTGGTAAGTGTCATGAACTACTTTACTGGGATAATAACACCAAGTTTTGTGGCATTTGTGGAGCCCCAATGAAGATGCACACCGATATATCAAAGCGTTGTACGAACTGTGGTAAAGAAGTATGGCCACAGTTAGCAATAGCAGTCATCGTCCTTGTACACCGAGATGACGAAGTTCTCCTTGTACATGCTCGCAACTTCAAGACCGATTTCTATGGACTTGTAGCAGGCTTTGTTGAAACAGGTGAGACACTCGAAGAAGCTGTACACCGTGAAGTGGAAGAAGAAACTGGTATAAAAATAAAGAACATTCGCTACTTTGGTTCACAACCTTGGCCCTATCCTTGCGGTCTAATGATAGGTTTCAATGCAGACTACGATAGTGGAAGTATACAACTTCAGCGTAACGAACTTTCAAAAGGAGCTTGGTTTACAAAAGATAACCTGCCAACCATTCCTGAGCCTTTATCAATAGCACGAATGATTCTTGACGATTGGATAAATAAAACATCAATATAAACTAAAGAGTATTTAAACCTTAAAACAATGATGACTTTCTTAGAAAAAGCCCTCGGATTTGATCCCAAATCAATGAAGCTCCGCACTGAAATTAGTGCTGGAGCAACAACATTCTTAACAATGAGCTATATCTTAGCTGTCAACCCTGGTATTCTTGCAGATACAGGTATGGACAAGGGTGCGCTCTTCACCGGTACAGCACTTGCATCTGCTATTGCCACATTACTGTTGGCATTTATGGCAAAACTTCCTTTTGCACAAGCTCCATCTATGGGTCTTAACGCCTTCTTTGCTTATACCCTTTGCGTATCCTTAGGTTACACATGGCAGCAGGCACTTGCAATTATGCTAATTGAGGGTATTCTTTTTATCGTAATCACATTCTTCAATGTGAGAGAGATGATTCTTGCCGCTATCCCAACGAATCTACGCTATGCCATATCAGCAGGTATCGGTATGTTCATTGCCTTTATCGGTCTAAAGAATGCTAATATTATCGTTGACAACCAAGCCACTCTCGTTGGTCTTGGAGCCTTCACTCCTACCTGCATTCTTGGTATTATTGCTATTTTGATCAGTGGTGCACTCATGGCAAGAAACGTTAAAGGCTCTCTATTCTGGGGTATTATCATCACAACACTCATTGGTATTCCAATGGGAGTAACAGTATTTCCCAGACAACTGGATACCAGTATCTGCCCCACAAGATATCAGTCCTATCTTCTGTAAGTTTGATTTCTCATCCTTGATAAACCTCAAAACTGTATTGGTAGTCTTCTCACTTCTCTTGATTAACATCTTTGACACTATTGGTACACTGATGGGCTTAGCTGACAAGACAGGTATCGTTAAGCCAAATGGCGACATTCCTCACGTTAAAGAAGCTATGATGAGTGATGCTATTGGTACAACTTGTGGTGCTATGTTGGGTAGCTCAACACTGACAACATACGTTGAGAGTGCCAGTGGTATTGCAGAAGGTGGCCGCTCTGGTGTAACAGCATTTACAGTAGGTTTCTTCTTCATCATCGCCCTCTTCCTCTCTCCTATCTTCCTGCTCATCCCAAGTGCAGCAACAAGTGGAGCTTTGGTTATGGTAGGCGTACTAATGATTGACTCAGTAAAGAAAATCGACCTTCAGGATATCACAGAATCATTCCCAGCCTTCATCACTATGATTACAATGGTACTTTGCTACTCTATTGCTGATGGCATCTGTTTGGGAATCCTTGCTTATGTATTCATGAAGACTTTCACACGTCAGTGGAAAGATTTAAACTGGACACTGATAGTACTGGCAGTACTCTTTGTCTTGAACTTTATTAAGAGCTAAAATATATTATTTAATAAACAACTCCCTGTGAGACATAAAGTTACTCATAGGGAGTTTTTATTTAACTCACCATAAAATATCAACTCTAAAAAGAACATTTCTTCGTCATAAAAAGAAAAAAGAAGAAAAAAACTTGATAAAGTTTGCACAGTTGAAATAAAATAACTACTTTTGCAACCGCTTACAAAAAGTAAGGGCGTTTAGCTCAGCTGGTTTAGAGCATCTGCCTTACAAGCAGAGGGTCGGCGGTTCGAATCCGTCAACGCCCACTACCTTGGGTAGTTTCCAGAGTGGCCAAATGGGGCAGACTGTAAATCTGCTGCTTCTAGCTTCGGTGGTTCGAATCCATCACTACCCACAAAAGAGTTGTAATCATCTGATTACAACTCTTTTGCTTTTATATTCACGACCATTTAATAGGTTCTTCCGGCTCAGTAGAAAAAAAGGTGGGAAATTTTCTTAATTAATATATTTTTCTTTCCTTTGTATCATGGAAGAAAAATATCTATATCAGTTAGCCGAATTCGTTTTACCCAGTGATTTATTACATTATTTCTCTATTATTAAGATAGAGTCTGATTCTTCATTGTTACGTATTTATCTTGATGAGAAGATGGAGAAAAGAACTTTCCGATGATCTTCATTTTTGAATCAAAAAGGCTTTATGGCAGCTGTTGAGGTGACGGATTTTCCGATTCGTGACCATAAGGTTATTTTGGTTCTTCGTCGACGTTGCTGGATAGATATTCGTACAGGTAAGAGTTTCTCTCTTCCCTTGCAGATTGATATTACAGCCTCCGGCACTCGTTATTCCAAAGAGTTCGGGTTTTTTAAAAAGAAACGTATGGAGACATCCCCAGTGACCTGCCGTACGCTTGAGGAATTCTATCATATCAATGGACGTAGTTTTGAGAAACAATACAAGGAAACATTAAGTGGTTACAGGTCCTGGAATCAGTTGTCTCATGCTCGAAAGTGGCTTCTCTTTGAGGATAATATTGGTAAGAACATAGCAATAGACGAGACATCCTTGTCCAATGGTGAACTCTATACGATTATCACTAATAGGGATAAACACGGCAAGCAAGGATGTCTTGTAGCCATTGTTGCTGGAACTAAATCCTTGGATGTCTGCAAGGTATTGGATAAGATAGATGAGAAGAAACGGGAAGACGTAGAAGAGGTCACCTTGGACTTGTCCGATAGTATGCGTAAGATTCCAAAGGCTAAACGAGTGATTGATCGCTTTCATATACAGAAACTTGCAAGTGATGCCGTGCAACAGATGAGAATAGAGTATCGCTGGGCAGCTTTACAGCAAGCAAATGACGAGAAAGAGAATGCGAAGTTAGAAAAGATAGCGTATCAACCACTGACTTTTGAAAATGGAGATACACGTAGTGAACTGCTGGTAAGAAGTAGGTACCTGTTGTTCAAATCATCAGAGAAATGGACTGATGAACAGAAGCTAAGAGCCAAAATACTGTTCAGAGAATATCCTGACATTAAGAAGGCTTATGGTTTATCACATTCGCTAAGAATGATTTTTGCTAAGAATACTATCAAAGATGCAGCCAGACTATCATTGGCAAAATGGTATAATAACGTCGCAGAAGCTGGCTTTCATTCCTTTAATGTCATTGCTGCAACTTTCTACGAGCATTACGAAGACATACTTAACTTTTATATTAACAGATCTACAAACGCTGCTGCGGAATCCTTCAATGCAAAAATAAAACTATTTAGGGCTAACTTAAGAGGAGTTGTAGATAAAAGTTTCTTTCTTTTTAGGCTTGCCAAAATATATGCCTATCCCCACTAAATATCTACTGCCCCATTATAAGACGCAGATAATAAAACAAGAGAGGAATACCCTTTCAGATATTCCTCTTGTTTCAGTGATTCGCATGGGGCTCGAACCCATGACCCCAACATTAAAAGTGTTGTGCTCTACCAACTGAGCTAGCGAATCTCCCTATGCTTTGATAAAAGCGAGTGCAAAGGTAACAAGATTTTCTGATAATTCCAAATTATTTATAACTTTTCTTGTGCCTTTTTAGTTGAAAGATGCGTAAGTTATGAAAAATATAAGTTTTTATATGATAGTTATGCGCTCTACAATAATATAAGGAGAAATAAAACTTCGCCTTATTTATGTCGCATTTATCAACTTTATTCTTAACTTTGTACTCTATCTAAGAACCCAACCCATAATTCTTTATAACAATGCACATCTATACATTCTATAAATCAAAATATTCTTCCACTCTATTGGCTACCGCCTCTATAGCTGCTTTTGGAGTATCGCTCCCAGCCAAGGCTCAAAGAGAAAACACACAACCCAACATTATCTTCTTCATGGTAGACGACATGGGATGGCAAGACACATCCCTTCCTTTTGCAGACTCAATTACTGCCAATAATCGAAAGTATGATACACCAAATATGAAAAGACTCGCTGCAGAGGGTATGATGTTTACTGATGCTTATGCAACACCTATCAGTTCACCTTCCAGATGTAGCCTAATGACTGGTATGAATATGGCACGACACCGCGTAACGAATTGGACTTTACATCGTGACAAAATGACGGATGGAAAGCGAGAAGGCGTAACGCTACCTGATTGGAATTACAATGGCATTGCACAAAGTGGTAATGTAGCACACACAACAAAGGCTACCTCCTTTGTTCAGCTACTAAAAAATGCAGGGTATCACACCATCCATTGTGGGAAAGCACACTGGGGAGCTATTGACACACCGGGTGAGAACCCACATCATTTCGGCTTTGATATAAACATTACAGGTACAGCAGCAGGAGGCTTAGCAACCTATTTAAGCGAACGTAACTATGGCTTCACAAAGGATGGGAAACCCACATCTTCATTTGCTATCCCAGGTTTAGAACGTTATTGGGGTACTGGAACCTTTGCAACAGAAGCTCTAACACAAGAGGCTATTGCATCCTTAGAGAAGGCAAAGAAATACAATCAACCTTTCTATCTCTATATGTCTCATTACGCTGTACACGTCCCCATCGACCGAGATATGCGTTTTTATCCTACCTATAGAGCACGTGGCCTTTCAGAAAAAGAAGCTGCTTATGCTTCATTAGTTGCAGGAATGGATAAAAGTTTAGGAGACCTCATGGATTGGGTAGCTCAGGCTGAACTCAATCGAGAGACGATTATCATCTTTATGAGTGATAATGGAGGACTCGCCTCTTCATCGTATTGGCGAGATGGGGAACTTTACACACAAAATGCACCTCTCAAGAGTGGCAAAGGTTCACTGTATGAAGGAGGTATAAGGGTACCCTTTATTGTAAAATGGAACAATGTTGTAAAACCAAATTCACGCTCTCATGCACCTATAATCATAGAGGACCTTTATCCGACTTTACTCTCTATGGCAGGTATCAAAAACTATCGCGTACCACAGACGATTGACGGAAAGGATATCACACCCATCCTTCGTGGTAAACAACGAGGCTTTGAGAAACGTCAACTAATATGGAACTATCCTAATATATGGGATGGAGAAGGACTGGGCATCAGCCTTAATTGTGCTATTCGTGAGGGACAATGGAAATTGATTTATTCGTATCTTACTGGTAAGAAAGAACTTTATAACCTATCAACCGACCTATCAGAAAAAGAATGACCTTAGTGCTTCACAGCCTCAACTTGTTGCCCGACTTTTTCCGCCACCTAACATCTCGATTACGTAAAATGGATGCACAGAAGCCCTATTGTAGAGTATGAAAAAGATAAAATAAGGATTATGAATTTCCACAGATATGAATTGTCTGCTACCTTAAAATTCATATTAACGAGTTGATTCTTATTGGTTTCAAGCTTGTTCTGCCCAGATAAGTTAGTCAATAATCTTTTTATGAAAAAGAACCCCTCTTTCCATGTTTTTACTTTTTGTGCTAATGCCCAACACCATTGGTGTTCATTGTAAACACCAATGGTGCTGGGCGTTAAACACTAATGTAGTATACTATCAGTACAGAAAGCAACTTGTTGTTTGAAAGAGGTTACACTACTAAATAGTAGTAAATTAAAAACACTTACTTTCTAACCTTCCATTGGAATGTACTACATGGTAATCCCACTTCATTCACAAGATTAGCACGTGTGAAAGGTTGCCAGCCATAACGAACATAGAGTGGACGTGTTACAGACGACGACCTAACAAGAACTGTGTTAGACGATATTATCTGTGCTTCGGCTGGATAAAAGATACCATCAGCACCTGCTACCTCAAAGCCTATAAGACAACTACCCATTAGCAGACAGTGATTGTGCGTGAACAAACTGAAGTTCGAGCCCATTATCTTTCACAGAAATAGAATAACAGACTGGTCCTCAGACTCTATCTTATAATCATAACTATGACACAAAGCTTGTAAGCCAAGTCGCTCGCCAACAGGCTTCTTATTCGTATAATGCACGTCCAAAGAATCGCCCACATCCGTTGTTACAGCCATCCAAGTATTACGCAACCTTGACGCCATACGACGTTGAGAGTCACGGAAACGTGGCCATGAAGGACGATTCAAGCTGGAGAGCTGTACAAAATAGAATGGCAGTTCAGCATTGTGGAAGAAGTTACGCCAACTCTTCTGCAACATGAGGAAGAGTCTTTCGTGAAGTTCTATATTGTGCGCATTAGACTCACCTTGATACCACACAACGCCCTTAATGCCATAACCCTTCAAAGGAAGCATACCCGCCTCAAACATATAAGCAGGAGCATAAGGATGACGCTGCAATGGGTTTTTACTCACACTGATGTTCTGCAATGCTCGTTCACGTGCCCACTTCATACCGAAATCTCCACGATACCAATCACGAAGAATGGCTGGCATACGCTGTTCTAAGGTCTGACGGTCAATCCATGACTCTGTTGTCGTTCCACCAACAGCATTACAGATGATACCTACAGGTACTTGTAAGCTGTCTGCTAACTTTTTTCCAAAGTGATAAGCCACAGCTGAGAAGCCGCCCAATGACTCACGAGAGCAGTTACGCCACGGTCCCACACGGAGATACTGATGACGATTTATTGAGTCACAAGCACCAGCCGACCATGCTACAGCATTCGTTGGATAGATAGCAGACATATTAAAAAGATGTAAGCGAGTCTGACTGTTAGCCTCATCTAAGTCTTGCTTTCTGCTCTGTACAGCGTTCACTGGTAATTCCATATTCGACTGTCCTGAGCAAAGCCATACCTCACCGACATATATATCCTTAATAGTAAGCTTTTCTTTCTTCGTACTTATCAGGGCTTTATATGGACCACCAGCCTTCTCTGCTGGGAAAGAAATTCTCCACTTCCCTGCCCCATCAACCACAGCCGATAGTGTACGACCATTGAAGTTCACCTTAACCGTTTCCCCCGTATTAGCTTTTCCACGGAAGACTATAGGCTGATTGCGCTGAACAACCATACCATCTGTATATAACGGAGAAAGAGCAAGACCACCATAATTGCCTGTCAAAGCACCATATACGGTCTCAGCGATAATCTTTGCACCCTCAGCATTAGGATGAATTGCATCGGCAAGAAGGTCAGGACGGCTGTATAAAGGCGTATTCAAATCAATCAGTGGCACGCGTGTAGCTGTAGCCACTTGTCGTATATGCTTCTGAATCTGTGCATGCCAATCACGTGTACCACTCTCAAAACGAGGATGACGATCAAAGATTGGCGTCATAAGACATATCCAAATCTTCGCCTTTGGATTTGCCTGACGGAAACTATCAATCAAACGAATATAATCTGCATTAAACTCCTCACTGTATTCTGGCCAATTACGTGGGTCGGTATCATTGAGCCCAAGGTGGATAATAACAATATCTGCCTTGAAATCCAATGCTTCCTTATACTCTTTCTGATCAACATAAGGACGATGTCCACGACGAAGCAATGTCGTACCAGAGTGTCCGAAGTTTCTCACTTCATAACTATCTCCTAACATCAACTGCAGTTGTGCTGGATAACAATTCTTCTCTCTATCGACAATTGTCATTCCCCATGTCACACTATTTCCTACACATGCCACCTTAATTTTACCACCTGCAACAGCAGTTAAAACCATAAGGAGCAGTCCAAACAACAAGATTGTTCTTTTCTTCATAATCATTTATAAATGTAGTAATGGAAGATTTTGCTTTTTACTTAAACTTAACTCACAGATAAGCTCCTTGCAAAGTTAAATATAATCTATGAATAAAGGAAATACTTTGGATAGCAAAAGCTATTTCAACGATTAATTTATCATACAAAAGAACGAAGAACAAAATAAATAACCACAGCTCACTACAATTCATATAACATGACAAAGCACAACTTAATTCAACATAAGAAAAAGTAAAAAAATCGTAAGTTTCAAGCAACAAAAAAACGCTTTAAAACAAGAAGACAGCACCCTTTATCATCAAAAATAATTTTATATAAACATGTGTTCGCACACATTTCAACAATGAAAAAAAAATCTACTAAAAGTTTGCATGGAATACGAAAATAACATATCTTTGTGACTGTTATCCTGAAAACAATCTTTTACCTTTAAAAGACTAATACCTATTGAGTAAATAAAGCGATTCCCTGTGAAGGTCATCGCTTTTTCTTTTTATATCCCTTATCAATGAATATAAGTTACCTTTACATACGATTAGCATATTAAGATATTCTAAACATTGATATCTATATCTTTAGTCAAGCCTAAAGAGAATTTCTATATAGTGGTTTATTGCATCGTGTTTAGCCTCAACACCAGTGGTGCTTACCATGAGCACAATATGTGCGGGGCATCAACACTATATGTGCGGAACATTAGTACATCATCAGAACAGAATAAGAACAGAATATGATAATATATAGTAAAGAGCTAACATATACAGTAAATATTTGCGGAACAGCACTAATTGCGATCAACAAACAAAAAGGAAGACATCTGTTCTGATGCCTTCCTTTTTATTATATATAATGTATGTGAGAATATGCTTTATTACATCATACCGCCCATACCTGGAGCAGCTGGCATAGCTGGAGTAT
>BNJS01002281.1_pt1 | contig 32646 bp, 49 predicted proteins | sample 8540461 | NCBI WGS metagenome assembly BNJS01 (sample SAMD00202454, study PRJDB9452) | human saliva metagenome | isolation source: human saliva | place: Japan
CTTGATGCATGTGAGAGCATGCATGCTGGCTTAGAGGGCTAAGCCCTGTGTATAGGAACTTAGATAACTGAAGTCTAAGTGATTATATTTAGATTTGCGTTGTTTGTTTGTCGTGCTTTGCCGAGAGTCCTGAATAAGCGAAGTATTAAAAACAATGCTTTCCTTACCTAAACTCAAAACCTCGGCGAAGTCTGTACAAACTACACGTGTAGTCTGCACAAACTGCAGCTGTAGTCTGTACTGAGACTACGGCTGGAAGTCTCAAAGAAATACTACGTGCTTACAAATTTAATGCACGCGCACTTACGAAAATAAATACGTGTACTTACTGATGTAAAGTGCATTGTACTTATTACTACGTCAGTACGTCGTGCTCGTTTTAGTTAGTGCGTCGGGCTCAAACTAGTATAGGTATTGAGGAATGTTTGAGTAAGAGGCGGTGTGTGTTTGTACTTGGAAGGTGCTTATCTGCTCTATAAAGTTTTCATTCATAATAAAAATAATGGACTATGAGTATGTGCTTTGTTCTTCAGTCGTTGTAACATCTGTGCTATTGTTTTTATGCTTACTATCTTCCAATCTTTGCTCAAGCAGTGAGCTAGATAGATTCGCACGTTAAAATCTTGACCCCTAATCTCGTTTGGGATAAGATCTACTGATTATGAAGTTGATGAAGATAGTCTAACTCTTGTTGGGTGGACAAATGGATCTACTCGTAATCTAGATATATGAGCAAGGTGCCGCAACAGGAAGAAAGAAAAAGTAGAGGATTCAAATTATAATAGAAGCAATTTGATTAGTAATCTAAAAGCACTCCGATAACGATTAGAGTGCTTTTAGATTGTTTATCATTAATTATCAAAGCAAGTGCAGTTTAAGATTTTACTGAAGTTTGCATTAATAAAGAATATACTACAGCTGATATATGCGCAACATATTGTGACGCTTGTGATTCATTTCCCTTGAAATCCTTAACAAATACCGCTAAGGTATAACTGATATTATTAGGCAGACATATATAGGCAACATCATTGTGAGCTGCAAGAACACCATTTTCATTAACATCACCTGAACCTGTCTTATGCGCTATAACAACCCCTTCTTTATCAAGAAGTGGAGCTGCTATCCTATCTACACCTGTTTTGCATTCTTTTAACGTATTCTTAATGAAACTTTGTTTCTCATCATCGATAAGACCTTCAGTAAACAAACGATTCATCAACATTGCAGCACCAAGAGGAGATGTATAGTTAGAGTAAGCCTTGTTATGGTCAGCCGACATTTCCTCTTCCGTATAAGCTATCTGAAAACTTGAACGAGGAATGAGTGTGGCTATAAAACTATCTGTTTGAGCGACATTAACCATATCCTTAAACATAAGGTTGCTTGCATTGTTGTCACTCTGAGTAAGAGTATAACGCAGCAAATCTCTCACTGTCAATGATATGACTGGCCCTGAATAATCTTTCAGCATAGGACTCCAAGTCTTTGGGTCAAGTTTATCCCTATTTATATTTACTAAGGTATCAAGTGAAATTCCTTTATTGTCAAAGTCATTACAAAGAGCTAATGCCTGATGAACCTTAAACACACTCATCATAGGATAAACACTCTTATTATTGACCTTAACCGTATCTCTGTTATTAACAATAACCGCCACACCAATTTCGCCAGGACAAGCTGAGACAATTTGAGAAATGCTATCAGTCAAAACATTTGTTAAAGGAGGATTTGCGCTATCTTTTGTCGCTGATTTATGGAACAATGAAAATACCAAGATGAAAATGCAAACTAAAGCTATACTCAAAACTACGATTTGTTTTTTTCTGTTTTTTTCCATGTTTATATTATTTATATTTGTTTGACGAGAATATCTTTATTTGCCGACAAAGGTACATAACTTTACGGAAAAAAATATGTTTCTAAAATATATAAATAGACAGCTGTGGGGAAAATGTGGGGAAAAATTAGATAATTAAAAAGGCTAAATGACTGGAAATAATCACTTAGCCTTTTAATCCGTACCCAGACCCGTACTTCGTAATTGCTGCGCCCATCATTCAAGACTGTCAAATCGGGTCTTTCCTGTCAAGCCAATGATGCCTATGCGTATGCCAAACACATGGATTACGGATTTCTCGTTCCGTGAACAAACACTTTATCCGCAACTCTGCTATGTGGTGTATTGGCTTAACTCCATTTCTATGGGCAACACTTTTGTTGCAGATTTCAAGCAGCTTTTATCGAAATACCCATCAGTAAGAACTCGTTTATTAGGCTTTCCTCATAATTGGGAACAAGAGCCTTTGTGGAGATAAAATAATTGCCCTGTTTCTTAAAAAGCACTGGGGCAAACCAGCTCCGTCTTTAATTGTTTCCAATAAATGGATTGTTTCAAGCCCCTATAGAAAGAGAACAAAAATTCCTGTGTGAAAATTAATCTACGACAAGGAGCAAGCAAGGAGCAATATCAAACAAAAATCAATACCTTTGCAGTACATATGAGATAGACCAAAACAAAAGTGGAATATCGGAAACGAATAGCAAGGAAAAGAGAAGAAACGACCCAAGTTGATGTCCTTTTTGAGTTAATAATCAATAAAAGCGTTAAATCTTCACCTTTTTAGAATGTGCAATTAAAAATAACAACCATATTTCTGACTTATTATCTATAAAATATTGAGTAATAATCAGTTGTAAATACGCTACTAGCAATAAGATAGAACAAATAATAATTCCGGCTTCTGTTAAGCGTATTGGAAATTCTGCTTTTCGCGGCTGTAGTGGTTTGAAACATTTGCTTATTCCCTACTTCTGTTACGGGTATTGGAGATTGGGCTTTTGCCGATTGTAGCGGTCTAATAGATTGTACAATTCCTCCATCTGTTACGACTATTGGTGCCTCTGCTTTTGCAGACTGCAGTGCTTTGACAGAGTTAATAATTCCTTCATCGGTAACATCTATTGGAGAGCAGGTTTTTTTCAATTGTTCTAGATTGACTGGCGTAGTACTACCATCTTCATTGACTCGTATAGAACGCGAATCATTTCTGGGATGTTATAGTCTGAAGAGTGTTGTTATTCCCCAAAAAGTCGTAACTATTAGGGAGCAAGCCTTTTGGGAACATAAGGTTTTAGAGAGTATTATTATCCCTTCTTCTGTCACAAGTATTGGAAAAGATGCTTTCTCTAGTTCCTTTTCTGATGTTCTTTTAAATCTTAGATTTGAATCACCAAAGCCTCCATACGTAGATGATTTTATAGCATCTGAGTATTCTAAAATAAAGATTATTGTCCCTAAAGGAGCAAGAGAGTCTTATGTAAAGGCTAACCTTGTAGCTAATGCAGAGTGTGTAGTGGAGGAATAAGATGTGTTTTTAGACTCTTTGAGAGTTATCTTTGAGGGATAAAAATCAATAAAAAGGCTATGGCAAGTATTTGTCATAGCCTTTTTATTGCCTTAGAGCCCTTGACTGAATGTCATACGATTATTAAGAGACCATTAGCATAATACGGTACTCGCTGCGTTATTATCGACATTCAGGCTTGGTCATTTACATGAGTAAACTCCTGCGCCCTCAGTCTCAATGCCTTGCGATTACCGCATTCTACAAAGCCCCACTAAAAGACAAGTAAATACTTGTCCTTAATGAGACCGTGCAACGGTCTCATTAAGTCAAGATTTGGAGATAAAGAAAAATATTACTACATTTGTAGTGTGATACAAAGAGTACTACACTTTATAAGCATGTAATGTTGATTTAATAATGTAAGCGTGTATGATTACGATTAAAAATCTTAAGTTCCGTTATAAACGGACTGTTTCGCTTTTTGAAGATTTGTCTTTGGACATTCCTCAAGGTAGTATTATCGGATTGCTCGGACGTAATGGTGAAGGCAAAAAGTACTCTGATGAAGCTCATCACGGGGCAACTATTGCCTTCCTCGGGAACGCTCTCTTTTGGCGATTTTGACATCACTAAGCGTCATTATCAATACCTCCAACAGGTATTTATGTTGCCCTGAAGATATGGTCGTTCCTCACGTGACGATAAGGGCTTATTTCGATATGATAGCGCCTTTCTATCCAAATTATGATGAGCGTATAGCTCAGGAGATTGCTCAGGCTTTTTGAGATTGATTGGTCTTGGTCCTTGCACAAGATTTCGCTAGGTCAGCGCAAAAATGTCTGATTGCCTTGGCTATATCTCTGCGCACTCCTATACTGCTGCTTGATGAACCAACTAATGGATTGGATATTCCCAGTAAGAGTGTGTTCCGTAGACTATTGCTCAAGTATGGTAGCGACGAACAAACAATCATCATTAGCACGCACCAAGTAAGAGATTTGGAGCAACTTCTGGATTACATCATTATGCTAGACGGCAATAGGATTGTTTGTAATGAGAGTATAGCCACTTTGGAGTGAGACTTTGGCTTTTTGGCGAGGTTACTGAGGCTAATGCTGAGCGAGCTATTTATCGTGAGTTTATGGTGCTCGGGGAGTATGGCGTGTGGAAGCATGTGGATTTGGAGCCAGCATTGCAAGGAGAATTCTCAATGGAATTATTCTTTAATGCCATGATTGCACAAAGAGCCCGAATGAATGAAGTCTTAAATCATCAAATAGAAATCAAGTAGAATTATGAAAACTGCATCGCATAATAGCTCTTGGGGGCGTATAGGTCTTATGCTGAAAGCCGACCTAATCAATAATAAGCTGACTCTCTCTCTATATGCTCTGTGCTTCTTGGGCATCTTTTGTTCTGCTACCTCGTTTACCTCTTCTTTGGGGATTTAAATTATGATGCTTGGCTATCCGGACATTTGATGACGTACTCTGTACCGCAGCTCGTTTTTCTTCTCCTTGCTTTTGGGGCTCACATCTATAGTACAATATATGTGCTAGTTCGCTCTCAGCATGGTCAGCCCACGACGTTCTCGACTCTTACCTCTGTCGCTCAGAGAGAAATTCGTATCTATGAATCTCTTTATCGCTTGTGTGGTTCTGCTGGGCTTTATCGTTGTCGCTTGCTCGTATTTAATAGAGTGTTTGTTAATCCCCAATTTTAGTTCGCTCATAAAACCGAGTGTTCTACAGATCTATCATATTAGATACACCTTTTTAAAAATGATGGAGCTGGATAGAAGTTTGACTTAATAAGTTTTCAATCTAATCTTATGTTTCGACTCATAGTGTGCTTTATCCCTCTGTTTGCTTTATGGGCTAATGTGGTTAAATTCGGTGTATCTTCGTAAGCCTTTTTTTGAGTTTGATTGCATTCTATCTTGAGATGTTTATTTATGCTCTGTTCTATGCTTTCTCGTTCTCTTGGTGGGTAGGTCAATGTAGTTCTGGCACGGGTTGTTTGTTCTCAGCTACTTTGTCAGAAGCTGATGTGGCTATTTTCTCGATAGAGAATTTTTTGTATGGGCTGCCTTATTAGTTGGAGTAGTTTACTGCTTGCTATGGCGTCGTTTGCGTACTATCCCTTATTAGTTGAATGATATGATTAAGAATAATAATTTGCTTGGCTATGCTCAGATATTGCAGATTGTTAGTGACCGCATTATTGAGGGGCAATACCCAGTGGGAGGGCGTATACCGTCTGTACGAGATATGGCTGTAGAGATGGAAGTCAATCCGATAACGGTAACACGAGCTTACGATAAACTAAGTTTGCAAGGAGCTGATTTATTCGCAGCGAGGTATGGGGTATTTTGTGAGTGAAAGATGCTGTAACGATCTTGAGGAATGAGCGTGTTGAACGTTTTTGGAATGAGTATATTCCTGAGCTCAAGCGTACGATGTCTTTACTTGGTATTACTGCGGAGGAGCTACAGCAGCATTTATGAGACCATTGCATTGTGCGGCACTCGCGCTGCGTTATTTTTCGACATTCAGGCTGTCTCATTTCAGAGTAAACTCCTGTGCCTTCGAGTCTCAATGCCTTGCGATTACCGCATTCTGCAAAAGCCCCACAAAGGACAAGTTTCACTTGTCCTTTTGGAGACCGTCAGGCAGTCTCATCTATTGGAATAACACTTCTGCTTATAGTGTATAACTCGTCTAGTAAAGAATTAAGCCTTTTCAACAAAAGAAAAATCCCCACTAACATTTGTTAGGTGAGGGATTTTAACTACTGATGTCTTAAGAGCTGTAGCCTTGGGGCTTAGTCTACATTGTTGAAGAGCTGCTTAACATAAACAGCCTTTGCATCTTCTTGCGCTTAAGTACAGATGGCTTGATGAATTCCTTGCGAGCACGAAGTTCTTCACTGCACCTGTTCTTTCAAATTTACGCTTAAAACGCTTAAGAGCTCTTTTTCAATGTTTTCGCCCTCTTTAACTGCTACTACGATCATAATTCTTATATCTTTATTTTTATTATTATATATCTTAAATAAGTGTAGCTTAACGCTACGTGAGTGCAAAGATAGTGAATGTTTGTCTATTAGCCAAAAACATCCATGATATTCTTTATTGCTTGTAAAGTCTTGAATTATATATCTGTAGTTACACCTCCTTAAAGCTTACTAAACCTCCATGTTTTAGTAGAAATGGAGGTTTAGTATTTTAGAGTTATAGTTTGCTTTTTAGGATTAGTTGCGCTTTTTAAGTTCGTCGCGAATTTCCTTAAGTAGAGCGATGTCTGCAGGGTCTTCTGCTGGAGCTGCTGGAGCTGGTTCTTCCTTCTTGCGTAGGCTATTCATACCCTTGATGAGTAGGAAGATAACAAACGCAATGATGATAAAATCAACAGTATTCTGGATGAAGTTACCATAGTTAAGAGCAACCTCTGCTACTTCAGGAGTAACGACGTTACCAGCTAGCATCAGTGATAGCTGCTGTTGCTGGCTTAAGAACAAAGCTTGAGGTCTGTAAAACCGTTTCCAGTGATAAGACCTAGAGGAGGCATGATGATATCATTAACAAGTGATGCAACAATCTTACCGAAAGCACCACCGATGATAACACCGACAGCCATATCCATTACGTTGCCCTTAACGGCAAACTCTTGAAATTCTTTAATAAAACCCATTAGTTTAATTCATTTAATAATTGTTTGAATGCAAAGGTACGTAAAAATAAGGAATAATTAAATTTGATTATGTATTAAATCTACTCTGCTCATGCGATATAAACTATAGAATAGCTAAATCTCAATATATGAGTACTCAGTAGACATGACATTCGGTTATAGCCAAGACTTTATTGTTTTCATGCACTTGCTCTAAAGGACTCGTGAAATATCTGTTTTATTATCCTGCCATAATGCAGTGCTTTTTAGTTTTTTGATAAAAAGAGTTTGCTTTTGTCTGCATTTTAGTACACGTTTCAGATGGAATTGCTTTAGATAATTCAATGATATCTAAATAATAAATATTATATTTGGACTATAATTTAGAAATATAACTTATCAAGAGAAGATGAGACTGACAGAAAAATGACCCTTGGCTTAAGCCCTACGAGGAACGCATCAAGCGTCGTAACGAATACACCCGTAGTCGTGAACGTTCTCTAACTTGTGGGGGATATTAGCCTAAGCGACTTCGCTAGTGGGCATCTATATTATGAAACACATAAGGATGAACAAGGAGCGTGGATTTTGCGTGAGTTCATGCCTTCTGCTACAGAGGTCTACTTAATAGGAGACTTCAATAGCTGGGAGGTTATGAAGGTGTACCAGCTAAGCGTATCAACGACTATGGCGATTGGGAACTACGTCTGTCAGAGAACGCTATGAAGCATGGCGATCATTATAAGCTCTTTGTTAAGTGGATTGGTGGCTGTGGCGAACGCATGTCCCTGCATGGGCTCGTCGAGTAGTTCAGGACCCTAATACGGGCGTATTCTCTGCGCAAGTGTGGTTGCCTGAGGCTTAGCTAAATGGGAACACAGTGCGCCCAAGGGTAGCGATAAGCCATTGATGATTTATGAGTGCCATATCGGCATGAGCAGCGAAGAAAAGCGTGTATCTACCTATAATGAGTTTAGAGAGCATGTGCTTCCTCGCATAGCTGAGCTAGGTTACAATGCGATACAGCTCATGGCTATACAAGAGCATCCCTTATTATGGCTCTTTTGGTTACCACGTTTCTAACTTCTATGCGCCAAGTAGTCGCTTCGGTACTCCAGAAGAACTGAAAGCTCTTGTCGATGCTGCTCATGGCTTAGGACTTAAGGTAATTATGGACCTTGTTCATAGTCATGCGGTGAAGAATGAAGTAGAGGGTCTTGCTCGTTATGATGGTACTCGTACACTATTTCTTCCATGAAGGAGGTCGAGGTGAGCACCCTGCATGGGATTCTCTCTGCTTTGATTATGGTCGTAATAATGTTATCCACTTTCCTACTATCTAACTGTAAGTACTGGCTAGAAGAATTCCATTTTGATGGTTTCCGCTTCGATGGTGTGTCTTCTATGCTCTATTATAATCATGGTCTAGGAGAAGTCTTTACTACTTATGCCGATTACTTCAACGGCATGCAAGATGCCGATGCTATGGCTTATCTTGCTATTGCGAATAAGCTAATCCATACAATCAAACCTGATGCGATTACAATCGCAGAGGAGGTGAGCGGTATGCCGGGCTTAGCAAGTAAGATTGAAGATGGAGGCTTTGGTTTTGATTATCGTCTAGCGATGAATATCCCAGACTTTTTGGACTCGTCTTGTTGAGGAACAGAGCGATGAGTCTTGGAGCGTGGGAGAGATTTGGTATCAACTTACTAATAGGCGCAATGACGAGAAGACTGTTAGCTATGTAGAAAGTCATGACCAAGCTCTTGTGGGAGATAAGACTCTGATTTTCCGTTTAGCTGATAGCGATATGTACTGGCACATGTCTCGCTCTGACCGCAATCATAGGGTAGACCGTGCAGTCGCTCTTCACAAGATGATACGTTTGGCTACGGCTACAACAATCAATGGAGGCTATCTCAACTTTATGGGTAACGAGTTTGGTCATCCCAGAGTGGATTGATTTCCCTAGAGAAGGTAATGGCTGGAGCTATGACTATGCACGCCGTCAGTGGAGTTTAGCAGATAATACAGACTTTGCTCTATAACGATTTGCTTTTGCTTTGATAAAGGATTTAGCTCATTTTATGCGCTCTAATCCTGAGTTGGCTGATAGCACTGAGGAGCTTCGTTATGCTCATGAAGAGGACCAAGTGCTTTGCTACAGCAGAGGGATTTGTTTTTGTCTACAATTTTGCTCCCGAACGCTCATACGCAGATTACGAAATCAGTGTCCCTAAGGGTATTTATCAGGAAGTTCTAGATACTGATAGTCCTCTTTTATGGTGGCTATGGTTTGATTAATCATTCGGTGCTACACCATAGTGAACCTGTGGGAGATGAAGGCGAACAGCATAAGATTCGTATCTATTTGCCAGCTCGTACGGGTATCATCCTTCAGCGTCGTGATGAGATGCCGGAGGTCGAATACTTAGGAGAAGATTGATTTTGTACGGCTTAATTCTATATAGATTACATATTTCTCTGTATAGATAGCTGTTAATTTGATGTATTTTTAGTATCTTTGCAGACGCTTAGCGCAATCTCTGTCGGGAAGTAGTGTGTTGCCCGTTATATTGCGTTTAGTATTAGTACTAATTCAATAAAAAGCAAGTCAAAAATGGACTTTATTAAGATTGTTAACGAAGCGTTTGCTACTGGTAAGGAGCATCCAGCTTTTCGTAGCGGTGATACGATTACTATTGACTATCGTATCAGCGAAGGTGGTAAGGAACGTATCCAGCGTTATCGTGGTGTGGTTATCCGCATCAGCGGTCACGGAGAAAAGAAGCACTTCACAGTGCGTAAAATCTCTGAAGGTGTAGGGGTAGAGCGTATTTTCGCTATCGAAAGCCCATTCATCGACAAAATCACTGTTGAAAAGCTCGGTAAGGTACGTCGTGCTAAGCTTTATTACCTACGTGGTCTTACAGGTAAGAAGGCTCGTATCAAGGAACGTCGTTACAACGCTGCTAAGTAATCTAGCAGTTCAAGCAAGACAATTTATTGGGGCTATCTCACAAGCGTGGGGTAGCTCTTTTTGCTTGTGATGAGGGTATAGAGTTAAAATTGTTTGCACAAGTATCAATCTTTTTATAGTTTTAAGGTGTTTATTGTTATGATAATATCTATATTTGTAGAGTAGTTATTGATAATCACCCTTAATCTTATTCTGGAATTAAGATTGTAATCATCTATCTTGGCTCGCTAGAGCTATTAGTGAGTGTTGCTCTCAAATTAAAAACAGGTCGTTAATTTCTTTAGACGAAATAAAAAAATTCAATGAATATATTCATCTAAATCATTACAGAGTTATGAAACGTTTCTTGTTGATGAGTTTAGCCTTGCTGGCTTACTCAAGTTTGACCTTGTCAGCCCAAGAGCAAAAAGCATTGGACTGTGGGGCTGTCTGCTCTTCATGGTAGTTTGGCTGATGATGAACATGCCCAATCTATCGGACAGGGCGTAACTTTTGCCCCATCTATCCGTTACTATTTCAGACCCTCATGGAGTGTGGGTGTATCTGCCTTGTTGCCAGCTGCTAAGAGTGGAGACCCACAAGCCTTGTATTACACTACGGCTGGGAGAGCTTTCTCTGAGAAAAGATTTTGAGCTACTCCCCAAAGTTTAAGTTGTCGCTTTCTGCTGTAGGTATGTGCGGACTTATCGGTCCATATAAGCATACAAAGAAGATGGTTGAGTATGCCCAACCTGCAGGTTCAGCTGCTGTTCACGGAAATTTAAAGTTGGAGCATCAGAATTATCGTTATTTATTCGGTTTGCGCCCAAGTATAAGCTATCAGTTTACACCTAACTGGGAACTTGAGTTGGGTTATGGATTCTTGGGCTATCGCTCTAATGCTGATATAGATGATACTGTGTATATCAAAGGCGAACGACTTAAGGGAGCTGCGTGGGGCTTTGATAATACTCTAGGCTGGGGCAATGCTCTTAGAATAGGTTTACTCTATTCATTCTAGTATTTCTAGATTGTGAGATATTGTGAGGGTTGTCGTGGATTAAACTCCATGATGACCCTCTCTGTATTTTTGAGGTAAAAGCTGGAGTAGGATATTGTTGATAAAGTAGTATCTTTTACTCACATTAACATGTAAAGGTGTATGATGACAAGTCAATTAGACGGAAGAAAGCATTATATGGGGCTTGATGGGCTTAGGGGAATAGCTGCCTTAGTCGTCGTCTGCTATCATATCTTTGAGGCTTTTGCTCTAAGTCCTCTCCATCAAACAGTCAATCATGGTTATCTTGCAGTAGACTTTTTTCTTCTTGCTATCAGGCTTCGTCTTAAGCTACTCTTACGATGAACCTAATAAAGCCGAACTAGGCTTTGTTACTTTCATTAAGAAACGTTTCATTCGTCTTCATCCGATGCTTATTGTGGCAGCCCTTTGGGGTGGAGCTCTTTTCTATTTACAGTCTACGCCGGAGCAAAATTTAAGTCTAGTACCTCCCTCAGTCGTATGTATCTCCGTTCTGATGAGCATTCTTTTTGCTACCTGTATCAGGCGGCTATGATGTGCGCGGTTACAGTGAGATGTTCCCTCTGAATGGTGCTAGTTGGTCTTTATTCTTTGAGTACGTAGGTAGTTTGTTTTTATATCTTGGTGCTCAAGCGTATTCCCAAGCTAGGCTTATATATCCTGACGCTAGGGTTTTTCATTATGGACGATTGCGATGGTCTCTACTTCTGTGTGGGGCTATAATGGTTCGGGCTGGTCTATGGAGTATGACCAAGGCTGGCTCGGAGGCTTATCAAGAGTCCTTACTTCTATGACCTTAGGCGTCTTGCTCTCTAGATACTTTAAGCCTATTAAGATAAAAAGGGCATTTGAAGTTTGTAGTATTATCCTTGTGCTTTTGCTTGTGATGCCGAGATTAGGAGGAGCTGATAGTATGTGGCTAAATGTCGTGTACGAACTGCTGTGTGTCCTTTTATTCTTTCCTTTGCTATTGCTTATAGGGGCTTCTGAGGACTGCTCCTCATCTAGAAAGACTGCTGTTTGCAAGTTCTTAGGCGATATATCTTATCCGCTATATATTATACATTATCCATCGATATATCTTTATATCGCATGGGTAAAAACAAATAGTTTAACCTTTGAGGATTCTCTCGGTGGTGTTGCTTTGCTGTTCGTGGTTAATATAATCTTGGCACAAGGTCTGCTGAGGGTGTATGATATGCCTTTCAGAAAATATCTCAAGAGAAAAAAATGCTATAACGATGGCTTATGTACATATGATAACGGGGGCGAGCGTTCGGGTAAAAAGTAGTTATGCCGAGCGTCTAGCTCTTGCCGATAGTCCCTAATCCCATATACTTGGCTACTGCTCGTATATGGGACGATGAGTTTCGTGAGCGTGTCCGACTGCATCAAGAGCGTCGTGGCGCAGAGTGGACGAATATAGAAGAAGAAAAATATCCGTCGCAACATAAATTGAATGGACGGACGGTGCTTTTTGGACTGTGTTACCCTTTTGGGCAACAAATTATTTTTGATAATGAGGGCACGGTAGAACCTGCTCTGACGCTTTTGAAAGAGGAACTAGACAGATTGCTTAGCCAAGATGTTAGGGCTATTTATCGTGAGTAATGAAATAGGCTTGGGTGGTGTAAGTCTTGACGCTGTGCAACGTCGTTTTACCTCGCTACAGGGGCTGGTTCAATCAGTACTTAGCGAGTAAAGCCGACGAGGTAACACTTATGGTTAGTGGTATTCCTCTTAAAAATCAAGTAGCAAATGCTTATGCGTTCATTTAATATAAAGCCCCTTTCAAAGGATGGGCATTAAGGCTTAAGAATAAAAATAGACCATCTAGGGAAACCCTTAGGCGCACTTGGCTATCTAGAAGAACTCGCCGTACAGCTAGGACAAATACAGAGACAGCTTACTCCTCGTCTGTGTTATCCACACAACATTATCTTCTGTGCTGACCATGGCATTGTGGAGGAGGGGATTAGTAAAAGTCCAAAGGAGGTTACTTGCAGGTGGTTTATAACATGCTCTCAGGAGGTGCTGGAGTATGCTATCTTGCTCGTCAGCATGGAGTAGCCTTACGCATCGTGGATGTAGGGGTTGATTATGATTTTACTGATGCTCCTCATCTAGTCAATAAGAAAATACGCTACGGCACACGCTCATATCTATGTCAAGCTGCTGTTACCGAAGACGAACTTAAGCAAGCTATCGAAGTTGGTGTGGGTGAAGTCGATGCTGCGATTAAATCGGGCTGTAATATTATTAGCTTTGGGGAAATGGGTATTACCAATACTGCAGCATCATCTCTGTGGATGTCTCTCTTGGCTGATTTTTCCTTTGGAAGAGTGTGTGGGTCGTGGAAGTGGCCTTTGATGATGAGGGTATTAGGCATAAGCTAGACGTACTTACGCGTGCTAGGAATCGTTTTCTTACTCTTTTCCTACTAGTTATACCGCTGAAGATGTACTTCTGCACTTCGGTAGTTACGAGATGCTTGCTGCTGTGGGAGGTATGTTACGTGCGGCTGAATGTCGTTTGCCGATTATTATAGATGGATTCATTATGACGGCTTGTCTTCTAGCGGCAAGTAGACTTAATCCCCATGTGCTAGAGTATGCTGTCTATGGTCATCAAGGAGATGAAGCTGGGCATGCGAAGCTACTCCGATATATGAATGCTAAGCCTTTTGCTTCATTTAGGTCTACGCTTAGGAGAGGGGAGTGGAGCTGTTTTGTGCTTATCCGATTGTTCAGTCTGCCGCTTTGATGCTCTCAGAGATGGCTAGTTTTACTACTTCAGGAGTTACTGATTATGTGGCTGATGATAGAGATGGGAGTAAGTAATATGATTGGATAATATGAGCTTAACTAAAAACTTGATAGCGCAGCTGGACTCTATCCTTGCGGCTATCTCTATGTACACTCGTTTGCCTGCATGGCGTTTGAAGTCCTTGAGCGCAGAGAGTTATACTCTAGCTATCAATGCTCTGCCCTTAGTCTCTGTGATAACGGGAGGCTGTATGGCTCTGACTTTTTATCTAGCTTATTCTATCTTACATTTAGGGGTTCAAGTCTCGGTGGTCTTGGCTATCATCTCTAGGCTATTGCTTGCAGGGAGCTTTTCATGAAGATGGATTGGGTGATTTCTTTGATGGCTTTTGGAGGGGAAGAGATAGGAGAGCATATTGCGTATTATGAAGGATAGCCACGTTGGTAGTTAGTGCCGTTATTGCCTTCATTCTGTATTATCTGCTACTAAACTCGTTGCTTGTATCGATAGACCCTACTGATATTCCATGGGTTTTATTGCTTGGTGATTGTATGGGGAAGTTGAGTGTGCTCGGTCTTGTTAATACTTTGCCTTATGCTCGAACTGAGGAGGATAGCAAGATTAAACTTGTGTACACGACTCATAAATACCATATAGCTCCCTTACTAACGTTCGCTCTAATCTTGTATGTCGGACAATATCTCTTGTCTTGGCACGTTTCTTTTCTATTACTTACCGTACTTTTTCTGTGCGGTTCTGTATATTCGATATGTCAAGTCTCGCTTAGCCGCTTATACAGGGATACTTGTGGAGCAATGATTTTACTTATCGAACTTCTAACAATACTGTTCTTATACATTGATTTGAAAGAATAACAAAAGTATGACTCAATACCGTGTAGCCTTATTTGGTACTGGATATAAATCTCACTATACATCACAGCTTGAGACTCTTTTCAAGAGTTTGCAGGAGTATAATGTTGCCTTATATTTTGACCCTTCATTCTATCATGTCGTTACCGAGGAATATGCTCTTGTTCCTCCACCTGCACATATCTTAGAGTATGGCACGGCACTAGACCTTGATTTTGCTATTAGCCTTGGTGGTGACGGTACTTTCTTGCGTACTGCACGACAGTTGAGTGGTCAGGATATCCCTATTTTAGGTGTTAATCTCGGTCGCTTAGGTTTCTTGACGGATATGGATGCAGAAGAACTCATTGAGTATCTGCCACAACTCTTCAAGGGAGAATATCATATCGAACACCGCACGCAACTTCAAGTCTCTGTTGATGGTAAGTATATTGGGGACGTGCTGAATGAGTTTGGCCATTCTTAAGCGAGACAGGGTTCAATGATTTCTATCCATACTCATCTAGATGATGTCTTCTTGGCTGACTATGATTGTGATGGCTTGGTGGTGGCTACGCCTACAGGTCTCGACAGCCTATTCGCTTAGTGTTTATGGTCCGATAATTATGCCGGATGCTGCTTGTACCCTCTTGGCGCCTATTGCCCTCATTCGCTCTCAATGCGTCCTTTGGTGGTGTCCTCTTCTTCCCTCTTGGAGATGACAGTCTCCTCTCGCAATAATTCGTTTATGCTTACTCTTGATGGGCAAGCACGCATATATAATTGCAATGTTAAAATCTCAGTTAATTTAAGTCAGCGCAAGATACACATGATTCGTCTGCGTGGTGCTAGTTATGCTGAGACATTAAGACGTAAACTTCATTGGGCTGCGCCCGTACGCTAATCATGAGATTCTGGATAAAGACCTTACTTCTGTGCTTGACCTTGTTTGTCGGGCAGAGGGAATTATCAGCACAAAATGTTGCTGATGATGATAGTTTGATGAAAGCAAGTTGTGCTTCCTGACCTATTGGTAAGAGCTCGTCATCGCTCGAAACCTCTATCTTACGAAGAAAGGCTTGCTTATTGAGGCGAATACGTGATGTTAAGAAGACCTTACCTTACGCTCGCTATGTCGCCCGTACCGTTATTGAAACCTACGAATTTGCCGAAACCCTACCTGAGAAGGAACGAGATAAGCACATCAAGAGAGTTGAACGAGAGTTAAAGGCCGAGATGGAGCCTAAGATGCGCAAATTGACTCTAGGGCAGGGGAAAAATCCTGATTAAGTTGGTTTATAGAGAAACTGGTCTCGACAGGTTATGAACTGTGAGTGCTGTCTTGGGTGGCTGGAAGGCCTTTTGGTGGAATGCTTTTGCACGCTTCCTTGGGGCAAACCTTAAAGAAGAGTATGACCCCAAGCATGTAGAAGATGATGCCGTTACAGAACGCATTATTGAGTTAATCCAAGAGGGGACGATTGTAAAACTTGCTCAGATTACTATTGTCTCATGAATACATACGGTAGACTCTTACGCCTAACGACTTGGGGGAGAGTCATGGCTCTGCTATTGAGGGGTGTATTAGATGGCTTTCCTCCTCGATTTTAAGGTCGATTTAGAGGAGTTACAGAGAGAAGTATTGCGTCGTGCTCCTGGGCATCATCATCTATCTACACCCCGTAAAGGAAACAGATGAGGTGCAGATACTTTCAGGTTTAGTTGATGGCTATACAACGGGAGCTCCCATATCTTTTTAATTGCTAATAGTAATGTTCGCTCAAAAAGATTATGACGAACTAGCATCACTCTTTTCGTCCGGGACATGCCGATTACACCTATCAGATGAAGTACGGAATACGCGAACATCGAGGTGGTGGGCGCTCGTCGGCGAGGGAAACAGCCTCAAGAGTTGTGGCTGGAGCATTGGCTAAGCAATGGCTAAGTGCAAAGGGAATTGAAATACGTGCCTATGCTGATGAGATTGGCTCTGTAGTGCGTTCTAGTAGCCTACGGGAAGTTAAATATCCTTATCTTCTAAGCGAACTCGATGAGTATAGGGATACTATTCTAAGAATTCCCAATGAGGCTATTGCTCAAGAAATGTCGGCTGCGATTGCCGAGGCTCAATCCTTAGGCGATAGCCTTGGTGGAGTAGTTGCTTGTTGTGCTTTTGGTGTTCCTGTTGGTTTGGGTGAGCCTATATATGATAAACTAGAAGCACGTTTGGCAGAAGCGATGCTTTCAATTAACGCTACTAGAGGGTTTGAGTTAGGTGAGGGCTTTGATATTGCACGGATGAGAGGTTCAGACGCGAATGATGCTATGTACATCAATCAGGAAGGTAAGGTTGCTTTTCGAAGTAATCATGCAGGAGGGTTCTTTGGGCGGATTTCTACTGGGGAGGTTCTGCAGATGCGGTAGCCTTTTAAGCCTACGCCCTCTATTGGTATAGAGCAAGAGACAGTAAGCGTTGATGCACGTTCCTCTGTATTGAGGCGTTCGTGGTAGGCATGACCCTTGCGTTTGTGCCACGTGCTAGTGCTGTCGTTGAGGCTATGTGTGCCTTGGTTCTTATGGATATGATGCTACTTAGTGGCGGTATTTCTCAATAACTCTTAGTAGTTATACTTGCATGATTTTTAGAAAAATTCAGTACATCGTACTCGTCTCCGTAAGTACGCGTAAATACTTTTGTAACTACGTGTACTTATTTCAGGTGAGTACGCGTACTTAAATTGTAAGTACGTAGTACTTTCTGGAGACTTCAGCCGTAGTCTGTGCAGACTACGGCTGAGAGTTTCTGAACTACACTGACGAGTCTGCAAAAAACTACGACGAGTGCTGAACTTTTAGTGTGCACACGACTATTTACTTAGCCCTTTTTAGAGTTTTTTATCGTAATCAGAATTCTTTTTGGATACTCTCCAAGCAATCATCTCTTTTGATGCGCTTGCCGCGTTAGAAATGAGGGATTAGAGATAATTCTGTAAATTTGCACTCATATAGATAAATTAGATATAGAATACCATGAATATATCCTACGATTGGCTACGAGAGTATGTGCAAACAAATCTGACGGCAGAGGAACTGTCTAAGGCTCTGACCGATAGGTCTAGAGACAGGCGGTGTAGACGAAGTGAGAGTCTGTTCCAGGCGGACTTAAAGCAGTTATCGGTCAGAGTGCTTACTGCGTTGACCACGAAAACTAGTGACCATCTACACGTTACGACTGTCGATATAGGGCTGAAGAGCCTCTTCAAATCGTTTGCAGTGCACCTAATGCAGGTGTTGGTCATGCTGTGGTGGTGGCAACTATTGGCACTGTAGCTTGGGCATGGCGAAGAAACATTTACCATTAAGAAGGTAAAATCCGTGGGGTTAAAGCTTCGGTATGCTATGCGTAGTAGAGTTGGTGTCGGTCATGATAATAGTGGTATTATCCTATTACCTCTAGATAAGGTGCGCATAGGTATGCCCGCTGCAGAATACTTCGGTGTGCGTACAGACGAGGTTCTAGAGGTTGATATAACGCCTAACCGCATCGATGCTACGAGCCATTATGGTGTTGCTCGTGATGTGGCTGCCTATCTAACGCAGAATGTCACCCCAACAAAAGGCTACACTTCCAGAGGTTAAGAGCCTAGCAAACGGGCCTGCCCCGTAGAGGTAGAGATGCAGCTCCACAAGACGTTGTCGCTCGTTATCAAGGTGTCGTGGTGCGTGGCGTAACAGTAGGGGAGAGCCCTGAGTGGTTGCGTTTCCGCTTAGAAGCAATAGGGCAGAAGCCTATCAATAATATCGTAGATATAACGAACTATGTCCTCCATGAATTTGGTCAGCCTCTGCACGCTTATGATGTGGATAAGATTAAGTCTAAGCTAATAGTTGGCTTGAGCAAGCCTGAGGCTAAGGTTACTCTACTTGACCATGTCGAGCATACGCTATGTGAGCAAGATATTGTTATCTCTGACGGCTCTGGTAAGCCTGTTTGTCTTGCTGGTGTCATGGGTGCTGAGGATAGTGGAACGACAGAGGAAACAACAAGCATTTTTCATTGAGTCAGCTAACTTCAATGCTCTTATGTGCGTAAGTCTGCCCGTCGTCAAGGCCTAAATACCGATTCGTCATTCCGCTTTGAGCGCGGTCTTGATGCCAACAATACAACATGGGCTTTGGCGCGTGCCGTATCGCTCATATTGGAACTATGCCCAGAAGCAACTGTTGATGGGGGAGTATATGATTACTATCCAGTAAAGAGTGAACCTTATCAAGTGGAGCTCTCTCTTGATAAGATGGCTAAACTTATCGGTAAAAGTTATTCCACAAGAAGAGGTTAAACGTATTCTTGAGCCTAGAGATTAAAGTACTTGCTCAAGAGGGTGATTTGTGGAAACTTGAAGTGCCTAAGTATCGCATTGATGTAACGCGAGATGTAGACGTTATCGAGATGTTATGCGTATTTATGGTTTGCACAATATCGAACTTAGTGGCTATATTCATGCTAATTTGAGTAGCCAAACAGATATTGACCGCTCATATAAGAGAAAGATGCTCATTAGCGAGCAGCTAGTGGGAGCAGTGTTTCAGCGAAATCCTATGTAATTCACTTTCAGCTGAGGCTTATTATGAAGAAAGCTTGTCTTCATATCCAACAGAGCGTCTTGTACGTCTATTGGAACCCATTGAGTAACGAACTCGGTGTTATGCGTCAGTCATTGCTCTTTGGTGGTCTTCAGAGTATCTCACGCAATCTGCGCAGACAGATTAAGAATATCCACTTCTTTGAATGGGGTAATTGCTACTCTAGCCGAATGGAAGAGAGGCTCAACGCCCTACAATGGATAGTTATGAAGAGAGCCAGCGTCTAGGCTTGTGGATTTCGGGTGAGCGTGTAGTGGTAACTGGGCACACTCCCCAATGAAACTGTATCGCCATTTGAATTAAAGGCTCATGTAGAGCATATCCTGCGCCGTCTTGCAATCAATGTAGGATTGCTTCGTTATCAAGAAGTTGAGTGTGATATCTTCGCTGGTAAGTGCCTAGAGATAACAGCCGAAGGCGGACGCCTTCTTGTAGGTCGTTTGGGGCTTGTGAGCAATAAACTCTTAACAGCTACCGATATTGAAATCAGCCTGTTTACTATGCCGAACTAGAGTGGAACACGATACAGCGTTTTGGCTGAGCGTGCTAAAATCTGTAATATCAGAGTTGCCCTAAATTCCCTGTCGTGAAGAGAGACCTATCTCTACTTATAGACCAGCAAACGAAATTTGTAGAGATTGAGGCTACTCGCTTTACAAGAGCGAAAAGAAACTCTTGAAGAAGTGCGAACTCTTTTGATGTTTATGAGGGTAAAAATCTGCCTGCAGGAAGAAGAGTTACGCAGTGTCATTCTTCCTTCAAGATGAAACTCAGACGATGAGCGAGAAGCAGATTGAAAGCATTATGAGCAAAAATACAGCGTAGTCTGAGAGACTCAGCTAGGGCAAGCCTACGTTAAGATAATTGATTAACAAATAAAAAGTAATATAAAGACATACTAATGGGAAGAGCATTTGAATATCGTAAAAGCACGTAAGATGAAGCGTTAGCAATGTGGCTCATGTCTTCACTAAGCTAGGTAAAGGAAATTACTATGGCAGTAAAGGCTAGCGGTCCAGACCCAGAAACAAACCCTCGCTTGCGTGTGCTTATGCAAACAGCCAAGAAGGAAAAATATGCCTAAGGATAACGTTGAGCGTGCGATTAAGAAGGCTACAAGTAGGGACTTTACCGATTATAAAGGAAAAGTGAACTATGAGGGGTTATGGTCCTTTTCGGTATCGCTATCTTCGTAGAGACAGCTACGGACAGCACTACACGTACTGTGGCTAATGTGCGCAGTTATTTCAATAAGTTAGGTGGTAGTCTTGGTACTTCAGGTAGCCTTGAATTCCTATTTGAGCACAAGTGTATCTTCCACGTTAATCCTAAGGAAGGAGCAGACCTAGAAGAGTTAGAGCTTGAACTTATTGACTATGGTGTCGATGAGTTGAAGCAGAAGAAGGTGAAATTATCCTTTCTGGTGCATTCTCTCAGAACTCAGCTATCCAGTCTTATCTAGAAGGTGCTGGCTGTGAAATCACATCCGTTGAATTCGTTCGTATCCCTAATGATACTAAGGATGTGACTGCAGAGCAAAGAGAAACTATTCAGAAGCTCCCTTGATAAAGCATCGAAGAAGACGAAGACGTGCAGAACGTTTTCCATAATATGAAAGAAGACGAGGATGCAGAATAAGGAGCATCAAGCAGAAGCATGTATGTACTTCTCCCTATGAAGGTTCGCGACTATGAGTGCGACCTTCAGGAGTAATCAATAATGCCAACTATCAGCATTACATGGAGCATACCCGCCATGAGTTCTTAGAGAGCTTAGGGGTCAAACTTTGGTGAGATGCATGAGCAGGGGCTTGATGCTTATGTTTACAAGGTAACTATCAACTACCGCAAGAGCTTGCGCAGTGGCGATAGCTTTACGAGCATGCTCTCTCGCCGAATGAAAGGAGCTAAGCTTTATTTTTGACCAAACTATACTCCATAGTTCTCACGAATTGTCGGCTTCTGGGGGAGGTAGAGATTGTGCTTGTGAAAGATGGCGTGATGACTCGTGGCGAATTTTTAAGGAGCTATTAGGTCTTTTAGAGAGGCCATCACTGAGTAAAATAAGCATAAATAGAAACAATAATTATGAGGTAAAGAGGCTGTTGAAACTCCTCTTATGCAGCAGTACTATCGCATTAAGGATAAGCATCCTGATGCGATATTATTGTTTCGTGTGGAGACTTTTATGAGACATTTTCAGAAGATGCTATTGTCGCATCTCGTGTCCTCAGCATAACCTTAACGCGCAGAGCTAATGGGTCAGCTCAGTTTGTAGAGCTTGCTGGTTTTCCGCACCATGCTCTAGATAGTTACCTCCCTAAGCTCGTGAGAGCTGGTCATCGTGTGGCTATTTTGTGACCAACTAGAAGACCCTAAGCAAACGAAGAAACTTGTCAAGCGTGGTATCACAGAGACTTGTTACTCCAGGGGTTGTGCTGGGGATAATGTTCTTTCAGGTAAGGAGAATAATTATTTGGCTTCTGTTTATCTTGACCAAGACCGAGCAGGCCTTAGCCTCTTTGATATCTCCACAGGTGAATTCTTGTGCAGTGAAGGCTCTATCGAACATATAGATAAACTCATAGCAAGTTATCAGCCCAAGGATTGCTCGTTGAGCGTAATCAAAATTAGAGGTTGGTAGGCGTTTGTCTTATCGTGGTTTTTACCTTTTGACTTGGATGATTGGAGCTTTGCTATCGAGTCCAACAAGAAGAAAATCCAAACCCATTTCGGAGTACATAGCCTTAAGGGCTTTGGTGTTGAGCATCTCACTCTAGCTCTGGCTGCGGCTGGTGCTATCCTCAATTATATGGAGCTAACGAGTCATAATGACCTTCAGCATGTGACGACTCTCCGATGTATAGACCGCTCTGACTTCTTGCGTTTGGATGGTTTACCTTGCGTAGCCTTGAAATTCTTCATCCCTATGAATAGCTCTGAGGGTAAGAGCTACTTGATATTATTGATTTCACCTCTACGGCCCATGGGGGGGCGTCTTCTGCGCCGTTGGCTGGTATTCCCTCTGATTGAGGTGGGGAAAATTAGAGAACGCCAAGAGATTGCTCAAGCCTTATTGACCGATGAGAGTTTGAGACGGGATATAAGAGAGGCCTCTTGCCATGATGGGGGATATGGAAGGCTTTGCAACGAAAGTCGCTGTTGGACGCATTGGTCCTCGTGATGTGAATCAACTGAAGGCATCGTTAAGTCTGAGTACGCAGATACGTCAGCTTATGCTTGGTCACGACGCTTCGTCCTTAGATGCCTTGGGTAATAGCCTAGATGATTGCTCCGACTTGTGCGATTTGATTGAGCAAATGCTTCTCCCTGATGCTCCTATTGCTTTAGGGCGAGGACCTGTTATCGCTAATGGCGTTAATGCTGAGCTAGACGAATTGCGTCGCCTATCATCGGGTGGAAAGGATTATCTGCAACATATTCAGCAGCGTGAGAGTGAGCAGACGGGCATTCCATCATTAAAGATTGCCTTTAGTAATGTCTTTGGTTATTACATCGAGGTTCGCAATACGTATAAAGATAAAGTTCCATCCGAATGGATACGCAAGCAAACTCTAGTCAATGCCGAGCGTTACATTACCGCTGAGCTCAAGGATTATGAAGAAAAATTCTTGGAGCGGAGGATAAGATAGCGCGTGACTGAGAACCAGTTGTTTGCTGAAGCTTGTACAAGAGCTATCCAAGTATATCACGCTCTTGCAGCGGAATGCGCAGGCTCTAGCTCAGATAGTGCTTAGCTACTTTTGCCGAAACAGCTAGCTTTATGGCTATATTATGCCTGAGGTTAATGATAGCAAGGAAATACATATTGAGGAGGGCAGGCACCTGTGATTGAGCGACAGTTGCCTTTTGGTCAGCAATATATACCCTAATGATGTTGAACTTAACGATGATAAGCAACAGATTATGGTCATCACGGGTCCCTAATATGAGTGGTAAGAGTGCTTTTGCTTCGTCAAACAGCTCTTATAACTGCTTGCACAAATAGGAGCATTCGTTTCCAGCTAAATCGGCAAGAATAGGTATTGTAGATGCTATTTTTACTCGCGTTGGAGCATCGGACAGTCATCAGTCGTGGGAGTCTACATTTATGGTAGAGATGCAGGAGGCTTCTAGCATCTTGAATAATCTTACTCCTCGTAGTTTGATTTTGTTTGACGAACTTGGTACGAGGTATGAGTACTTATGATGGTATTTCTATTGCGTGGAGTATCGTAGAGTACTTGCATGATAATCCACGTGGGCGAGCTAAGACTCTTTTGCGACGCACTATCACGAGCTAAATGACCTCAGAAGAGTCGTCTTGAACGTGTCAAGAACTTTAATGTTTCTGCCAAAGAAGTAGATGGACAAATGCTGTTCCTCAGGAAATTGGTTCCTGGTGGTAGTGAGCATAGCTTCGGTATTCAGGTAGCTCGTTTTAGGGTATGCCTCAATGGATTGTTAGCCGTCTAACGATATCTTGGCGCAACTAGAGCAAGATGCTAAGTTGGAATTGTCTCGATGATGCTTGTACAGACGGCTGTGAACCATCTGAAGGCAAGCGCACGAAGCGTCTTAAAGAATCTTCAGCTCAAAGATGGCATTCAGTTGAGTCTTTTTCCCCAATTAGATGACCCACTGCTAGAGAATATACGGGATATGTTACTTTAAGGTTGATGTAAATAATCTTACGCCATTAGAAGCCTTGAATAAATTATCTGAGATACAAGCTGTGCTTAAGATGCCTAAGTAGATTGTTTAGATAATGTATTATTGACCTTATTCAAACATTCCTTAAAGGTGGGCTGAACCAAAATTAATTTTGGCTCAGCCCTCTGTATTCACCCCAACAAACGCAGAGAAAATATTGAGTGCACTTCTTATTCTGGAGACTTCAGCTGAAGTCTGTACAAACTTTCCAGCCGTAGTTTGTACAGACTACACGTGTAGTCTGCACAGACTGCTGAGGTTTTGACTTTAGGTTAGTCAGGACAAAATTATCCTAGCCTAAATACCTTATTTCCCTACGCTATGTGATGACTTTTATTCTGCGAAATCCCATGGTTATTATTTGTACCTTTGTGCCCGATGAATGAGGAGCAAAAATATCCGTAGTTATCAATACCTACAATGCGGAGAAACACTTACGTAAGGTATTGGACTCGTTAAAAGATTTTGATGAGGTGCTTATCTGTGATATGGAAAGTACCGATAGTACGCTGAGCATAGCATCGGATTATGCTTGTCGTACGATAACCTTTCCTAAGGAGGGGCATAGCATCGTTTGAGCCTGCAAGAGAATACGCTATACATGAGGCTAAATATCCATGGGTATTAGTTGTAGATGCAGATGAAGTCGTCAGTGCCGAGCTACGCACTTATCTCTATCAGCATATGGGTTCATCTGCTCCAGCAGAAGGCATTCGTATCCCTCGTAAGAATTATTTTATGGGGCGTTTTATGCATGCCGCTTATCCCGATTATGTGCTAAGGTTTTTCTGTAAAGACTCTAACTACAGGCCTGCTATTATTCATGCTTCACCAATTGTACAGGGCATACAGAAAATCCTAGCTCATTGTAAGCATCTAGCCTTTGAGCATCTTGCGCATGATAGCCTTTAGTGATTTGCTGCGTAAGACAAATAATTATTCTAGTTATGAGATTGAGAAGCGACGACACAAGAGCTATGGTGTCGGCTCTTTGATAGCTCGTCCGCTTGTGCGCTTTATTCGTCAGTACTTCTTCAAGGGAGGTTTCCGTGATGGTGTGGCAGGCTTTTATTCATGCTGTCCACGAAGCACACTACCAGTTTATCCTCGTAGCTAAGATTCTTGAAGCACGGAGATAATATCCGAAGATTTAATCGTAAGCTTGTAGCTTAACTTGTGTATGAACGAGAGTTTGGCTGCCTCTTGAATATCTGCAGAGTTTAGTGTCCCATTAGCTCGGACATGATAGAATAGGGCATGCATCTTGTTGTCCGTATCTATAGGGTACCTCTTCAAAGCGTTCGGCTACTTTGAGGGATTTTCGTTTTATAAGAGCCTTAAACAATAGGTGCATGATGAAATAGTGGAGTAGACTATCCTCTCTTCTCCAATACTCTGTCATAAAGGGCTTGCCATATTCGGGCAAAGGTCGGAGTTTGTTTTTGGCTCGTATGAAGCAATTTTGTACTAGAGTATAACTAAAACTCTCCTGAAGAGTGGTATATAGAAAAGTCTAAATCCATTATCTTCTGAGGAATAGGAGCTGTTAGAAGACATGTAGCATCAATCCGAAGTCCCACCATAGGTTGCAAGCAAGTAAATGCGAATTAAGTCGGAGTATTGAGCTGGTGGATTTTTCCCTCTGCACGCTTGCGTATGATATGCTCCGGAAAATGTGATGTATTCTCCTATATTTTCTTCTGTAATGAGGTATAATCTCTTGATTAGCTTGCTTGTACTGATTTACAGAATTAAAGGGCGAACTCACCAAAGGAGGAGCTTGCTCCAACCCTTGTAGCCAACATTGCCAAATAATCTCTTTTCCCTAACAAGTCTTGACGCAGTGCTGGGGACTCAACGAGAGGTAATTCTCGTGAGATATATTCACGAAGAAAAGTAACTTTGAGACAACGTTTGTCGTTGAGTGGATGTAGGGCATAACGTACACGATGTCTAAGTTTCTTATGAGGTATAAGAGCACTGAGGCTTGTCGCTAATAGCTTGCGCAGACCCATGAGATACATGCTAAAGATATTTTATCTAATCCGTTGTAGCACCAAGATAGGTGTTCTCGCTTAACCTTTTCTAGTTCTTCTAGGTGTCTACCCTCATTATCTCGAGAGTTCTCTTTATGATGAAGGTGATAAACATTTCCTCCCATCTTTAAGGCTCTTTTCTTAACGCCGGCGAAGTGCAGGCGATAAGCAATTTCTCCATCTTCGTGCCCCCATTGCATCAAGTCTTCATTATAGCCATTAACCTTAATGAGGTCATTGCGCCAAAAAGCCATAGTGCAACCTCTTAGGTGGTCAATCTTACGCGCATAGCGGTCTGCCAAGAATTGGCGTAGTAGCCTAGAACGGAAACTATTGAAAACAAAGCTTATAGGGAGCTCTCTCCAGTTGAGACTAGCTGTGCTTGGTGCGTGGAGCATGCGCTCAGTGAGTTCTGGCGTAAGCTTCACACGGCTACCGCAAACAAATGTATTGGGCTGAGCTATCTCAAGATGGTCTTGTACAAAGTAGGGAGATAAGATAACATCGCCATCTACCTGGAGGATATAATCTCCTGTGGCTTGAGCAATAGCTTGATTGAGTACAATAGTTTTTCTAAACCCTTTGTCCTCATGCCAAACATGTTTGATAGGGATATTGGTTTCTTGCTTTAATCTATCAATCAGTTTTGCAGTCTCAGCCGTAGACCCGTCATCAGCAATCACGATTTCGTCGGGTAGTACTGTTTGAGAAAACATGCTACGCAAGGATAATTCTAGAGCCGCAGGCCAGTTATATGTGGAAACTAGTATGGTTACTTTCATTGAGTAGTTTATATACTGATGTAATTAGATAGACATTCCTAAGCACTTGTATAACCTAAGCAGGCAATAGTCTAAACGAGACATGCCAGTGGAGAGCTTGATTTCGTTGAGTAGAGTTAGTTTATCGTTTGGCGCTAGATTTAGTTTCTCTGCATCACGATAATAATGCCCTCTAAGAAGACGCTTCTGCTATACTGCTTATGAGAGGAGAGTTAAGTATAAACTGATAGCATTTGATGCGCTCCATTTGATACTTAAGAGAATTAGAGAGTGAGAGGGTAACAGATAGTTGCTGTCTTCTAAATCAGTTGTACTTTAGCTTGAATCACCATGACTCCACCTTGTTCAATTAGTTGTAGCTAATACATCCAATCACCACAAGCATACACATATTTAGAGTGTAGTCCATGCCTGTTCTTTAGAGCTGTATCTCTTCGGAACAGAATCATACTTGCATTATACAATGTACATCTCCATGAAAGAAATGAACGTAGGTACTTTTTGTGAACTATAGTAGTGTGTGCTATTATCGCAAAGTCAATGAGTCGTATTCAATATTTGTGTCTTTCCCATTTTCATCGATCAGTACACTTCCACAGGTGGCGATTACTGCCTTGGGATTACTCTCTAGAGCAGTAACGAGGATTCTAATAGTTCGGGAGATGCACTATCATCAGCCTCTACAATCCAAATATATTCTCCTTGGGCTAAATCAATTCCTTTTTGCCATTGTGAAAAGGGGCTACCGCTGTTCTGTTCATTAAATGGCGGTATGGCTAACCTTAGGAGTGGTCTTGATATTGGCTGAAATATATCTATGCTAGAGTCTGATGAAGCGCATCATCAAAGTATTAGCTCAAAGTTTTGATAAGTTTTGAGCTAGAATACTTTCTATACGTTCTGTAAGATAACGACCGTAGTTGTAGTTGGGGACTATAGTGAGAGACTTTTGGGGTGAGAGGTACTCATTGGGTTTTGTTCGTCCTTGGAGAGTTGGCATGCTAGCATGGTTATTCTTATCTTAGAATCTCTTCTAGAGCGATGGTCCAAAAACGCTTTGTTTCGGGATTGTAGCGTAAGTGGTACTCCTCTCGTGTTCGTTTCCAACGTTATGACTCACAGATAAATAGATGGGTCTCTATGGATGGTCTTCTAAAAGCGTAAAAATATCGATTAGTTAATTCGTATTCGCCTAGTTCTTGGGGCTTATCTATTAGTCAAGACAAGGCGACCTATAATATCCTCGCTTGATGCGCTCATCGACATAAAAGTTACTTGGTCAATTTGCGTATGAGTGCGTCGCTTCCTGTAAATACGGGGGTATCATGATGGAGAAAGTTGAGCCATGATGAATCGCATTCCATAGGGGCACTTGGTCTGCAATATGCCCCATAATAATAGGACGCTCAGCACGTGATAATCAACGACTGTACGTAGCGTCTTATCCATGAGGCACGCATAGAAACCTTGGAAGCTCACGCACTTCCTTAAATAGAATATCAAAGTCTTGTTTTGTAGTGGGTGGTAGATTTGCGAGGCTTGAGGCCTCTTTGCAATCAATTCAGTGAGCTGTTATCCATTCCCATTGTCCATGTGCCCAAGGTAGAGCGCGCACGAGCGACCTAAAACGTGTATAGGCTTCAAGCTCTTCAGTAGCCTTAGAGCTCATTCGCTCCTTAAGCTCATCGCTACTCATACCTAGCTAGTTTGATTGCTTCAGCGAAGTAGTCTGCTAACCAATGGTAGTACTTTGTCATAATCTCCTGACGCTTATCAGGACTATATTCGAGGAAATGATTCTCGGATATTTTTCAATGACTCTGTATCTGTATTTGAGTACATAGCGAGTAGGAGATACAAAATATCAGAGATAAAGTATAATAGACCAAATGGAAGACATGCTAGTGCCTTCCATATAAATCGTGTCAGTCGTACGCAAGACTCTCCACAATCACCTAGTTGGATTTTATTGCTCTGAATATACTCCTCATAGAGCTTTGTGAGGTAAATGAAGTCTTCGACACCCTAGTTGCTCAGGTCGTTTGGTGAAAAGCTCATCTGTATAGCCCTCATACGCACTGCCAAACAGAGGTTTTGAGAGCCTCAGGCATTTTGCGCCTTTGGTTGAAAGCGGTTTTAACTACAAGTTTGAACTTAGCTTCACTCCTGAAGTGTTTGTCTTGGTTACGACGCATCATGTGACGCCACTCTTGACCTTAGGGGGCGGATTGAAGACATGTTCATCTACTGTAAACAAGTACTCTACATCGTACCATGCTTGTAACAATACACTCAAAATACCATAATCCTTGTTGCCGGAGGAGAAAGCTAATCGCTGTGCGACCTCGCGCACTGTACATGCCGAGCAGACGGGGATACGCTCCTTGTGCTCAAGCATCTTAAAGAAGATTTGGCTTGAGATATTGTGAGGGATAGTTGCCGATGAGTGCAAACTCACCCCAAGCTAGCAGGCATGATGTTATCCATCGGCATGTAAAAGTCTCCCGCTTATGATACGTCCATCAAGAGCTTTGAAATGCTCATTAAGGTAAACAACGCTTTCGTCGTCAATCTCTACCACACGTACATGTGCCCTTTTCGAGGAGGGTGTGTAGCAGCACACCATACCGGGACCAATCTCTAGGACGGGCAAACTTTTATCCTCTTTAAGCGTATCTGCATATGCGTTCAGCTATGGAGAGGTCTGTTAGGAAGTGTTGTCCTAAAGGCTTTCTTCGCTCTTACCTGCCCCATAAGTGTATATATTATTTGATTTGAGTATATATAGTTGTATTCATTTTTATAAAAACTCTGAATGAGTTAAATATGTTGCAGAGCCTAGTCTTAATCTTGAGAGCTTATAATCTCTGAGATTAAAGCTTGTTGCAGTATTCAATCTACTAGCTATTATCAGCTCTAAAAGCGTGTTAATCAGAAAGTCTCGCTATTCGTTGGCTAGCCTTGCCGCATGCCATAAGGACTCCTGCATGAGCCATACCGGCATAAGCAAGTTTGTCGTCTAAGTAGGCTTGCTTCAGCGATGATACGCTTATAGTCTGTGCCTACAAGGCATACTACTCCAGCTGTTAGTGCCTCAGGTCGCTCTGTTGTATCTCGCATAACGAGACGGGTTTACCAAGACTAGGAGCTTCCTCCTGTATACCTCCACTATCCGTAAGAATGATGTGTACGCTTGGACAGAAGTAGAGCGAACTCTAAGTATTGTTGAGGTTCGATAAAGAACATGTTACTTAGCCTATGTTCAAGATGTGATCCGAACACTTCGTGTATGGCACTCTCACATTGGGATTGGGGTGCATAGGATAGGAAATCTACATCAGGATAACGTTCGCAAAGGGTCTTAATCGCTTGACAAATGTGGAATGAAACCTTCGCCAAAGTTTTTCTCTTCGGTGTCCTGTGATAAGCACTAAACCTGCGTTCTCCTGTAGTCTATCAAGATTGTAGCCTGATGAGGAGATAGACTCGACTAACTGAAGTCGTAAAGACTCTTCTCTTTTCTATACGCTCTAGGGTTAGATGTGAGGCATCAATCACGGTATTCCCAGTAGTAATAATGCGGCTTGGGTTCACAGGTTCACGCTTGAGATTATCTGTACTCAAGGCTGTAGGAGCGAAGTGATATGGGGCTATACGACCCGTTAATTGTCTATTTATTTCTTCGGGGTAGGGGCTACGCATATCGTGAGGTACGCAAACCGGCTTCAACGTGACCAACGGGTATGCGAGCATAGAAAGCGGCTGAGTGCTGCTCCTGTAGATGTGGCTGTGTCGCCGTGAACAAGGACGATGTGAGCTGAACTTCTTGAAGAACAGAACGCATACCTAGGAGAATACTTGTCGTTACGTCTGTAAAGGTCTTGCCCTGGGCGCATGATATTCAAATCATAGTCAGGGCGAATGTCAAAAGATATCAAGTACTTGGTCTAGCATCTCGATGTTGCCCTGTACGCACACAAGTGTTTCTAATTCTTGTGTGTGCTAACTCATGTACAAGAGGAGCCATCTTAATGGCTTCGGGTCTTATCCCAAAAGACTAGCATTATTTCTTCCTCATCTGCATCCGTCTCTCGATCTGATTTTTCTTTATTGGCGCAAAGGTAGTTATTTTGTCCTGCTCCCCAATAAAGACATCATCTGAGAGACCGTCAAGCGGTCTCATATTTGCTGCGAGGGATAATATAATCGGAGTAAAAAGAAGAAGCTGTGTCTGAATTGAAATTCGGACACAGCCCTCTAATTTTATTTAATTCCTCCTTCTTTACCAAGCAAAGATTGGATATTGAGTCATAGGGGCTATTTACTTCCTTGCTGACAGCTGTAATAACGGCATTATCTTCTGGTGCAGATAGTACGCGGTCAATAAGCTCAACGATATAAGCCATCTGTCTTCCTTGACTCCTCTATTAGTAATAGCTGCTGTACCTACGCGGATACCACTTGTTTGGAAGAGCCGAACGACTATCAAAAGGAACCATATTCTTATTTACAGTAATATCTGCCTGTACGAGTGCCTTTTCTGCAACCTTACCACTTAGCTCAGAGACTTAGCTCTTAGGTCTATGAGCATACAGTGGTTATCTGTTCCACTGAGAGATAATCTTGTAACCTTTTCTCAATGAAGGCTTGCGCCATAGCCAGAGCATTGCGCTGTATTTGCTTTCCGTACTCTTTGAAGTTAGGGCTTAGCCTTCGCCAAATGCAGCAGCCTTAGCTGCGTGACGTGTTCAAGCAGTCCTCCTTGTACACCGGGAAGACAGCAGAGTCTAGTAATTGCAGACATCATCTTGATTTCACCTTATGGGTTGTTTTTGCCCCATGGGTTGAGAGTCTTCCTTCATTAAGATGATACCGCCACGAGGGTCACGTAGAGTCTTGTGCGTTGTGCTTGTAACGATATGTGCGTATTCAACAGGATTATCCAGTATGCCTGCTGCGATTAGTCCTGCAGGGTGTGCCATATCTATCATCAAGATAAGCTCCCACCTTATCTGCAATCTCACGCATACTTGCAGTCCCACTCTCTGCTATATGCGCTACCGCCTCCGATGATGAGCTTAGGGCGATGTTCTAGAGCGCGTTCTTCCATCTGGTCGTAGTCTACACGTCCGTCTTCTTCTCGCACATTGTACTCAATGAGGTTGGTAGAGAATGCCCGAACTATTAACGAGCGAACCATGTGAAGGTGTCCTCCATGTGCTGATTTAATCCATAAACTTATCTCCAGGATTCAGACATGCAAGAAGAACTGCCATAGTAGCCTGAGCTCCAGAGTGTGGTTGTACATTGGCCCAACTAGCACCAAAGTTTGCATAGGCGGTCAATAGCAAGCTATTCACTTTTGTCTACAACCACAACCTCCGTAATAGCGTTTACCAGGGTAGCCTCTGCATACTTGTTGGTTGAGGCAGCTGCCATGCTAGCATGACATCTTCACTGACGAGTTCTCTGATGCGATAAGTTCGATACCCTTTAGTTGTCTCTGATACTCCTCTTCAATGAGGTTGAAAGATTGCTTGAATCTCTCATGGTATGGTTTATTTTGATGAGTAATAAATCTGTCTGACTATTAGGAATAAGACATTTGCCCTTAATTAAAGTGGGGAGGGCTAAGCTCATACGACTGAGTATACCTCAAAGGTATATTATTTTCTAGAAATATGAAAGTCATTGAATTATTACTGTCGATGAGAAAAGACGAAAAAGAAAGTGGCTGTTGGTTATGGTGCAACCAACAGCCACTTTTAACAATAACTAATCGTTACTTATTCTGCTAACATGTCGTTATTTTGTAAAAATGAGTTGTCCT
>BNJS01003862.1_pt1 | contig 32565 bp, 52 predicted proteins | sample 8540461 | NCBI WGS metagenome assembly BNJS01 (sample SAMD00202454, study PRJDB9452) | human saliva metagenome | isolation source: human saliva | place: Japan
TTCGTGTCAGTTCGGTCGTATTTGTGCGCCGCTTTTTCCTGCAGCGCTGCGATTGCAAAATCTATGTTCTGGTCCGCGAATGATCGAACGATCATCATCATCGTGACCAAGATCAAACGGCTCGTCAGCTTTGATATGTTTACCACATCGCCAACACACTGCCTGGCCGGCCTCCACCAGGCGGGCGGCCCGCGCCCGGGCGGCCCGGTAGCGGCGGTCATACCCGCGCGCGGTCGGGTAGCCTCGCTGCTGCTCGCGCTCGCGGCTGTGGGCTTGGCAGTACCTGGGTCCGGGGTGTGGGATGAGGGCTGGGCATCCGGGGTGTGCGCATCGGCGGCGGGCCATGGTCTGTGTCCTCACAGTGCGGGTGTGGGGGCGGGTGTTGCGGTGTCGTGTCGCTCGCGTGGTTGTGTGCCCGTCGTTGGGCTTTTGGCTTGGCGCTTGCTTGGCGGTGGCCTTGGTAGGCGCCACTGCATGTGCGGGTGGGGATGATGCAAGACCCCCGACCTGTTACCAGGTCGGGGGTCTTGCGTATTAGGAGAACGGGGATCCGTGGCACACTACACCCGCTTCATGTGTGACAGTAGCACATTTGCGCGTTGTCCGCTACTCGAAGTCTGCGCGGGTCGCCGCCTGCGCGCGGTTGACCTTCTGTAGCTTGGTGGTGGCTTTGACGGCGGCGGGGAGGTCAGCGTCGATACCGCTCATGCTGTCCCTGCGCTCCATGAGCTTGAGCATTGTGGCTATGGCGTCGGGGTTTCCCTGTGAGGCGAGGGGCCACAGCGCGCCCTGGAGTTGGTCGAGGCGGCGGGCGTCCATGTCTGCGTCGGGCACACGCGGATCCTGTTTCTTCCCTGCCTTGATAAGGGCCTTCACGTCTTTGACGGGCACGTCGAGTAGGCTCGCGATCTTGGCGTGACTCATGCCAGCGACACTGAGGTCGAGGGCGCGCAGGGTCAGGTCGGTGTCGGTGGTCATGCTGCACCCTGCTCACGGTCGAGCCGGGCGCGTACGGCAACGACCTGGTAGAGGGGGCCGGGCTCGGTTGGGACGTGGCCGCGGTGTGCCCACTGCCTGAGCCTGTCGTGAGAGAGGTCGGGGAACGCGGCGTGGAGGGTTGCCCAGTCCGCGTAGATGGCGGGATTGTTGGTGCTCCTTAGCGCATCATTCAGGGCTGTTTTACGGGTCATTTCTTGGTCTTCCTTGTCTTGGTACCAGCGGTCGCACCGCTCGCACGAGCCGTGCTCGGGGATGCCGATCGGGGTGGGGTCTGTGGTGATGGCGCCGCCGCAATTAGGGCACGTGCCGATGATTTGCGGGTGTGGCCTGTCGCTCGTGCGAGGACGTGCCACGTGTCGGCGATGGTGTCTGCGAGCGCCTCCCAGTCGGCGGCATGGTCTTGCGCCCACGTGATGGTGCCGATCAGGTAGGGGAGCGTCGACCTGCGCGCGGGCGCGGGCTCGCTGCGCTCATCTGCGAGCTGCACCGCCCATGGGTGGAGGACGTCGAGGACCCCAGCGCTGGTTCGGATGCCGGTGGGTCCGTCGTCGGTGGTGTCGAGGGTAGCGGTGAGATGGTAGGGGAGACCCCACCATGCCCGACGTACCCACCTGATGCGGATTGAGTGGAGCGCAGTCCAGTTGCAGTGTGCGCGGCGACGTCGAGGGCGGGTAGCCATGTGGCGATCTGCGCGAGCATTTGCATGGGCGTGGGCATTGGTGGGGGTCTCCCTTCCGATTTTAGAGGGGTGGGGTGTGTGGATTAAAACGGGGGATCGGCGGGCATGGGCTTGGTGGCCCACGGGCTGCCGCCGCCGGGTTGACCCGTGACGTTGCCGGGGGCGGGCGCGGGTCCGCGCTGTGCCTGGTACTGGCAGCGCGCAGCGGTCGAGCCCTAGAAAGCGCGGGTTGAGTACCTCGAGGGCTTCGTGACGCTGGCCGTCCTTGCCGGTGAACTCGGCTTTGGTGATCACGCCGCTGATGGCGACCTGGTCGCCTTTCCGGAGTGCCTCGGCGATCCACGAGTGGCGTTCGCCCCACAGGGCGGCGCGCACCCACACCGGGGCTCCCGCGTCCTCCCAGACGCTCGTGGGCTGGCCGTCGGGGCCTCGGCGCTGCCTGCGCGGGGTTGCGCAGATCCGCAGCTCGGTGACCTGCTGCCCGGCCCGGGTCCATCGCACCTCTGGGTCGGCTCCCAGGTTGCCGGTGATTGTTGCTTCGATTGCCATGATGGTGGCTCCTTTTCGTTGATTTCACGCCGATTGTCAGGCGCGGGGTGGTGGTTGATGCCCGCGAGCGCCGTGAACCTTCCGTCCGGTCGATTCGCTGTACGGCGTTTTGCGGGCCTTTCAGACCCCCGGGTAGGTATGGGTACCACCCGGGGTGTGCGAGGCCGTTAGCGGGCCGTTTAGATGGCTTTACGGGGTGTTGCTGCGTCGAGCATGGCCTGCCAGTCGGCGGGTGGTGGTGCCGCGGGGAGTTCGCGGCGCTCGCGGTGGGCGCTCTCGATTGCGCGGGCGGCGTGGGCTTCGGCCTGTTCGGGGGTTGCTCCGGCTTTGATGGCGCGGATCTGGGTGCGTTTCCAGGTGATCCAGGCTTGGGGGTCGTCGGCGATGTCGTCGGGTGCTTCGGGGAGGCCCAGGCGTTCGGCTTCGGCGAGCCTGGTCTTGCCGAGGGTGCGCCAGCGGCGGTTGATGTCGGCGGGCATGATCCAGGCGCGTTCGTCGCGGTAGTGCTCGCTGACGATGCGCAGGGCGTCGGCAAGGGGCAGGTTCCGGTCGAGGGCTTCGGACCAGGCGAGGGGGGCTGCCTCGTTGGGCTGGCGGTTGTCGTAGGCCGAGGCTTTGGCTAGGACTTTGGCGGCTTCTTGGGGGTCATGCGGGCATTCCTTCGAGTTCGAGGGTGATCATGCTGGGCTGGCTGGTGATCATGCTGGGCTGGTGATCATGCTGGGCTGGCTGGCGTGTGGGGTCGAGGCTGTCGGCGATGGCGAGCCAGCCGTTGACGCGATCGTCGGTCGTCGCACGGGGGGCTTGGCTGCGCGTTGCGGTGCTCCGGCTCGGCTGGTGGGTTTGTTCCTGGCACTTGCGCGCCCAGTTGCGCCACGTGGCTACCCAGTTGGTCTTGCGGCCTTTGGCGCCTGGCTGTGCGATCCAGTAGTCGCGGAAGCGCTCGACCTCGATGTTGTTCGCTGCGGCGGGTGCGTTGGCTCGGGTCCAGTCCACGAGGGCCTGGTCTGGCTGCCAGTCGTCGGGCAAGCGAGTCCCGCGAGACTCGCTGGGTCGCTTCGAGGTCTTTCGAGGCTTCGAGGCTTCGAGGCTAGTTGTGATCGCGGTTGCCGGGGCCGCGTCAGCGGACACGGTCACGAGCTCAGCGAGTGTCTCAGTGACGCCCTCGGCGTGGGGGGTACCCGAAGGGGGGGGAATAATATTCTCCTTTCTCCTTTCTCCTTTCTCCTTGATCCGAGTGTCACGGCGTTCGTCACGCCCCATGTCACGCCCCATGTCACGCGTGACATTATCCGGTTTGGCTTGTTTGGACTTTCTGGCGCGTTCACGGGCTTTCTCGCCCTCGCTGATGCTCGTTTTGCGTCTGTTCGCTCTTGGATGTCACGCCATCTGTCGTTCCATTTTACCCATGCTGTCACGCTTACAGAATCCTCGTTTTTTGTGACAAGTTTGTGACTGTCACATTTTGTCACGCGTGACATTGCGTCGGGGATTCCGAGGCGGTTGACGGCCACCTCGATGGGGATGACGCCGTCTGTTTCGGGGTGGGCTGCGCACCAGGCGAGGGCGCGCACGTACCACAGTTCTGCCTCTGGGCCGACTGCAATAATCGCGGGATCGTCGTAGTACGAGGCGGCCAGCGCGGCGTATCGGCCGGGCCGCTTGAATCCTGTGCGTGCCATTAGTTCTTCTCCAGTGGTTTGCGGGTGGGTTCTCTGCGTGTCACACAGTATGTCACGCGTGACATGACGTGCGACTGTTCATCCCATGGCATTGAGGTGGTGTAGTGGATGGCGACGCGGCGTGTAGGGACTGGGCCGTCAGCGGTGGTGATGCTCATTTCGGTGATGTCGACATAGGCGGGGATCTCGTCGAGCATCTTTTTCACGACCTCCGGGAACACGGGCATGTCGGCTGTGAGTCTGAGCATCGCGTACATGTCCGGCTTGCGGCTGGCGTCGGCCTTGCGGGGCATGGTCGTGCTCCCTTCTAGGCGGGTTCGCGGTAGTTGATGATGAGGCGGCGCGTCCCCGCGAACGGGCCGTTGACGTCCAGGCCTGCATCGTCGATGACTGCGCCGGGCTTTAGCTGGGCGAGCACGGCACAAACGGCGGCGGCTGAGACGCCGTCAGCGGCGACGAAGGTGATCGTGAACTGGCCACGCGTGTAGTGCTTCATTTACTTGTCTCCTGTTCCTGAATTATGAGGGTTACCGTGTGGGTGCCCTTGGGTGATTTTTGCGGGTCGCGCTCAAACGCGACGCGGGGGATGTGGGTGTGGTCGTCGTCGTCCCAGACGCGGGCGTCCACGAGGCCGTCAATGATGGCCTTAACGGTTGGCTCTGCGTTGGTGGGGTCTGCGCGACCATTGGTGGGGTAGCCGATCAGCGCGGTGACGATGCTGGGGCTGAGGCGGCGGCCGGCCAGGCCGTGGATGCGGGCCTCACTGGCCGCGTACGCCCTGAGCATCCGCGTACGGCGCATCCTCGTTGACCAGTGGAGCCTCTGGTTAGCGGTGAGCCAGATGGCCTTGTGGATGCCGATCGTGAACGTGTAGCGGGTCATTCGTCGTCCATCTGCGTGAGGATGAGTGCGGTAGCGTGCGCGGCCTGCAGTGGCACTGTCCCCGAGTAGAGGAGACTCATACGCTGGTCGGTGGTGAGCTGCAGAAATTGAGTGGAAACGTAGCCGATGGGCAGGCCCATCATCCACTCAACGAAACCGACAGACAGGCGCGCATGGCCGGCGTGTGGCAGCGTGTACAGGGGATACGGATAGCGTTCGCCCGTGACCTGCTCCCAGTGTTCGAGCGCACGGCTATCCGCCTTGCCTTCAAGGTCCGCCTGCGCCCACCTGTACGCCTCGCTATCGAGGTAGGTATCGTACGCTGACGGCATGGTCCACAGGGTGCCGGTCCATGGGTCGGTGTCCAGGTACGCGGCGTTTACGCTCGGCACGTGGCAGTCGTTGCGGACGCCGATCACGTACGAGCGTAGGCGCCGGTGGGGTGTGCCGACCTCGTTTGAACACAGGCGTGTCCATGACGTGCGGTATCCGCGTGTGTCCAGGTAATCGTAGACAGGCACAACTTCGTCGTTAGGGAGCTGCACCTCAACAATGACGAGCGGCGGCTTGTAGCCAGCGTCGATCAGCGGCGCGCCCGTGGTCTGCCAATTCTCAAAATCGTTGACGGTGAGTACGTCCACCATCGGCGGCGGCGCGTCGATGGCGACGTGTGCCCCAGCGTACGGATGGCGGTAGCGCATAGCAACGTACCCGGGGCTGGTGGGTGACTGGCCGGGGTGTGCGTGCCAGGCGAGAGTCGCGCCGCCCAGTGCGGCTGCCACGCCGATGGCGAGGCCCCCGTAACCTGGATTGATAGCCCCGATGGTTAGTTCTGTGTTCATCGCTTTGTCCTGTTCTTTGGTGCGTCTGCTTCGCCGACCTCGGTGGCGATCTTGATACTCATGGGGCCGGGCTTATCCGGAGAGAAAACGACCAGGCTGCCTGCGCGGGCGATCCACCTGTAGCCGAGGCAGCCCGTCACCCAGCGACCGGGGTTGTTAATTTCTACGGAAATTTCCCCGTTATCATTGGTGACGGTAACGCCGAGGCCCCACGCTCTCAGGGCTCTGGTGTCGGCCTCAGCATCGCCAGTGAGCCTGTACGCGTAGAAATTCACGCGAGGTCCTCCTCACTGATCGGCTCGCCCGCGTGCGAGTACCAGGCGAGAAAGTCGGTTACCGTGCGGTTCGAGACGCGCACACGGCCAGGCGTCGCGACGATCATGTCGCCTTCTATGGCCCACACGGCGGTGCCCGGCCCGACCAGGAAGACCGTCCCCTCACTGTCGCGGGTGATGGTCTTGCGTGCGATCTTCGCAATCACAGACGCGTTGTCGCGGGTGAGGGCGCACCGCGCGCACCATAACGCGCTCCTGGTACGTTTGCACGCCGTCAAGATCGGCGAGCGGGTCAAACGTGGGCATTTTTCAGTCTCCTTAGTTGTTGATGAGTGTGTTTACCGCGAGCGCGGCTTGTTGTGGTACGACTCCGTTTCCGAGGAGCCGTAGTTGGTGCTCACGTGGCAGGTTGATGTCGGTGACGTGGCCGTCTGGTAGGCCCATGAGCCATTCGACGAAGCGGGTGGATAGTTGGGGTTTGCCGCCTGGGCGGCGTGGTGGGGTCGAATGGGGTGGGGCTGCTCTGCCTGTGATCTGTTCCCATCGGGCGATCGCTTTCGCGTAGGGGCCGGACGCTGTCAGGTCGGCGCTGACGGCGATCTCGTGGAGGTTCGGCCCGTACCCGGCGGATGAGCGTGGTGCGTTCGTCGCCTGCGGGGTGGGGAGGAGCTGCACTGCCTGGGTGAGGCTGTGGCCTGTTCCCTCCGGGTGGCGGCACGATTTGTGGTCTGACGTGGTTGGCGTCGGGATCAGAGTGCCGTCACTTGGTCCTGCAGGCTCACACTGTGGCCGCCTGCCCGCCGCTTTTCGGGGTGCTGCGGGCCTCCGCATGTCCCAAGGTTGGCCGTGGGGGTGGCCAACAAGGAAGAGGCGGCGGCGCTGGTGGGGGGCTCCGGCGTCGGAAGCTCGTACAATTTGCCAGCGACAGTCATACCCGAGGCCGGCCATGTCCCCTGCAACACGCCCGGCTGCCCTGAGAGCAGGTCCAGCTGCTCCAGTTCCCAGCATTGTCGTCTCGGATTCCACTGGGCTATAGGCTTTTGCACTTAACGCTCCTTGCACGTTTTCCCACACCACGAGGCGCGGTTGGATGGTTTCGATGGCGGCGGCCATGGATTCCCAGAGGCCCGAGCGGGTGCCGGTGGCCATGCCTGCGCGTTTGCCTGCGAGGCTTAGGTCCTGGCACGGGCTGCCGCCGCAGATGATGTCGACGGGTTCCACGTCGGACCAGTTGATCTTGGTGATGTCCCCGAGGTTGGGGGTGTCGGGCCAGCGCGTGGCGGCGAGCTTGCAGGGGCCGGGTTCAATGTCGCTGGTCCAGGCGACCCGCGCGGCGGGGTCTATGGCCATGGCTACCCCCATGTCGAGGCCCCCGTAGCCTGTGAACAGGCTCCCGATGGTCGTCATGGCCGCCCGCTTTCATCGATGATTGCTGCGAGGGTTGTCGCGGATGTCTCGCGTCTGCTTGGCAGTGTGGGAGTAGGGTGTCGAGGCCGGCGAGCAGTGCTTCAAGGTCCGTGATCGCTTTCGTGACCGTGTTGCGCATGGCTTGCAGGCGTGTGCTTGTTTCGCGGCTGCTCACGTACGTGGAGGCCATGAAGTCCGTGAGCGCGTTGGTCTGCGCTGTGACGTTGATTGCTTTGCGTAGCTGCTTAGTCTTGTAGCGGGGTTTTTGGGGGCCATGGGGCGATCACGCTGCGCCTCCGTTGGGGTCGGTGTCGTCGCCGAAGATGGGGGCTGCTGGTCGTTGATGATCTCGGCCTCGGCCTCGGGTGTCGGTTCGGGTGTGGGCTGGGGGCGAGCGCTGTTGTAGATGGCGATCAGCTCCGCGTGGATGGTTGCGGCTTGTTCGTCGGTGAGGGCGGTGACGGAGATGAGCTGGCCGAGGCAGCGCTTGCACAGCGCGTCATATGCTTCTTGTGTGAAGTTGAGGACGTCGAGGCCTTTCAGGATGCTCTCCTGCCATCGTGTGATGGACTTTGCGGTCTGGGGAGTTCTTGTGGTGCCGCCGTGGGCTGCATGGCCGGATTCTGCGGTGCCGCCGTGGGCTTGGCGGGGGTGTTGTTGGCGATCGGTGTTTCGACGACTTCGCCGGTGTCGGTGATCGTTGCGTTGAAGTCTTCGGGGCTGTAGATCATGCCAATGAGGACCTCGAGGCGCCCTGTCTGGCGACCTCTGTGATTGCGCGTGCCCTGAGCATCTGCGCGGGTACTGCGACCATGGGCCGCGCTGGCCCCATAGGCCGGCTTTCATGGCCTTGTCTTTGTCCCAGGTGACCTCGAACTTGAACGTCTTGTCGTCGGCGCGGATGAGCGTCGCGGTTATGGACTCGGGGTTGTTTTCGACGATCCTGAGCGTGTGGCCTGCCCGGCGGATGACGGCGGCCATGAGGTCTGAAGACAACGTGGCCCGTCCGTTGATGACAGCGATTGACGCCAATGCTTGGAGCGGTTCGAGGCCGAGGGCGGCCCCCGTTTCCGCGGCGACGAAAGCATTCGCCGCGTTGCCTCGGTACGCGGTGGGAGGATCGTTGAGGGGCGATCCTCGCGATGTAGGCGGCGCGTTCCTGAAGGTTGGCGGTAATGTAGGGAGAACCCGGGTGTAGGGGTGGGTGCGAGCGCCTGGGTGGGGTTCGTGGCGGCCTTGCCGCGCGTCTTAGTCGTGACTTCGTTGGATGCCATTGTCGTTGGTCCTTTCGTGTGGGAAAGCTATTTGTGGGTGTTGGGCTATTTCTGGGGCTTCCTGCGCTGCACTGTCCGGCGGCGATTCGCCTCATGCTGGTCCCATGAGAGCCACACGAGGTAACCGCCCTGCCCGTCTGATCGGCAGTCCATGACCCAGAACGTGCCGCTCTTGTTGAGCTTGGCCACGTAGGCTCGAATGGCTGCGACGTCCCGCTTGGTCCAGCCTCCGGTCTTACTGTCCTCATTCGGCACGAGGAAGGTTTCACCGGGGTGGGTCTGGATGAGTCGCCGTTCGGCGGGGGTTGTGATGCGCAGGAACAGGGGCGCATGCGCGCCATACTGGGTCTTGCCGGTGATCGGGGCTTTGCGGATGGTCACGCGTCCTCGCCTCCCTGCGTATCTTCGCGGCCACTGACAGCGGAGCCGAGGGCGATACCGCACGCTGTGGGGATGATGGCGAGGACGCCGGCGGCGAGGTTACGCTCGTAGATGGCGAGCAACATGGAGAGTGCTCCATTGGTGATGGAGGCGGCTGCGGCCAGGTAGTAGATGGTGGCGGCGGCCTTGCTGTAGGCGGGCACGTAAAGCATGGTCAATTGCTCCTTTGATTGATTAAGGGGGTGGTGGGGGGGCCGCCAGGCAGGGTCAGCGGGGCGGCCCCCACACGGGCGGGATTAAGCCACAGGCTGGTCGAGCGTCGCGTTGAGCTTCCTCACGAGGGCTTCGTGCTCGTCAATAGCGTCGAGCGTCCCGCAGATCTCGTCAATGATCTTCGTCATCATGTCGCGCTCGCGGTTGAGGGTGTGCATGGCTGCGCGGCTGGCCGCGATGGTGTGGAAGTCGTTGGCTTTTTCGCAGTCCATGTTGGCGGCGCTTCTTTCCTGGTCAAGGTAGGCGCGCAGCCACGCGAGGTCGTCGAGGGTGAGTTCGAGCGGGATGAGCTGGTCAGTCGCGTGCTGGGCGGTCATCGTCACCCTCCCCCCAGTTCGCGGCGGCAAGGAAGACGCCCAGGGCGAGGACCGCAAGCGTAGGGGCCGCGAGCGCGAGCACGGGGCCCGCGGAGACTATGACGGCGGCGACCATGACGAGGCCGAGGCCGATGAGCGTGTGTCGGGTGTTCATTGTTACTGGTCCTGTTCGTTGTCGGGGGTGGTGAGGGCGTTGATGCGGGCGTCCTGGATGAGGTGTCTGGCGCGCGGGTCGGTGCAGGGGCGGCTGGGGTTCCTGATCCGCCAGGCGGCGGAGTGGAGCCATTCAATGGTTTCGAGGGTCACTGGTTGGCCTCCTCGTCCTTGTCGGCGAGAATGTTGAGCTGCATGTCGAGAATGGCGTTCATGGTCTCGTCGGGGTGGTTGGAGATCATGAGGCCGGCGATGACGAGGTCGCGGATGCACTGGGGCATGAGGGCCCATGCGAGGCGGTGGTGGAGGCCGTGGAGGCCGCCGAAACCGCCCACGAGGTGGTCGATTTCGTGCTGGTACTTGGCGGGGACGATGATTTCAAGCATTGTGGTTTTCCTTGTCTTCGTTGATGAGGTTCATGAGGGTGGTGATCTCGTCGGTGAGGGCGAGGATCGCGGTGGCGGCGCGGGCGCGGGTGTCGTGGTCGAGGTTGGCCTGGTAGAGGATGCGCATCGTGTCGGTGGCGCGCTCGTGTTCTCGGGTGAGTGCGACTCTGACGAGTGTTTTCTGGCGCTTGGTGAGCGTGGTACCGTTGATCTGCACAATCTGTCCTTTCTGTGGGGGTTGTGCGTTGGGTCTCGGATGGTGGCAGCCGTCCGGGGCCCGTCTTTTCTTGGTGGTTACGTGGCCTTGCGGGCTGCGCGTGTGGCGGCGGCCTTGCGGGCGGCCTGGGAGCGGGGGCTTCGGGCGGTGATCCTGCCTTCGCCAGTGGTGTGGCGCTCCTGGTAGGCCTGCAGGGCCTCTGCGGGGATACGCCAGCCGGCCTGCCCTTTCTCGTTCCACGCGGTGATCTGGCCAGCCTGGATGCGGCGGCGAACCGCTGTGGGGAGAGCCGGAGGATGTCTGCGGCCTCAGCGAGGGTGAAGATCATCTGGGTCACGCTGCCTCGCCTCCGATGTCGACGTGGCGGGCCTGCAAGATGACAACGCCGTCGCGGGTGTCCTTGATGGTGTCCCCGTCGCTGGTTGGGACGTCGTCGGCGTGGGCGAGCTGGTCGGCGCGCTGCATGAGGTCGGCGACCGTGGTGCAGAGGATCTCGGCGAGGTGCACCAGCTCAGACACTGAGAAGTCCGTGTGCCCGTTGAGTTTGCGAGAAAAGGTCTGGCGCCCGATCCCGAGTGCACGGGCTACGGCGGCTTGCGTCACGCCCTTTTCAGCGATGCTCTGACGGATCGCGGTTGAGAGTCCGCCCATGGGTTGTACCTCCTTATTTGACTCTTTTGTGTTGCGAACTTGCGACAACACAAACATTGTCGCATTTTTGCGACATGCGCAAGCGGAGTGGGTGGATATGTCGCCATATTGGGACTTAGGGTGTCGGTTGCGGGGTGGAAATCGTTGGAAATTAGCCATTTTGAGACCCTATTGTAATAGTCATCACATCTGCGGATGTGGGGTACGATGGCGCGCTCAGGTCACTAGCCGCAGCATCGGGGTATCTCTCGGGGCCGCGACGAGCCCCAACTCATCCAGTGCGATTTGTTCCCCCTGGATACATTCACTGAGGGCTCAGTGAGGGTTCATGCAGGCCTCAAACACCTCTCACAACAGGGTCTAATCACCCGGTATGAGGGCCCCGATGGACGCAAATACCTGCAGGTGAACACATGGGACAAGCACCAGAAAATCAACCGTCCCTCGAAGCCTCGTTTTCCGCGGTATGACGCCGAAAACTGCACACTCACTGAGGGCTCACCTCTGGAACAGGGAACAGTGAGTCCTCACTGCACACTCACTGAGGGCTCAGTGAGTCCTCACTCACACTCACTGAGGGCTCAGTGAGTCCCTCACTGCACTCACTGAGGGCTCACCCTGGAACAGGGAACAGGGAACAGGGAACAGGGAACAGGGAACAGGTATTTTTTTGGTGCGTGCAACGAAATCGACAACGCGCCGAACGCGAGCACTGAGACTCAGACCGTGTCCGCTGACGCGGACCCGGCAACCACGAATGCGACTAGCGTCGAAACCAAGAATCTTTCGAACGCCTCGAAGCCATGAAGACCTCGAAGCCTCGAAGCCTCGAAGCCGCGAAGCCTCGAAGCCGCGAAGCCTCGAAGCCTGCGAAGCCTCGAAGCCGCGAAGCCCTCAGAAGCCGCGAAGCTCTCGAAGCCTCGAAGCCCTCGAAGCCTCGAAGCCCTCGAAGCCCTCAAGCCGCCTCGAAGCCGCGAAGCAAAGAATCTCTCGAAGCCGCGAACTCCCCGCGGCACCACCACCCGCCGACTGGCAGGCCATGCTCGACGCAGCAACACCCCGTAAAGCCATCTAAACGGCCCGCTGACGGCCTCGCACACCCCGGGTGGTACCCATACCTACCGGGGGGTCTGAAAGGCCCGCAAAACGCCGTACAGCGCGCCGGCCGGACGGAAGGTTCGCGGCGCTCGCGGGCATCAACCACCACCCCGCGCCTGACAATCGGCGTGAAATCAACGAAAAGGAGTCATCATCATGGCAATCGAAGCAACGATCACCGGCAATCTCGGGGCTGATCCCGAGGTACGTTGGACCCAGGGCGGCCAGCAGGCGCTCCATCGCGCCTCCGGGCATAAAAAAGCCCCCACCAGGAGGTGACACTGGTGGGGGCTTGTGTGCACTTAGGAGGCCCGTGCGCGTGGGCAAGCCCGGGGACCGCCCAGGCGTCAATATGTATGCACGCGTCCATCATAACACACACATCCCGTATTAGGGATAAAAGCCGCCGCCCCTGCCATGACATTCCCGATCAATAGCAGGGGCAGCGGGGTTTGCGCAGTTGAGGCCAGCGCAGGTGGCCGGGTCTCTCGCGTCGGGGCGCGGTTTACCCAAGAGAGAACCGCGCAACTCCCAGAATGGGCAGCGCGATCTGTTATCTCAATCCTACCACCTGCCGCCCGCATCTGTAACCAAGCGAGCCGCCCCCATGCCGTGAGAGGCCCAGTCACCGGCATGAGGGCGGGATCTGCGCATTGGCACCCGCGCATGGGGCCGGGGCCGCGCGGCGAACCACGCTACCCCTAAGCGGCTAGGTCGCACCCCGCGGCGGGCCGGGGCCTGCGCGAGTGCCTAACCACGATATGGCCCCGGTCATTTGTGCATACAAACAGAGGCCCGACCGGGGGTCTGTCACCCCTATCCTACCTCGACACACACGCATCTGCTCCCCCATACACCTCAGTCACACCGACGTGCGCGATCGGGAAAAGCCACCCACATACACACACCAACATACACCCCGCGCGATGCAATGTGTAAAGACGCCAAACCGCGAGCGCCACACCCCCCTCCAACACCTGCAGGTGCGTGTCACATGACACGCCCTTAAGGTCAAGCAACGACGCTCAAAGCCCACTCAAGACCAGTCAGAAAATCCGGCTTTTCGGCGGAAAATCGGGACTTTTCCCCGTCATAGCAACAAAACCCTAAAAAGCCCAGTGGGGGGATCAGTTCCCCCCATCTTTTCGCTAAAAACCGGGGTAAAATGAGGGGGCGAAGACAGCGTGACACGCATGAGTGACACGCACTCTAGCTCGGCAGAGCACACTCAACGCCACTCGACAACAAGCAAGCCCATACAACACGCAAGCAAGGCGATACTAGATGGCCTCAATCAAGGCAGTGAAGCACCGCGACGGCACCGTCGTCTACCGCGTCCGCTACCGCGCGGGCAGCCGCAACCCCGTCATGGAAACCTTCTACGACGCCGGGGCAGCGCAGCGCTACGCCAACCTCGTCGACCGCATCGGGGGCCGCCGCACGCGAGATGCGCAGCCTCGACGACCTCGCCGCCGCCGACACCCCCACCGTCGCAGCGGCCTGCGAGCACCACCTCGAGGCCCTCGCCGCGTCTGCGACGCCCGGCACGATCAGCCGCTACCGCCAGATCCTGCGTGACCGGATCGAACCGCACCTCGGCCTCATCCCCGTCGACATGCTCACCCGGCACACAGTCACCACGTGGATCGCCGACATGCGCAGGACGCCCATCACGCGCGGAGCCAACACCGGCCGGCCACCGTCGACGAAAAACGATCCGCAACGCCCAGGCGCTCCTCTCCGCCGCCCTGCAACGCCTCGTCAACGACGGCGTCATCCCCCGAAACGTCGCCAAGGGCATCCCCCTGCCCAAAGACGCAACCGTGCGTGAAATGCGATTCCTCACACCCGACGAGTACGCGCGCCTCCACGCCTGCATCCCCGCCGACTACCAGACGTTCACCAACGTCCTGTACGGGCTCGGCCTTCGCTTCGGCGAGGCGACCGCCCTCACCGTCGCCGACGTCGACCTCGACGTTGCCCAGCCCGTCGTACGCGTCAACAAGGCATGGAAAATGGGCGGCAATGGAACCCCGTACCTGGGTGCGCCGAAAACCAAGCGCGCCCGACGTACTGTCACCATCCCCGCGCCCCTCATCCCTGAACTGCGCGCTGCGCTCGCGGGCAAGGCTGCAGATGAGTTGGTTTTCACGGCGCGGCAGGGTGGGCCGATCACGTCGGGCCCGTTTCACGCCCACGTGTGGCAGCCGGCGTGTGATGCGGCGGGCCTGTGGCCGCGCCCTCGTGTCCATGACCTGCGGCACTCGCATGCGTCGGCGCTGATCGCGGCGGGCGTCCCCCTGCCCGTGGTGCAGCGGCGCATGGGGCACGAGTCGATCCAGACCACTGTCGACGTGTACGGGCATCTTGCGCCTGATGCGTACGCGGGTGCGGCTGAGGCTATGAGCGTGGCCATGGGCGGGGTGACCCCTCAAATTGGAATATGACGCGCCTCTCTCATGCTTGGCTTACACAGTAGCCCACACGCGGGTTATAGTTATGGCATCGGGAGGGACAAGCCCCCCGAACCTCAAAGAAGGAGACACATCATGGCCCGCAAGATGACCGAAGCTCAGCGCGAAGCCCTCGCGAAGGCTCACGACGCACAGCGCGAAGCGCAGCGCAGCGCAGACATCGCCCTCTACACCCAGGCTGCAGAGCGCCTTACTGCCGAGGATCGTGACTGGCTCCGCGAGACCATCGCCGCCGCAAAGCCCCTTCCTTACGAGGGCGATTTCGCCAATGATGGGGCGCGCGTTAAGCGTGCCATTGTGGGTGGGCATCATTGTCGCACCGAGGAAATCGCGGTGCGGACCGGCCTGATCCGCGAGGGCGCGACCATCGACATGATCATGGCCGCAGCCCCCACGAATGTCGCGGAGCTCGTCCTTCACATTGGAATCGATAACCTGTGACCTCCAGGTGGCCCAAGTCAATAAGCGGCTTGAGCCACCCACCAAAACCAATACCAATCCAAAGGAGTGCACCATGCGTATACAGGAACTCGTCGAACAGGCCATGCCTCCCATGGGATCGCGCAGGCCGATAATGGACGCCATCACCCTCGTAGGGGGTGAATCAAAACGCATTTCCGCAGGTCTTCACGCCCTTATGCACCGTCACGGCGCAAACATCGATCTGGCGTACCGCTCCCTCTCAAAGAGCGATGGAGTGTATATTGTGTACTCTAATGGCGGGACATGGCGGCCTCGTAAAGTTGAATTGCAGTGGCCAACAGTCGGCGGCTTTGCATTCCTTTTTGTCACGTCGAATAGTGACGCATGCGGGATCGCATACCGCTATATCATCCCCAAGTCGATTGCTGCCGATCCGTTCAATATGGCAGTTCTCCATTATGGAGACTACGTCCATATTGACAATCAGCTATACGATGATTCGTACAGGTCGATTGGACGTTTGATTGGTATCCAGAGTATGAGGTTGACCCTCGTGAATACGAGGAAAGGTGCGCATACTCATACGGTCTCTTCGAATCCTTCCTTGATGACGCTGAGTATTACACGCAGTCCGACGCACCGTACATGCTCGATACGCGTAGACTCTACACAATTGATTTTCCCCGCGGGGAACGTATTGAAACGCTTGAGGGATACGGAAAGCGTCATGGTGTGCACTTCTTACACACGCCGTCGAAGCGGAGAAAAGAGTCCAATCTATTTTTGGAACGGATTCGGTCAATCGTACATTCACTTGCCTGTGGAACTCCCATATAATGGCGGCTTCTATATCGAAGTGGATACATCAGACTGTGAGATCTTCGTCGTTGAAGATAAGCATCTGAGGTCGCACGCCGCCAAGATCGAGAGGATGCGCAGCCGAATCGAATCACAACCTCACAAGAATGTGACACCCGCCCCCTCGGACTGGGAAATGATGCTTGAATTCGAGCATTTTGCGCCGTATCCCCACGGGTTCGGAGAGTACATTAACAAATGGGTCCTCGCCGAGGACAGCTGCCCGCACAAGAATGAAGATCGACTCATTAGGTGAAAGAGCATGATTGAAATACCCTTGACTTCCGTCAGCTTGCGTTGCCGGCGCAAGGCCCTAGGGCTCACCCGCGCCGAACTCGGCGACATCATCGGCGCGCCCGAGAGCGCAATCAGGTCGTGGGAGATCGGCAAGAGTATGCCTCGCGACCCGAAGGGCGTCAACATGCTGCTCAGCAGTCTCGAGGTAGCTGCCCTCGACTGCGTCGACGCGCTCACGACGCCCGCCGACTGCGAAATTGAGGATGGGGATGTCTCCCCGGTCGTCCTCATCTCGTACGTTGACCAAGTCGCGTACGAGCAGGGGTGCGAGTGGGCTGCCCGGCTCCCGCTATCGACGTACCAGGCGTGCGTAGGTAATGCAGCCGCGCTCCTGGCTGACCATGGCCTCAACGTAAGCATCATCCACACACAAGATAAGGAGAGAGCATGACAAGCGAGTATCTGGGCGCTGCCGACTTCGCAGCCCGCGCCGGTCTGGCCACGGCGACGATCAGGTCGTACATGCGCAAGGGGCTAATCCCGCCAGCCGACGTCGTGATTAGCACGCCGGCCGGTCCTCTGCGCGGCTGGTCGCCTGAGACAATCGACGCGTGGATGGGGTCACGGCCCGGCCGCGGGGCGCGCACAGACCTGCGCAAGTAGATTACCCCAGTGATCGCACCGTTATATCTCAGCGGTCGTGATCCCAATCGCAGAAAGTAGAACACCAGTGGAACTCATCCCATTCACCTATGCCCACAACAGCGTCCGACTCATCGAGGACGGAGGCCAGATCCTTTTCTGCGGAAAAGACGTAGCCTCCATCCTCGGATATACGAACACGACGGACGCTCTCAAGCGGCACTGTCGTGGGGTAGTGAAGCACTACCCCATCGTTGACAGCCTGGGACGCAGCCAATCGGCTCGATTCATCACTGAGCCAGACCTCTACCGACTCATCACCCACAGTAAGCTACCCGAAGCCGAGAAATTCGAACGCTGGGTATTCGAGGAAGTCATCCCGTCGATTCGGCGGCACGGCATGTACGCGACTGAGTCAGTGGTCGATGCGATGCTGGCTGATCCCGATGCGATGATCCGGACACTGACGGCACTGAAAGAGGAACGAGCTAAGCGCGTCCGGTTGGAGGCGCAGGCGCAGGCCGATGCGCCCAAGGTCGTATTCGCTGACGCCGTGGCAGCCGCGAAAACAGACATCCTCATTGGTGACCTCGCGAAAATCCTGCGAGGCAACGGCGTGGACACGGGACAGCGCCGCCTTTTTGAGTGGATGCGCGTGAACGGCTACCTCATCCGACAGAAAGGCTCGTCGTGGAATATGCCCACTCAAAGGGCTATGGACATGGGGCTGTTCAGGGTGAAGGAATCAGTTGTTACTCACGCGGACGGGCATACGACGGTTAACCGGACGACCAAGGTCACTGGCCGTGGGCAAACTTACTTCGTGAACAAGTTCCTCGCTCACACGGCCGGGAACTGACCCATGCAGGCGGGGAGGGGACGCTTTGTCCCCTCACCCCCTTTTGTGGCGTGCTTGAAGCTTCAGCTGATGGAGATACGCGTCACATCCAATTCCCACTTGCGCTATAGCCCTAGCGCGGGCTATAGTTATGGCATCGGGAGGGAACAAGCCCCCGAACCTCAAAGAAGAAGACATACAATGAACACCTACATGATCGACACCAACACTGCCGACCTCCTCGCCCTCGACGGCGATCGCGAAGCCGCCACCGCCTGGTTCGAGACTTCGCTTCCCGGCGACGAGGTCAGCGAGCTGCGCGAGGCCCTCATTGAGGCCGCCGTCCGCCTGACCGGCGAAGACCGCGAGCTCCTCGCCTCCAACGGCTACGCGATCATCGAGGACTGACAGGTAAGGCCCCCGGCCCCTCCCGAGAGGGAAGAGGCCGGGGGCCAAACCATGCGACAGGGGAGCATGATGAGACAAGACATTGACGGCACGATGAGCGCCACTGAGGCCCGCGAGCGCGGCTATCTGCCTACCGATGAGGTGCCCGCCCTCATCGGCGTCAAGCGCGGTCTGCGTAATCTCGGGAGGGTGATGCGGCGTGAGGGTTTGCGGCCTGTACGCGTCGGGCACGCCTACTGGTGGAGCGTCGACGACGTCCGTGAGTGGGCTGCGCAGCGCCGTTGGATCCGCGCCAAAGGAACACCTGCACCCCAGTGCTCGGCCCCCGGCTGTGATCGCGGCGCGGTGGCGCATGGCTTGTGTTTGCGCCACTACAAGGCTGCGCGTGGTAAGCATGCTGGCGAGCCTGCTCCGCGTGTGGGTCAGCCTGTTGGGGCGGGGGTGTACGGGCGCGTCGACGAGACCGCAGATGGGCGGTTGGTCTGTCATGAGTGCGGTGGCGCGTATCTGAACCTTGCGGCGCATGTCGCGCTCGTGCATGGCATGAGTACAGACGAGTACAGGGGCGTCTACGAGTTGCCGCGCACGGTCAAGCTCTCCGCCAACAGCGTGCGTGAGCGCATCAGTTGTAGCTCTTCGCGGCCTGAGAATCTTGAGCGGCTTGCGAGGGTGCGTGATCCCGTGGCTGCGTCGGCGTCTCGGACAGCTGATACGTTCAGCGCTGTCAGTCGCGCGCATCGTGCGCGTTATGCGGGTGAATGAGCGAAAAATGCCCCCCACCACCCATGCGAAATCGGGTGGTGGGGGGCTTTTCTGTGGCCGGGTTAGGGGTGGATGTCTGAGGGGCGCGAGCACATGAGGCCGCGGGCGCCCTTGCTGAACGCCGTCGACGCCTGCCCGGCGTTCGTAACGATGTGAGCGACCGTCGGCTTACCCGTGGCGTTGAGCATCGTCCAGGCAGACGTCGAGGCGTTCCATTCGAGGCCGAGGACGTCCCACTCGTCAAATCGGGCGTCTGCGAGTTCGGTCTCGTAGAACATGCACATGGTTTTGTAGCCGCGTGCTCGGGCGCGGCGTGCGCCGCCGCCCTTGATGAAACTCTTCCAGATCACCCTTTCCTGCGGCTTGCCGTTGAAGGCGGCGTCGAGCTTCGTGTACAGGTCAAGCTCAGACTGCAGATCGCCCTCTGACGCGTCTTCCTTCGAGGACGTCGTCTTGTGGTCGATGGCGAGGATGACGTCACTCGGGATGTTGTCGAGGACCTCGTCGAGGAGCATGATCGGGCCAGCAGCCTGCTGCAGGGTCTTGAGGGTCGCCCAGTTAGTGTTCCAGATCGCGTAATCAGATCCGGGGACAGTGCGGTTGGTTTTCCAGTCGTGCATGAGCACGTATTCGCCACTGCCGCACCGGCGGACGGAGAGCTCGAGGGCCTTGAACCCAGCCCTGAGGGACGCGTCCAGGCCGCGCCGCGTGAACTCCGGGTACTCGTCTCCACCAAGACGGTGGCTGATGTAAAACGGCCGACCCTGGAAAAACCTCGTGACGAGATCCGTGCTCGTCTCGTCGGTTTCTCCGGGCGCGTACAGGCGCTGGTCACCGCCGTCGCGGCGACGTCGATACAAGCGCCCGACCAGGTCACCGCCGTCGCGGCGGCGCACGTGCAGCTGGGGGCTCACTTGGGGATCACCACCTGCACACCAGCGCCATTAGCGCTCTGACTGTTGGGGTATGTGAAGATCGCCTGATCAGCGCCGGGCGCCGTACGCTTGGCGATGACGATTGTCTCCCACGTTTCACCGTCCTGCAGGGCAGAAACGACCTTCTCCCACCCCGCCGATACGCTGATCTGAGACGCTGTTTCGTTCGCGGCTGTGCGCTCACACCCAATCGCGAGCGCCAGCCCCTCAGTGTCGACGACAGGAGCAGTCACCGTCGTCGACTCGGTGGGCTCTTCGTTGCGCTTCTTGACAGCGCCGATGACCGGCTGGCCGCCGCCACGCACAACGATGACCGCCCACGACCCTGTCACAGGCTTGGAGGTCGCGACCTCCAAGGTCTCAGCCCAGCCACCAGACATGATGACGAATCGCATCGTGCCCTGATAGTAGGCCGGTAGGAGCGTGTCCCACCCGGTGGGGGCCGTGAAATCAGCGTCAGACCCCTTCGTATTGAGGACGAGGATGACCCTATCTCCGGCCTGGCCACCCGCCGCAGACACCGTGATACGATCACCACTCGCATGGCCAGCGGCGTGCGCGACCACCGTAGGAGCAGCCACCGACCCGCCACCAGGCGAAGGCACATCCGCGGCAAGAAGATAGATCTCCCCGTCCGCGAGCGCCTCAGCCTCACCCGTAGAATGCACGATCTTGATGGATGCGATCGCGACGGGGTGCCCGTCGGCGTCGACGATGACGGTGCCGCCCGGCTGAGGGGTCGGCGTCGGCGTATCGCCGCCAGTGAGGAGCTCGCCGATCTTCATGACCTGCCCGTCGACGAGCTTTACTTCGCGTTCGGCGAGGACCGCCGCCGACGCGGTCGTCACTGTCAGGACGTAGCGGCCTGGGGTGACCGATGCGTCGACGTTTCCGTCCTGTGCGTCGGCGAGGATACCGCCCACGACGATATCCCCCTCTCGCGTTCGCGAGGGGTTGGGCACGGGGGTTGCGCTCAGTGCAACTGAGACGGGCTTTCCGGTTGGGCCGGTAACGTGGCCGCGGATAGAGACAGACATGGGGTGTCCTCTAGTTTTCTGTGAGGTGCTGTCTGAGCATGTCGTGCTCAGCTGCTGCGGCGGATGTGAGTGTGTCGATCCTTGTCGACAGTGAGGCCGTGTCGCTGTCCTGGCGGGCGGCGATCTGGCTGAGGAGCTGGCCGTGAGCGTCCAGGATCTGGCTGTGAGCGTCCAGCGCGCTGCTGTGGGCGTTGAGGGTTTGCAGGACCGTGGCCTGCGCGTTTTCTACACGGTTGAGGGCGTCTTTCATGGACCCGCCGTGATTGGGCGTGACCTCATGACGGACGTCCGCGACGGCCTCATCAAGTGTATCGAGGCGGGCGCTGATATCGCCCGCGATCGACTCGAGCTGCGCCGATGTCTCCGCGTGCAGCCGATCGGCCTTGGCTTTGCCGACCTGCTCGCGAGCGAGCTCGGCGTCGGCTTTCGCTTTCTCGCGGCCCCAGTGCAGGCCGGTGGCCACGCTCACGGCGGTGACGAGGCCGCCAGCAAGACCGCTGGCTGCGCTTATCACCGCTGCGAATTCGGTGGGACTCACTCAAGCTCCTCACCGACGTCCGTCAGGTCCTTGACGCTAGCGCCGCCGGGCGTCACAGCACCCACCCAATCGAGGAGAGACCAGCCGTTGATCTTGATACTGGCGAGCACCTGATACACGGACCACGCGACGCCGAGGAAGACCGACAACTGCGCCGTGAGCAGACGCCACGTCGCCGGATACACCCCAGCAACCCACACGCACGCCGTCACCACAAGCGCGACGACGACAAGCAAGCCGACGCGGCGCTCGCGGGTCCACCAGGGCTTGTCGAGGGCGGCCTGGATGAGCGGCCAGATGATGCCGATCGTGACTGTGGTGATGAAGGGTCGGACTGCAGTCCGCGGAGAAGGTCGTTCATTAGGCACCTGCCTTGAGGGCTGCGGCGATGTCGGCGGCGAGGAGCTTGCGGCGGGCGGCTGCGTCGGCCGCGATGGAGGCAATGTCTCCGTCGTCGAGGCTGACGGTGTAGGAGTTGTCGAGGCCGTACGCCTTGACCATGTCCATCCACGTCTTGGCGGACTTCATGGGGGTGACGGCCAGCGGCGTCACTGCGTATATGGTGCCGGTCTGCCGGCTGCGGATGAACTGCATATCCTCTTCTTCCTTGTGTTCGGGTTCTGTGATTGTGTCGGAGCCGTTGACGAGGGCCATGTAGTAGGCCCACGGGAACGAAACGCCGGGGTCTGTGTGATCGCTCTTCTTGTAGACGCGGGACACCTGGTCGTGTCCCACGAATCCGGATTCGCCGTTTGCGAGCTCGGCGTCGCTGAGGTGACGCAGCGGGATGCCGAGCTGCTGTGCGATCGCGCGCGTGTGGGCGGCAGATAGACGGAGCATAGACAGGGGACGCGGCGTCGCCCCACTCCTCAGGGGACTGCCGGGCGTACCCGGCGTGTTCCACCTGATACCCATCGGCATTGCAGCCGGGGGCCGCGAAAGCGACGGCGGAGGGCGGGAGGCAGACGACGACGGAGTCCTCATCCACGCACGCGTGTGCGGATGCGACGACGCTGCCGCCAGCGAAGTAGCGAGCGACATTCTCCGCCGTGCTGGTCCCCTCTGGGGCCTCCATCGTGTGGAGAACAACCGCACGGCATGGCACTTCACGTTGCTCGTAGTAGTGGGCTGGGGTGAATTCGCCCATTCTTTTTCCTTTTCTGTTTGTCACCACGGGATATAACAGGCGGACACAGGTACGATCCATCCGTTTCCGAGGCGCACCGTCGTGTAGCGTTTGATGCCGAGCCGCCCGTTCGTCTGCACCCTGAGTTCCGCGTAGGTAGACTCGAAGTCTGCACCGTTTGCTGTCACGGAGGCCCCGATGAACTGCTCAGAGGTCGGCCTGAACTGGGAGGGGATCGTCAGGATATTGTCCTGATCGCCGCCGTTTGACACGACAGCGCCAGACAGCTGCACAACGCCTCCGCGCATGCAGATCGTGGGGGTGTGGCCGCCAGCCACCGCCCAGCCTGACGATACAGGTAGAGTCTGCCAAGGCAAATTCCGCCCGGATACGTCGGCCCAACCCCTGCCGTTGCAGGCGGTCAGGCATCCGAGGTCTGTCCTGTACACGAATATCGGGTTGGACTCTGAGACGACTGTGCCAGCGGCTTTTGCCGCGTTGACAATCGCGTCTGCGGACGTCTTATTATGACACGTCACCACGTTGTTGATTGAGTCCGCCGTGACCGGCCACGAGGCCAGGTAGTCATCCGCCGCGGTCGGGATCTGTACGCCGTTCCAACGTTTCTGCATCATGTTTCCTATCGGGTAGAGGTGGCGACGAGGGTGGCGCTGATGGCCCAACCCCACACGCCCACCGTCGATGTCTGGCCGTTTCTGACGAGGATGCTGATCGTGTCGCCGAGGCCGAGGCGCACGATCCCGTATGCGGTCGGCGTCGCATACTGACGCTCAGGAGCATACGCGTCAGCGCGCGGGTGCGTGTCCCACACGCTCGACGGCGCGACCGCCCCTGACCTGTGCACGCTCACACCGCAGGTGATCGGCCCGTCCCAGCCCGTCGACCACGCGTGTACGCGCGCGCTCACCGCATACAATCCCGGCGCCTCCACAGCGACCTCGTACGCCTTGGCCGTACCGTCCTGCGTGAAACCACTGCACGCGGCGAGCTCGCCGCCCTCGAAAAGGGGGAGCCTAGACCAGTACGCGGGCGGCACGTCATACCCGACAGAGCGGATACCCGAGTCCCAGCCGAGCACAGGCGCGCTAGTGTCGACTAGCGCGGTGTACTTGCCCGCGAGATCCTGCAGGGCCCTGCCAGTCTCACCGACCGCGACCGTTGGCGTCCCACGCGGCGCGCGCACAGCAGGCGCATGCGCCATCGTCGCCGCCCCATCAGACCCACGCGAAATCCGCACACGCGCCCCAATGTAGGTCAGACCAGCAGCAGACTGCGTGATCACAGTCTGACCATCAGGCGAACCGTCGAGGTGCACCTCGACGAGGCCATTAGCCTCATCATAGATCGACGTGACAGTCCCAGCCATGACGTCCATGGACGTTGACCGCCGAGGAGGCGCAATATCAAGCCATGAAGACAAACTGTCCACAGCGCCTACCTCCCGTCCTGGATTTCTATGTCAACGCGCATGACCTGCGCCGGATCATCAAGCGTCATCGAGTAGCCCGTCACCCGACCGCGCAGGGACTCGCTGCTATTCAAGTGTGTGACACGCACATCAACAACATCACCCAACTCGAGACGCGGATCAGTGACAATCTGCAGGGAACGCGCCTCCGACGCCGCGAGCGAGGACGCCATGTACGTTTCAGCAGCCTCACGGATCTGGTCCTCAGACTCGGCGACGTCCATCGTGTTGCTTGACGTCACCACGCCATAGGTATCAGCCCTGTATCGCGGATCGGTCCAATTATCCACGACTGCGGCCCACTTAATTTCTTCTGGCTCTTCACCGGCTTCACGCTCAGACGCATCGATCTTGGGGGAGCCAGTGACCATCCACCGGTTGGGCTGTCGCTCGCGGCTGCGGCGGTTAGCGGAGATCAGCAGGTCACGGCCCGTGTAGGTAGCGACAGCAGCGTCCGTAGGTGTCGGTGCCGTGACGTGGAGGACGCCGTCGGGGGTGACGCGGTAGACCATCCCGAAAGACTCGATGAGTTTTTTTGTATGGCGTCGAGCCTGCCGGTGCCCCACTCGAAGAGCCGGTGGATGCTGAAATTGCGGGCGACAGCGGTCTGGATGCCTCCGTCGCTCGGCTCGCCAGCGAGGCGCTGCACCTCGGAGGCGAGCGTTGCGCCCTCGGGCGGGGATGACGGCCAGAGCATTTCGTTTTTTTCGAGGCGCTGCGTCAAATCCAACGCCTCAACGCTCACGTGGCCGTCGTTGTTCTCTTCCCAGCTTTCGATCTGGTACACGCCCACCTGGATGTCCCACTCTCCGCGGGGAGCCGTGATGCGTGCGGCGATATGGACGCGCTGGCCGAAGCACGCCAACGGATCGTCCCACGAGGCAGGCGTGTACTCCGGGGGCGCCGAAAATGTTACGCGCGTCTGCACAGCGCGGTCAGCGGACGCCTCAATCTGTACGTCCCACGCGGGGATGATGACCGACGATCCTCTGAATTCTGCCGTCACCACTGGAGTGATGGTGACTGGCCCGGACAGGATGGGCGCATCGGGTCCGGGCCTCACAACTGCATCCCCGTTAACCACTGGGCAGCCTGCAGATACGTCATGTTCCTCCACTTCCCGTACTTTGCTTGGACTGCGCCCCACGTGATCAGCGAGCCGCCGCCCGCCGCTGTTGCTGCTTCCTCCATGTCGGAGGGCTTGTAGTCGAGTGTCCACTCGCGGCGGACGCGATCACGCCGACCCGTGCGCTTGGATGCGGCGCTGGTGACTGTCACGCACCTGACCTCGGGCACGTCGCAGTCACGCAGGCCGCATGCAGCGTGCGAGTGTAGCGACACGAGTGGCTGCCTCGTGTCAAGCAGCTGCTCGACACGCGCGGAGTCCTCTGCGTATGCGAGGAACTCGAGCCTCCCCGTGGGTTCTGCAGAGACGGTCGCGTATCGGGCGATCGCCGTGCGACGGTCCTGCAGGTCGAACGTCTCGACGCGCATGTCATACGCGCGCGCGTCGTCGCCGATCCACGAGACCGCAGCGGTGACGCGCCCGTCCAGTGATGCGATCGCGTGCGGGGAGCCGACCCTGCGCAGGCCATACCGCATGGATCCGATGGAGTACTCGGTCTCCACACCGGGGGCAGCGAACATGTCGCTGAACGCCTGCGGAGTCCCAGGCGGGTTCACGAGGCGCGCGCCCGCGTAGACCTGAGCGCCGATGTCTTTCCCGTCCAGGAAAAACGACGGCAGGCCGGTCTCTGTCGAGACCCACGCTTTAATGGTCACTGTACGCTCCTCACAACCTTCACGGCCTCAGTCCTAGCGAACGCTCTCGTCTCTTCACCCGTCCAAGGGTTGGTGACAAGCGCGGTCACGTGAATCGATGCGCCAGACAGGCCAGCACCCGAGCCGTCGGGGACACCGCCCGTCGCGTACGGCGATGCCGCACCGGGGATGTACGTCCCGCCGAAGATATCGGCGATCTGCGCGAGGATCGCCTCGCTGCGCCTACGCTTGGACTTGGCAAGAGGGATATACCCCTCGCCGCCCGTCTCCGGCTCAGCCCACACGCGCCATGACCCCGCGGGGGCGATCTGCGCGACATGCTGCTCGCGGTGGAACCCACCACCCGCATAGAAAGACAAGACAGACCCATTGGCCTGCGCAGACGGACCGCCATTCTGTGAGTAATTCCCCACAATATTGATGGTCCATGTCTGGCCGTCCCACGCTGCCTTGATGCCACTCATCACGCTACTGACATAGTCATTGGCGTTGATGTTCACGTACGGGTTGTACCCGTCAATCGCTGCCTTGATCGCGTCGAGCTTGGCGTTCGCCTCATCGTTGTTTCCGTCGATCGTGACCGTGCCCGTAGCCGCGTCGACCTCGCCAACAGCCGCCACCAACTGCGCGATAGCAGGATCCTTATTCGCGTCAATGTCAATCGTGCCATCCTGATTCTGCGCGTAACCCAACGTCTCTAGAATTGTTGTGATAGCCGAATCATTAGTGGCATTGATTGTGATCGTGCCACCAGTCTGAGACTGGATGTACGCAATGAACGCGTCAACAGACGCATTTGCCGCCTCAGTCTCAGCGGTCACGTGAGACTCAATGTTGGTTGGGATCAAATTCAACTGATCCGCGAGCGCCGCGGCTTCATCAGATGACATTCCCATGGATTGGGCGACGCTGATGAAGTTGTCGCGTGTGAGTTGCATGGCGGCTTGCATGTCTTCCATGGTTGCGCCGTTTTTTTCCATGGATTCGACGAGGTCCCAGCCGCTTTGGGCGAGGTCGTCGAGTGCTGCTTGGTTGGCTCGGCCGGCGGCGGTTGTGATGTCGAGTGTTTGGCCGTTTTTTTCGACGGCGGCGTTTGCGGAGTCGATGGCGTCGTAGAGGTCTCGCCATGATCCGCGTTCGCCCAGGATGATGTCCTGCAGGGTCTTTTTGGGCGTCGATCAGGTCCTGGGTTTTTCTGGGCCTGGTCCTCCAGTGCCTGGGCAGCCTTGTTGGCTGACGAGGCGAGCTGGTCCTGCGCGGAAGCATTGCCCGCACCCGCTTCGGCAGCCAGATCGTTTTGCTCCTTGGCTGCCTTTAGTGCCTCGGTTTGTTCGTCGAGGCCACGCTTTGCATCGCCGTAGGCGACAGCGAGGTTGCTTTTTTCGACGCTGTCGGCCATGGCGTTGTAGCGGTCGAAGACAGCCTGGACGCGGTTCATTGCCTCTTCGCTGCCCGCCGCAGCGTCAACGAAGTCCTTGATGTCGCCGCCGAGCTCCTTGAAGGCCTTGATGGGTGACCGGTCGGTCTGGTATTTGCCAGTCAGGCCCATGACCTCGACGCTTTTGGAGAGGTTCTGGAAGGCGATGTTGCGGGTTGCGTCGGTGGCGGCGTGGCTGATTTGGTCTAGGCTGCCTGCGTATTCTTTGGCGCGGGCGGTGGCGGCGGCTTGGGTGGCTTGGTATTCGCCGAGGACGGCGACGAGGCCGCCGACGGCGACGGTTGCGGCGAGGCCCCACGGGCCTCCGAAAGCGCCCAGGAGGGCGTTGCCTGCGCCTTTCGCGGCGTTGCCGATGCCGGACAGGGCCGGGGTGGCGGCCTGTGCGAGCGCGCCGATGTTGGAGACACCGTTGGCGCGGGCGGTGACCCACGCGGTGCCGAAGCCTCCGATAGCGGTGCGGGTCTCGGAGAGGCCGGCGCGCATGCCGCTGAACCCATCCATGATGCGCGTGATAAACGGGATTGAGCCGTTTAGTGACTGCATGGCGGTGCGCACGTCCATGACCATGGTGAAGATTTTCATGCCTCCGCCTGCGGCGAGGGCGGCGGCGGACGTGAAGGCGGCGAGGCCGAGGGCGCCCTGCTGCACTGGGGCGGGTAGCGCGCTGAATGCGTTGACGGCCTGCTCGGCACCCTGCACGACGGACCGCATGAAGATGTTGGCACCAGAGCCGCTCTTGATGAACAGGGTCTCGAAGCTTCCGCCGAGCTTTTCGAGGTCGCCGTTGAGGTTGTCCATGCGGGCGTTGGCGGTTTCGGCCGCGTAGCCGGCGTCGTTGACCTTTGTCGATCCACGACTGGATGCCCTCAGCGCCCTGCTCGTAGAGGATCGAGGCGGCGCGGATAGCGTCCTGGCCGAACATTGTCTTGAGGGCTGCCTGACGGTCCTCCGCGGTCAGCTTCGATAGGCTGTCGTGGAGCTGGCCCGCGTAGGCGGACAGGCCGACGAACTTTCCCTGCGCGTCATACGCGTGGATTCCGAGCTCTTCCATGAGCTGCGCGGCCTTTTTCGACTGCGGAGTCATGTTCAGAAGCATCGTCTTGAACGACGTGCCGGCATCCGAGCCCAGCATGCCCGCGGCGGCGAACGACGCGAGCGCGCCCGTAGTTTCCTCGATGCTCAGGCCAGTCTGGGAGGCGACAAGACCCGACTGCTTGAGGGCCGCACCGAGGTCTGCGACGTCGCCCATGGCCTTGCCTGCGCCTGCGGCGAGGAGGTCTGCGACGTGGCCGACGTCCGAGCCACTGAGCTTGAACTGGGTCAACGCGACGGACGCGATGCCGGCCGCGTCAGCGACACCCATGCCACCCGCAGCGGCGAGGTCGAGCGACCCCTTGAGGCCACCACCCAGGATATCAGAGGTCGAGACACCGGCCTTGGCTAGCTCCTCGATTGCTCCGGCGGCCTCGGACGCGCTGAACGCAGTGTCGGCGCCCGCCTGGATAGCGGCTTCCCTGAGCTGATTCATGCTCTCGGTAGACTCGTGGGTGGCGGCATGTACGTTGCTCATAGCCTGGTCGAAGTCAGCGTAGGACTTGACGACGTAGCCGACGGCTGCCGCAGCAGCGACACCGTACCCGACCATAGCGGTGGATGCGGTATCCCAGGCAGCGCGCTGTAGCTGAGCGGACTGAGCGAGGCGCCCCAGGGTGGTCTCTGCGACCTTGCCGGTCGGGTCACCCTTGGCGGCGAGCTGCTCCAGGCTCGTCGCGGCGCTCTTGATTTGGCGGTTGAAGTCGGCGACGTTGGCACGCAACGTAACTTTGACACTACGATCAGTCATGAGTGTCCTTTCTGCGCGCCAACGCGCCAATCAGTCAGGGAACTATCGCCCCCCTTTTATTCCTCAGTCCCAGTGAACACCACACGAGGTATCATGCCCGGAGACGGCCCGTTTTTGTTGTGCTTACGCCAAATATCCAACGCAAGCTGAGCGTTGTCTTGCTGCTCTTCTACTTCAAAGCACCCCTCATAATCGCCTTCTGTGAGGCGCTTAGGGTACCCGTACGAGCCAACACGAGTCTCCCTCGTACATGTCGAGCGCACCCGCAAGCGTGCTATCAAGCTCACACCACGAGTCGCCAGGGACGCCCAGGAACTCCGTCGGCCTTCGACCCCACTTCCTCGCGCTACGGAGCGCCCGGACCAGCCACGCGCTCGCGGGCCGGTCCAGGCACTCCGTCACGAAGGGACCGAGATACGCGGTGCCTGCGTGTTGACGGCGGCGACGGCCTGCAGTAGGGCGACGACCTGCGGTTCAGCGCGATCGCGCAGGGTGGAGAGCATGGCCGGGGTGAGGCCGGCCGGGGCGGTGATCTGTGCGGCGAGCTGCTCCAGAGTCGTCTCGTCGCTGTCGAGGCCGCGATCTTCGCAGTCCTTGCGGAAACGCTGCACCCAATCGGCTGACCTGCCTTGAACGGTGATGTCGAGGGCAGACGCGCGGATCTGGCCGGCGACCTCGCGCATCTTCTCCTTGAGGGCGCGCATATCGTCGACGTTCACGGCGGCCTTGGCCTCGTTGTACTGAGCCTCGAGGGCGGACAGGTCGGCGAACAAGTGGCCGTGAGCGTACACGGTCACCGTGCGCTCCACGGGGGTGACACCCGCGATCCAGGCGGCGAGGTCAAACGTCTCAGGGTTAACGGTTTCGTCGGGGTTGGTGTGGGTGAGGTTCAGGTCGCTCATCGTGAGCTCATCGTCGTAGGCTGCCATGCCATGCTCCTATGTGTAGCTGTCGGGTGGTGTGTGGGCTGCCGTTGGTGGGTGTGCCCGCCCTGCAGGTCTGGCAGCCCATGAACGGAACCTGCAGGGCGGGAGATGTGTTACGCGACGATTGCGACGTCTTCCGCCGCGTCCATCACGTTCAGCTTCGCGGTGCGCTTGATGTAGCCCGCGAAGCGGTCCGAGGGCTTGGTTGGCGTGCCGAGGACGACCTCGTACACCGACACGATGTCACCCGCCGCTGGCTCCTTCGATTCGATGGGACCCTCACGCTCGACAAGCCAGATCGTAGTCCCCTTCTTGCGGATGAGATCCCAGACGAAATCATCCTCAGCGACCGGCTTACCGGCCTCGTCAAGGTACCTAAAAACCGTGATGTTGCCGGCGTAGGAGGTAGGACCGGGGGCCTTTCCCTCGCCGGTCTTGCACATCTCCTGCTCGGTGATCTCCGTGTCAGAATCCGCGCCGAGCGCATAATCCGATTTCATAATGCGGCAAGAAATCTTCTTGCCGGCCGTAATCTCGGTGAGCTTCGGGGCCGCCATGTTCACGGGCTTTGCGGTCAGCGCCCACAGGGTAATCCTGCCGTCGGCGAGTGTCTTTGCACCTGCCATGATTTAGTCTCCTTCAGTAGGGGTGTCGGTGGTGTCGTCCCCGCTGTCAGGGGGCGTCGTTGATGGCCTCTCGGCCGCAGCACATGGGTTCGCGTGCCTCGGGGGCGGGGTGAGCGTCCAGTCCTCACCCCAGATCGGATGACCGATCCAATGCTCGGGAATATCCTGGAAAACACCAGTTCGTGTGTTGTATGCGGTGACCATTCAGTCCCCTCTCAATTGCGTTGCGCGAGCGCGCAGGATAATCGTGCAGTAGCGTGGCGCCCTGTTCGCAGGCGCACCCACCGCGCTGTTATCGGCGCGCACCTCAGTCACACCGACGTGCACGAGCGGAAAACAACGCCACCCCTCAACAGCAGGCACCCAACCGCCCAGCCGCGCCGACACATCATCCGCGAGCGCGAGGACGTTCACGGTCGTTGCGGCAACAATCTGGACGTGCAGGCGTACGTCGACGTCGCCGACGCAGCCGCTCAATGTTTCGGACGTGGCCAGGGTGGGTGGTCCCCATACGAACACGAACGGCATGCCGGGATTGGCGGGCGGGTCGCCGACGAACGCCTTAACGGAGGCGCCCGCGTTGGTGAGGGTGGCGAGGCGTTCGCGCATCTGCGTCATGATGGTGAGTGTCAGCCCCATATGTCCTCCACAATGTCTGCGATCGCCTTCTCGAACGCCGCGGCTTCCTCGTTCAGGGCCTCGATGGGGTCGCGGGTGTGTCCGCCGCCCTTGCTGGTGCCGAAGTACGCGATGTTCGCCAGCGCTCCAGACGGTTTGTCAGGGCCGATCTCCGCTTCGACAGTGTTGTCACCATCGATGAGGTCATAGGAGATGCTGCGTGCGACGTGGCGGATGCCCGCGTTGCCTGACTGCTGGAGATCCTGTTGCATGGCGCGCTTGATGTTCAACGCTCCCTTACTCACCGCCGGCCTAAGCCAGCGTGACAGCTCACCAGGCAGCCTGGTCGCGTCAGCAGCAAACTGCCTGACCTCACTCGTGTCAATCTCAACGCCACTCACAAGAGATCATCACCGTTCGTCTCCACGTCGACCTGGAAACGCCGCGAGGTGACGTGCGTCTTGTCAAACAAGCCTGTCACGCGGAACACGGACAGGTAGCCTGCGACGCGGATCAGGTCACCGACACGGACGACGTCCACGCGGTGCGGTAGATGGATGCTGTAGCGCTGGATGGTGACGAGAGCCCCGGCTGCGTTCGCCGCGGTCTCGTGAGCCTCGTATGTCTGGACCTTACAGGGTCCAGACCATACGGGGGTTTCGGTCATGGTGTCGAGGCCGTCGGGGCCCGTGGTAACGGTCGGGCGGGTCACCGTCGCACGATCGATCATGAGGGCCTCTGCCGCCCTACGGCCGGCGATAACGGCGGTTCGCGCGCTCATGCCCAACCCCCCACCGGCGTCACATCCGCGTCACGACCCCCATACCAGGGCGCAGGGACCAGAACCGGCATGTACGCGCCAGACGTTGACCCATCCTGAGACAGGCGCGCCCACTCATCAGCGGTGAGCGTCAGCTCCACGGCGCTCGCGGCGGCGTCCAGCGTGTAGCTGTAGTCGTCAATCCGCTCGTTGCGCTTGCCGTCAGGGTTGCGCGCGCGGCGGGCCACGACCTCGCTGATGACATCGGCGAGGATCTGACGATCAAGCGCGGCCAGGTCTCCGAGACGGGCACTGATGATGCGCTCGGTCTTGGCGACCCAGTTGAGGATCTGCGCCTGTTCGTCCGGGTCTGTGATGGGGCGGCCCAGGGTGACCGCCACGTCGATTACTGTCGCGTAGGCCACGCGTGGGCCGCCTTTCACTCGTCGGTGGTGGTGGGTTGCCCGGCGGGGTCACGTCGCACGTACCCGAGGTACTCCCACAGGGGGAGTTGGCTCGCGGGCACGGCGACGTGGTCGCCCGTCGGGCTAATCAAGTGAACGACCAGTGCGCTCACTTGCGGATGATCTTGACGAACGCGTCCTTGTCAGCGACCGCGAAGCCATACTCGGCCTCGGCGCGGATCGCGACCAAGTTGTTTTCAAACAGCGAGACAAGCTCACCGTTGATTGTGACAGCGGCTTCCGTGGAAATATCCATGGCGACAATACGTAACTTCC
>BNJS01003213.1_pt1 | contig 32562 bp, 37 predicted proteins | sample 8540461 | NCBI WGS metagenome assembly BNJS01 (sample SAMD00202454, study PRJDB9452) | human saliva metagenome | isolation source: human saliva | place: Japan
GCTGGGACGAAACATCCAATTTGTGCCAACAGAGCGATAATTGCCGTCTGCCGAAGGATTGCTCGATTTACCCGCTATTGAGGTCCAGTAACCATTATTATTTGCTGAGTATCTCTATCGAGATATACATCATTTGGGATATATTTTCACCCAAGGGCAATACATTTTCTATAATAGGATGCCTTGCTTCTTGTAAGGAGAGTATTCTTCGTTGAGAATGGGTTTTGTATAGCTTTTCATTTACAGCTAGTTCTGAAAATCCTATTGCTATATCTATCTGAGCTATAATCTGAGCATTTTGCTGGATATCATCAATATACTCATCGTTTCACTGCAAATTTGACGATAAAATTTTTGTTCCAAAACGGCGATTCGTTCTTCTGCTCCTAAAATTTGTTCTTCGTAGGTCTTTAATTCTTCAGTAATGTATCTCCGCATTTACCAAAGTTTGCTACGAATCCACCCTTCTGGAACTTTGTCTTTGTAGTGGCTGTACTTCTATATAATACCCAAAGACATTATTAAAACTTATTTTTTAGACTACTTATACCCTGTTTTTCTATTTCTCTTTGCACATCTCATCAAGGAATCCTTTGGACAGCATATTTCTTAGATTATCCAATTCCTCACTTACCCCTCTCGGATTACATTTCCCTTGTTTATATTCAATCGGAAGCTCCTCATTGAGATGATTATTTAGGAAAACTATCATATGGGATAAGTCATTGAGCAGTTCTATCCAAGCTAAAACATCGTGTTTAGGTTTTAAGAGTTCTTTTATTTCGTGGATATTTATGATGCTCTGTCTTAGATAGCCTAATTCTTTCGGAGATATTCTCTCGAAGCTAGTTTCCATCAATCTATCAATATCCGAGATGGATTTTAGTTTCGTTGAATATTTATTTTCAATAAATCTTCTTTATTAAAAACTCTATTAGTTGAGCCTTCTGTTAATCTCATTTACTGATTTTAGAGGTAGTATTAATCTTCTTCTAAGAGCCTCCCACCCATCGGTGTGGAAGTTTTGTCTATAATATCTAATAATGACTTCGTCTGTATGTTGCCGAAGAGTGGATAATTTCAAATTTCTTAAGGTAAATTATCCATCATTAGATAATCATCTTGCGGGATTGTTTTTATCTTGGTGATATGGGCTAATAATTCGTGATGGGTATCATCAATCAGATAAGCAAAAATAGCTCCCGCTGCCACAATGGCAAGTTTCATTTCTTCTATTCCGAAAACCTTTTAGCGAATTGGTCTGGAACTGCTGGGTAGTTTTTCCTTAGCAAAATGATATTGAAAGCCCAATCTTCTAACTTAAAAATATTTCTATTTTTAAATTTATCAGGGAAATTTTGGGTCTCGTTGGTAGATTATTTCACTCGGATTAAAAGTATGGATAATATGAGTAAGTTTCTCCAAATTACCCTCGCTAACCAAAAATTCACCCGTGGAAATATCCAAAAGAGCCATTCCAAATTTTTCCTTTTCTCTATGGACAGACAATAGGAAGTTATTCTGTTTGGATTGAAGCACTTGGTCATTGAAAGTAACACCTGGTGTAACCAACTCCGTAACCCTACGTTTTACTATACCTTTCACCATTTTTGAGTCTTCCAATTGTCGCAAATTGCGACTCTCTTCCCCGAACGAACAAGTTTTGGAAGATACGAATCGATGGAATGATGAGGAAACCCTGCCAACTCGATAAAAAGAATCACCATTATTTCTCTTAGTAGAGAGTAATTCCCAAAATGTGAGCCGTAGTGATAGCGTCTCTCACCAAATGTTTCGTCAAAAATCACCTACTCGAAACAACAGAATAGCATCTGGATATTTCGCCTTAATGGTATTGTATTGCTTCATCAGCGGAGTTTCCTTCTTCTTTTGTCATATATAAAAGTTTTCTAGTGAGCAAAGATAATAATTTAAAAACTCGTTAATAAAGTTTATTTTATGAACAAAATAAGGGCGAGCCTATAATTACTCACCCTATTGTTTTCCATTATCTATTTTTATTTATTGTATAATTCTTCTACTTTATCCCAATTTATTGCCGAAAAGAATGCTGATACATAATCTGGTCTTCTATTCTGATAATTAAGATAAATAAGCGTGTTCCCATACATCAATCCCAAGTATTGGCCTCCCACTCCACAGCCTACCTCTGGCATTGAGTGTATTATCTTGGTTGCAGACGAACATACCGTAAGAGAGCCATCCTCCTGCTTGCAAAGCCAAGCCCATCCAGATCCGAGATCTCGCTTTTGCAGCTTCTCAAAATCAGTACAGAATTTATCAAAACACTCCGTAGTTTTCAATTGCCCTTTTTACATTTCCCACAGGTTTCTTTACTTCCATTTGGTGTAAGAATTTTCCAGAGAATGGTTGAAATGCCTCCTCCATTGTTTCTCACGCTGATATTCGCTCCTAATTGATCAAATTTCGTCAATCGTTTTACCCTCTAAATCGGTTCCTGCGCTGCATTATTCAAATTATCTACATACGCCCGATGATGCTTAGTGTGATGGATTTCCATTGTTCTTGCATCAATCACCGTAGTTCTAATGCATCATAAGCATACTAAGTTCTAGTAAAGTTAGCCATAATATTTTTATTTATTTTTATTTAGAATCCCCAAATTAAGATATTCATTTTTATATTATATAATGATTGATTTTATCTATATTCATTATTATATCTTATTAATTATTCTTTGTGAAATTATTTCCTATTATAAAAATCGGAAATTTTGACATTAAAATTATTTCTTTCATTGTAAAAATCGGAAATTTTGACTTATTTTAATTAAAAATATATTGGAACTATTTTTGTAATAAATAAAACGAAAGTATTTAACTAAAAATAATTAATATAATATGAAACAAACCTATTTACTTTTAAAATCACAAAGAAGCCATTCAGAAAGCACAGCAAATAGCTTTAGAGTTTGGTAATCAGAGTATAGAACCACAACATTTATTGGAAGGGATTTTTCAATCAGATGAGAATATTTCTTCATTTTTACTAAAAATCAGAAGCTGATGCTACGCTTATTAGGAAAGAAACAGAGAAAATATAGAGAAGTTACCCAAAGTAGAGGGAGGAAATCTGTATCCATCTCAGTCATTTGAGCAGAAATTTTTATTGAATGCTCCTAATATCGCTAAAAAAATGGAGATGAATATGTTACCATTGAACATCTTTTGGTTGGCATTGGTAGAGGTTTCTTCACCGGTTTCCACATTGCTGAAGGATATAGGGGGTTACTCAAAAATCTATTAGAGAGCGGAATCAAAGAATTGAGAAAAGGCTCAAAGGCGACATCGGCAAGTTCAGAGGAAACCTATCAAAGTTTGAATAAATATGCGAAAAACTTTAATGAGTTGGCAGCGGAAAGGGAAGTTGGGACCCTGTGATTGGTCGTGATGAAGAGATTAGAAGAGTTTTACAAATCCTTTCTCGTAGAACGAAAGAATAATCCTATTCTTATCGAGGGGAACCAGGGGTAGGTAAAACAGCGATTGCAGAAGGGATTGCTCATAGGATAATTTCTGGTGATGTTCCAGAAAATCTAATGGACAAGACACTTTATTCCCTTGATATGGGTGCTTTGGTAGCAGGAGCAAAATACAAAGGAGAATTTGAAGAGATTGAAATCTGTAGTAAATGAAGTAACAAAATCAGATGGACAAATTATTCTTTTCATTGATGAAATTCATACGCTCAGTAGGGTGCAGGAGGAGGAGAAGGAGCAATGGATGCTGCTAATATCTTGAAACCTGCCTTGGGCAAGAGGAGAATTGAGAGCCATTGGAGCGACGACCTTAAATGAATATCAAAAATATTTTGAAAAGGATAAAAGCATTGGAACGCCGTTTCCAAAAGGTGATGGTGGAAGAGCCTGATACAGAATCAGCAATTTCTATTCTTCGTAGGGATTAAAAGATAAATATGAATTTCCACCATCAAAATTAGAATCAAAGATGAGGCTATTATTGCCGCTGTGGAAATGTCTCAAAGATATATTTCGGATAGATTTTTACCAGATAAAGCGATTGATTTAATTGATGAAGCATCAGCGAAAGTTGAGAATGGAAATTAATTCTAAGCCAGAAGAGTTAGATGTTTTTGGATAGAAAATTGATGCAGATGGAGATAGAATTAGCAGCCATTTCCAGAGAGAGGAATCAGACAAAGATAGACCATTTGAAAGAGGATATCTGCAAAAATTACTGAAGAACAGAAACCAAATCAATGCAAAATGGTTAGCGAAAAAGCAAAAATCAGAGGATTTAACGCAATTAAAAAGATATTGAAAGTCTGAAATTGGAAGCAGAAAGAGCTCAGCGTATGGGAGATTATGCTAAAGTTTCAGAAATACAATACGGAAAACTTAGAGAAAAAGAGGATGAATTACAGCAGTTAGAGTTAGTGATGCAAAACCAACAAAAATGAGTTGGTTAAAGAGAGAGGTTACGGCAGAAAATATTTCAGAAGTTATTTCTAAATGGACGGGCATTCCAGTAACTAAATTGCTTCAGTCAGAGAGAAAAAAATTGCTTCATTTGGAAGAAGAATTGCATAAGAGAGTCGTAGGACAGGAGGAAGCTATTCAGGCAGTGGCAGATGCTATCCGAAGAAATAGAGCAGGGCTTAATGATGAGAAAAACCTATCGGTTCATTCATGTTCTTGGAACTACTGGAGTTGGGTAAAACAGAATTGTCAAAAGGCTTTGTGGAGTTCTTATTTGATGATGAGAATAATATGACTCGTATCGATATGTCTGAATATCAAGAGAAAGCATTCCTGTATCGAGATTGGTAGGAGCGCCTCCAGGGTATGTAGGGTATGATGAAGGAGACAACTGACAGAAGCCGTGAGAGAAGACCTTATTCTGTGGTGCTTTTTAGATGAGGTAGAAAAAGGCTCACCCTGATGTATTTAATACCTTGCTTCAAGTGCTTGATGATGGAAGATTGACGGATAATAAAGGGCGTTTAGTGAATTTCAAAATACGATTATCATCATGACTTCTAATCTTGGTTCTCATATTATTCAAGAGAATTTTTGAAAATTTGAATGAAGAAAAATCATCTTGAAATTGTAGCAAAAACCAAAGAAGAAGTTTTTGATTTATTGAAACAAACACTTCGCCCAGAATTCTTGAATAGAATAGATGAAACGGTATTATTCCAACCATTGAGTCGTAATGAAATCGGTAGAATTGTTCAATTCCAATTGAGAGGAATCAATAAAGATGTTAGAAAAGTAGAAAACATTATCTTGACCAGTACGCAAGAGAGCTATAGATTTCATCTTTGAAAAAGGTTATGATGTAAGTTTTTGGGGCGAGACCACTGAAAAGAGTGGTGCAACAAGAAGTTCTCAATCGTTTATCTAAAGAAATTTTAGCAGGAAAAATCAATGATGGAGACCGCATTACTTTGGATTATTTTGGAGATAGTGGACTGGTTTTCCAATACAACAAAGTAATTAAGCACCTCAATATTTGAGGTGTTTTTAATATTACATATCTTTATTTATCTTAGAAAATATTAATGATATTATTCCTCCAAAACCGAAGCTCAATAGAGTTACGATGATATAATTTTAGCAACAATCTTTCTTTGGGAAAGGAAAACCACCTGTCTTAAAAATGACCTGTTGCTTGTTGTATATAACAAATTATACTATCCTGTAGCTAACCCTAATCCCACTCCAAAAAGAAACAATTAGTATCCCCGTGAAGAAGTATATTTTTCTTGTTTCTCGATGAGATACCCCCAGCGAAAATCAAAGTTTTTAGTTTGTTGTTTTTATCTAATTGTAGGATGGTTATTGCTCCCGCAAGGTTGAAAGTCGTAATGAAAATAACCAATCCAAAATGATATAAACCATTAATTTTTCGGTATTTATCATTTTTCCAAAAAGGCCGTATTTTCCTCAGATTTTGTTTTTATTAAATAATCCTGCCCTATCTGTTGATAAATTTGCCGACGAATCTCTTCTGTTTGGCTGGTGTTATTTGAATTTTATAACAACTTGATAAGCTGAGTTTTAGGAGATTGAGTAATTCTTGTGTAAGTTCTATCGGAGCAATGATAAAATTATTAAGCTCCTCACTTTCCATCCTGTAGAAAATATTTCTTTTTATTAAAAATATCCTCTTGCTTATGAATGAGTCCTTCCCCCAGATTTAGGCATATAGTAGCCAAAAGCATAATCAACATTTTACCGACAGAAGCCCCCAAAACGGATACTAACCCTTGCTCGATAAAAACTTCATTAGAATATACAAAGATGGATATGTCACCACGCTCTTTTATTAATAGGATTAACTGCTGTATAGTGAGTATCTACACACCTCCTCAAATAGGCAATTTCACCGATATTATTATACGAAATATAAGTCTTTTCTTCTATTATTTTAGAGAATGCTTTTATTTCTTTATTCTTTTCAGTATCTCGATTTATCTTATCAATATTCTTCAAAGTTTTACCATTCTGCGAATATATTGTAAGGTCAGAATGCAGATTACTTACTAATATCTTTATTGAGTTCCTCTAACGAAAAATACAAAAATGATAACAAACATAGAGGTCACGCGTCATCATTGCAAATCCAGCTAACAAGTAATAGAATGTTACTACGGAATTTCCTTTCTTGGAAATGAGATATCTTTAGCTATATAAAGTGAAGCCATTGGAAAATTCTTACAAAATAGGATTATCTCCCTCGCCTCTAAGTTCTCGCTCTATTCTTTCCAACATCGTCAAGACTAGTATCTAGATAAAATTGTAGTTCAGGAATAATACGAACTTGTTTTGCCATTTTTGCCCAATATAATTACGATATTGAGATTTATTATTCTCTATTTCTTTCATTATAGGAACTCGATATTCATTCGGAAAAATACTCAGATAGATTAGCAACACTCAAATCCAATAACTCTCACATCGGATACGGTAATGAGCAAAATTTTTGTGTATCAGCTGCTTGCTTGCGAAACAACTCTGCAAAATCTTCTTGTGTATTTGTGCTACTCTTCGTTGTCTGTTTGTATTATTCATATTGCAAAGGTAAAAATTTAAATATATATCATTATTTTTATACAATAACTTGTAGATTACTTTATATTAACTTGTGGATAATATTGTTATAAAATACCTTTTGCATTATTGAGAAATAATTCCTATTACAAAATTTTCTATCTATATCCATTTCTATTTATTCTTTATTTTCAATACCTTGTTCCATATTTTATCCATTTTAAATTTTTATCAACACTATAAAATTCTATTTTATCCACATATGTTAATATTATGTAATAATAATTATATATCAATCAGTTATATATTATTTATTTGTGTATATTATTGTTATTATTATGGATAAAATATAATGAATATTGTTATCAACAAACTAACATGAGATACAACAATATACAATATTTTTATTAATTATTAAAAGATAAAAATATATATTATTAGGTTTGTATGGTAGATGTGGATAATGGCAGAATTATATAAATTTATTTTGATAATAAAATATAAATACCTAATTTTACCACACAAATTAAAATAATAATATGTCAAAATTTTTCCAGCAGAGGATGTAGCCACGAAAATATGGTTACGAGATATTTCAATATGCAAAGAAAAACAATTTGCCCTCCAGCGGTAGATGTGGTTGGGTCCAGCAATGTGAATGCTACTCTCGAAACAGCATCTAAACTCCAATTCTCCTGGATTATTCAATTTTCTAACGGAGATTGCTATCTACAACGCTGGAAAAGGCCTTAATAATGACAGCAAGAGCTGCTTTATTCTTGGAGCTGTTGCAGGTGCTAAAACACATACACGAACTTGCAGAATACTATGGAGCAACTGTGATACTCCATACTGACCATTGTATGTACCTTGGATTGATGGTCTAATGGATGCTAATGAAGCATTACCGAAAATATGGAAAAACACTCTATTCCTCTCATATGCTTGACCTTTCAGAGGAGACATTAGAGGAAAATTTGGATGTTCTGCAAAAATATTTTGAGAGAATGGCTAAATTGAATATGACTCTGGAAGTGGAAATAGGTGTAGCGGTGGTGAAGAAGATGGAGTGGATAACTCTGATGTGGATAACTCTAAACTTTATACACAACCAGAGGATATTGCTTATACTTATGAAAAATTAAAAGCAATCTCTGATAATTTCACCATCGTTGCTGCTTTCGGAAATGTGCACGGTGTATAAACCGAGTAATGTATACTTACTCCAAAAATTTTTAGATAACTCTCAAAAATTTGTTCAAGAAAATTTAAAACAGATGAAAACCCGTTAATTTCGTATTCCACGGGGTCAGGTTCTACCTTAGAAAAATTCATGAGGGCAATTAGTTATGGAGTTATCAAAATGAATATGAGATACCTTGACCTCCAATTTTGCCTATACCGAAGGAGTGAGGATTATATTACAAAAATGTAGAATATCTGAAAACTCAAATTGGCAACCCAGAAGGTGCAGATAAGCCAAATATTCTACGATCAAGAATATGGCTAAGAAAGGAGAAGAAACCTTCGCTGCGAGATTGGTTCGTGCTTTTTGAAGATTTAAATAATGTGAATACATTAGGTTAATAAAAATAAAAATCTGCTTATAAAAAGCAGATTTTTATAGAACTATATTTTTATCTAATATTTTTGAATATCAATTTCGGTGAGGCAGGCCCAATCCTTGATAGCATTTTTGTTTCCAAAAACAGAGCAAGGCCTACAAGTCAAATCTGAAACTTGGATAGCATCGTTAATATTCTGTCCAAACCCAAAATCCTGCTTTTAGGTCTGTTTGTCTCCCAAATAGAGATACAACGAGTACCCACTGGGGCTAACGCAAAATGCATATTTGCAGAATCACAGAAATCATTACTTTGAGTTTTGAAATTCTGCTCAAGTTCTTCTGTGAGTTTTATTTTTCCTGCTAAGTTTTCGGAGTTTGGGTTCTTTTTCCCATTGTGATAGGATTTCAATTTCCTTTTTCCCCCACCGAAGAAATAGACTTTATCTTGCTGGGCGATGCAAGTTCAAGGTCTTTTCTAATGGAAGAATTTTCCTTGATGTTGAGCAAAGGAGCTATTCCTACGCCAGATTTTTCTTGATATAAGGTCTTAATTTGTTGGAAAGTTGTACTTGGAAGCCCATTTCACGAAAGACATCGGCATATCGTTCAGTAGTTCGTTTGAGAGGGATTTATGAATAGTCCAAAATATCAACGAGGCTTTTTCTTTTTACCTTTGTCAATTTTGAATACTTTGTATCTTTTAAGTCTAAAAATATTGAGATCTTACTACGAAGGACATCGTGTAGGTCGGCAATATAATCTGGGTTATATTCTTTGGCAAGTTCGTTGTAAGTCTCACCATTTCCCAAGAACCTTTATAGTCATCTAAATTAATTCCTTTAAAAGGTAACACGAGATATGCTGTGAATACTTCACCAAAATTTTTGCGAGAAACCATTATGATTTCTACATTAGGGGTTTTTGTTCAATAGTTCGTTTAGGACGGGGGCAATCATTGCTATATCCCCAAATGCGGAAAAGCGATAGATGAGTATTTTTATCAAGACTTTAATTGATGAGCTACGGCTGAAAACTTAATTTGCTTAGTCATGGCCATTAATCCATTGGCTCTTGACGGTGAAAAGAAACTCTCTAGTCCTATTTCTTCAATAAATTCAAAAATCAGCATCTATTATTTCCTGAGGAGTATGCCCACTGAATACACCTGCCAAAAGTGCTACAATTCCTTTTGGAAGAATGCCATCAGAATCTACATCGAAAAACTTTATTATCTTCAAAATGGGAATAATCCACACTTGAGATTGGCATCCTTTAATGAGGTTTTCCTCTGTTTTTGTCGTCTAGAGATACCTTTTTAGTTCTTTACCGAGGTCTATGATTATTCTGTATTTTGTTCCCAATCATCAAGGAAAGTCAAAAATCATTGATGATGTCTTGTTGTTTTTCTTTGATAGTCATTTTTAATGAAAAATTGATTTGCAAAGTTAAAATTTTATTCCACATAGTGTGAAAGGGTAATTATATATTCTTTTTCACTCTAAAAATAATAGCAAATAGTAAAATGAATAGAAAATGAAATTACTGATGTGATAAGTATGTTCAGTAGAATGTATAATATATTTTGAAGTTTAAAAACTCCAAAAATTGTACGATAAATTGATGAATAGAAGATACTATGAAAAAGGCAAAATGGTTTCCATTGCAAACTCTGGAAAGAGAAAAATCAGTGGTAGATTCCGTAGAGAGTTTCGGGAAAATTTTATTCTGAAATAGGCAATAGTAGTAGTAGCAAAGGTATTAATTCCCCAAGTGCCCAAGTGTGCATCTATTCCCAATCCGAGCACTCATTCCTAAGAAAGTGAATTGACTTCTGAGGAAAGGATAAAACATTACAAAAGTGGATACATTACAGGGTGTATATCCCAAAAATTGTTACTCTATTGAGGATAACAATTTGGAAGGTACCCAATAAAAATATATATATTAAGTCTGTAGGGAGGTTTCGTGTAATCATTTGTCTGCTTCTTGTTGTGCTCTTAAACTATCTTGTATGGGCTTAATGAGATTTTTGAGGGTTTTTACGACGAATATCTTATTAGTTGTCCCATTTTTTCGCTTAACTCTACCGAAATATCCCAAAAACCAGTCTGAGAATTTACTTCGTATCCTGAGATAGTTCCAATCATTTTTTCCACGAGGAAATAAGGCAGATTTACCATCAGTAATAATAGTATCACCTACTTTTATGGGAACATATTTTGGTATGTCGGAGAGTGCATTATTCGTGTATCTTCACCATTCCAAGAGTGTACCGAAGTAGTTGGATTTTTAAGTGAAGCATTGATTTTTATTTTATCAACACTTAGTATAGACTGTACATGAGTGCATAGTTTTGTGTGGTGTTTATTACAATTCCAGCGATACCCTCTGGGGTGATTACAGCCATATTATCTCTCACGCCTTGTAGTGAACCACGATTAATGGTGAAATAATTATTTTTCGGTTGATGCTATTATTAACTACCTCTCCATCAATTAACTGATACACTCTGTCCGCCTTTTATGAAATCATTCATATTGATGGTTCGGGCAAGTGTTCGGTATTCCTTTCCGTATAGTTGTTCCATTAAGGCTTTATTTTGCCGTGTAAGCCCTTCATTGATTTCTTTGAGTTTGAGATAGGAAGACCCTACATCAATATATCCCTGATACCCAAGCATTAAATGTCGCTACCTGTCCCTGCAAGCCAAGATTTTTTTGCATTGCATTTTTGAGAAAATGGAGTGCTATCGAAATACATTGGAGAATCAAGAAAAATAAAAATGTAGTATTCTTGGAGAGAAATCTAGGATATTTCCATAGTAAATTTATATTAAAAACACAGAAAACCCAACGAAAGTTAGGCAGAACCTGCTTTGTAAGGGCTTCTATGAAAAATTATATGAAAAATATTACTTACTACTGATTAGGAAGTTATAACTATCAATATGTTAGTAGTGCTTTACCTGTACCGCGTACTACAGCTCTCAGAGGGTCTTCCGCGATGAATACAGGTAATTCCGTTTTTGCTTATTCTTTCATTTAAACCTCTTAATAGAGAACCGCCACCTGCAAGATAAATACCTGTTTTGTAGATATTCGCTGCCAATTCTGGTGGTGTGATGGATAGGGTTTGCATCACAGCATCTTCTATTCGTTCAATAGATTTATTGAGAGCTTTTTGCTATTTCTTTATAGCCAATCATTATTTCATGAGGTTTTTCCTGTTACGAGGTCTCTACCTTGAACAGGAATATCTTCTATATCAATATCTAAATCTTCTATTACGGAGCCTACTTTCATTTTTTATTTTTCGGCTGTTCTTTCCCCAATATTTAGGGTTATGTTGTTCTCTTTAGATAGAATTTTTATATCATTATTGAAAATATCCCCTAGCAATTTTTACAGAATTATCACATACTATATTTCCCAAAGATATTACAGCGATTTCGGTAGTACCACCACCTATATCAATAATCATATTCTCAGGTTTTTGCACATCAATTCCTACTCCGATAGCAGCTGCCATTGGTTCATATATAAGTTTTACTTCTTTAGCATTTACTTTTTGGCAAGAGTCTATTACCGCTCTTTTTCTACCTCAGTGATACCAGATGGGACACATGACTCATTTTGAGGGCAGGTTGTAGGAAATCGCGGATTTTTGGTATTTTTCTAATGAATTCTTTTATCATTTGTTCCGACGCTTTAAAGTCGGCGATTACTCCATCTTGTAGTGGTCGTATTACTTTTATATTTTCGTGAGTTTTCTCTTGCATCAGCTTAGCTTGGGTTCCTATGACGATTGTTTTTCTGTTTTTGTATCAATAGCGATGAATGAAGGTTCATCAATCACTACCTTTCCTTTATGTATTATAAAGGGTATTAGCAGTACCCAAGTCAATTGCAATTTCTTCTGTAAATAAATCAAATAAACCCATTTTTAACTAAAAAATTAAGATTATAAATAATAACGTACAAATGTAATATTTTTACTGAAAAATAATAGATAAGATAAAAATTATATTATGATAAGAAATGTTCGGAGAATAGTTGTTTTACTAAAAAATTATTATAAATATTAAATAATTTTTAAATTTGTAGCAATAATTTTCTTAATAATGATAAAAAGAATATCAAAATATCGTTAATTTTTGTATTATCTACTACTTGTTATTATGCTCAGACGAAGGTTTTTGTTTATGTGAAAGACGAACAAGGTAAGGTAATAGAGAAGGCTAATGTAGATTTGCTCCAATCGGGGAATTCTATTCTTGCAGATAAGATTGGGTATTTTCAGTTCGTAGATTTTACAATCAGGTCGGTATCAACTTATTGTTTATAAAGATGGTTATGAGACTAGAGTGGTGAATTTTTACCATTACTAAGGAGGATAAGAAAAAGGATTTAGGGTGTAACAAAACTTACCCCCTTTTGGAGATAATGCTGTGGATGGCGTTCTTTACGATTGATGAGTCTCTGTCCGAGGAAGATGGAGCAATGCAACCCTACGATAGGGTTACTTTCGGCAGGACGAGATGCATTTCTAGCAGGCATCGGCCTTTGAGTTGGGGTCTTATTGGTTTCGTCCACGGGGAATAGAAAATAGGTATGAGGATGTCTCTATTTAATGGAGTATCAATGTCTCAAAAATGATGATGGGCGAGTAGATTTTTCTAATTGAGCGGACTGAATGATATTACCCGAACCTATTGAGAGTGCAGATAATATCACGCCATCGGAGTATATTTTTGGTAATTTGGGAGGTTCTATACATTATAATACCAAGTCATCGGCATTTCGCAGGGGAACCTCGCTGTCGTATGCTCTCAAATCGCTCGTATTATCATAGATTGATGCTCACACTACCATCGGGAATGAATAAAAATGGCTGGGCATATACTTTATCAGCAAGTAGAAGATGGGCAAATGGAGGAATAATAAACGGAATGTATCAAGATTCATATGCCTATTTCTGTAGCATTGGAGAAGAGATATCAAACAAATCATCAGTTACTCACTGCTTTTTGCCTCGCCAACTTATAGAGCGACTAACTCGGCGAACACCCAAGAGGTGTATGACTTAATGGGGAAAACTACAACGCCTATTGGGGGTGGTATGATGGAGAAAAGAAACTCTCGTCTCAGAAAAACTCATAAACCAATATTTCAGTTGAAGTTTTTAATAAAATAGGTGAAAATACTTATTGGGATAATACGATTTCTTATCAATTTGGAAAAAGACAGTAGAAGTCGCTCGATTGGTTTAATGCTACTGACCTCTACACCAACTTATTACAAAAATTTACCAAGTTTTTGATAACCTCAAGCACAAGATGCTGATTCAGAAGATGGGTATAATATTACAGCAAATGAGCAACTAAAAATTGATGAAATGATGGAGTATTTTAAACAAAATTCATTGATTAATTGGAAGAATATATACCTCAAAACACCTTTAAATTATGAAAAAGGAGCCGTATATACTATCGTGGAGGATGTGAATAAAGATAGAATATTTAATTTTGTATCTCATTTTAATACCAAATTGAAGCCGAATTGGAAAGTAAATGCCAATCTTCGATACCAAAATTTCATATCTGAAAATTATCGTGAGGTGGCGGATTTGTTAGGTGCTAAATTTGTTTATAACTTAAATCCGTATGCTAGTAATCAACAATATGATTTGATAATCCAAACGCCACAGCAAAAGTAGGGTGACAAGGTGCAGTATCACTATAATTTATTGAAACATTTGTATGATTTTTAATGTAATGACAGAGGTGGATTTGCCAAAATGGAATATTATGGCATCTGCATTTGTGGCTTATTCTGAAAATAAACTGAGATGGAAAAATTTCGAAATCATTTTTATGTAGATAATTCTAAGGGTAAATCCGAAAAATATAGTTCTGTAGGATGCAGGGATAAAAGGAAAAATAACCTATAAAATAAATGGAAGAAATTTTTATTGTGTATAATATGGCTTTATTTCAGTCTTGCTCCTACATTGAATGATATTTTTATTAATCCAAGACTTTTCGGATTTGAGGACTCCTGATATTGCAAGTCAAATAATTATAGCAAAATGACATTAACTTTATTCATAGAGGTAATAAAGTAAAATTAAGATTATCAGGGTTTTTATAATAATATAAATAATGCTATTGATGTATCCCTGATATTATGCCGAAGGGCACAAATTGGGAATGATATCACCCCTCAAAAATACATTCGTTACTGAAATTTTACCAAAGCAAATAAACAATATAGGGAATAGAACTTGGTGGATTGGAAGATTACACCAACTATAGTTTTCATTGGGGCTGGTAGTTATGGAAAAATATATTTATAAAAACTCCCCAAATGTATATCTTAGTGTGGATAATGAAAAATACGCTAGAGGAACAGAGTTTTTAGGGCAGTCTAATATTAAAAATTATAGAGTGCAGGTACGCACTAAAAAGTATTATCTCTTGAATAAAATATAATTCACAAAATATTGGTGGTAGGAATGAGTTTGAATTATTTAGCAGACCAATATTTGGATTTTTCAGCACTTAATAGAACGCCAAATTTCTATATTGACCCTCTTACAGGTGAGCGTTATACAGCATTAATAATCATGATAGGGAAAAATAAACATACCTGAAGCAACACAAGAAAATGTGGATAAGTTATTAAAACAAACCAAAAACGGACAACCAATGGATGGTAAATGCTAATGCAGGGAAATCTTTTCTCTTAGGAAAATATAAAATGGGTATATCCGTGAGTGTGAATAATATTTTAGGAAATAGAAATTATATAACGGGTGGATACGAGCAGGAAGAAAATCCAACTTCCGAGATGCCTATTTAGAAAGTACTAGAAAAACACCACTTTTTGGTTCTAAACTTTTGGTATGATAGGGAACAACATTTTTACGAATGTATATTTTAGATTTTAAAAATGAAAAACGATGAAAAATATTTTTAAAGTGAATCATTATGGTATGGGTCATCATATCAGTGGTAGGCTGTGTTCAAGATGATAAATATCACAATATAGATACCACAAATTACCAATGTAAAGACCTTTACTAGTGATGAAATTTACAATTAATATCCCTCGAGGAGGTGAAAAATTATACTTAGGAAAGAAAACTTACGAATTTCCTGCGAATTCTAATCTCTACATAGAAGGATATGTGTCTTCATCGGATAGGTCAGGGAATATCTACAAAACTATATTTATACAAGACAAACCAGAGAACCCAACACAAGGATTGGCCATCTCCGTGGAGGCTACTAATATCTATACCCACTATCCGCAAGGGCAAAAGGTATATGTGAAATTGGCAGGGTTATCCATCGGTGAGTATAGAAAAATTAGTTCAATTAGGTATAAAAACAGGTAAAAGAATCGTCTGCAACGGAAATAACACGAATCCCTGAAAAATCTTTAGTACGACAATTTTCCGTTCTTGTTCGGAGATAGCAACAATCGTCCCAAAAACTCTCACCCTAAAAGAAGCAACCCAGAATCTTGATGCGTTGGCAGGGATATTAGTGAAGGTAGAAAAACAGAATTTGCAGGTAAATATCTTTGCTCAATATGCCAATACTGAAGGAAAACAATTGGTAGATGCTAGCTTAAATACATCATCGGTCGTGGCGAAAACGAGTAGTTATGCTAATTTTTGCCAACAAAAATAATTCCCTTCGGGAATGGAGACTTTATCGGTATCTTGGGAGGTATGGTAATACTACACAGTTTTATATCGTAGATGATGCAGATTTGTCAATGACAGGAAGTAGAATAGATGGTCTCAAACCTTCTTGCCAAGTAGATAATAATCTCCCAACAAAAACATTGCCAAAGTGAAGCAAATTATTAAATGGAAATCTTACAAAAATCAATGAGAATGCAAACCTTGTAGCAAGAATAATGAGCTAATGACCAAAACGAAAAATCTCTATAAAAACAATCTATATTGAAGATGCCACAGGCGGACTAAGGGTAAATATCAATGCTACTAATCTTTTATACTGATAATCGTTTCCAAGTAGGTAGAGAGATTACGATAAAACTAAAAGACCTCTATATAGGTAAGAAAAATGATGAACCCTCAGTTAGGAGCTTTATACAACGGAAATATTGGGCAAATTAATGAAACTGACTTACACAAATATTTTTGTACAGAGTAGCAAGCCTATCATCAATATTATACCGATTGAAGAGAGAAATTTCACAACTCACAAAAATGATTTAGGTGTTGATTATTGTTAAAAAATGTTCAGTTTTCGTCTGCTGATATTGAAAACTATGCTGATGGCATAAATAATACCATCCGAACCCTTGAAGATTGTAGCGGTAATACAATTCTACTTGTTACCAACGGAAGAGCAGATTTTGGGACGAGAACAACTCCATTGCCTGCAAATAGCACAAAGTGAAAAAAGGTAGAGGTAATATTACAGGTGTATTGAGTATATATAATGGAAAGTATCAACTACAAATATTGTCTCTAAGAGATATTGTATTTAATAATTCTCGTGTAGATGAGTCTCTTCCTAAAAACAATGATAAATATTTTTCTCTGATGATTTTACAAACCTAAAAATTGGGAAATTATCAATATATCAGGAACAGAGGTATGGACAACGACGAATTTTAAAATCCTAAACCAAGTGCCTATTTTGATGGAAATCGTAAGGAGAATGAAGATTGGTTGGTATCCAAGGAAATTTCTTTAGTAGATTTTAAAGAGGCATCCTTTGAAACAGATGGTGATATTACGGAAACCACTCGGAAGTTTATATCACTACCGACTATAAAGAACATTCTACCCATTGGGAAAAAGGTGGATCCTGCAATTTTTGATACTGATATGGCACAATTTTCAGGATTTGTAAGCTCAGGAAAAATTAAACTCAATAATTACTTAGGGTAAGAAGATACGAATAGCCTTTTAAATATACCTCTTCGCTCGGGTCATCTACCCGTTGGGAATTGGATAATTTTTCTGTAAAGGGTGCTAAATAACATTAAAACTAAAATAAGTCCGAAATACTCGGACTTATTTTTGATGATATTTTTATAAATTTGCAAATCGTATGAAAAATCATTATCCAAGTCAGAAATGAAACAACAATTTATAAAAATTATCATTGCTCTATCTATTCTCGTCCTTATCATTATTGCAAGATTGGCCATCTGCAACTCATCACCGATAGATACGAAATAAATGCAATGAACACCTCTATAAAATAGAATACACAATCCCGCAGAGAGGTATTATATTTGATAGAAACGAAATCAAAATATTGGTAGGAAATCAGCCATCGTATGAGATGTCCTATACTGAGAAATTAATGCCTAAAAAGTTTGATACCTTATCGTTTTGCAAGTTGGATGAATATCACTAGGATGATTTTATACGGAATATCGAGACCGGTAAAAACTTCAAGGGTAAGTATATGAAAATTACTCCCATCACCTTTATGAAAAATATCAGTATAGAAGATGTAGTGAGAATACAAGAAGTACTATTTAGATACCCTGCGTTTAATATAATATCTCGTCCCCAAAAGAAAATATGAAGTGAATACCTCAGAAACCTCTTGGGATATACAAATGAAGTTAATGAACGTGATATCAAAAGGATTCTCTATATTACCCACCGAGGGACATCATAGGTAAATCTGGTGTGGAAAAAGCATACGAAAAAGTTCTATGAGGAGAAAAAGGAGTAAAATATATCCAAAAGATATAAAACTTAGAGATATAGGTCCATACAAAAATGGAATATTAGATAGCAGATGGTTTCTGGAAAGGATATTAATCTTACGATTGATTATGATTTGCAGCAGCTTGCAGAAGAAATGCTCATGAATAAGCATGGAGCAATCGTCGCCTTGACCCTAATAATGAGAAATACTTACTACTATGGCGACAGGGCCAGTATATTAACCCAAACTTATTCACAGGAAGTAATAAATCTAAAACCTATACCGTTTATAGATGGATACTATATATAATAATCGCCCAACTTTTTGATAGGTCTATACAAGCGGCATATCCCCAGGCTCTACATTTAAAATGACTACCGCTTTGGCAGGAATGCAAATGGGAGTGATGACAGAAAAACTATTTTCCCTTGTGGCGGCGGATTCTACTATCGAGGATGAGAATCAAAAGGACACGGCGGAGCAGACCCACTAATACCTTCTTTGGAAGTCTCATCTAATTATTATTTCTCATACGCATATATTTCAATAATGAATAAATACAAAGGAAATCCTCTAAAAGGTGTAGATGAATGGAAAGATATAATGAATAGTTTTGGATTAGGTGTGTTTCTTAATAATGATTTGGCTGTCGGTTCAAAGGGAAAAATCCCAAGCGAGAATTTTATAGAAAAAGAAGTAAGAAAAAGATTGGTCGGCAGATTATACTATAAACGGAGCTGTATTCAATGGAATGGGGCAAGGGAGATGTTTTGCTAACACCTATCCAAATGGCAAATATGGTAGACTGTTATTGCTAATAAAGGTTGGTATTATACTCCACATATTGTAAAAAGAGCTAGATGGAAAACCAATAATGACCCAAGATTTAAGGTTAAACACCATAGCAAGAGTAAATCCTAAATATTTTGAGCCAATCCTACGTGGAATGGCTGCTGTGAGATAATGGTACCGCCAGCGGACTGAAAACTAAAGAATTTTTCTCAACTTGAAAACAGGGAACTGCCCAGGTACCACAAGGAAAGATAATTCTATATTCGTATTATTATCACCTGAATGAAAACCCAAAATAGTAGTAGCAGCAGTGATGGAACATGCAGGTTTCAGAGCAACTTGGGCAGGACCAGTCATGCTCTCATTGCTGAAAAATACATACAGGAGACATAAAGCGAACATATCTATACAATAAACTAATAAATACCTCTTTGTGGACGAATATAAACGACAATGGGAAATAGATATGGAGAGGAAAAGGAGGTAAAATAATAAATACAAAAGAATCCTCAGATATAAATAGAGGTTATTAAAACCTCTATTTATTTCTGATTAACTCTAACTAATAATCTAAATCCTTCCCCATGAACATTGATAATGCAAATTTTCATCATCTTTTAGCATTTTCAGGTTAGCTATATATACATCCATACTTCTCGCAGTGATAATGTTTGCCTTTCATATTTTTCTTAGTGCTAAATCTCTATTCATAAAAGCCATTTCTGTGATACAAAAGCATTTTTAGTAGGTCATTTTCCTTGGAGATAGTTTTGTGTTCGTATCTTTGATTATTAATTTGAAGAACAAATCAAAATATAAACTACTGAACTCAAATATATCCTGTTCCTCTTCCTCTACTACTGTAAAGCGTTGTAATATTGCTTTTTATTTTGTATAAAAGTGAGCTCAGGATCAAAAGAGTTTTGTTATGTAGTCATCCGCTCCAAGTTGGTAACCTTGAGTATATCTTCCGAAGATTTTTGCTGTGAGGAAGATGATAGGTGTTGTTTTATTAGGTTTCTAACATCTTCTGCAAGAGTAAAACCATACTTTCTTTGTCATTACATCAAATAGACACAAAATCAAATTCATTTTCCGTGATTCTTTAAGTCCCCATTTCGCCATCGGTAGCTAAGGGTTACATCAGATATGATACTCAAGTAATCTTTCAATACAGCTCCAAAACTTTTGGTCGTCTTCGACTAATAATATTTTGTTATTCATTGCTTTTTAATTTTTATTAAAGTTAAATATTTCTCCTATTTTAACGATTTTCTAAAATTATATTGTTATGATGATTATTCTAAAATTCATTGGAAGTTTTACCGTAAAGTACTTCCTCCCTTTTTAGAATCTCACATAAATCTGTCCCTTGTGTAGTTCTAGATACATAGGAAAGCCCTAACCCTTGTCCTTTCACATTGTGGATATTTCCTGTCTCTTTCACGGAAGAATCCAAAAATCTTGGATTTGTTCTCTGTCTGCATCATACCTTTATCGGATATTTGTATTACATACAATCCCTTCGTTGCGGGTAGATATTTTTATCTCAGGAGTGTTTGTAGAGTATTTATTGGCATTATCTAATAGATTTACGAGACAGTTTGAGATATAAATTCATCTACTTTAAAATATATTTCAGTGTTAAAATCCTCTATAAGTTTGCCATTCCGTTGTTTACAATAAGCCGGAAAGACTCTGCAATTTTTAAAATTAACTGCCGTACATTCGTTTCTTTCAAGAACAGTTGTGCTTCGTTTCTCTAATTTAGACATATTCAGAACATTCTCAACTTGTCATTCTCAAATTTTCTCTTGTTTTTATGAGTTGAGCATAATATTTTATCGGGATTAGTGGGATATCTTATCATTCATCAAGGAGTCTGTTGCCACAGAGATGGTAGCCAAAGGAGTAAACTCGTGAGACGTATGATGATAAAATCAGTCTTAATATCAGCTATCTGTTTCATCCTTATAATTGATAGAAATGATGTAAATCTCAGAATAGTGAGTAGTGATGAGAGAAGTCCTAGTAACATGGGTAGATTGTTCTGAAATAAGGAAAAATTTTCCTGGAAAGACTACCGATAGTTGATATATGGATTTGTTGTTATTATCTTTGAACAGCGTCTGATTGTAATTGGTATTCTCAGAGTGTTCTTGTAAGTATCTGTTACTATTTTAGTTATCCTATGATTTTATCTATACTAACCAAATTTTGTGTCTATAGGTGATTTTTTAAGTTCGGTACTCAATATTTTTCTATTGTAGCAATATCCACCCTTTTTCTCAATCGGTAGATTATAGGCATTCAACCTAACAAATTCTTTCATTGCATATTCTCCTGAATTAATGGATGTTAGCAGTTCTGAAAGTTAGTATTTCTGGGTGAATTTATCTGTTTATCCTTACAATACCCTCATCTGTGAATATTTTAGTCCTCATAAGACTATCACCATTATTAGATATAGGTATATCATCAGTTTGGAGTATACTTTTGGAGTAGGTTATTATTTTTATTCTTCGTATTTTCAGTCTGTTGAATGGTTGTTTGGGTTGGTTTTTACTATTAGCAATTACAGTATTTTTAAAATTTTTGTAGTCCTCGTTGAGGTATTTTTGTATCTCTGCTTCTTCAATACAGTATTTTTCCAAAGCAATACCAACCCGACCACTGGAAAATCTTGGTCAAGAGCTCCGTAATATTCTTTAAGCCATTTTATTTGCAGGGTAACGAAAATAATAAGCGATACCGATATTAGAAATGATATAATCGGTATAAACCTTTACTCATATTTTTAATTGATAATATATTTTTATTTGATAAAAGTAATATATTAAATATATATAAAACCAAATAGGAAACATTCATTTTCTATATATTAAAATTAATATGATAATTTTAATATTTTTATTTGATGAAAATTGTTTTGAGTTATAAAATTATTTTATGTTACGAATAAAAAGGTCGAAAATTTTTGTCTATTACAATATCGTTCATAGTTGAAATTGTATTATAATATGATTGTTTCTCTTCTAAAATAGCAGAATTGAGAATAAATCTTGGTTGATAAAGTAGAATATCCAAACGCCCCAAATCTTTTACCTGATAATGTTCCGTATTTATCTATTAGAGATGAGAACCATAATTAGGATCTGATTTCAGATATATTGTCAATAAACTCTGTCCATTTATTGAGTAAAAATACCTTTTTAAACTTTGAGTAAAGTCTGTAGTATTCGGTTTTTCTTTATTTTATTTTTATGTATTCTACAAAAGGATAGTTATAACCGATAGATAATTCTTCAGCAAGGGTATTTAATGTTTTGAAGCCTTTAATTCTTTTGAAATATTAGTATTATTATTATTGGATATCTTTTTATCAGTGATATTTATTCCCTAATCTTAAAGTATTATTGTAATCATCTTTTGTATCGGCTACCATCTACATAGTCTATAATATATCTTTGTTCATCATAGGTTAGTAAATTTCCCATCCCTACGGGGAGAGATTCATAAATTCCTCTCATATAATGAGTAGATATATAATCGTTATTGATAATAATTTTTCATTATAAAAATCTGTTGCATCAAAAATTTAATGTACTTTTTATATGACTTTTAATATTTTTATATTTAGTATAAAAAGTTATGTGTCGTCCATTATAATGTATATTTTCGATACTTAAATACTTTTAATTCATCATTTTTAGAACATAATATCCACCTTCATTTGGTGTCACTGCGAAAGTTACTAACTTTTAGTTGTTCTATAGTATTGAGAGGATTGTTATATAAATCTGATACATCTAAAGCATTTAAATAGATTTTTATCTACTTTCCATTCTTGTGCGTATCCTTGTACCTAATTGATCATCACTTGGTTTATTGTTTATCGGTGTAGATGGCTCTATTGCATTATTTTTATTGGTATTAGTAAAATTTGTTCTTCTCTATTGTTACAATCAATAGAGGTAGGCATAATAATGCTAGTAATACAATATTTTTATACATATAAATTATATTAATATTTTTAATGGTAAAATAAAAACCTTGATAAGGTTCTTATCAAGGTTTTTTAGCTACTGAGACAGGACTTGAACCCCAGTACGCCAAAAAGAGGCACAAGATTTTTAAGTCCTGCGTGTCTACCAATTCCACCACAGGGGCATCATAATAGAAGTTAATTCTAATGTGAGCGAAAAACGGGGCTCGAACCCGCGACCCCGACCTTGGCAAGGTCGTGCTCTACCAACTGAGCTGATTTTCGCAAATAGTGCGGATGAAGGGACTCGAACCCCCACGCCTCACGGCACCAGATCCTAAGTCTGGCGTGGCTACCAATTACACCACATCCGCAATAATATTTATTAAAAGAACTTTAATCTGTGTATTTGTTTTGTGGTTGCAAAGATACATCTTTTAACCACCAAATTTTTTATAAAAACAAAAATTATTTTTAGTTTGTTACTAAATCAAATTTTTTTATATCTTTACAAAAATTAAATGGAGTTACAAGGTACGGTAAAAACTTTTTGAAATCCAAACTTTTCCATCTGGATTTCAGAAGAGAGAAATGGTTTTTGCTAACACAAGAGCAATATCCACAACCAATAAAGATAGAATTTCTATCGGATAATATAGGCCTTTTGGATAATATCGTGGAAGGTGAAGTAGTGAAGGTGAGTATTAATATTCGTGGTAGAGAGTGGACAAATCCACAAGGTGAAGTAGTGTATTTCAATAGTATCACAGGATGGAGGGTAGAGAAAGGTAATGTAGCACAAGCAGAACCTACTCAGCCAATAATGCCAAAAGGAGCATCTACTAACCAACCCTAACGAAGATGATGTTTTTACAGAAGATGATGATTTACCTTTTTAAATAAAAACCTTTCTTTATGAAAGGTTTTTACTTTATAAGACTTTTTAATAAGGATATTTGTTCATCTTTTTCTTTGAGTCGCTCTTCGTAGGAGTTGATGAGTTTTTCTATGATTTCTTTATTTTCCACAACCAAATTTTTGGATATATCCATTTCCGTAAGAGCCAGTTATGATTGTTTTGAGTTTGGATACAAAATCTATTTACATCAAAAATCCAAAAATATCAGTATTCAATATATCTGCTAATTCAAAGAGTCTGTTTTACAGTTATTTGGGTGTGTTCGTTTTTCTATTCTTGCATAGGAGGCTTGGCTTATTTTTAGTTTTTCGGCCATGTAATCTTGTGAAAATCCTTTCAATTCTCTCACTTTTCTAATATTAAAGCCTACACTATTTGTTTTTTTGCATAATAATATTCATTTTGTATATGCAAATATACATTTTTCTGACAAAAAACTACTTCTACTGAATTAGCTTTTTAGATTATTAATTTTTGCAAACAATAAATTTCTTTTTCCACGAATGATTACTGAGATTGCTTTTTGAATAATTGGTTAAAAATCAATAGTTGTTTGTTTTGGTTCTAATATAAAAATGTTGAGATTCTTCATAGGCGAAATAATTAAAATATCTATTTGTCAAACGAATAGATTAGATTTTTATTGTATGCTATTAATACAATAGATTGTAGTTCTGGGAAATTATCCATTTGCTCCCAATTACTAGAAATTTTATATAAATTTTCAATTCCTTTATGAATATTATTAATAAAATATTCTGAATTAATCCCCGGAAACCGTACGCTCCTAAAACTTGTAGAGACCGAATAAGTAGAATAGGTTTTAGATGATTTTTGAGTTGTTGTCTAATATTGTCACTCCATAAATTATAGTAAAAATCCAACATTTCCTCTTTGAAGGAGTCCGAAAAATTAATACTATTTTGGTATAAAAAGATATTACATCATAGAGTAAAACACCATTCATAGCAGATTGATAATCAATAAAATATATATCATTGTTATTTACTAATATATTTCGTGATTGGAAATCCCGAATCATTATTCCTTTTGGTGAAATATTTTAATAAAAATCGGATAATGTATAGAATTCTTTAATTAATTTAGATTTATGATAATGAATATCAAGTATATCTACAAACATAAATTTAAAGTAAAATAAGTCGTGCATTATAGGTATTTCGTCATGAGGCTTCATATTCAAAGTATTAGAAAAATCTATCTTTCCCTTTTGTTTTTGTTTGTAAATCAAAGAGTTTTTAGAAAAGTTGTACTAAAATTTTTACTCGTTGGGATTCACCTTCGGTTTTTATTATTTCAAAAAGTGTTTTATCACCTAAAAATTCTTGAATGTAGAGTGGTCTGGTTTTTCTGATATTTTTAAGATTTTTAGGGTGTTCAATTTTAATTTTTGAAATATATCGGAAAAATAAAAAGACTTATTTTTCTTCAATATTGTTGTTTTCCGTTATGATATATTTTTATTATTAGTAATACCAATATAGTTCTTTCTGTCCGAACCACTTTGAGGTGAGTAGAAAAAGAGTCTATATGATTATGAGTAAATTCTTTGAAAAGAAATTCTGCATTGGAAATCATATTATTTTAATTTTACGCAAATATACAGTTCTCTAAAAATAAAGAACTGATATAAAAACTAAATAATACTATTATGAATAATTTTAATTTTAATGATGATGAGCTGTATGAACGAATGGTCCTTTACCTTTAGGATTAGAGTAAATAAGTTCTACTCCATCAGTCTCGTGTATCTTTAATATCTTCCGGATTGAAAAGGTTTTACTTTGCCAAAAATATTCCTTCAAACCTGCTGTAAGCCAGAAATGGAACAACAACAGAGGCAAACATAAAAATACACCAAAATCCTGCAATGAACATTGCAAAGAAATAAATAGTCCAAAAGATATTGATAGAATGGCCAAAATGCTGATAGTACCATAATCATTATAATTTTGTGCAAAAATAATTGTTTTTATTCCATCAAAGAATTTTTACCCATAAAGAAATAATTCAGAATGAGTATAAATAGCATATTGTGATTAATTGAGGCTTTCTTTGATTTTAGTGAGAAATTTTCAATAAAAATTTTCTTATCTGATGTAGTTTTTCTATATTATTTTGGGAGAATATAATTAAATAAAAATATTATTATCATTATCTAAAAATATAATTTCTTTTCCTCATTATCAATCATTTGAGTAAAAAAATATCCCACATAGAAGTTTCCTTGATTTTTAATAGTTCATCTTTTGTTTTAATTTGTATCATTAATTATAATATTCCACCAAATTTTATTAACGAGAAAACCAACGATAAAGAAGACAAAAACAATAGAAAGTAGAGCTTTAATGCTACAAAATTAATATTCTCTGTCTTAGGAACATATATTAATTTTTCCATTGTTGGTGCTGATTAATCCTAATATTGTAATAAGAAGACTACTGATAAGATGTATCTCCAAACGTAAATCTTTCTCTGGTAAGAAAGATTGAAGTAAGTGAGAAAATACCACTATTGTTATTGCTGATAATATGGAGAAAAATATTGTAATAATCGAAAAATCTACTCCTGAAAAAATAAAAATAGTTTGTGTGAGTAAATAAAAATAACGGAAATACTAATAAACTTGGAAAGAAATGAAGTACTTTATCCCAAAATTTATGTTTTTATTGAATATATTTTACGAAAGGTATGTTATGCTAAAAATCAGGCATATAGCAGATTCTATAGTTACCAACACGTGTAATATTACTGAGTGTCTCGGGAGATTCTATAGCTTGTTGTATCGTAACTTGTGATTGTTCGGTCGCTAAAGGATATATAGCCCAAATATAGGCAATTAGGATGACCATAAAACAGATGGTATGCCATAGTTTCCAAAAACTTAGTTTGATGAGCATATTAATAAATATGAACATCATAAGAATATGAAGATAATTTGCATTTTTCTAAAAATTAGGTTTAGTCTGAGCAAATATATCGAAATTTAGTGTAAAATGATTAAATTTTGTATTTTATTATGAAAAATCTATTATTTAAAACAACAAATAATATTATTCGTAATAGCAGGCGGGTTGAGTGCAATGGTGGAGGTAGGAAGTTTAAAATTTTCAGTACGATAATTCATGTATTTTAGACATAGAGAATAATTTTTATGGGATAAAAATATGTTTAGTAATATATTTTTCATCGTTATTGGGAGTTTTTAGTAATTCATAGTATTTGGTTTGTGCTTACAAGCGAAAATAACTCTAAGCGTAAGGAATTTTTATATTTTACAGGAATATCAATATTATCTAATTTGTTGAGTTTGATGATTTTTCAAATTTTCTTTAATTGGGTGTTTATCAATAATATAAATATTGTTATTTATACATTTAGCCCTAAGATAGTCAGTAAAATTTCGGCAATTTTAGTAGTTTCTTTATTGACATATGTTATTAGATTAATTTTCAACGGATAGAAATGATGGCATTAAACGATAAAATAGGTACACTTATGGTAGGTTATTTATGGCGTATATGGTTTGTTGTATTAGCTTTTTAGTCTTACGGTGGTAGTTTTTACCTGTTTTTGTTTTTGTCGTTTAACAAAAACATTACCGATATGCCTACTTTTTATCAGGATATGGAGTATTTTTCTATGGGATGGATTAAGGTATGATTTAATAAATAATTCTGGGCAGAAAATTGATAGAAAAATCGAGTATATCATTATTTCTAATCTATACTTCGATGATGGATATAATGCTAATGTGTGTATTGTTTCCGTATCATCCGATTTGTTTTGTTGGAAAACAAGAATTAGATTCCATTTTTGGCTTGATTTACGAGAATATATGTGTAATGGTTGATAGGAATTCTTCCCAAAGTAGAGCAAAAGTATATGAAAAATGTGCTGAAAAGAATATCCGAAAAATAGTATTGTGATTTTTCCCCGAGGGGAATATCTGATAATACGAATGTTATATGAATAAATTTAAAGATGGAGCATTCAAAAATATCAGAAGAGCATTGTCTTCCAATAGTGGTTTTACTTTTTCGGATTATCTTCCTCTATGATAATTCTAAGGAGAGACCGTAGAGTGAGGTTTATCTTAATAGTATCCTTGAATCATCCCAAAGGTTCTATCAATAAAAATAAGGCCTTTGAGATGATTGAAAATACACATATTATTAATCAGTAGGGTTTCTTTTTATAAAAATCTATTGAATTAAGTTTATTCTTTTCTGCAGATTTTAGTAATTATGGTTTCAATATCTTTTTCATTCTTAGAGAACCACAAATCATTATTACTCCATTATTTTGTAAAATATCCACAAAATTAATCTTTTAATAACATATGTCAATAAAAGAAACTACTAAATTATAGAAATTTTGACTATCCTTGAGCTAAATGTGTAAATAACAATATTTATATTGTTGATAAACACCCAATTAAAGAAATTTGAAAAATCTCAAACATTCTGTAAATACTGCAAGTAACAGCAACACAACCAAGCTACTAAAACAATTGTAAAACTCCCAATAATCTGACCACTAAACACCTCTTTAGCCATGAGAACAATTCTCCAACTGTCTAAATACTCATGCTAATTTCTCTACCTCAGCTCTGCTGACCACGAGATGTTTAAATGGGTGCAAACGAAATAATTCAGGTTGTCGTTTACGCTGGAAGTTCGCTTCTTCCGGACTAAACGGTACGGAAGAATGCAGGTCTCGTGATCTTCGCCGGTGTTCGTTTGATGACCGTCGAGCAACTATGACATACCGTCGTTTTATGGTCGTCTGGTGCTTATGTTTGGGCTGTATCGGCGTTGAACAATCGCAGGCCCTGACGGCAATAAGTCTCCGGTTTACTCGGTAATATTGCGTGATTGTTTATGGGGCTCTGCTATACGATTTTCTTTATGTTTCGCTGCAAATGTTCGGTAAAACATGGGGATTTTGGGATATCTTCGTTCCCGTTGTTTATTTGCTCACGCAAACTGTTTTATTTTTCGGGGTGGGCCCTGGAATTGATGACTGTTTTCTCCGGCAATATCGGCAAACAATGGTGGCATTTCACTTCAATCTTTTCTTCTCGACCCCCGTTGGGTATCGTGGTCTTCGTACAATGAGATTAATCGCGCCAGCTGGAGAATTATGTTCAGGAATGATGATACTTTCTTGTTGTCTTCTTTGGACGGTTTCTCGTTAATAAAGAACTGATTGAATAAAAATAATTGAAAACCTGAGGTAAAACAAAGATTTTTGAACGTCGTCGAGAACTGTGATGAGTTTTACTCGGTGGAAGAATTGTACGGACAATGATAACGACTGACAATTCTGGAAAACTACAATCCGAATGAAAATTACCGATGATTTCTTGCTAATCGAAGCCTCGATGTACGATATTATGTTATACTCGTTCTGAATTGTTCTTTGTAGACAAGGATACGGTGAACAGCTGGAGTATTTTGCGCAAGGTACGCAATGATATGGTGGCATTTTAACCATTCCATCGTATCTTCAGACTGTTGTTCTTTGCGGTATTCGTGCGGATACTGATGTGTACGCTGTTTTGCCTGTTGTTCCATTTAACTACGGCGGGTTTGAAGGTCGTTTGTTGGCGCTGCAGTCGGAAGATGAGAAAATACGCGAGACGATGAATGAACCGCGCTCAATCTGAGGTAAAGGATATTCGTTCGGCAGCCATCGTCATTAAATTAGGTGGCAATGTGTTGTTGGACGCCTCGACTACATTTTGAGGCAATTTTATATTTGGTGAAATAATGGGCTAATGCGAAATTTCGAAATTTGCTCAATCTCATGGACTCTTTTTACTGCGGACGAACGAAAGAGCTATGTTATTGGCCGCCGGCGGCAGGCTGTCATGTTTCCCGGAAAACGGCACAATGAAGAGAATGAGATCTTTTGACACCGATATGTTCAAGGTGAGTGGTTTAGTGTAAAGGTGACTCCGGAAAACAGACCGCATTCGGCACGGGTGATAAACTGCTGAAAATGACCGAGAAGTGATCCCAACGATAACTGCTCTGGCTCTTTGATTACGAGCAAAACGAAGGAAGATAGTTTTCTGTGCTGAATGTGACTGAACGAGCTGCCGCAATGCGACCTGTTGCTGGAACTGGCGTTTTGTGGACCATGCCGGTATTCGTGTCGTAATCTGAAATTGTTAAGGTTCTGTGGGTGTCCGTTTTGTTAATGTTCGCCGAAAGGAACTCAATGTTCGGGTTCCAGTGCGGCTGCGGTGGTGACGATGCTGTTTTGATGGGTTATCGATCTGCTTATGATGGTTGCTCTGTGATCGAACATCACGCCGCGTGACCTCGGTTTCCTTCGAGAGGTGTTGGTTTGCCTGTTGTGGTCGCTGGTGGACGCTGAGTCGTCACAAAACTGTTCATTCGGTCTCTGAGACTGGGCGTGCATTTCGAGATGGTCAAAGAATGTTTATTGACTATTCATGAGAGGCCAGTATATAAGAACTGTCGAGACAGTGGATATTTCCCAGAACGCAATCGACCAGCAGGTGCGTACGGTAAAAATCTGTCTATTCGTTTGTTTAAATAGATATTTGAGCCATTTCGCCTATCGAAAATCGGCGTTTTTATGGCAGAACCGTGAGCAATGACGGCATTCGACAGTCGTGGTGGAAGAAATTTGTTTGCGAAATTAATCTGAAAGGCAATTCGACGGAAACCGGATGATGACTGTGTTCACGCATGCCAAATGAACGTGCGAAACTAATGAATAATGAGCGCAATGAAGGGGTGATTCGGTTTGCAATTGTGGCCGAAAAACGAGAATGGCGGGCCTCATTCAGGCGTTACATGGCGATTAACGGACAGACCGTATTTTGGACGCGATGGTACGTGTCCAGGCTCAGGCAATCGTAACGGCAATCGTTATGTCAGGCGGTTTGACCGAAATCGTGACTCGTCGACTCTACGACGACGAAAGATGATTTCATCGCTGATAAAAAGTCTTATAAAATAAAGGCCTTTCGTAAAGAGAGAGAAAGGGTTTGACACAAAAATCATCGTCTTCTGCTAAAAACGTCGTCTTCGTTAAGGTTGATTGTCGGGCGCTCGCTGGCGAGTGGGCGTGCTGCATTGCTATGCCACTCCGTCTGACCTGATACGCTGCTTCGCAGCGGTGGTTGTTTGCTCTCCTGCGAACTGTTAATGCTCGCCTTCGCCTTCACCTTCCGCATGTCAAGGCCTGTATTATCCGATGAAATACCATGTTTGTGGTTCGTGGTTGCTATTGTGTTAACGAAACCATTTCTTTCTTCTGGTCAGATGAAGAAAGGTTTGGTTCAGCACCGTACCTTCAACTCCATTTGGTCACACAATGAGGCCTCAAAATTTGATTTAGCTGTTCAGACTTCAAAAACAATTTTCTTTTTATAAAGGGCGGTGGTTAAAAAAGATAACTACGACCACCAAACAAATACACGAATGCGCAACAAGCTGTTATTGCCGGATGTGTATTGATAGCCACGCCGGACTGCGGTGCCGTCTGACGATGATCGTCCGCGCTGACGCGATTGAGCGTTGCGGGTGGGTTCGGCCGTTTTCGCTCAGGCGGAATCAACTGTTGCGATGGCTGAACGAGTTGACAGACGCGCAGGTCCTGACCTCTTTGACGACAATTCAGGGGGTCGATCTCAGGCGCTAAAACGCCCGATCGGAGACGTATCGGGTTTTGACACCGTTAGTGATGACGCTAATTGTAAAGAAATGGTACTGGCGTATTATCTTGCTGATGATTTGCGACAACCAGAGACGGGTACTGCTAATGCCAATGAAATGATGCAATAAATCTGCGCCGATAAACCAAAGTGATCGGTGTACGAGAGGACTACGCACGAAATGGAAGAATGAATAAAAATCTGTTGGTTATGCTCTTTCGACCTCTCCAATACTGTAAGGATGCTAAAAAGGATGATGACTTTCATGATGATGGTGGATATGTTCTGGGCTCGATGAATGGCGGCTGGTAATCGACAACGCACGTTATAATCGGACGACACGCTGTTTATGTAAATATAAAGAAATGAAGTCATGTAAAGCATTAAACACGATGCGGCTGATTTTATCGTGAAAGGTCGTGTCGACAGATAACAACATATCTGCTGGGTGGGAGGAACTGAGATCTCCCAGGGATGATTTGCAATGTTATGGACAGCAGATGGTGGCCGACCACAGACAGACCTGTTTTTGGATGAGATGAGCCAGCTGGGTGGATGATCGGTAATGCTGACCATTTCGAGGGCCGAGGCTGGGCGTTGGGCTGCAGCCCATCGTCGTTCAACTGTCGCTTTTTATTGAATAAAGTGAAATTATTGGACTTTGCTCAGGTTTGGTGATTTTACTGATAAATGGACGGGACTGTTCTGACCCTGTCTGGTCAGATCTGATATGATTCTCTATCTCTGGCGATGGAACGATATCGGTCAGATGTCTGCAACCAATTTATTCTCAATACTATTTTAGAGGAAACA
>BNJS01003249.1_pt1 | contig 32436 bp, 55 predicted proteins | sample 8540461 | NCBI WGS metagenome assembly BNJS01 (sample SAMD00202454, study PRJDB9452) | human saliva metagenome | isolation source: human saliva | place: Japan
CACGTTGTACAGTGTGGTACTTTACTACCTCTCTTTATCAGTATACCGTGAAATAAAAGTCTAAAAGCTCTCTCTCTATATCTGAAAGGTTAGCCATTCCTGTTGATAAAATAATTTCTTTGTAAATGCCACTCTAAAAAGGATAGTTATTTAAATCCCCGAAACCTATTTTTAAAACATCTACTTTTAGCTATCTACTAAGAAATCTAGACTATCGTTATCAAAAGGAGTAACAGCCATAAACATTATTCCTCTCTCTTTGCAATATCTCATTTATTTTTATAAAAGTCTTCATAGCAAGTTCTAATTTCTTAACCATATCTAGTTGGCTTATATTTTCTTTTTCAAGTTTTCTTTTGATAATCAGCCATTTTGTAGATTTTGATATGAGCTTTTGCTGACTTTAAAACTTGGAAACTTTACTGCATCTACACCTCGCTTCTTTACTTGACAATATCTACTGACCCCATATGCTAGTTCCATTTTTCCATTGTGGTTTACTCACTGCTTCTGCAATTATAAAATACTCATTTATGATTTCCTCTACTTTTTCATATAACTTTTGTCTGAGTTCCAACAGCTGTACACCATCTAGGAATATCTCTAATTACATTTGATAAAAGATCCTAGAGTCACATTTTCTTTACCTATACTTCTAAATTTTGCAAAATAACCCAGTTACCCTGTTCCTATACTAGAATACCAATATGAAAACCCTCCTGATGAGCCCTGCTCCTGGACAGTAACACCAATCACTGATTACAGTGCATCATGCCCTATTGTACATGATAAATTTGTTATATACATGTTTGCAATACTTTATATCCACTGTTATGATATTACCTGAAACTATATGATGGATTCCCTCTCCAATAGAATTAGTGAATGTATTTTTACATTTGGTGTATTAGGTTGCAAATTTTCTGTTTTCTAATTGTTTGATAATTTTTCTCTATTCCCATTTGCTATTGTAATTATAGAGTATATATCTTTGATAAAATATTTATCATTTATTGGACCCAGAATAGGTTTTCCAGAATTGTTTTCCCTTATTTCTAAATATCATCTAAAAAACCTAGAACTTCCCATTCATATTTAATATTATTATTCTTCTATTAACCAGTACCTCTCTCAGAAATGCTCCAGCTCCCTATAATGATAATCTTTTCATAATTCTCCTCTAATATCCAATTATTTAATCGTATTTTTTATTATAATTTTTTATTAACTTTCTTAATATTCTTTTTACTTTTTTTCTACTAATTCTTTCTATAAATTTCTATATTCATTTTTTATCATTTGGTTAAATATTTTAAACTTCTAGAAATTCCATTCTATTTAATGTGATTGTTTTCTGAAATATTTAAGGATGTTGTTGTTTCTTGAAATATGTCAAATTATAAAGTGTTTATTATTCAATTTTTTATGTTTTAATATTATATTTTGATAAATATTATTATAATTATTGATTTGAATTTTATTTTAAACAATAAAATTCTTTTTATTTCAAAATATCACGGTCCAAGGAGTCTATTAGCATTATCCTCTACAACCATTTGTTTTTCAATAAAATTCCATAATTTTCTATAGAACCAAAAGCACATTAATAGTTTTATTTTAAGACTTATCCTTTTTATAAAAATTTTTCTTTTAAGTCAATTTTCCTTCAATTAATTTTTATTGTGTATAAAATTTTTCTGCAAATACTGTTCCGAAACATGGATTTCATGCTTTTAACAATGGAAAATACCCAATTACCTTTTATACCTTCCACAATCCATTAACAGCATCATTAATAGTTTTGTTTGTTATCTATCCTTTATAGTCCTTTTTTTGTCATTCTCTCTCAATCACGACAGGTATAAATTTTTCGCATTGTTCGAACATGGATTTTCCATGCTTTTAATGAAATACTCATTTTTGTTATTTCTCCACATCCAACCATCAGCTCACACCCAGCCAGAGCCTGCCTCTTCTGTCTGTCTCCATGCTTCATTTTAATACTTCACCGCTCACACCACCAGACGCCTCCTCATCACAACCGCATTTTACCACCCAAACATGTCACGTGAAACAGAAAATATCCCCTCATTCTGCCAGATTCCTTCTAAAAATATTCATTCTTCACCCATAACCATCAGACCTCCCTCATAACGAATTCCATAATTCCATAGCCTTTAACATCATTTTTCAGTTGATGGATTTTTCACACAGCACGGTACACCACAGCATGTGGTTGTCTGTTGTTCACTATTTTTTCTACCTTACTTTCATATTTCATTTTGTAGTTTCGAAGAAATCATGGTCAACATATTTCGACGAGCCACCTGTTCGTATCATTATTTTTGAAGACAGTTCGCCTGGTAAAATGGCGACATTACACATAATGACATGCATCACACAAGCTCCCTTCCAGGCCGCCTCCACAAATGAGACCAGCAGTTGCATGCCGTTAATGTTGCTGCCATATTCATCTTCCCACATGTCTGGTTTTGACCCACATGCTCGAAAAATTAACACGTTAATCCCATACTTTAGATATCCTCAGTCTGAGTCTGAGCTATCTCACTCCTCATCACTGTGTCTTCTTCACCCCAGCCATCGTCTGAACCTCAGGAGATAACGTATCTCCTGTTAACCACTGTAATTTTACCATTGTCTTCTTAATTTTTTATTAGATAAGACAAATTGACACCAGCCTCTAGTTCTCAGCAATAATACTTTCTTGATTGTCTGCATTTTCATATCCTCCATCATACTTCTTGGATTTCAGACACACCTGCTTCCCCAGAATTACAAAATTGCCTCTATTCCATCATTTTGCCTTATTCAACATCTTCTCTGTTGAATGCCTTTCTGTCTCATAATTAACCTTTCCACAACGCCCTTCACTTACCTGCTCATCACCTGTTATCTCTACTAATTTTCTTCAACACACCTTATTCTTCGTGATCAAACTTATGATCAACCTCCACATTTGTTCAGAGTAAATGCTTCATCCCCAGCCCAGCACCGCCACTCATTGAACTTCATTCCCAGCATGATTCGACAACTCATTTGCGTTTCAATCAGGAGTTCATTGCCATTGCCCCACTCCACAGACGCGACACCCAGTGCACGAAGACGGTTTCATTACAGTTTAACGCATTTGACGCCTCATCGCAAGACCAGAGAGCCCTGCAGACAGCCACATATCTCCAGCTTAACGTTATTTTTTTCAACATGGATATTACATCTTCAGAAATCAACTTGTCAGGCTTCATTCAATCATCTGGCTGTGGTCTAGTCCTCTTCCTCGTCAGGAGTTGACAGGTCATTCCCATTTTTTGATTAATAACTTCAAAATCTCAAAAATTCTGACATCAACCCACCTCTTTACCTCACGTCACTTCACCTCACCTGCATTCTGGGTAACAATCCTTCTGCCTTGTGCCTGAATTAATTGCTGTCTTGGCAGTTATCTGGCCATGTCATCCCATGTCACCATTATGACACCTCGCCCCAAATATTATAAAACATTTTGTCTTCATTTTTCCTCCACCTATTCATAACGGCACGTGAAAGCACCAGTCCCATCATTCACAACAGCTCGATTACACCACACATTTTCGATCAAAATTCTTTCCGGCTCACATCTACAATGCATGATTTTGATTTGATTTAAACTTTGGTCATCCTCCGATCCTCCCAACGAAAATATTTATAACCCTTTAAAATCACATTGTACCATAACAACCACACATTTAACGAATATCCTCTGAGAATTAGCCGATAAACAACGAACATCTGTCACCACATTAGAACAGATTATTTTGTTCACGTAACGCATAAAATGCAAATATTTCTTCTTCAGCCCCACTGTTCAAAAACCCCTTGCGCAGTATTCATCCGCATTATTTCATCAGAACACAGTAAAGCACCTGAAAATCGACACCCTTTAAATCATCTTCATAACCACAACACAGTTTATTGCCTCCGACCATACTCTGATGTCACCACACCTGTTCCTCTGACAACTGTCGCAACCGCCATTGCTCAACCCAATATCTCACATCACACCTCCATAGACGAAATCCAACAAAAGAGCCAGTTCGTTTAAAACGCATTCCCACCCCAAAAATTATCCACCATAACCCCACCTCAGGTTCACACATGAGTAACAACATCACAATTACTCATTGTCCACCCTCATAGTCAAAAGAGCATTCTTCCCAATCATCACAAAATTTTAATTTCCTTTTCCGTTTCATATACTCAGATATTCTTTCTCTTAAACAACATCCATTCCAGAACTCCTTATCCATTCCATTACCATAACATTTCATACAAAATATATTCCATTTCATCCATTTATCACAATCTCAACCTTCCAACCAGCCATGAATGCTTAAAACTCACGACACTGGTCGATTTTTCCACTTGGTGCCCTCACATTTGACAGCAGCCTTGCTGATTAATCAATCCCTGCCTGTCTGTGTTCAGGCTGAACCACCTTCAATCCATCTCTTGCCCAACCACATTTTTGTCCACCACCGAACAAACCACTGCCTGTCTTATTCCTTCAAAAGTCAGTGTCCCCAGCCCCACCTTGTCACCGCCTCAGCAGCACCTCTGCTTTTGTCGCTGCACCATCCTTTCAGTCATAGTTGTCCTTCCCACAACCGATTCAATCATCAGGCGACGATTTATTCATTAAACTGATAGAACTTCCACAGAGTTCCAGCATATTTCTTTATATTCATTTTCTGTATAGTAAGTTTCATCGTTTGTTGCATTCTTAAACTTTAAATTATTTTAATATCCATACCTTTTTCCATATTCGTTATTTCCGAAAAATGAACAATTGTCAATGCCTACCTTTATTGCGCATTACCGCTCCACAACGCCCGAGCAAAACTTTCATTTTTATTCATACAGGTTAATCTATGTACTGGATTCGTTCGATAAGTAACAGTGATTTACCGCGGTCAACGCTGTGTTGGTGGCTCATTGCCTTTTCATCTTCAGCCTCAATAGCCTGTAATGACAATGGGTCCAGCACATCTCATCCCTGCCGTATTTGTCTTCACATAGTTTTTATCTGTTATAAACCTTCCATCAGTACCACTTTTCTGTTATTTTCAGGCTCATCATTTTCCTCTTTCTTTATTTGCTAGAACTGACACGGTATATTTTAGCATTTTGACCGAGAAAGAAAGATTTGTTCCTATTCATATTTGGTATATAATTGTTTTTATTATTCATCTCTTTTGAACGCCAATTGGTAGACATCTGGTTGCCGTAATTATTATACCTCATTTAGACAATTTCAACACCACACTTCTGTGTCTGTTCCCTTTCTTTCGTTATCCGTCTACTGAAATTATCCGTAAAATTCCTCATGACATCCTTTTGCCCCCATTCATCTTTCACCAGTTAACCAGCCAATCAACACCGTGCATTCTTCATGACCTTCCTCATGACCCGACAGCCCAGCCCAGGTTCAGTCTGCAAAGACAATTTTATCCATTTCTGGGTCCACATAGCTGGTTTCTGCTGCAGCGAGGCAGCTCACATTTCATAAGCCCACATCTCTTCATTATGGCTCCTCCAAGGATATATCGCGCTTAATCCCATTCTCAAAATTGGCTCTGAGTTGACTTCATTTGAACCTTGTTCTTCCTTGACAATGATTAATCAAACATTTATTCATGACCATGGAGACATGCATTCCCCACTTTTCCATCATTCTTGTTTGTGCCCCGTCCTTCCCGTGTTCTTCTGATATCTATCAATTATTGCGTAAACATGTTTTTAAATACATCACCACCTTTTTTCAGAATTGTAAAGATTACTTGCGGTCACCCTTGATGGGGCCGCTTGTCAAACGACCGCACACCTTAAACAACATACGCAGTGATATTCTCAATTATCTTATTCTTTCAGATACCTTCATTTCTTTTGTGTCCTTTCTCACGGCCAATCAACAAAATGCATTATTAACCATCACTTTTTGTCTTCGAAACATTTTGTTGGTATAGAACCCTGAATATTATTTTCAATAAAATTGCAAACGAGCAGCAGTGACCATAATCATCATCGCCACAAAATCAGCCATCTGCACCTCAGTCTATTACCCTCACCCCACAAAATTACACCTTTAAAAAATCAATTCTGTTTCAAAATCTGCCTTGCTGACACCATCATTTTCACCCCACCATATGACACAACAAGTCATCATCTTTCTCCTGACCATACCAGGTCTGTCTTGAGTCTCATCGCCTTAAATATCTCACTACTATTAGTTAGACATGTAAATTTCTATGCCTGAATAAAGGTTCGTGCCTGGGATATTGACAGAGTTCAATTCTTCATAAACTGTCATTTTCTGTGCCTTCACTCCAATCAAATGTCTATATCACGTTTTCTTTAGCATCTTGAGTTCATCGGGCATCACGTCTGTCAAATTACCCAAAGTCCATATTTCCTTACGCACCATTTGCTCATTTCATAACCGTGTCGAATTGAAGCATTCTTTTGATCTTTACCAAACATGCACGGTCATGACGCCAGCACCGCCATTCAGGCGACCCATAAAATTGGTTTCATCCTCGATAGTTTGCCCATTCTTAAAGTCATCCATGCTTCACTCTATTGTCTCAATTTTGTCTCATTTTTTTATTTTTTCGATATTTTGCAATATGTTCTTCCAGTTCGACTCAAAATATAAAATGCTCATCTTCCTGCTGATTCCAAAATTATATTGCTCTTTATTTGTCCCACAGAAGATGCTCGATTATAACCCGCATTTACTGTAATTGCAGACATTTTATCCATCTTATCTGACTTTTTCCAGACTGCACAACATCTCCCTTTCTTATCATCATGCCCAAAATCATCACAGCCATTCATCTGAAAGAACAGTTCTCGAAAATTAATCAGCATGAATTATCACAGGCCCTGATTCAACGATTTTTAGTTCAAAAATCTTTATCAGACCTCAGACAGCACAGCGTCTCATAACTTTATTTGTGCCACCTAATCTGTCACTCATCATTTTTATTATTAACTCTTTCGAACAAAATTTATTTTAAATTTTACTGCACCACGATTATCTGAGCCGCGAATCCCAATCACAGCTTGCCTGATTTGCCAGTTCATCAAAACATCTCAAAATACTCTAATTTTAAACATCCATTATATTCCTCCTTTCATCACACATTCTTTGTCGATAATTCATTTCAAACTACAGCATCATTTTCTTTCCTTTTCAATTTAAACTAGACTTGTACGATCTTTTTGTCATTGAATTTTTGGTACCCGATTGTTTTTCTATTCCTTTCTTTGTTGGGCCTCATCAACTATTTAACATAGCACTTCATCCTTTTAACACTTGCAGTCATAAGTTACAGTGAATCATTTTTCCTTTTGCTCAGCTATAATCATATTATAAGCTCCATTATCTCCAAATTTATCTTTATCTCTTCCATAGCATGACTTGGATCTTGAGAACATCGAGTCTGATTTTGCATATCTTAGTAAGATCACCGATTGCCTTGATTTATAGTCGATATCCTTCAACACAGCCCTTGCTCACGAGCTTCGCACCGTTATCCACGACCTCATAATCACACCTGAGAGCTCAGCCTTTTCCCATTTCTGATTGTCCTGATATTGCCTTTCTAGTCTCGGAGAATATTCTGTAAATACTACCTCATTCATAAAATTAAACCATTCATCTCCATATCAGGAACATTACAGCACCGATCTCTTTACTCCTTTTCAACAGGATTATCTATAAACACAAAGAATTACCCATACACGCCCAGCTTGCCTGAGCCCAGATTTGACCCAGCCATTGTAAAGACCATGCAAACATAGCCAGACACGGTTTCAGCATTGAACACCTTGACCACATCTCATTTTATTTTATATATTTTGAAAACCTTCACGTTTCACCCATGGCCCGCCTCTATTTTTTTGTCTCCATCATCCCACCTCCAGCTGGTTCAAATCACAGGCTACCGTTTCTTTCATTTCACCATACAGATTTATCATACCATTCATGCGCCACAGCGTTGCTCCTTCCGCCCACGGCGTACTATAAGCCACCATTATCACACCATTTAAACTGTCGTTATTAACACCAACGCCCGCCAATACACAAAAATATAATAATTTGTATATTAATGACATTAATTATTTATCTTCACTTATTGGTTTAGAAAAATGGTATGATAATGAATTATGGTTTAACTATAAGTACGCCATGTCATTTGAAGGAATAACATATGTAGCACATAGTGTAGCAAGTATAATTAAATCTATATATGGTAAAAATAAAAAGCAATAGCTCTTTGATTTAGATAATACCTTTGGGGTGGAGTTATTGGTGATGATGGTATAAATGGAATAAAAATAGGAAGTGAGACAGCCATAGGTGAAGCATATGAAGACTTTCAAAAATATATAAAAAGAAATAAAAATATGGGAATAGTGTTAACTATTAATTCAAAAAAATGATCTAGAAAATGCTTTAGAAGGCTTAAAACATCCTAGTATGATTTTGCATGAAGAAGATTTCTTTACAATAAAAGCAAATTGGAATCTAAAATCAAATAATATTTTTAGAAAGTGCTAGAGAAATTAATATAGGTGAAGATTCTTTTGTGTTTATAGATGATAATCCTGTTGAAAGAGAATTAGTAAAAAGTCAATTAAACACTGTGTCTGTTCCTGATATAGGAGATAAGATAGAACTTTTTTAAAAATTTTATAGATAGAAACAATTATTTTGAAATAATTTCTTTCAAAAGAAGATTTAGAAAGAGCAAAATATTATCAAGATAATCAAAAATAGAGAAAAAGAACAGCAAAAACTACTCAAATTATAATGATTACTTAAAGTCATTGGATATGATTGCAGAAATAAATGAAGCAAAAAGAGGTATATTTAGAAAGAATATATCAACTTATAAATAAAACTAATCAATTTAATCTTACTACTAAAAAGATATACAAAAATCTGAAGTAGATGATGTTTATAAAGATCCAAATCAAATACTTTTGTATGGAAAATTAAAAGATAAATTTGGAGATAATGGGCTTTATAAGTATAATTATAGCTAAACAAAAAAAGGAAAAATATTGGAAATTCCTTTATGGCTTATGAGTTGCAGAGTATTAAAAAAGAGATATGGAAATTGCTATGTTAAAATGAATTAGTAAATTTAGCAAAAAGAAAGAGGAATAGAAAAACTAATCGGAACATATGTTCCAAGTAAAAAATTCAATGGTAAAAAGATCATTACAAGAATCTAGGTTTTAAATTTGAAAAAAAGAAGAAATGAAATTTTTATATGGATTTTAGAAATAAAAGATTATCAACCAAAAGAATGTATGATAGAAAAGGAGAGTACTAATATGGATATTTTAAAAAATTAGAAATTATTTTTTTAGAGATGTTTTTGATGATGAAGATATTGTTTTTAACAAATCAAACAACAGCTAATGATATTGAAGATTGGGATTCACTAGCTCAAATTAATCTATTAGTTGCAATAAAAAGAATTTAAAATAAATTTTGATTTAGAAGAAGTTAGTAAATACAAAAATGTTGGAGATATGGTAAATGCAATAAAAGGAAAAAAATTAGGAGAATAAACTTAGAAACTAAAAAGTTATGAGGTGACAATATGCCAGTATACATGCAAGAATCTGATAAAAAGATTTTTTGAATTTCTAAAAAAATCATTGGAATCCAAATTTTATTTATGTGAAAGATAATTCATACTTTGATTATGAATTTTTCAGGAAATAGTAATTTTGTTCTTTCAAAAAAAGATGAGAAAAATAGTAGCTGTATTGGGTTTTTAGAATATGATGATAGAAAGGGAGATATTTTTAATGCAGTCTGGAAAAATTCAGGTAAAGAAGATGATGGATTAAAAATGTCTACAATTTTTATTAAATGCAGGTTATAAATCAGTATCTTCTTGTGGGATAAATAAAAACAATACCTATATACGAATTTTTGGAATCAATACAGGAAGATTGAAGCATTTTTATATTTTTAAATCAAGAACTAGAGGAATATAATATTGCAAAAAAATATCAGAAAAAAATATAAAAAAAATAGAGACTAAAGAAATTAAAGATTTAATAGAAGTAGAAAAGCATAGATGAACTTTTTAAAATTGATAAACTATCAAGAGTTAAAGAAATATAATTTTTTTATAAGTCGCCTGAATATTTTAATAAGCGTTACTTTTAAGCATCCTTATTATAAGTACCATATTTTAGTAAAATCTAAAAATGCTAATTCTATTTTTAGTTTATAGAATAGTAAAAGGCAAATGGTGGAAGTTGCATAAGAATTATGGACTTTTTAGGTGATGAAAAAGAATTTAATGAACTTATTAATTACTTGATAGATAAGATGCTAAAAGAAAAGCATGAATATATAGATATTTATGAAGTTGGAATAGAAGATGAAATTTTTAGAAAATAGTGGTTTTATAGAAAGAATTGAAAAAGACTCTAATATTATCCCAAATTATTTTGAACCTTTTATTCAAAAATATAGAAATTTATTACATGTCTAACTGTAATAGTAAATTTAGAATGTTTAAAGGTGATGGGGATCAAGATAGACCTAGTATAGTTAAGGAGAAAAAGATGAAGAGTGAAGTAACTGTTGTTATGTATCACTATGTTAGAGATTTGAAAAATAGTAGATATCCTAATATAAAAAGGCTTAGATATTGAGAAATTTAAGAAACAAATTAAATTTTTTTAAAGAAAATTATAATTTTGTAAGAATTGAAGATTTAATAGAATATTACAAAAATCCAAAGGAAAAAGAATTACCAGATAAAAGCAATTTTATTAACTTTTGATGATGGTTATAAAGATCACTATACTTATGTTTTACCAATTTTATTAGAAAAATAATATTCAGGGTTCTTTTTTATACCAACAAAAATGTTTTCAAGATAAAAAAAGTATTGGATGTTAATAAAATACATTTTATTTTTAGAAAGTTGTATAGGTGAAGAAGAAAAGAATTTTAAAAAGAAATAGAAGAGTATCTAGAAAAGAATAAAGATAGTAGAATATCACTTTCGTATAATGAGTATTTTTAAAGAATATGCAGTTGATTCTCGTTTTGATACGAAAGAAGTTATTTTTTTATCAAAAAGAATGTTGCAAAGTAGTCTTACCTGAGGATTACAGAAAAAAATTGGTAGATATCTTATTTAAAAAGTATGTTTGTACAATAGGTGATAAAATAATATCAGAAAGAACTTTTGGGAAGAGTTATATTTGACTCCAGAACAAATAAGAATGATGGAAAAAAATTAGGAATGCATATAGGATTCCATAGTCATGATCATGTTTGGTTAAACTCATTATCTAAAGAAGAACAAGAATTTCAAATAAAGTCTTCTATAAATTATTTTTAAAGAAATAGGGATTAAAACAGAAAAAAATGACATTATCTTATCCTTATGGAGGGTATAATGAAGAAAGTGTAGAGCTTATAAAAATATGAAATACCTCTCGCTTTCACAACAAAAAGTAGCTATAGCAGATTTAAATAAAGATAAAAAAATTATGCTTTTACCTAGACTGGATACAAATGACTTTTATCAAGGTTAAAAAAATTAAAGGGGGAAAAATCATGAAAAAAATGCTTTGATTATTGGTGCTGGATTAGCTAGTGAAAAGATATTAGATGAAATATTAGAAACAAAAGAGTTAATCATAAAAGGAATTTTTGGATAAAGATTTCAATAAATTTGGTGCTGAAAAAGAAAGGAATTTTAATTTTAGGAAATTATGAAAATATTGAAAAATTATGTGACTAATCTAAATATAGAAATTATAATAATTGCAACAACTGAGATGTCTACTGAAGAAATTAAAGAAAAAAATTCAAAAAGATAGATAATAAAAAAACAGTTACATATATACTACCAAATATAGAGGATTTAGATAGGAACAAATCTTTTCTTTCTCAATTAAAAAAATATAAATATACCATTGTCAGTTCCTAACTTAAATAAAAAGAGAAATATTAAAAAAACCTAGAAGAATGCTTAGAAAGTGGTTGGGTTTCTACTGGTGGAAGGTTTATAACAGAATTTGAAACAAAGGTAAAAAAACTATATGAAGACTAAATATGCAGCAGGAGTTCAAAGTGGAACAGCTGGATTACATTTATCATTACAAGTATTGGGAGTTCAAAGAGATGAAGAAGTAATAGTACCAACTTTAACATTTATTGCAGCAGTAAATCCTGTTACTTATCTTGGAGCAAATCCAATTTTTTTATAGATTGTGATGATAGCCTATGTATGGATCCTATAAAATTAGAAAAAGTTTTTTGTTCGGAAGAATGTGATTTTATAGATGGAATATTAGTAAATAAAAACTAATAGAAAGATTAGAGCATTAGTAATTGTTCATGTTTTTTTGGAAATATGGCAGATATGGAAAAAAATTATGGATATTGCTAAAAAAATATAATTTAAAAGTTTTTAGAAGATGCAACAGAAGCATTAGGAACTTACTATACAGAAGGTAGATATAAAAGGAAATATGCTGGAACCATGGGAGATTTAGGAGTTCTATCATTTAATGCAAATAAAATCATCACTACTGGTGGTGGAGGAATGGTTGTAGGAGATAACTATGACTTAGTAGAAAAAGTTAGATTTTTTTATCTTCTCAAGCCAAAAAGATCCTCTATACTTCATACATGATGAGATAGGTTATAATTATCGTATGTTAAATTTACAAGCTGCATTAGGAACTAGCCAAATAGATGAATTAGAGCCTTTTATTGAAACAAAAAAACTAGAAATTATTACTTATATAAAGAAGCAGTAACTAAAATAGAAGGGCTAGAACTTTTTAACTTTTTAGAAAGGGTATAAGACCAAACTATTGGTTTTATTCTTTAGTAGTGGACAAAGAAAAAAATATGGTTTAAATAAAGATGAATTATTAAGAAAAATTGGTTTCAGAAAATATACAAACAAGACCAATTTGGGGATTAATTCATCAACAAAAACCTTATCAAAAATATGAAACTTACCAAATGGAAAAAAATCATTATGGTATCATGAAAGAGTTTTTAAATATTCCTTGTAGCTCTAATTTGACAGAAGAAGAAGTTGAAATTGTAATAAGTAAGTTAAAGAAATAGGAGAATTATATTTTATATAAAAAAATATTATATAGTAAATATAGAATAAGATAAAAATTTATAAGAGGGAGTTTACTATAAAATGGATATTTATTTTAAAGAAGAATATGCAAAATTATATAAAGAAACAGAAAAAGGAGAAGTAGAAAATTTTTGCTTTTGAGAATGAATTAGGAAAAGTACTCTTTATTTATATAAAAAGAGAGGTAATATTAGATAATATTAAGTATTATGATATTGTTACTCCTTATGGCTATGGATGATCATTAATTCAAAAATTGTAAAGATAAAAAAATACAGATAAACTAATATCATTATTTTGGGAAAAATTTTTAGAATATGCATTTTTAAACAAAATAATTTGCTCTTTTGTTAGATTTCATCCTATAGAAAAAATTATGAGTATTGTAGAGATATTATGGAGTTAGAAAGAATTTCTTCAACAGTTTGCATTGATTTAAATTCAGAGGAACAGATATGGAGTGATATATCATCTAAATGTAGAAATATAATCAGAAAGGCAATAAAAAAATAATGTTATGGTTATAGAAGATGAGAATTTAAAGAAAATTAATGATTTTCAAAAATCTTTACTATGATACAATGAAAAAATAATGCAGATGAATACTACTTTTTAAAGAAGAATTTTTTTGAACAATTAAAAATTTTTGAAAGAGAAAGAAATAACACATTTTTATGCATTACATGAAGATAAAATAATATCATCTATTCTAGTCTTAATGGGTGACGAATATTTACATTATTATTTATCAGCTAATTCTCAAGAGGGATATTCATTAAATGCTAATAGTTTATTGTTATATGAAATTGCGAAGTATGGTTTAAAAAGAGGTTATAAATATTTTCATTTAGGAGGAGGATATGGAGGAGATGATAGCCCACTTTTTAAGTTTAAATCATCCTTTCATAAAAAAATCATACATTATCATTCTATATTGGAAAAAATTTTTAATCAAAAAAATATATGATGAATTATGTCAAAAAGCTGGTATAGATAATAGAAGTTTAAATTACTTTCCATTATACCGTTATAAAAAAATAAATTAGGAGAAAAATGAAAAACAAAAATGTTTTATAATAGCTGAGGCAGGAGTTAATCATAATGGTAACATAGAGTTGGCTTTATAAGCTAATAGATGCTGCAAAAAGAGGCAGGAGCAGATTGTATTAAATTTCAAACTTTTTAAAAACAGAAAAAGTTATTTTAAAGAATGCAGAGATGGCCACTTATCAAAAAGAAAAATTTGAAAAATGAAGAAACTCAGTATGAAATGGTAAAGAAATTGGAGTTGTCTTATCAAAATTTTTAGAGATTTAAGAGATTATTGTCAAAAAAATAGGAATACAATTTTTATCAACTCCTGATGAGGAAGAAAGTTTAGATTTTTTTAGTAGATGAGTTAAAGATGAATACAATAAAAAGTTGGTTCTGGAGAATTAACAAACTATCCATATTTGAAAAATAGCATTAAAAAAATAGAGATATAATAATATCTACAGGAATGTCTAATCTTGCGGGAAATAGAGAAAGCATTAGAGTGCATTAGAAAATATAATAATAAGGAAATAATAGTCTTACATTGCACTACAAATTATCCTTGTCCCTATGGAAGAAGTAAATTTATTAGCAATGAATACAATTAAAGAAGCTTTTTAAAAGTAAAAAAATAGGTTATTCAGATCATACTTTAGGAATAGAAGTTCCAATAGTGGCAGTTGCTTTAGGTGCTGAGATTATAGAAAAACATTTTTACTCTAGACAAAAATATGGAATGAATCTGATCATAAAGCAAGTTTAAATCCTGAAGAATTAAAAATTAATGGTAGAAGAAATTCGTAATATAGAGAATGCTTTAGGTGATGGACTAAAAACCAAATAAGAGTGAAGAACTTATTAAGAAAGTTGTAAGAAGAAGAGTTATAATTGCTAGAGATTTAGAAAAAGGTCACATTTTTAACAGAAGAAGATCTTGAATATAAAAGAGCAAATAGTGGAATAGAAGTTGAATTTTATGAAAGTGTTCTAGGAAAAAAACTAGTGTATTCTAAATCCAAAGAAGATATATTAGAATGGAGGGATATAGAAAATGCAGACTAGTCAAAAGAAAGTGTGTGTTGTAACAGGAACTAGAGCAGAATATGGAATTTTTATCTTATCTAATAAAAATTAAAGAAGATAATGAAGTAAAATTACAATTAGTTGTAACAGGAATGCATTTATCTCCTGAGTTTGGACTGACATATAAACAAATTGAAGAAGATGGATTTTTATTGATGAAAAAAATTGAGATATTATTAAGCTCAGATACAGATATAGGGATATCTAAAAGTATAGGATTAGCATTAATTAGTTTTTTTCAGAAGCATATCAAAGATTAAAACCAGACATGGTTGTAGTTTTTAGGAGATAGATATGAAATATTAGCAGCAACATTAGCAGCATACACAGCTAAGATACCAATTTCTCATTTATGTGGAGGAGAAATTACGGAAGGAGCATATGATGATGCATATCGACATAGTATAACGAAAATGTCATATCTACATTTTACAGATACAATTTTATCTTCAAAAAAATAGTAATGCAGTTGGGTGAAGAACCGTCAAGAGTATATTGTTATGGTTCTTTAGGAAATGATGAGTTTTCTAAAAATGAAATATGAAAGTAAAAAGAATTAGAAAAATAGTGAACTTTAACTTAGATAACTACATACTAATAGTGTACCATGCTACAACATTAGAAAAAGAAAAATCCATCAATATTTTTTTGAAGAAATGATGACATATTTATTAAAAAAATTTTTATAAATTATAAATTTGTTGTTATAAAGGGAAATTCTGATAGTTATGGAAGAAGTATTAACCAGAAAATAGATATTTTAGAAAAAGAGAATCCTAATAGAATAAAAAGTTATTTTTTTCTGTTTCACGTAGCTTATATTTAAATTTATTAAAAAAATGCAGATTTAATGATAGGAAATTCATCTAGTGGAATTTGTGAAGCCCCTTGTTTAGAAATATTAAATATAAACATAGGAGATAGACAGAAAGGAAGAGAAAAGGCAAAATACAACTATAGATTGTAAAGCTGATATAGATGAATTTATTAAGATTATGGAAAAGTATAAAATGATGAGTATTTTTCCATTATTAAAAAGCATAGAAAATCCATATTTCGGAGACAATGTTGCAGAAAAAAATTTTATACACAATAAAAAGAATTAATTGAAGGGAAAATTGACTTAAAGAAAAAAATTTTATAAAAAGGATAAGTCTTAAAATAAAACTATTAGTAATTGCTTTTTGGTTCTATAGGAAAATTATAAAGATTTTTTTATTGAAAAAGAAACAAATGGTTGTAGAGGATAATGTAATAGACTCCCCTTGGATAATTGATATTTTTGCGAAATAAAAAGAATTTTTATTGTTTTTAAAGATAAAATTCAAATCTAAATATTGATTATAATAATATTTATCATATAATATAATATTAAAACATAAAAATTGAATAATAAACTCTTTATAATTTGACATATTTCCAAGAGAAGCAACAACATCCTTAGAAATATTTCAGAAAATAATCATATTAAATAGAATGGGTTTCTAGAAGAGTTTAAAATATTTAACTTAAAATGATAAAAATGTAAGATATAGGAATTTATGAGGAAAATTGATAGAAAAAAAGTAAAGAATATTAAGAAATTTGTTAATAAAAAGAATTATATTAATAAAGAATACGATTAAATAATTGGATATTAGAGGAGAAATTATATGAAAAAGATTATCATTATAGGAGCTGGAGCATTTTTCTAGAGAGGTACTTTTGGTTAATAGAAGAAATAAATAATATTAAATATGAATGGGAAGTTCTAGGTTTTTAGATGATAATTTAGAAAAATAAGGGAAAAACAATTCATGGAAAAACCTATTCTGGAGTCAATAGAAATGATAAAATATTTTTATCTAAAGATATATACTCTATTATTGCAATAGCAAATGGGAATATTAGAGAAAAAAATTGTGAGACAATTAGAAAATAGAAAATTTGCAATATTAATACACCCTAATGTAAATATACATTCTACTAATTCTATTGGAGAGGGAACAATTATATGTTCAGGAAATATTATAACAGTGGATATAAATATAGGAAAACATGTTATAATTAATTTATCTTTAGTACAATTGGGCATGATACTGTAATTAGTGATTGTGTTACTGTTTTTTCCAGGAGCGAATATATCAGGTGGGGTTTATATTGGAAAAAAATTCTAGTATAGGAACAGGAGTAGCTATTTTTGCAAAATTTAAAAATAGGTGAAAAATGTTACTCTAGGATCTTTATCAAATGTAATTAGAGATATTCCTAATAATTGTACAGCTGTTGGAAATCCAGCAAAAGTTATAAAAATGAAAAGTAAAAGGAAATGAAATAAATGAAAAAAAGTTTTTTTATAATTGCAGAAGCAGGAGTGAACCACAATGGAAAAAAATGGAACTAGCATATAAGTTAGTAGATGTTGCTAAAGAAGCAGGAGTGGATGCAGTAAAGTTCCAAGTTTTTTTAAATCAGCAAAAAGTCATATCAAAATCTACAAAAATGGCTGATTATCAAAAAGAAAACTTGAAAAGAAAATATAAGCCAATTAGATATGGTTAAGAAATTAGAACTTAGCTATGAAGATTTTATAAAAAAATAAATGAATATTGTAAAGAAAAAGGAATAATGTTTATGGCTACTCCTTTTGATAACGATAGTCTAGATTTCTTAGTAGATACTTTTAAAAGTAGATGTTTTTAAAAAAATAGGTTCGGGGATTTAAATAACTATCCTTTTTAGAAAAAGTGGCTTTTAAAAAAATAAAGAAATTATTTTTATCAACAGGAATGGCTAATCTTTCAGATATAGAAGGAGCTTTAGATTTTATTTCACAGTATACTAATAAAGAAGTGAAAGTACTACACTGTACAACAAATTATCCTTGTCCTATGGATGAAGTAAATTTAAAAAGCTATGAACACTATAAAAGATGCTTTTCCAAGTGGCAGTCGGGTATTCTGACCATACTTTAGGAATAGAAAGTGCCGATTGCAGCGGTTGCTTTGGGAGCAGAAATAATAGAGAAACATTTTACTTTTGGATAAAACTATGGAGAATCGGATCATGTTGCTAGTTTAGAACCAAAATGAATTAAAAAGAAATGACTAGAACAATTCGTAATATAGAAAAAGCTTTAGGTTCTGGAATAAAAACCTAATAAAAGTGAAGTTAAAAATCCAAAGCATAGTAAAAAGAAAAAAATAGTTTTTGGCAAAGGATATTGAAGCAAATCATATCTTAACAGAGAGTGATTTAGAATATAAAAGATGTGAAAATGGTATAGAGTCTAAATATTACAAGAGCATAATAGGAAAAAGTAAAAGAAAAATAGATGCAGATTCTCCTTTAATGTGGGAAGATATAGTACAATAGGAGATTTTATGAAAAATATGTGTTGTAACAGGAACAAGAGCAGAATATGGTCTTTTAAAAGAACTTATTAGTCAAATAAATGAAGATAAAGAACTTGAACTACAATTAATTGTAACAGGTATGCATTTATCACCTGAATTTGGGTTTACATATAAAGAAATCGAAAAGGATGGATTTTTTTAATAAGCGATAAAATTGAAATTTTAATGAGTTCAGATACTGATATAGGAATTTCTAAGAGTATAGGCTTAACTTTTAATTAGTTTTTTCCAGAAACATACAATAGATTAAAACCAGATATGGTAATTCTTTTAGGAGATAGATACGAAATATTAGCAGCAGCATTAGCAGCATATATAGCTAAGATTCCTATAACTCATTTATGTGGTGGAGATATAACAGAAGGAGCATATGATGATGCATTTCGTCATAGCATAACAAAAATGGCCTATCTTCATTTTCCAACTACAATGTTAGCTAAGAAAAGAATAGAACAGTTAGGAGAAAATCCTGAAAAAGTATTCTATTGTGGATATTTAGGTAATGATGAATTAAATAAATTAAAGTATAAAGATAAAAAGAATTAGAAAAAGTAGTAAATTTTAACTTAGATAACTATATGCTAATAGTGTATCATGCTACAACATTAGAAAAAGAAAAATCCAGCTGATTTTTTTGAAAATATGATGACATATTTAATAGAAAAATTTTTAAAGAATATAATTTTGTTGTTATAAAAGGAAAATTCAGATACTTATGGAAGAAGTATTAATCAAAAATTGATGTTTTAGAAAATAAACATCCTACAAGAGTAAAAAGGATTCTTTTCCTTGTCAAGAGAAGAGTATTTAAACTTCTTAAAAATTCAAATATAATGATAGGAAATTCATCTAGTGGAATTTATGAAGCTCCATGTTTAAAAAAAGATTAAATATAAATATAGGAGACAGACAAAAAGGAAGAGAGAGAGCAAGTACAACAATAGATTGTAAAACTGATATAAGTGAATTTATAAAGATTATGGAAAAATACAAGAAAAAAATGAGTATATTCCATTATTAGAAAAATATAAAAAAATCCATATTTTTGGAGATGAGGTAGCAGGAAAGATGTTATCTATAGTAAAAAGAAGAATTGAACAAAGGAAAAATTAATTTAAAGAAAAATTCTATGAAAAGGAGAACTCTTAAAATGAAATTATTAGTAATTGGTCTTGGATCTATGGGAAAAAGAAGAGTTAGATTATTAAAAGAGTATGATACAAGTATTGAAGTAGTAGGTCTTGATAAGCAAGAAAAAGAAGAAAAAGAAAGCAGAAGAGTTATATTCAATAAAAACATATGACAATATGGATGAGATAAATTTTTCTGAACTTGATGGTGTATTATTATGCTCATCACCTTTAACACATGCAGAATTAATTTTTAAATTTAAATTCAAAAAGGTATATATAATATTTTTACAGAATTAAATTTAAGTACAAATTTTTTTATGATGAAATCATAAAAATAGAGAAAGAAAAAAGGAATATTATTTTTATCTTCGACTTTATTATATAGAAAAGAGATACAATATATTAAGAATATTATTTTAAATGATAAAAACAAAAAGAATTATAATTATCATGTAGGACAATATTTACCTGATTGGCATCCGTGGGAAAATTATAATGATTTCTTTATAGGTCAAAAAGAAACAAATGGTTGTAGAGAAATAATGGCAACTCAATTGCCATGGTTAATTGATATTTTTTTGGTGAAGTAGAAGAATTTCACTGTTTTTAAAGATAAAATAACAAATTTAAATATTGATTATAATGATATTTATCATATAATATTAAAACATAAAAATGGGACAATAGGTTCTTTACAATTCGATGTTGTTTCAAGAGAAGCAACAACTTTCTTAGAAATTATTTCAGAAAATAATCATGTTAAATGGAATGGAACACCAGAAGGGTTTAAGGTATTTGATTTAAATGATAAAAATGAAAGATATAGAAACTTATGAAAAGATTGATAGAAAAGAAGGATATTCACAGCTGGTGATAGAAGATATGTATTTAGAAGAGATATCAACTTTTATAAAATCAATAAGAGAAAATAAAAATTATTCAAAAATATTCTTTTGAAAAAGATGGAGAAGTTTTGTCTTTAATTAATAAAATAGAAGGTGAATAAATATAATGGTAAAAATTTGTTTTTTTCGGAATGGGTTCAATTGGAAAAAGACATTTAAAAAAATTTGGTAAAGACTCTAAATGAAAGAAAAATTGAGTTTTAAAATAGATGTTGTTAAAAAGAAAAAGAACTTGATGATGAGGTAAAAGAATACATAAATAATATTTATAAAATAGATGAATTTACTCCTAATTTTTTTATGATATTGTTTTTTTATTGTAAAATGATACATCAGTTCATATTGAAACATTAAATCTTATGAAAGATTATTCTGATAATTTTATAGAAAAAGCCACTTAGTTTGAATTTAAAATGGATTTGAATTAGAAGATTATAGGAATAAAAATTTATGTCGCTTGCCCCATGAGATACTCTAGTGTAATGAATTATTTAAAAAGAATGTAGACTTTGAAAAAGTTTATTCTGTTAGAGCTATGATGCTCAACTTATCTACCAGATTGGAGACCAACTAATTGATTATAGAAATAACTATAGTGCAAAAAGAATTGGGTGGAGGAGTAACACTAGATTTAATTCATGAATGGGATTATTTAACATATCTATTAGGTTTTTCCAGAAAAAAATATTTAACTTAAATAAGAAAGTATCTCATTTAGAAATAAGTTCAGATGATCTTTCTATATATATTGCAGAATATAAAAGATAAATTAGTTGAAGTTCACTTAGATTATTTTTGGAAGAATTCCAACTAGAAAAAAATTGAATTATTCTTAAAAGAAGGAACAATTATAGGCGATTTTATAAAAACACTGTGACATTAGAAAATGGTAGAGAAATAGCTTTAGCGGATGAGATAGATGATTACATTAAAGAAATAAATAATTTTTTTAGATATTATTTTTAATAAAAAGATAATTTTTAATGATTTAAATCATGCATATAAGGTTTTAAAGTTAATAAAAAGGAGAGTAAGCTAATGAATGTCTTAATTACTATTTGTGGAAGAGCTGGATCAAAAGGTGTAGGAAATAAAAATTTTAGAGAATTTTTAGGAAAAACCTATGATTTCTTATACAATAAAAAGCAGCAAAAATTATTTAAAGAAAAAAATAAAAATATAGAAATAGATATTTGTTTGAATAGCGATAATGATATTGCTAGAAAAAAATTGCATTAGAAGAAAATTTATTCTTTGTAGAAAGACCAAATGAACTTGCTTCTGATACAGCTTCAAAAGTTGATGCAATTAGAGATGTTTTATTAAAGATGGAAAAGAGAGAGAATAAAAATATGATTATGTCATTGATTTAGATATTACATCACCTTTAAGAAAAATAAGTGACATAGAAAATATATTTTATAAAGAAATAGAAACACAATCTGATGTTGTTTTTTTCGGTTGTACCTTCAAGAAGAAATCCTTATTTTTAATATGGTTGAAAAGATAGAAGATAATAAAATAGTATTTTTCAAAAACCTTATTCTTTTTGTTAGAAGACAGGATGCACCAGAAGTTTATGATATGAATGCTTCTATTTACTGCTATAAAAAGAGACACTTTAGCAGATTTTTACTAAAAATTCCTTTTTAAAGAAAAATTGATATTGTAATTATGAAAGATACATATGTTTTTAGATATAGATCATGAAGAAGACTTTTCTATAATGGAATGTTTGGTGAAAAATTATTATAAAGATGAATTCAAAAGAAATATTTTAAAATATAGAGGAACAAAGGGATAAATTACAATAAAATTTAGTAATTCATCTCTCATTTATAAAAATGGGAGATGAATTTTTGTATTATAAAAATCTAAAAAAATAATGTTATAATATATCAATAATGTAGTATAATTAAAAAAATATTAATAAATAGGGAAATGGAGATCTGTATGGGGAAAAATAATAATAGTTGTTATGATTTTTAATTTAGCATCAAAACTTTTTGCATTTTTTTAGAGAGTTGTCTCTTGCATATTATTTTGGAGCTTCATCATTGACAGATGCATATATAGTAGCATTTTTCAATTCCAACAATTATTTTTGGAATTATAGGTTCAGGGCTTTTAAATGGATATATTCCTATTTATAATCAAATAAAAGAAGATTCAAATGAGTTAATGGCAAAAAAATTTACTAATAACTTTACTAATATAATGCTGTTACTTTTGTTTGTTAGTATTTATTGTAGGATTCTTCTTTTCACCATCTTTAGTGAAAAATTTTTTTCATATGGTTTTGATAATAAAAACATTAGATTTAGCGAGTTTTTTTACTAAAATTTCTCTTTTTAACTATATTTCCAATCATGTTGGTTTCAATTTTTCTGGATATTTGCAATTAAATAATAAATTTTTGCTGTTGCTTTTATAGGAGTCCCAACTAATCTTCTTTATATTTTAGGAACATATATTGCATATAAGAATAATAACTTTATTCTACTAATATTTTTTTACGTGTTTTTGCCTTATTATTTCAATTTTTTATTTTTATGTCCTTTTATATTTAGAACAGGTTACAGGCATAATTTTTAAAATTAATATTCATGATAAAAAGTTTACAACAATTATTAACATTAAGTATCCCAATTATATTAGGAACTTCATTGGAACAAATTAATATTCTTATTGATAGAACAGTTGCCTCTAGTTTAGGAGCTGGAGCAATTACAATTTTAAACTATTCTGGAAAAATTAAATGGAGCAATATTATCGTTATCTATTATTGCTATTTTAAATATTCTTTTTCCAAAATTTTCAAGTTTAGTGTCTGAGAATAATATAGAACAATTAAAAAGAACAGGTAAAATATATAATTAATATGATTTTTATTTTTTGCTTTTCCAATAATGTTTGGGATAATAACTTTAAACAAAGAGGTTTCTATGTTTATTTTTTGGTAGAGGAAATTTAGATAAAGATTCAGTACTAGCTACAGCTAAATGTTTATCTTTTTATTCACTATGTTTTTGTTGGATTATGTTTAAGAGACCTATCAACAAAAAAATATTTTATTCTTTTTAAAAATTCAAAAACTCCTGTTATAAATTCTAGTATTGGAATTGCTTTTAAATATTATCTTAAATCTCACTCTTTTCAAGATATTTAGGAGTTTCTGGGATAGCCCTAGCTACATCAATCTCTACAATTTTTTTATAAGCATTCTTCTATTTTTATAATCTAAGAAGATATGATATTTACTTAGAAAAATCAAATTTAATTATACTTTTTAAAGTGCTTACAGCTTCAGTTTTTATGATACTTGTTATTTACCTTTCTAAAAAGTACTTATCTTCATTTGGAAATCTTAGCATCTTTATATATATAGTTAAATGCAGTTTTTCCTATATTTTATCAGTACTTTTATTAGGAGTTAATGAAGTTAAAGATTTATTTAAATTATTTTTTAAAAAGTCTTTTAAATTGAAGAGATAGGAAAGTTCAATGAAAAACATATTTAATAACAGGAGCTGCAGGCTTTATAGGAGCAAATTTTTAAAAATATATCTTAAAGAAATATGAAGATATAAAAGTAATTGTAGTAGATTCCTAACTTATGCTGGAAATTTGGGAACAATAAAAAGAAGAATTAAAAAGACAGTAGAGTTAAATTTGAAAAAGTAGATATTAGAGATAGAAAAGAAATAGAAAAGAATATTCTCTGAAAAATAAAGTGGATTATGTTGTTAACTTTGCAGCAGAATCACATGTAGATAGATCTATTGAAAACCCACAAATATTCTTAGAAAACAAATATATTAGGAACTCAAAAATCTATTAGATAATGCTAAAAAGCTTGGACAGTATCAAAAGATGAAAAATGGATATCCAGTATATAGAGAAGGAATAAAAATATCTTCAAGTTTCCACTGATGAAGTATATGGAAGTCTATCAAAAGACTATGATGAAGCAATAGAACTTGTAATTGATGATGAAGATATTAAGAAAGTTGTTAAAAATAGAAAAAGTCTAAAAACTTATGGAGATAAAATTCTTTACAGAAAAATAGTCCAGTAGATCCAAGAAGCCCTTATTCAGCTTCAAAAAAACAGGAGCAGACCATATTGTTATAGCTTACGGAGAAACATATAAGTTACCAATAAATATAACAAGATGTTCTAATAACTATAGACCTTACCATTTTCCCTGAAAAACTAATACCTTTTAATGATAAAAAAATATTTTAGAAGGCAAAAAAAGCTTCCAGTATATGGAAAAGGAGATAATGTAAGAGACTGGCTGTATGTTGAAGACCATTGTAAAGGAATAGACTTAGTATTAAGAAATGCTAAAAGTTGGAGAAGTATATAATATAGGTGGATTCAACGAAGAAAAAAATATAAATATAGTTAAGTTAGTAATAGATATATTAAAAAGAAGAAATTACTAATAATGATGAATATAAAAAAAGTTTTTAAAAACTGACATATCAAATATTAACTATGATTTAATAACTTATGTACAAGATAGACTAGGACATGATATGAGATATGCAATAGATCCATCTAAGATAGCAAAAGACTTAGGATGGTATCCAGAAACAGATTTTGAAACAGGAATAAGAAAGACTGTTAAATGGTATTTAGAAAATCAAGAATGGGTTAATGAAGTAGCTTCAGGAGATTATCAAAAATACTATGAAGAAATGATGGAAATAAATAGTGAGATTAGGAGAATTTTTGAGAGAAATCTAAGAAGATTCTCTTTATTTTTATTAAATAGTGCAGAACACTTGTGACTCTAGCACCTCGTAGGGTGTCAGTCGTGGGAGGTTCAGAAATATGATAGAATATATTAAGAAAAATAATGAAAGGGGGCTTTATGAAAAAGGAATAGGTCTAGGAATAGATGACTTTAGACAAATAATAAAAAGAAGATTGTTACTATTTTGATAAAAACAAATTGGATAGAAGAACTATTAAAAAGATAGAAGTCAAAACAAAAATTATTTACTAGACCAAGAAGATTTGGAAAAAAACTTTTAAATATGAGTACATTAAAGTATTTTTTTGATGTAAAAAAATGCTGAAGAAAATAGAAAATTATTTAAAGATTTATATATGAGAAATCAGAATATTTTTAAAGAGCAAGGACAATATCCTGTAATATTTATCTCATTAAAAGATTTAAAGAAAAAAATACTTGGGAAGATGCCTTTTTGAATTAAAAAGCACTTTTTAAGAGAAGTTTATGAAGAAGATAGTTATGTTGAAGAAAAGTTAAGTGATATAGAAAAAGAAGAGTATGATAAAATTCTAATGAAAACAGAAGATGCTGAGTATGGAAGGGCATTAAGAAATTTAACAATATCTAGTAAGAAGTCCCCTACTTCTATAAGTAGGGGATGAATTGCTTTTTATTTTCTTGAAATTGTTTCAAAAATATGATATAATTAAATCAGTTAAAGGTAATAAAAAAAGAGTATTTTTGAGTAGAAGTTTTTTTGTATTGAGTATTGGTGGAGCAAGTAAGGAGGAGGAAATGAAGATAGTTAAAAAGCATATAAATTCAGAATATATCCTACCTTAGAACAAGTAATCTTTTTCTTAAAAAAACTTTGGTTGCGTCAGAAAAGTTCATAATCTTATGTTAGATGATAGGAAGAAAGTTTATGAAGAATATAAATCAACAGGAATTAAAAACTAAATATGCTGTCCTACTAAATATAAAGAAGAATATCCTTATTTAAAAAGAATGGAAGCTCCCACTTCTATAAGTGGGAGTAGTTCACTATAAAAACCCTAGTATTTTTTTCTAGGGCTTAAAATTCGTAATGTGTCCACATACTAACTATTATAATTATTTTTTTCTTCTCCAGCACTCTATATACTAATCTATGCTGTTTATTAATTCTTCTTGAGTATAATCCTTTATAATTTCCAACTAGAGCTTCACAAGGTGGAGGAGTTTCAAAAAGGTTTCTTTTTATTAAATTAACTAAATTTTTCTACATTAGTTTTTAATGCTGGATATTGTTTTTATTTTTTTCTTTATCTTTAATAGCTTGCTTTTGTTAGTTTTATCTTATATTCTTCTACCATTCAAAGTCCTCACAATCTTCAGGTTTAACCTTTAATCCTTCCTCTAACTTTTTCTTTCATTCCTGGAATAGAAGTTAAATAAAGTGTTTCTAATAGTCCATTGTATTCAGCTTCACTGATTATAATAACATTTCCTTTTTAGTATTTACATTAATAACATCATTATAGTCAATAGTAGAATCTAAATAAGAAAATAGATTTTTTTCCTTAAATTTGTGGCATTTGTATTTGTCATAGTATCAACTCCTTTTTATGTACAATATATAGTACATAAATAAAAGAAGTCAATGTACTTTTTATTACACCACAAAACCCCTTAAAATTCAAAGTCCTTTAATATTTAATTAAAAAAATGGCATTGACAGAAATTTCTCTTATCAACACCATTTATTATACAACCTTATTTAATCTTAAAAATTTTTGTAATATTTTACAAGCATCAAGATTCAATTTTTCATATTCATCTTTTGAATAGAAATTTTTTTATATTTTTCATACATTTTTTTCAACACTGCATATATCAGGTCTAGTTAAATAGATAGCACAAGTATTGTCTTTAGTTAAATATTTACAAATGCCATTACCTAAATCAAAATCTGCTAATTCAGGAATTTTGTCAATGTTTTTACAACATACTCACATTTAGTACATACAAACATTATACTAGATCACGTAATAATTTTGCATTAGTAGAATCAATTATTCTATCAGATTCTGGAGTCAGATTACCATCTTTATCTAGGATAGGAGTATCAAGAATAGATTTTTATAGCTCCAGCTAGAGTTACAGCTTGTGCTATAACTTTCCTTTCATTATCAGAGAAATTTCTATAATCTGTACCTCTATATAATATAATTTGTCTCATTTGAGCAATCAATGGTAAAAATAGAATCTAAGTTTGTTAAAAAAATTAGTAAACATATTTGCTCTGTTACTAATTCCATCACATAGAGTACTTGCAACTTTCATTTCTTCAGAATATTGTCTAGCTTTTAGCAAGATTTGAGTATGCTTTTATCACGGTTAGCAGAGGCCTTAGCCCCAACAACAAAAACCTAAAACAGCTAGAGCAGATCCAGCAACTAAACCTCCAAGGACAGCAGTTCCACCAGCTATTCCTAAACCTCCAGCTGCTAATGAACCTCCACCGAAGAATGCAAGAGTAGCATTTGTAGCAGCAGCTCCACTTAATGAAGCAATAGTAGTACCTGTTGAAGCTGTTGCTAGAGCACCAGCAGCACCATAAGCACCAAAAAGCTGTTACAGCTCAATCATAGCTCCACTAGCTATTCCACCAGCTAATGAAGAAGCCATATTTTTGAAGTTCTTTTAGTTCACCAAAATTCTTTCTATCTAAAACCATTTTTTTGTAACTCATTAAGTCCACTTGAACTAGATAGTTCAATGTGGTTAATTTGATTCAAAACACATTTATAAATGGTTTGATACTATTATCAAGAATTTTTATTTTACATTTTCCTAAGTTCTCAATATTAGTTCCACATTTTTTTACGAGCTGTTTTCAATTCTATTTGAGGCATCTCTTATAACATCATCCGCTCTTTTCATTAGTTTCATTAGCTTCTTTTTGATCTATAGAAGCTTTCACAGTTTTTTTCCAATTCCTAAAGGCACCAGCAACGGCAGCGGCACCAATAAATAATAATGGTAAAGGCATATTTTTTCCCCTCCTTAATATACCAAAAAAATTAAAAATAAATTTTTCAAAGTTGTAGATTCAAACCATTGTAACATAAATATAAAAAGTCAATATTTAAATCTTAATTGTATCTTTTCTAAGCATTATTTCATTAAATTCATCCATATTTGAAAAAAAGCTGGTTTTTCCTCCAAAGTTTTTCAGTAATTTTTATTTGTACTTTCAATAAATAAATCAACATCTCCTATTTCTAAAAGCATTTTTAATGCCTTTTAAAAGATTCATTAAAAACCTCTAATTTATTGGATAAATACTGATTAATAATCTTTTCAATTTCTAATCTATATTCACGAATCATTCTCATATGTTCATTGCATACACTTTCTATATACATTCTTTCTTTATGGGCTAATTCTTTTTCTTTCAATGCTCCTAATAATAAAACCATATGAAGCCGAGGATAGAGCATAACCGATCATACCACCTATTAATCCTCCTACTACTGGAATAGGAATAGCAATTTGTCCTATAGTTGCAAACATTGCTGAGGCAACCATTCCTACTCCTTCTTGTCCTAGCATTTCTAAACACTCAACTCCATCAATTTTTTTCCATTAAAATAATTACTTAGAATTCTAGCAGAAGTAAGAGCAATATTTACAGTAGTTCCAGCTATATTTGTTCGAGATAAGGCTCTAACATATGTAGATTCTGAATTTTGCATTGCACCTTTAATAATAGATCCAGCAAAACCAGTACCATAACCAAGAGCACCAGCTTTTTCCAGTATCCATAGCAACATCTATTACAGCTTCTCCTGTATTTTTCATTTTTTAAAAACAGCAGTAATATTTTTTTACAATAGATACACTTCCTCCTATTACAGCTATAGTTTGAGCTGTATCAAGTCCAGCTCTGTGTGAAAGTTTTACTATATCCTTTGCAGTTGATAGTTTAGGACTTAAACGAGCTTCTCTTGCTTCATCAGTAGTTAGTGAAGATGGTTCTAAGTTCTCTTTTAATTTCTCTAAGTCTTTGATTTTATTTTTTTATTTTTAAAATATCTTCAGTTTTTTTCCTGAATTTTTTTAACTTATCTAGTTGAGAAGATAATTTATTTATTTCAGTATCAGCTGTATGCAAAATTTCTGGATATTGTTCATATGGAACAACAATTTTAGCATTATTATCTAAATATTTTTTTAAATTTTTCACTAGATAATTTTTTTGAAAAGCCCTTTTAGCGTTTTCTAAGCCTTCAGGATCGTTTTGTGAGCTACCTAAAAATTTCATTTTGTGCTTCAGAGCCCTCAATAATATTACCATTTTTATCTACTTGAACAGTATCGTAATAACAATTATTAATAGATCCTCCTGGTAAGTTAGTTGTCTTAGGTAAGTCATCAGTTCTTATTTTTTTCTTACAGAGTCACCATTGATTATTGCTTCTGCATTTGAACGAGCAACTTCCTTTACTTCAGCTGCAAAAACCAGCTTGTTGACTAATATTTTGAAACTCATAGTCAAGATTTATTTTTCCCTTCAGCTATATCTTTTAGACCTTTAACTAGACTTATGCCTGTTTCATTATCTATTCCAGAATAAGCTACAAAATGTTGTTTTATAGCAGCACCATATTTTTTTGAGTTGCATCATAAGTAGCACCAACTATAGCTACATTCACTAAATTTTTTTCTTTTTAATATATTTGTTATCACTCATATATAATCCCCCTCAAAAATTATATTTTTTTGAAACATGAGCACTTCTAAGTTGGAGTTCATTAAATTTTCCAACAGTAAATGTATTTACATCAGATAAATATCCAGAAACTCTACGAAGACGAAGAATATTAGAACTTCCACAGATACAATGCTCTTCAAAATTTCCTTTTTTTCCACAGTCTTTACAGATATCTAATGGAAAAATTTACTCCAAAATATCCTACATCAGAATCACAAGCATAATTTACTAAATCTAAAATAGCTTCTTTATTACCAAATGGGATTTCTGATAACTCTATATAAGAAATATGACCACCATTGCAAAAGTTTATGAAAAGAGCCTTCTAAATCTAGTTTTTTTAAAACAACTTAAATTTGTTTTGTACAGGATATGAAAAAGAATTAGTATAATGTCCTTTATCAAAAAAATATGAGAGTTACTGTTGTAACATTTTTTTCATCATATTTTTGGAAAACGACCAGAGACACCTTCTGCTGAAGAAGCTAATAAAGAAAAATTTAAATTTGTTTTCTTAGCATAATCATCTATATGATAACGCATACTTTGAATAATCTCTAAGGCTTTTAGGATAGTAGAAGTCTAATTTTTTTCTATAGTCCACTCTTCGACACCGTAAATTATAGCTAATGAATCCCAAAGACCAATAAAACCTATAGAAAGAGTACCATTTTTTAACATTTTTTTCTGAATCATTTAGCTCAGAACCTATATACAAGTTATTTTCTTTTTAAATGTTGAAAATCACCATTTTTTTATCAACATTTTAAAACGATGTAAAAAGTAATTCAGCAGCATTATCAGTTGTTTCTCTTAATAAATTATTAAAAAGTATCCTGGTTTCCTTTTTGCTTCAAAATGCAATCTGTACTAAGTTAATAGTTATTGCAGCAATATTTCCACGATTTAGAGATGAAGATGTTCCAAAATGATTTGCAACAACACGAGTCCTGCATCCCATAATACCAATTTCACTAGCATTTATATTTTTTTATTAAAGCTAGCATCAGTATTAAAATAAGTTGGATTCATACATTTACTAGTCACATCACATGAAAGTAAAAAGGTCATAGTTCGGATCGCTCTTATAACGGTTAATACCTGTTTTTTTACTTTCCATACTAAATTAGGAAAAAAATAAATTGTTTCTTAGAGAAAGCATTTAAAATAGATTTTATAATCTGTCTTCCTTCTTTTGAAGTAGATAAACCAAAGTTAAAAAGTTACATATGCTCTCTCACTTCCTTTTCTAACATATGTATTTAAATCCATAAAGAGTTCATATAACTCATTTTCAAGTTCTTCATTTGTTTCTTGTCTTATAAATTGACTCATGTCTTCATCAAAAATCAATTAGTCCTATACCACCAGATTGTTGATTTGTAAGTGCTATAATACCTCTAAAAAGTTCTCTACAAGCTGCTGAAAAACTTAGAGACTTTTTCTTTAATTAATTCAGAAGGTCTTAGACCAATGCAATTGTAAGCACTATCATAAAACTCCATATCATGAATATGTAAACGACAAGTTTTTATGTAAATCTAATAATTTTTTTAGGAATAGTAGTAGATAAATTTTTCTTTTTTTGCTTCCACTCCTAAAAAGGATTATCTGGGTAATAGCTGAATCTATACAATTAGCTAAATCTCTAACAGACATATTTCCCCATCCTTTCTTAATATGTGATAAAATTTTTGATTATTGGAACCTACAAAAGGTTTAGGGGATTAATATATTCACGTAAAAAATGAATCTGTCTTTAAATAATGAATTTGTTTTTAAAAATAAAGTCAGGTACCATTTGAAATTCATAGCTTGTATAGAGACAAAGATTAAAGTCTTTTTTTCTACTAACAAGTGTATGAGTTCATTTAATTGTTCTAATTGTTCCATTGGCTCTCCACCAGAGATAGTAAGTTTTTCGTGTTTTTGCAATGGGTAACAATATAATTTACTAATTTGTCAATTGGATATAGAATCTCTGTCCATGTTCTTGAAAAAGATGCATTATGACAATCAGGACAAAAATGAGAACATCCTTGTAGAAAAAGGACACTCCGTATACCTGCATCATCTGTTGCACTTTACTGGAATAAAAACCTGTAATTTCAATAGTTTTTATTCATAATATCTCCCTTATATTATTATTCAGCTTGTTTTTATTC